>Ga0102944_1000186_pt1 | contig 51216 bp, 42 predicted proteins | sample SalPonD_shore_MG_FD_78172 | JGI IMG/M metagenome (GOLD analysis project Ga0102944, IMG submission 78172) | Salt pond soil microbial communities from South San Francisco under conditions of wetland restoration - Salt Pond MetaG... | ecosystem: Environmental > Aquatic > Marine > Intertidal zone >... | reverse complement strand
TGGCACCTTCGTCCGCCAGGCGCGCAGGCATGGGCTGTGGCCCGGAGCGTGGCGGGTGGGCTGAGCAGCTCGACGAGCCGGTCACACCTGCGCGGGCCCGAGGACCGCGCTCGAGGACGACGGCGCCAGCGGACGCCGCGTCGGACAACGACGACCCCGAGTACGGCCGCCTGCTCGCGCAGCTCGACTGGGAGCCGCGCGGGATCGACGAGCTGGCCGAGCGCAGCGGTCTGGACGTCGGCGCGGTCGCCTCCATGCTGCTGCGGCTTGAGCTGGACGGACGCGTGCGCGTGGCCGCCGGCGGCCTGTACCAGCGCCCCTGACGGCAGCACCCCTCGGACCGGCGGGATTGGAAAACCGCGGCGACGCCTCTAGACTGGCCAAGCTTCTTCCTGCCCGGCCACGGCCGGGGCGGTCCCCCACCACTGCGGATCCATGGCCAAGAACCTCGTCATCGTCGAGTCGCCCGCCAAGGGCAAGACTATCAAGAAGTACCTCGGACGCGACTACGAGGTGATGGCCTCCTACGGTCACGTGCGCGACCTGATCCCGAAGAACGGGGCGGTCGATCCGGACGACGACTTCCGGATGCACTACCAGGTCATCGAGCGCAACGAGAAACACGTCCAGGCCATCCAGAGCGCACTGCGCAAGGCGGATCGCCTCGTGCTCGCCACGGACCCCGACCGCGAGGGCGAGGCGATCTCCTGGCACCTGGCGGAGCTGCTGCGCGAGCGCAACGCGCTCGACGCCAAGGCGGTCGACCGGGTGGTGTTCCACGAAATCACCGAGCGCGCGCTGCAGCACGCGATCGAGCACCCGCGCGGGATCTCGATGGACCTGGTGAACGCACAGCAGGCACGGCGCGCGCTGGACTACCTCGTCGGCTTCAACCTGTCGCCGCTGTTGTGGAAGAAGATCCGTCGCGGGCTGTCTGCCGGCCGCGTGCAGACGCCCGCGCTGCGCATGATCTGCGAGCGCGAGGACGAGATCGAGGCCTTCGTCCCGCAGGAATACTGGTCGGTCGAGGCCGACTCGCACAAGGACGGCGAGGCCTTCAGTGCCAAGCTGGTACGCCTCGACGGTGCCAAGTTCGAGCAGTTCACCCTGACCGACGGCGAGGCCGCCGAGGCGGCGCGCCAGCGCGTCCTCGAGGCGGCGCACCGCCAGGCGACCTGGAGCGGCAGTGCCAGCGGCGAGCTGATCGTGCGCTCGGTCGAGAAGAAGCAGCGCAAGCGCAACCCGGCGCCGCCTTTCACGACCTCCACGCTGCAGCAGGAGGCCTCGCGCAAGCTGGGCTTCTCCGCCTCGCGCACGATGCGCGTCGCCCAGCAGCTCTACGAGGGCATCGACACCGGCGAGGGCTCGATCGGGCTGATCACCTACATGCGTACTGATTCGGTGACGCTGGCCGAGGACGCCCTGTCCGAACTGCGCGGCCTGATCGCGCAACGCTACGGCGAGGACAACCTGCCGGACCACGCACGACGCTACAAGACGAAATCGAAGAATGCCCAGGAGGCGCACGAGGCGATCCGGCCGACCTCCGCCAAGCGCCTGCCGGACTCGCTGCGCAACCACCTGAGGTCCGACCAGTACCGGCTCTATGACCTGATCTGGAAGCGCACCGTCGCCTGCCAGATGATCCACGCGACGATGGACACGGTCGCCGTGGATCTCGCGGCCGGCGACGAGCACGCATTCCGCGCGAACGGGTCGGTCATCCGCCACCCCGGGTTCATGGCCGTCTACCGCGAGGATCGGGACGACTCGAAGGGCGATCCCGATGCCGACCGGCGGCTGCCGGACATCCAGGAGGGCGAGCGCCTGCCGCTCGACGAGATCCGGCTCGATCAGCACTTCACGGAGCCGCCGCCGCGCTACACGGAAGCGAGCCTGGTCAAGGCGCTTGAGGAATACGGCATCGGCCGGCCCTCGACCTACGCGGCCATCATCTCGACGCTGCAGGAGCGCGAATACGTCGAGATCGAGAGCCGCCGCTTCTTCCCGACCGATGTCGGCCGGGTGGTCGCGCGCTTCCTGACCGAACACTTCACCGACTACGTCGACTACGAGTTCACCGCCAGGCTCGAGGACGAGCTCGACGCGATCGCGCGCGGCGAGGAAGACTGGATCCCGCTGCTCGAGCGCTTCTGGAAGCCGCTCAAGGAACGCATCGCCGACAAGGAGGCGAACGTCTCGCGCGCGGAGGCCGTGCAGGCACGCCAGCTCGGCACCGACCCCGAGTCCGGCCGTCCCGTCAGCGTGCGCATGGGCCGCTATGGGCCGGTCGTGCAGATGGGCACGGTCGAGGACGAGGTGAAGCCGCGCTTCGCCGGTCTGCGTCCGGGACAGAAGATGGACACGATCACGCTGGACGAGGCCCTCGCCCTGTTCCAGCTGCCGCGCGACCTCGGCACGACCGACGACGGCGAAGAGATGCAGGCCAACATCGGCCGCTTCGGCCCCTACGTGCGCTTCGGTAACCGTTTCGTCTCGCTGCGCGGGGACGACGACCCCTACACGGTCACGCCGGAACGGGCGCGCGAGCTGGTGCGCGAGAAGAAGATCGCCGACGCCAACCGCATCATCAACACGTTCGAGACCGACGACGGCACGACGGTCCAGGTCCTCAACGGCCGCTTCGGTCCGTACGTCACCGATGGCAACAAGAACGCCAAGGTGCCGAAGGACGCCGTTCCCGCCGAACTCTCCCTCGAGCGTTGCCTCGAGCTGATCGCCGCTGCACCGGAGCGCCGGCGCGGACGCAAGAAGGCCGCCGCCAAGAAGAAGGCGGCCAGCAAGAAGGCGGCCAGCAAGAAGACGGCCGCGAAGAAGAAGGCGGCGAGCAAGAAGAAATCGGCCTCGAAGAAGAAGGCGGCCGCGAAGAAGAAGACCGCGAGCCGCAAGAAGGCGGCGAGCAAGAAGAAGGCCGCCGCATCCGCCGAAGAAGCGCCAACCGCGCGCAAGCGGGCCGCCAGCGGCTGACGCCGTGACGGCCCTCGATCTCGAGCCGGCCTGCCGCGCTCTTGCCGCCGGGGGCATCGTCGCCTATCCGACGGAGGCCGTGTTCGGCCTGGGCTGCGATCCCGCCAGCGAAGCGGCCGTCATGCGCCTGCTCACGCTCAAGCAGCGCCCCGCGAGCAAGGGACTGATCCTGATCGCTCACGAGCTGGCCGCGCTCGCCCCCTGGCTGGCGCCGCTCGACGATCTCATGCGCGCGCGCGTGGAACCGACTTGGCCCGGGGCGGCCACGTGGCTGCTGCCGGCCGCGCCCGATGTGCCCGCGCACGTGCGCGGCCAGCACGACACCCTCGCCGTGCGCGTCACGGCACATCCGATCGCGGCTGCCCTGTGCCGTGCATGGGGCGGACCGCTCGTGTCCACCAGCGCGAACCGTGCAGGGGATGCACCGGCGCGCGATGCGGACCGGGTGCGACAGATCTTCGGCGACGATGTTGCCATCGTGGTCGACGGCCCCCTGGGCGGGCTCGACCGCCCCACCCCGATCCGCGACGGCCGCACGGGCCGCACGGTACGCAACTGACTGATGAAGCGCGATGAGCGAAACGATCCCGACCGCTACCGTCCACGACTGGCTCACAGGCCTCCAGGACCGCATCTGCAGCGCCTTCGAGGCGCTCGACGGCAGCCGTTTCCACGAGGACGCGTGGGAACGCCCGGAAGGCGGTAGCGGCCGCACCCGCGTGCTGTCCGGCGGCGCCGTGTTCGAGCGCGCGGGCGTCAACTTCTCGCACGTGCACGGCGCCAGCCTGCCGCCGTCGGCGAGCGCCAGCCGCCCAGAGCTGGCCGATCGCCCGTTCGAGGTCATGGGAGTGTCGGTCGTCGTTCACCCGCACAACCCGTACGCGCCCACCTCGCACGCCAACCTGCGCTGCTTCATCGTCGGCGATCCGAACGACGCGGCGGCGTGGTGGTTCGGCGGCGGCTTCGACCTCACGCCCTATTACCCGTTCACCGAGGACTGCGTGCACTGGCACACAGCGGCCCGCCACGCATGCCGGGCGCTGGGCGACGACGCCTACCGCCGCTACAAGGCCTGGTGCGACGAGTACTTCTTCATCCGCCACCGCAACGAGGCACGCGGCATCGGCGGCCTGTTCTTCGACGACCTCAACGCGCCGGATTTCGACACCTGCTTCCGCTTCGCGCGTGACGTCGGCGAAGGCTATCTCGACGGCTACATACCGATCGTCGATCGGCGTCAGGGGCTCGACTGGGGGGAGCGCGAGCGCGACTTCCAGCTCTACCGCCGCGGCCGCTACGTCGAGTTCAACCTGGTCTACGATCGCGGCACCCTGTTCGGCCTGCAATCGCGCGGACGCACCGAGTCGATCCTCATGTCCCTGCCCCCGCTCGTGCGCTGGGACTACGACCGGCACCCGGATCCCGGCACGCCGGAAGCCCGGCTCTACGACGAGTTCCTCCCCGCGCAGGACTGGCTGGGGCTGGACGACAGCAACCACGGCTGATCACGGAGGCTGCCGCAGGGTGCCTCTGCCCTTGTGGAGCTTCGCTCCCCCTGGGCCATGACCCTGCCTCCGGGCTGGTGGCACTGAGCGGCATGCGGGGCGTTTGCTGTACAGTCGGGCGTTTCCGTTCCAACTGGGCCACTGAAGGGGAGTGCAATGAAGCCCGTCGTCATCGTCGGTACCGGCCTGGCCGGCTACAACACCGCGCGCGAGTTCCGCAAGCACGACAGCGAGACACCGCTGGTGATCGTCACGGCCGACGACGGGACGAGCTACTCGAAACCGATGCTGTCGAACGCCATGGCGCGCGGGAAGACGCCGGAAGCGCTGGCGATGGCCTCGGCCGACGAAATGGCCGAGCAACTGGCCGCCGACATCCGCACCCACCGCACCGTCGAGTCGCTCGATAGTACCAAGCGCACCCTGGCGCTCGACGATGGCACGATGCTCGAGGCGGAGAAGATCGTCCTGGCGATCGGCGCCGACCAGGCGAATCCGGATCTGGCCGGCGATGCCGCCGACGAGGTGTTCGCCGTCAACCACCTCGAGACATATGCGCGCGTGCGGGCGGCGCTCGAGGGCGCCCGGCGCGTCGTCCTGATCGGCGGCGGGCTGATCGGCTGCGAATTCGCCAGCGACTGGCTCAAGGCAGGCCACGAGGTCACGGTCATCGAGCCCTGCGCCTACCCGATGGGCACGATGCTGCCGCCGCTGGCCGGTGAGCACCTCGCCGCGGCCCTGCGCAGTGCAGGCGCCGAGCTCGTGACCGGCCATGCCGCGACCCGCGTCGAGCGCGACGGCAAGCAGTACGTCGTGCACGACGATGGCGGCGGCGCCCACACCGGCGAGATCGTCGTGCGCGCCATCGGACTGCGACCGAAGCTGGCCCTCGCGCGCGCCGCCGGGCTGGAGACGCGGCGCGCGATCGTCACCGACCGCGCACTGGAGACGTCGGCCCCGGGCATCTTCGCGCTGGGCGACTGCGCCGAGGTCGACGGCATCTGGCTGCCGTTCATCATGCCGATCAATCACTGTGCGCGCGCTCTCGGGCCGACGCTCGCGGGCCAGCGCACCGAGGTGGACTACCCGGTGATGCCGGTGATCGCCAAGACACCGTCCTGCCCGATCCAGCTCTATGCCCCGCCACGCGATGTCGAAGGGGCATGGTCAGAGGAACAAGTCGAAGGCGGCACGCGCAGCCTGTACCACGATACGGCAGGCGAGTTGCGGGGTTTCTGCCTGACGGGGGCCGCCGTGCAGGAGAAGCCCGACTGGGCGAAGCAGGTACCGGGCTGTTTCGCCAACCGCGCATGACACGGGTGCATTGCGCCGGCCTCGTTGCGCGTCAATGCGCGCAGCGAGGCCTGTAAGTTCTGTCAGGACGACCGCGACGGACGCGCTGGTAGCGTTAGTCGGGCAGTTGTCTGCCCGGCTGCCACGCCGGGAGGGTAGAGCGAACGCGGGAAGCGCGATGCACACATCACTCGACGTGCCGACGGCCGGCAGAGGTCGCCCGGCCGCCGCGCCGGCTCCCTGGCAGCTCGGGGACACGTTGCTCGCCTATCTCGGGGCGCTCGGCGTCGATTACGTATTCGGCATCCCCGGCGGCGCGATCGAGCCCCTGTACAACGCCCTGGCGCGCGCGGCTGGCAGGGGCGCGCCGGCGCCGGTGGTGTCGCGACACGAGAGCGGTGCCGCGTTCATGGCCGACGGCTACCATCGGGTGTCGGGACGCCTGGGCGTCTGCTGCGCCACGACCGGTCCCGGAACGACCAACCTGGTCACCGGTGTGGCGACCGCCTTCGAGAACCGGACACCGCTGCTCGTGCTGACGGCGCAGACCGCGCTGTCCACGTTCGGTCGGGGCGCGTTCCAGGAATCATCCGCGGATGCCGTCGACACCGTTCGCCTGCTGCAGGGCTGCACGCGCTACAGCTCGCTCGTGTCGCATCCCGACCAACTCGAGCACAAGCTGCTCGCGGCGTTGCGCGCCGCGCTCCACGGCCCGCGCGGCCCGAGCCATCTCAGCATCCCCATCGATGTCCTCGCGTGCGACGGCACCCCGCCGCGCTACCCGATCACGGAGCTCACGCGGATCGACGCGGCGGTGGACCGTCACGGCATCGACGCGCTCGCCGATCTCCTGTTCTCGGCCCGCCAGCCGATACTGCTGCTGGGCGAGGAATGCCTCGGCCTGGAGGAGGTCGTCGCGCGGCTCGCGGAGCGCACCGGCGCCTGGCTGGTCACCACGCCGCACGGCGTCGGCGCGGTCGCGCCGGACACGCCGGGGTTTCACGGCGTCATCGGCTTTGCCGGCCACACAGCCGCCCGGCGCGCGCTCGGGGACGAGTCGGTGGATCTCGTCGTGGCCCTGGGGACCGGCCTGAGCGAATGGGCCACGAATGCATGGGATTCGGCGGTGCTCGACGAGCGCCTCGTACACGTCAGCCGCGACCGGCAGGCCTTCGCCCGTTCGCCGATGGCACGCCTGCACGTGGCCGGCGACATGCGCGCGACGCTGGAAGGAGTGCTCGCCGCACGGCCCGCACACGAGCGCCCCGGCACGCGCCCGGTGACGGGTGACGCGGCCGTCGCCGCCCGTGGCGCGGAACCGGCAGGCGCGAGCGGGCTCATCGACCCACGGCATCTCGTCGAGGACCTCTCGCGCCGCTGCGCGGCGGGCACGCACCTGTTCGCCGATACCGGCAACGCCATCGCGTGGACGATCCACCACCTCGGTTGCGCGCCACGCAGCAGCCGGGTGGAGCGGCTGCACACGGCCCTCGAGTTCGCCGCGATGGGATGGGCCATCGGGGCTGCCGTCGGCGCGGCGCTGGCGTCTCCACGGCGGCCGGTCGCGTGCGTCACGGGCGATGGCGCCTCGCTGATGGCGGGCCAGGAGTTGAGCGTCGCCGTGCAGCACGCGCTGCCGATCGTGTTCGTCGTGCTCAACGACGCGGCACTCGGCATGGTCCGGCACGGCCAGCGCATGACCGGCGCGGAGCCGGTCGGATTCGAGCTGCCCGCGGTCGACTTCGCCGCACTGGCACGGGCCCAGGGCGCCGAGGCGCGCGTGATCGCATCCGTCGATGAACTGGTGGCACTGGACTGGGAGGTCCTGCAGGCGAGCGCCGGTCCGGTGCTGGTCGACGCGCGCGTCGACCCGGAGGCGGCGCCGCCAATGCGGACACGGATTCGCGCGCTGCGATCGGCGGCACAACCGGGAGATGACACGTGACGCGGGCCCGCCGTTGCACGGGCCCCGGGCTGATGCTCGTCGGCGCGTTGACGCTCGGCGCCGGCCCGGCGCTCGGCGCCGAGCCCTGGGGCACGGACGAGATCACCAGCTCGTTCGGCGACGCCGAGTTCGTGACCATCGCGACCGGCCGGCGACAGCCCGTGGCCGCCGCACCGTCCGTGGCCAACGTCATTACGCGCGCCGACATCGAGCGCATGCCGGCGGCGGACCTCTACGACGTGCTCGAGACGGTCCCCGGCATCCACGTCTCGCGCTCCTCGTATCGCCTCTTTCCGATCGTGTCGATCCGCGGCATCCACGCGGACAAGAATCCGCAGGTCCTGATGCTCGCCAACGGTGTGCCGCTCACCCAGGTGTTCCAGGGCGATCGCGGCTTCAGCAGCCACATCCCGCTCGCCTCGATCGAGCGCATCGAGGTCATCCGCGGCCCCGGCTCGGCCCTGTACGGCGCCGATGCATTCGCCGGTGTCATCAATATCGTCACGCGCTCGCCGCACAGCATCGATGGCACCGAGGTCGGCGTGCGCCGCGGCTCGTTCGATTCCGACACGGCCTGGCTGCAGAACGGGCAGCGCTGGAACGGGATCGACGTGGGCTTCAGCCTCGAGTACCAGGACAGCTCCGGCGACGACGGCCGCCGAGTCGACAACGACGCCCAGAGCCTGTTCGACGGCCTGCAGGGCACCGACGCGTCGCTCGCGCCGGGCCCGCTCGCGACACGCTATCAGCGGCTGGACAGCCGCCTGACGCTGGAAGGCCGGCAGTGGACGGGCCGGGTCTGGTACTGGGGCATCCGCGACTCCGGCGTCGGCCCGGGCCTGGCGCAGGCACTGGATCCCGCCGGAGGCGCCGACGTCGACAGCATGCTCGCGGACTTCACCTGGAAGACGCCGGCCACCGACGCCGGCTGGAGCACGCAGACGCGCGTGAGCTACCTCGACGTGAACGCGGACTCGCACCAGGTGCTCTACCCGCCGGGCGCGGAGCTGCCGATCGGCAGCGACGGCAACGTGGATCCGTCGTCGTCGACCGACGTCACCTTCACCGACGGCCTGATCGGCGACCCGGGCATCTTCGAGGAACACGCGCGCCTCGACTTCAGCGCGACCTGGACCGGCGCCGCCAACCACGTCGTGCGCCTCGCCAGCGGCGCACACTACGCGCACCTCGACCCCGAAGAGCGCAAGAACTACGGCCCCGGGGTGCTCGAGAGCCCGTCGGACGGGCAGACGGTCGACGGCGCGCTCACGAACGTCACCGGCACCGACGCGATCTACATCCCGGCGCGGACGCGCCGCGTCATCTACGCCTCGGCGCAGGACGAATGGCGTTTCGCTCCGGACTGGAACCTGACCGCGGGCATTCGCGCGGACGAGTTCTCCGACTTCGGCTCGACGGTCAATCCGCGCTTGGCACTCGTGTACAACGTGCGCTACGACCTGACCGCGAAGCTCCTCTACGGCCGCGCCTTCCGCGCGCCCTCGTTCGCGGAGCTGTTCACGCAGAACAACCCGGTGATCGTCGGCAACGAGGAACTGGACCCCGAGGTCATCAACACGCTCGAGCTCGCGATCGATTACCAGCCACGCCCCACGCTGCACGCCAGCGCGAGCACGTACGTGTACCAGGTCGACGACCTGATCGAGTTCGTGCCGCAGAGCGGCAATTCCCCGGCCATGGCGGAAAACACCAGGGGCGTCGACGGCCGCGGCCTCGAGCTTGAGCTCGACTGGCGTCCCGCGGATGCCTGGCGGCTCGAGGGCAGCCTGGCGTTGCAGCGCGCGATCGACCGGCGGACCGACGAGCGCCTGGCCAATGCCCCCGGCAGCCAGGTGAAGCTCCAGGCCGACTGGGACTTCGCCCCGCGCTGGCAGGCCTCCCTGAGCGCCGACCGCGTCGCCGATCGGCGGCGGGCCCCGGACGATCCGCGCCCCGCGCCGGACGATTTCACGCTGACCTCCCTCAACATCCAGCGCGACCGCCTGTTCGGCGGCTGGTCTGCAGAGTTTCTCGTCACGAACCTGTTCGACGTCGACGCGGTCTACCCGAGCCCGTACGAGCCGAACGCCCCGGCGGGGGCCCTGATCCCCGGCGACTACCCGATCCAGGGCCGCGCCGCCTACTTCACGCTGAAGACGGAGTTCTGACATGGCACGCCGGATCGACCCGCAAGTCCGCCGGCGCCGAGAGACGTTCGCCGAGCGGCCCCGCACGCGCCTGTGGTGCGAAGTGCCGAGCGCGGACAATCCCTACGTGGCCGAGCGCGCCCTGTGCCACGGCTACGACCTCGAGGCCCTCGCGGGCCGCGTCGCCTTCGACGAAATGGTCTGGCTGCTGCTCAGCGGTGAGCTGCCGACGCCGCCGCAACGGGAACTCTTCGGCACCCTGCTGACTGCCCTCGCCAACCCCGGCCCGCGCCACCCGGCCACGCGCGGCGTCATGGCCGCCGCGGTATCCAAGGCCGACCCGGTGCACCTGCTGCCGATCGGGCTTTCCCTGCTGGGCGGCACGCATGTCGGTGCCGCCGAGGTGGCGCACGCCATGACCTTCCTCCAGCGCCACCGCGGCCGGGACGCGGACGAGACGGCCGCCGAGTGCCACGCGGCCCCCTACGCCGAGGACGCGCCCGCCCCGGGCTTCGGCACGCGCTACGCCGCGGCCGATCCGATCGCAGCCCGCCTGGCGAGCCGCCTGGCCGCGCTCGAGGCCGGCGGCGAGGCGCTGGCGTGGGGCGAGGGTTTCGCTGCCGCCCTGGCGCCCGCCGGCCAGGGCTGGCGGCCGACGGGCGTGGCCGCGGCGGCCCTGCTGGATCTCGGCCTGCCGCCGCGCTGCGGGCCGGGCGTCTTCCAGCTCGCCGCGGCCGCCGGCCTGCTGGCACACGGGGCCGAAATGACCGGACAACCGACGACCGCAATGCCGCTACCGGACGAGGAGCATCATGTCATCGAGGACGACTGAATCGGCCACGGAACGCTGGGACCGGAATCGCGGCATCATCCGCACGCGCAAGGGCGCCTGGCGCCCGGGCGACACGGTGTACAGCCACGGTCACGATCTGCTGCGCGGGCTCGTGGGCCACGTCACGTTCTTCCAGAACCTGATCCTGAACGTGACCGGGCGCCTGCCGGAGAAGCGCCTGGCCGACTGGCTCGAGGCCACGTTCATCTGCATGAGCTGGCCCGATGCGCGCATCTGGTGCAACCAGATCGGCGCACTCGGGGGCACGGCCGGCGTGTCGCCCGTCGGCGCCGTCGGCGCCGGCATTCTGGCGGCCGACTCGCGCATGTACGGCCCGGGAACGGTGCGCTCGTCCACGCGGTTCATCCAGGAAGCGCTGCGCCTGACCCGCAGCGGCTGGCCGACCGAGCGGATCGTGCGCGAGAAGGCCGTGCGTGGGCGCCGGGTCGTGGCCGTGGGCTACTCGCGCCCGCTCGCGCCGGCCGACGAACGCATCGTCGCCATGCAGCGCGTCGCCACGGACCTCGGGTTCTCCAACGGTCCGCACCTCGAGCTCGCCTACGAGATCGAGGCCCTGCTGTGGGACTGGTACAACGAAAGCATCAATCTCGCCGGCTACATCATGGCCTTCCTGTCGGACCAGGGGCTCGGCATTGAGGAGATCTATCGCCTGTACGCGACCTGCGTGAACGGCGGCATCCACGCCTGCTACGCGGAGGCCGCCGACGGCGGCCACGATACGTTCCTGCCGCTGCGCTGCACGGATGTCGAATACACGGGGGCACCAGAACGCCCCGTGCCGGAGCGAGGGAGTGTGCGCTGAATGCGCCGGCCGCCATCGCCAGCGACCGCACGCCGGTCACGCGGACTGGCCCGCGCCGCGGCGTCATGCCTCCGGGGCGTGCTCCTGGCCGGTGCCGCCTTCTGCGCCGGCGCCGCGCCCCGGCCGACCCTCGGCGTGCTCTTCCCGGACGTGGGTGCGCCCTACGGCCGCATTTTCGAGCAGATCCTCGGCGGGATCGAGGACGCGACCGGTGCGAACACCGTGACACGCCGCCTCGACCGCTACACGGAGCCTGCCGAGGTCGCGCGATGGGCGCAGCGCCACGATCTCGATGCGGTGGTGACGCTGGGGCGCGGACCGCTTTCCCTCGCTCGTGCGGCCGGGCTGGAGCAGCCGGTGATCGCCGGCGCGGCGACATTCACGCCCGACGACACCAGGGACATCGACGCACTGTCGCTCGTGCCGGCGCCGGACGCCGTATTCCGCAACCTCGTCAGACTGGCGCCGCGCGTCGAGCGCATCAACGTGGTCTACGAACCCGGGCGCGACGATTGGCTCGTGCAGCGGGCTACCGCCGCGGCGAGCGCGCATGACCTCGAGCTGCGGGCCCGGAGTGCGCGCGATCTCGCGGCCTCGGCGGTGCTGCACCGCGACGTCATGAGCGAACAGGCACCGCACGCGAGCGTCTGGCTGCTGCGCAATGAGCGCCTGGTCGACGACCGCACGGTGCTGCCGCTGGTGCTGGAGCAATCGTGGCAACGGCACTGGATCACGTTTTCCAACGATCCCGCGAGCGTGAAGCGCGGCGTCCTGTTCGCGCTCTACCCGGATCAGCGCGGCATGGGACAGCGGCTCGCGCGGATGGCGCAGGACCGGATCGACCGGCCGGAGCGTCCGCATCGGCTGGCGCTGCTCGACTCCGTGCGCATTGCCGTCAACGTGCGCACGGCGTCGCATCTCGGCCTGCACTTCACCGCCGCGCTGCGCCGGCAGTTCGACATCGTGTTCCCGAGCCCCTGACCGCAACGATGATGAAACGGGCACTTGCCAGGATCCGCTCCCAGCTGTCGCCGCGACGTATCGGCTTCCGCACGCAGTTGGCGGTCGCGTTCACGGCGGGCATCCTCGTGCTCGCCGGGGTATCGTCGCTCGCGACCAGCCGACTCTCGACCGACACGGTGCGCGACACGCTGGTCGCACAGGGCCTGCGCGTCACGGCCACTTTCGCCAACCAGAGCCGGCTGGCCGTGCTGTACGGCAGCGGCGAGAACGCCGCGGAAGCCGCCGCCGGCACGCTCGACTTCCCGGATGTCCGCGGCGTCTCGGTACACGCCGCGGACGGGACGCGCCTGCTGCACCGCGGCGCCGCAACGGTGCCGTCGGGCTCCTTCCGCGAGGCAACCTCGCGACCGACGCTGGTCGCCAGCACGGACGACGCCTGGTACTTCGTCGCGCCGGTCGTCACCGGGCCGGACGCCGCGCGCGCGTCCTCGGCGAACGAGTTCGGCCTCTACGAGCAGGGTGGCGTCGAATCGAGCCAGCCGGGCTACGTGCGCCTCGTCATGGACAAGCAAACGCTGGCCTCGACGGCCAGCGACATCCTCCAGGGCAACGTCACGGTGGCCGCCGCCCTCGCGACGATACTGCTGCTCGTGCTGCTCGCGATCACGCGCCGCGTCACCGGTCCCCTGCACAAGCTCGCCGGCATCATGGGCCGGGCGCAGGCGGGCGAGACGCACGTCCGTGCCGAACTGGCGGGCCCGAAGGACATCGTCGACATGGAGTCGGCGTTCAACACGATGATGGACGTGCTCGAGGTGCGCGAGGACGAACTCAAGCGCGCACGCGACACGGCCCTCGAGTCGGCACGCGCCAAGGGCGAGTTCGCGGCCAACGTGAGCCACGAGCTGCGCACGCCGATGAACAGTATCCTCGGCATGCTCGAACTGCTCGAGGAACTCGAGCTCGACGAAAGCCAGCGTGAGTACGTCCACGTGGCGCGCAACTCGGGCGAGGCGCTGCTGCTGCTGATCGACGACATCCTCGACTTCTCGCGCAGCGAGTCCGGCCGACTCGAGCTGCAGCCGGTCGACTTCTATCCGCACGACGTGCTGCACGACGTGGTAGCGATGCTGGAGGCTCAGGCACGCCGCAAGGGCATCGGGCTGCATTACCGCATCGATCCGGCGGTCCCGCCCGCGATGCGCGGCGACGGCCAGCGCATCCGGCAGGTGCTGATCAACCTCGTCGCCAATGCCATCAAGTTCACCGACAGCGGGGCCGTGTCGATCGAGGTGGGTGCCCGCTATCGGGCCGACGGGACAGTCGACACCGACTTCGCGGTAATCGACACCGGCGTCGGGATCCCGCACGAGGCGCAGGAGCGCATCTTCGAGGCGTTCACGCAACAGGACGGCGCGACGAATCGCCAGTACGGCGGCACCGGCCTCGGGCTGACGATCTGCCGGCAGCTGGTCGGCCTGATGGGCGGAGAGATCGGGGTGGACAGCGAGCCGGGACACGGCAGCCGCTTCTGGTTCCGGCTGCCGCTGCACAACTCCCCGCTGGCCTCCGGGGATGGATCGCACCCGCTGCTGGCGGGCCTGCGCGTGCTGCTCGATCTGCGCGACCCGGGGGAGTGCGAGCGGATCGAGCGCTGCCTGCGCGCCTGGGAGCTCGAGGTCACCCGCACGCCCGCCGGTGGGCAGGGCACCATCGATGCCCTGCGTCACGCCGCCCGGGCGCACCCGTTCGACATCGTCCTGGTCGAGGACAGCGCTGCCGGCGCCGACGGGACGGAACGCGCGGCAAGCCTGGCGCGCATCCCCGAGCTGCACCACGTCAAGATCATCACGGTCGCACCACCCGACCGGGCCGCGGACGTGACGCCGTCGGAGATCGCCGCCGGGCTCACGCGCCCGGTCGATCCCGGCGCCCTGTATACCGCGCTCCTCGGCGCCCGCCGCCAGACGCGGACCGAGATCGCGCCGACGGCCGACACCAACCGCGAGACGCCGCTGCGGGCTCACGTGCTCGTCGCGGAGGACAATGCCGCCAACCAGCGGGTGGTGGCCGCGATGCTCGAGCGCCTGGGCTGCACCTGCTCGATCGTCGCGGGCGGAGAGGCAGCCGTCGAGGCGGCCGGCTCGACCGCCGTCGATCTCGTGCTCATGGACTGCAACATGCCCGGCGTCGACGGCTTCGAGGCCACCCGCCGCATCCGCCGCGCGGAAACGGCGTCCGCCGAGGTGCCGGTCATCGCGCTGACGGCGACCGTGCGCGAGGGCATCTGGTCGCAGTGCCTCGCCGCGGGCATGAACGACTATCTTGCAAAGCCCCTCAAGCTGGCGACCCTGCGCGGCAAGCTCGAGTACTGGCTCGACACCGCACGTGGGGCCGAGGGCTCCGGCGTGGCCGAATCGGGGCCCGAAGATGAAGCGGATCCAGACGACCGTCCGATCGACGCGACGCTGTTCGCGGAGATGCAGGACCAGCTCGGGCACGCCTTCGACGAGATCATCGAATCCTATGTCGCGGACCTGCCCCTCTACATCGGCGCGTTGCGCGCCGCCGAGGGCGACCGGAACGCGCGGCGGCTGTCGGAGTCCGCCCATACACTGAAGGGCTCCAGTCACAACGTCGGCGCTCAGGGGATCGCCCGATTGTGCCGCCAGCTCGAGGAACTCGGCCGCGGCGACCGCTGGACGGAAGTGGCCCGCCTGCTCGACACGCTCGACGAGGAGGCCGAGCGCGTGCGTGCGCGACTGCTGAAGGCGCGCGGACATGCCGCGCGGGAATCCGAGACGCCGCAGCCACCCGACGCCGACGCCCAGCATGTGCTGGTCGCGGACGACGACCGCACGCTGCGGCTCGCACTGCGCCAGGCACTCGAGCGCGACGGCTACGCCGTGGCCGAGGCCGCCGACGGTTCCCAGGCCCTGGCGCTGTGCCGCCGCGAGTTGCCGGACCTGATCCTGATGGACGGGCGCATGCCGATCATGGACGGATTCACGGCGTGCGCGCGCATACGCGAGCTGCCGCAAGGCGACGCGGTGCCCGTGCTCATCGTCACCGCCCTCGAGGAACAGTCCTTCATCGAGCAGGCCATCGACGCTGGCGCCACCGACTACATCGCCAAGCCGATCCACTTCGGCGTGCTGCGCCAGCGTGTCGGCGGCCTGCTGAACGAGCGGCGCGCCCGGCGCGATGCCGACGTCCTGGCCTACCAGGACGGCCTGACGGGGCTGCCCAATCGGGCCCACTTCATCGAACGCCTGCGCAACATCCTCGATACGCGGCACACGGGGACCAGCCACACGGCGATCCTGTTCCTCGACCTCGACCGCTTCAAGCTGGTCAACGACACGATGGGCCACGATGTCGGAGACCTGCTCCTGAAGGCGGCGGCCGAGCGCATCACCGGCTGCGTGCGCGATACCGACGTGGTCGCGCGCCTCGGCGGGGACGAGTTCGCCATCATCATGCCCTCCCTGGAGGACACGCAGGTCGCCGCCTCGCTCGCGCGCAAGATCTGCCGCACGCTCGCCCGACCGTTCACGTTCCGCGGACAGACGGTCTACGTCACGGCCTCGATCGGCATCTCGTGCCACCCCGACGACGGGCACGACATCGGTGCACTGATGAAGCACGCCGACACGGCCATGTTCCGCGCCAAGGAACGCGGCGACAGTCACCGCTTCTACGAGCCCGGCATGGAGGCGGTGGTCACGCGCCAGATGGAGATCGAGAACGACCTGCGGGGAGCGCTGGAAGGTGACGAGTTCGCCGTGCTGTACCAGCCGCGCGTCAGCCTGGGCAGCGGCCGCGCGGTGGCGATGGAGGCGCTGCTGCGGTGGAACCCCCCGGAGCGCGGTCCGGTGTCACCGGCGGATTTCATTCCACTCGCCGAGGCCAATGGACTGATCCACGAGATCGGCCTGTGGGTCCTCGAGCAGGCCTGCCGCCAGACGTACTCGTGGTTGCAGCAGGGATTCCCGCCGCTGCACGTGTCGGTCAACGTGTCCGGCCGCCAGCTCGAGCATCCGGCCTTCCCGGAACAGGTGCTAGCGGTTCTCGAGCGCACCGGCCTGCCCGCCGACCTGCTCGAGCTCGAGATCACCGAAAGCGCGATCATGCAGCGCCCGGAAGAGGCCAGCCGCATGCTGGGGGGGCTGCGTGAGCACGGCATCCGCATCTCGCTCGACGACTTCGGCACCGGCTACTCGTCGCTGGCCTACCTGCAGCGCTTCCCGCTCGACATGCTCAAGCTCGACCGCAGCTTCGTCGGCGACATCGAGGGCACCAGCAGCGGCCGCGTGCTGATCCGGGGCATCGTCGCGCTCGCGCACGCCCTCGGCCTGCGGGTCGTGGCCGAGGGCGTCGAAACACGGGATCAGGCCGAGTTCATGCGCGGCGAGCAATGCGACGAGATCCAGGGCTTCCTCATCGCACGTCCGCTCGCGCCGGGGGCCTTCGAACAGCAGTTCCTGCGCAGCACACACCGCGCCCTGCCCGCGCTATCCGAGACCAGCGTGGATCGCCCGTGAGCGACCGCCGGTGCGGCGCGAGACGGTCCGCGCATGGGTGTCCGTCCGGCGCGGACGGCCTGAACGAATCGCTGCGCCTCAGGACTCCAGGTCGCGCTCGAGCACGCGCACGCGGGCGCGCAACCGCTGCACCTCCTCTATCAAATCGAGCGCCAGTGCCGCGCCCGCGGGGTCGACCGCGAGGTCGCGGTGCAGGCGCAGAGCGCGGCGCATGCGCAGCAGGGCGTGCGACTCGAAGCGCCAATCCGCGGGGCCACGGCCCCACGCCGGCTCGACGACCCCCGCCTCCACCAGCTCGATCGCGTAGTCGGCGTGCAACTCGAATACCCGGCACAACTGCGCGAGCGTCAGCGCGGCGCCGGCGCCGGCGCCAACCGGCTCGCCGACGAAGGTGTCTTCGCTCTCGCTCATGCCGTTCTCCTGTGCAGACGGGCGCGCGGATCGAATTCCATTTGCTGCCGCATCCGCTCGAACAGCTCACGGTCGGCGTCCGTGCGCGGCTGCGGCACGACGATCTGCAGATGCAGGTACTGGTCGCCGGCGGGCGAGCCGGGCAGGCCACGCCCCTTCAGACGCAGCTGCTGGCCGCTGCGCGCACCCGGCGGAATGCGTGCGTCCACATCGCCGCCGAGCGTCGGCACCGTCACGGTGCCCCCCATCGCCGCCTCCCAGGGCGCGATCGGCAGCTCGAGGTGGATATCGCGCCCCTCGGCGCGAAAGATCGGGTGCGGACGCAGCGCAACCTCCAGGTACAGATCACCGGAGGCGCCCTCGCCCATGCCGGCACCGCCCTGTCCCGACAGCCGGATCTGCTGGCCCTCCGTGACGCCGGCCGGGATACGCACGTTGAGCGTACGCTGGCGCGTCTGCACGCGTCCGCGCGCGTCCACCGCTGGCGACTGCAGCGTGACGGGGTGCTGGCCGCCGCGATACGCCTCCTCTAGCGTAATCTCGACCCTGGCGAAGTGATCCTGGCCGCGTCCGTGGAACCCGCCGAAGCCGCCATGCGCATGACCATACGCCGAGCCACGTCCGAACAGCGACTCGAAGAACTCGGAGAACCCGCCGGCATCGCCGCCGGTGAAGCCGCCGCCGCTGAACTCGAAGCCCTCGTCCCAGCCCGGCGGCGGCTGGAAGCCCTGGCCCTCGCGCCAGTTCGCTCCGAGCTGATCGTAGGCCGCGCGCTTCTCGGGATCCTTGAGGACCTCGTAGGCTTCCTGCACCTCCTGGAAGCGGTCTTCCGCGTCGGGCTCGCTGCTCACGTCCGGGTGATACTTGCGTGCGAGCTTGCGATATGCGCGCTTGATCTCATCCTGCGAGGCATCGCGATCCACGCCCATTATGCTGTAGTAGTCCTTGTATTCCACCGGCTTGTAGGACCTCCCCAAACAATCCTGTTCGATCTGTCGGAGGAGATGGGTACACGGGACGGGGGGTTCAAGTCGGGAGGGCCATCGGCCAGGGAAAGTGTGTGCGGCGTCATCGTCGACCGCAGCAAGCGTGCGCCACCAACCGTCCTGCGGGGCCGTGCAATCCGGCCGGCCTGCAACCCGGCGCCAGTGGATGGCCGTACTGGCCGCCGGCCGCTGTCACGCTGCAAGCCACCGCGCCACGTCACGCGCGAAGTACGTCAGCACCCCGTTCGCGCCCGCCCGCTTGAATCCGCCGAGCGCCTCGAGCACGCAGGACTTCTCGTCGAGCCAGCCGTTGGCGAAGGCCGCCTTCTGCATGGCGTACTCACCGCTGACCTGGTAGGCGAAGGTCGGCACACCGAACTGCTCGCGCACGCGCCGGATCACGTCGAGGTACGGCATGCCCGGCTTGATCATCACCATGTCGGCGCCCTCCTCCAGGTCGAGGGCGACCTCGTGGAGCGCCTCGTCGGTGTTCGCCGGGTCCATCTGGTAGGTGTGCTTGCCCCCACCGCCCAGGTTGCCGGCCGAGCCGACCGCGTCCCGGAACGGCCCGTAGAAGCTCGAGGCATACTTCGCCGCGTACGCCAGGATGCGGGCGTTGACGTGCCCCGCTTCCTCGAAGGCAGCGCGGATGGCATGAACGCGGCCGTCCATCATGTCCGACGGGCCGACGACGTCGGCCCCGGCCTCCACGTGCGACAGGGCCTGGCGGACCAGCGCCTCGACCGTCGGGTCGTTGACCACGTAGCCGCGCTCGTCGATGAGTCCGTCCTGCCCGTGCGACGTGAACGGGTCGAGCGCCACGTCGGTGATGACGCCCAACTCGGGGCAGGCATCCTTGACGGCACGGATCGCCCGCTGGGCCAGGCCATCCGGATTCCACGCCTCCTCGGCACCCTCGGACTTCGCCTCCGGCCGAGTCACCGGAAAGATCACGAGCGCCGGAATGCCCAGGCGCACGCAGTCGCGTGCGTCCTCGACGAGCGCATCCACGGACAGCCGCTCGACCCCGGGCATCGAAGGCACCGGCTCACGCTCGCCGCGACCCTCGCGCACGAACACCGGCCAGATCAGGTCGTCCGGCGTGAGCACGGTCTCGCGCATCAGGCGACGCGAGAAATCGTCAGCACGCATGCGTCGCATGCGGGTGCTCGGATAGGGGCCTCGGGGCGTCTGCTGATCCGTCACGGGTGGCCTCCGCTGATCGTTCATGGATGGCGGTCAGTGTACTCGGCGTCGTGCGGACTGTGCATGGGTTGCGTATGGGTTGCGTGGCCGACATTGGCGCGACGGGGTGAAGGCGGGTCTCCGTGCGAGCGGTCGGGAACATGCGTGCGCCCGGCGCAGCACGCCGCTGCCGGTCTGCACGCCTCGTTCGACCGGTAACGAGGCGGCGATCGGATGTGCGCAGGCGTACGCGCAACGTCGCACGCACCGGCGCCCCGCAAGGGGCCCTCTGGACAAGCCGCACCACCCCTGCAACGATCCCCACCCTTCGAGCGAACGACGCAGACACGCCCATGCCCACCGACCGCTACGCGGTGATCGGCCACCCCGTGGATCACAGCCTGTCGCCGGACATCCACGCCCGCTTCGCCGCGCAGACGGGCGAGGAGCTGGTCTACGGCCGCATCGATGCGCCGGAGGATGGGTTCGCGGAGGCCGCGACCGCGTTCTTCGCCGAAGGCGGCCGGGGCCTGAATGTGACCGTGCCGTTCAAGGCGCAGGCGCGAGCCTGGTGCGCCCGCGCGAGCGAACGCGCGGCACGCGCCGGCGTGGTCAACACGCTGTGGCGCGAGGACGGGGGGAGGATCGCGGGCGACAACACCGACGGCGTCGGGCTGGTGACCGACCTGACTGTCAACCTCGGCGTGAGCCTCGCCGACGCGCGGGTGCTGCTGATCGGCGCCGGCGGTGCGGCGCGCGGTGTGCTCGGCCCACTGCTCGCGGCGGCGCCGGCGGCGATCGTGATCGCCAACCGGACGGCCGGCCGTGCCACGGAGCTGGCCGCCGATTTCGCGTCCGACGGGCCAGTCACCGGCGGTGGCTTCGACGAGCTGCGCGACAGCGCACCGTTCGACGTGATCGTGAACGCCAGCGCCGCCAGCCTCGGCGGCGCCGTGCCACCGGTGCCCGACGGGGTACTGCGCTCGCACGGCACGGTCTACGACATGATGTACGGTGACAAGGCACGGCCGTTCCTTGACTGGGGCCTGGCCGCACACGCGCGGCTGGCCGTCGACGGCCTCGGAATGCTCGTCGAGCAGGCGGCCGAATCCTTCGCGATCTGGCGCGGCGTGCGCCCCGATACGGGCCCCGTGCTGGCCACCTTGCGCGCGCGTGCGGAGGCGTGACCGGCGCGTTGCAATGCCCCGGGGCCGTCCCTATACTCCGGCGATTCGCCGCCCTGACCGGCGGCATGGGTACACGGCCGACGCGCCATCCGCGTGGGCCTCGAAGCAGCGACACGGACTTGCAGAACTATGACGAAGACTGCTGACTCGAAGGCAACGAGCGGCACTGCCCTGACCGAGGAAGACCTGCTCAAGTCGTCCGAGGACGACTACATGAACGAGGAGCAGCTCGAGTTCTTCCGCCAGCGTCTCCTGGCCCAGCGCGAGGAGATCGAGAACGACATCGCCCGGGCCCGCACGGAGCTTTCGACCGGCGAGAACGAGCCCGACGAGCTCGACCGGGCCTCGGCCGAGGAGGAGCGCTGGCTGAGCCTGCGCATCAGCGAGCGCGAAGGCAAGCTTCTCAAGAAGATCGATGAGGCGTTGCAGCGGATCGACGAGGGCGAATACGGCTACTGCGAGGATACCGGCGACCCGATCGGCATCCCGCGCCTGCTGGCGCGCCCGACGGCAACGCTCTCGGCCGAGGCGAAGACTCGCCGCGAGCAGCTGGAAAAGACCCACCGCACCCAGTGATCGGCTGCCGCGTTGCCCCGGCCCGGCCGGCCGGGCCGGGGCAACGACAACACGGACACCGCACTATCCCGCGTACTCCGGCTCGTTGCCGGGCTTCCACTTGATGTTGCAGCCCATGCTCGGTTTCTGCTCCTGCGGGATCTCCGTGCCCTCCAGCACCGCGTCGACCGCGGCCCGGAGATCCTCGCCGGTCACGGGCTGATCGTTGCCGGGAGTGGCGCCATCGAACCGTCCGCGGTACACCAGCCGGTGCTCGCGGTCGAACAGGAAGAAATCGGGCGTGCACGCGGCATGGTATGCCCGCGCGACTTCCTGCGTCTCGTCGTACAGGTACGGGAACATGAAGCCCGTGCTGCGCACCATCTCGGTCATCTTCTCGGGATGATCCTCGGCATACTTGGTCACGTCGTTCGAGTTGATCGCGACGACACCGAGGCCGCGTTCCTGGTACTCGAGCGCGAAGGCGGCGAAGACGTCCTTGATGTGCAGGACGTACGGGCAATGATTGCAGATGAACACGACCAGCAGCGGCTGGCCCTCGTAGTCGCTCTTCGAGACCATGCGGAACGTCGCCGGCTCCAGCAGCGTGAAGTCCGGTGCGGGCGTGCCCAGCTCGAGCATGGTCGACGGCGTCTTGGCCATCACGATCCTCCTGCCGATGCGTGCGCTGTCAGGTATTCCGTAAGGCCGGCACGAGGGGATCTCAAGGACCGACGTGCCGGTTGTCAGTTGCTCAGGATGATGCCGATCCCGAAGTGGAAGCGCGTGCGGTCTTCCGCCGGCGCCTGCTCGGGCCACAGTTCGATCGACTCGACGCTGACCTCGGGATACGTGTACTCGGCCTCGCCGACGACGCCCTGCTCGGTACCGGTCACGGTGCCGCGGACGGTCACGCGGCGCCCGGCGCCGTACTCGGCGGTCTCCAGGTAGCCATCCTGGTAGGCCAGGAAGCGGCCGACCGGCTGCGCGTCGGTCTGCGGCCGCTGCGAATAGCGGTCGAGCGGATAGCCGACGACCTCGAGACGGGTGCGTTGCTCGAGGTTCTTCGCGGCGACGATCACGCCGCCCCACAGGACCGTCTTGCCCATGGCGGCCTCGGGCTGCTGAACGGCATGGTCCGGGGTCAATCCCTGGGCGACACCCTCGGTCTTCAGCGGGCCGCTGGCACAGCCGGCCAGCAGCATCAGCAGCACCAGCGCGAGCGCGCCGGCGATCCGGGCTCCATTCATCTGCGATGCACCTCCGGCAGCCCGGTCGGGCCGATGCAACGACGGTCGCGCCCTGCGCGCTCCCCGGCGGGACCGGTATAGTTGCGCATTCGACGGCCGATTGCGCGGGTTCGCCCCGGGCGGACCGATCCCGACGCACGACCGCGGCCGTCCCCATCCGCATCGTTCGACAACAAGGGAGAAGGGATGTTGCGTGGATGGTACCGGAACTGGCGCCGCAACCGCATCCTGCGCCGGCACGCGATTCCGGATCGCGACTGGGAGGCGCTGATCCAGCGGCTGCCGTCCGTCGTCCGCTACGACACGCGGACACGCAACCGGCTGCGCGAACTGGTGACACTGTTCGTGCACGTGAAGTCCATCATCGGTGCCGACGGATTCGAACTCACCGAGGACATCCGGCGCGTGATTGCCCTGCAGGCCTGCCTGCCGATCCTCGGACTCGGGCTCGAGTGGTACGACGGCTGGCAGTCGGTGGTGGTCTACCCCGGCGATTTCCGGGTGCACGATACCTGGACCGACGAGAACGGCGTCGTCCACGAGCTCGAGCAGATCCGCGCCGGCGAGGCCTGGCTCCAGGGCCCGGTGATCGTCACCTGGTCGGAGGACGACGACACCACGGACGTGGTGATCCACGAGTTCGCTCACAAGCTCGACATGCTCAACGGCGCGGCCAACGGCATGCCGCCGCTGCACGCGGACATGGAGCGCGATCAATGGACCCGGGCCTTCACGCGCGCCTTCGACGACTTCGTCGCGCGCGTAGAGCGCGGCGAGACACCGCCCTTTGATCCCTACGCCGCAACCGATCCCGCGGAGTTCTTCGCGGTCATCAGCGAAGCATTCCTGCTCGAACCGGACCGCGTGCGCGAGACGTATCCGCGCGTCTACACGCAGCTGTGCGCCTTCTACCGGCAGCATCCGCGCACCGCCTGACGCGAACCGTGAGGGGCTTCGCAGCGCCCCCCGGAGGCCCCCGCCCACGATCGGTGCCACGCTTCGACGCCGCAGCGGGCACCTGCTAGTCTCGCTGACACCCGGGGCACGAGCGCCACCGGCAACGCCAAGGGAATCGGGAGAAGAACCATGCGCATGCGTGCGTCATTGCTCGGCCTGCTGACCGCGACGCTGTCGGCCCTGCCCGCCGCTGCCGACACGACCATCCGGACGAACAGCTCCGACCACGGCCAGGCCACCATCTACATCAGCGGCAGTCGGGTCGCGATGGACAACGCGGGCGATCAGCACACGACGATCTACGATGGCTCCGCGGAGCGGATGACGTTCGTGGATCACGGACAGCGGCAGTACCAGCGCATCGGCCGCGAGCAGATGGAACAGATTGCACAGCAGATGCAGCGCATGCGCGAGCAGTTCCGGAAACAGCTGCAGACCATGCCCGAGGACCAGCGCGAGGAGATGCGCAAGCAGATGGAAAGCATGATGCCGGGGGCAGGCGAGCCACCCGAGATCCGCGTGGAGCCCACGGGCGGCACGACCACGGTGGCGGGCACGTCCTGCCGGCAGGCGAGGGTCTATCGCGACGGCGAGCTCGCGCACGAAGTGTGCGTCGCCGCGCCGGAAGCGGCAGGGATCGCCCGCGACGACTTCGACACGATCACCGCCATGTTCGGATTCTTCGAGCGCATGATGGGGCCCATGGGCGGCGCCGAGCGCGACATCGGTCCGCGCACGATGACACGCCTGATGCAGCAGATGGGCGGCATGCCGCTGCGCGCGCGCAATGTCGACGGCGGCTCCCGGTGGGAGATCACCGGGGTCTCGAGCGACGCCGTCCCGGACGACCGCTTCGCGATCCCCGACGGCTACAGCAAGGGCAAGAGCCTGGGCGACACCATGCAGTAGCCCGTCACGGCACGACCACGAGCGGCAGCTCGTCGAGTTCGGCGAGACCGCCGCCCGATGCCGCCTGCGCCCACAAGGGGCTTTCACGGCTGACGAGCAGCAGCCGGGAATGTTCACGCCGCGACGCGCGCCGCACCTCGTCGACCGAAAGCTGCCCCAAGCCGACGAACTGGGCCGTGATGCCCTCGTCGGCGAGGCGCCGGCGGGTCTCGTCGCGCGCCGCGATACCATCCTGACCCGGGGCGAACAGCAAGGTCAGGGTACGGCCTTCATGGCGCGCGAGGGCGATGGCGTAGGACAGCGCGCGCGCGGCGCCGTCGCTTCCATCCATCAGCACCATCGGTCCGTCACGACGCGCGGCCGGCGCGCGGCTCACGAGCAGCACCGCGCAGCGAGCCTCGGCGAGCACTCCCTCGAGCACGCCGCCCGGGCGTCGCGCCCACTCGCTGCGGCGCAGGACGAACAGGTCCTGCGGGCGCATGCGCAGCAGGATCGACTGCACGTGCCGTCCGCGTCCCACCTCCAGGACCGCCTCGACGCCGCGTTCGCGTGCGACATGCACGAGCTGCGCGCGCAGGAGCCCCGCCCGCTCGCGCATGCCGCGCTCGACTTCCGGCGCGGACAAGGGGCGCGGGTTGCCGGAGGCCATGCCGATCTCGCGCGTGAACGGCAGGCCGGCCGATGACAACAGGTCGCTGTCCTCGACGAACAGCCCGACCAGCTGCGCGTTGCGGCGTGCGGCCAGATCCGCTGCCGCCTCGAGCGCGGCGTCGCCGACCCCGCCCTCGAGCAGGACCAGGATGCGTTCAAGCGGGGTCGAGCGTCGCACCATCCCCGTCTCCGTGCTCGGCGCCTCCCGCGCCTTCGTCTCCGCGTTTTCCGGCGCGCTCGCGAACCGCGGCCAGATGCTGCAGGCGGTCCTCCACGTGCCGGTTGAAGCTGCCCTCCGGGAACCGCCCGTCATCGTCGCGGCTGCCGGCCGGCAGCCCGGTCAGCCACGCCAGCGCGTCGTCCACGTGTTCCAGTGCGACGACACGGAATTCCCCCGCCTCCACGGCGCGCCGCACTTCGGCGTTCAGCATCAGGTGCGGGACATTGGCGCGCGGCAGCAGCACGCCCTGGCCCGGTGCGAAGCCGCGCCGCCTGCAGGTCTCGAAGAAGCCCTCGATCTTCTCGTTGACGCCGCCGACCGCCTGGACCCGCCCGAGCTGGTCGATCGAGCCGGTGACGGCCAGCGCCTGCGACAGGGGGACTCCGCTGACCGCGGAGAGCAGCGCGCATACCTCGGCGACGGAGGCGCTGTCGCCCTCGACACCGCCGTAGTTCTGCTCGAAAGCGAGGCTGGCATGCAGCGACAGGGGCCGTTCCGCCGCATAGCGCGAGCCGATGTAATTGCCGATGATCATCACCGCCTTGGAGTGGACGTTGCCGCCGAGCTTCGCCTCGCGCTCGATGTCGATCAGCTGGCCGTGGCCGACGCGGGCCGTTGCGGTAATGCGGCTGCCCTTGCCGAACGCGTAGCCGCCCAGCTGCATCACGGCCAGCCCATTGATCTGCCCGGTTGCGGCGCCGGCCGTCTCGATATGGATCGTGTCGCGCTGGATCGCCTGCTCCATGCGCTCGCGCACGCGGCTAGCTCGGCGTTCCTGCGCATCGATGGCCGTCTGCACGTGCGCCGCGCCGACCGCGCTGGCCCCCGCCTCGGCGGCGAAATGATCCGCCTCGCGCAACAGGTCGGCCAGCGCGCGCGCATGCATCGTCATGCGCTCGGAATCGTCGGCGAGGCGCGAGCCATGCTCGATCACGCGCGCAACGCCCGAGCGCGCGAACGCGCGCAGATGGTCACGCCGCGCCAGCGTCGCCACCAGGCGCGCGTAGGCCTGCTGGCTCTCGGCGTCGCGGCCGATGTCGTCCTCGAAGTCCGCCTGGACCTTGAACAGTTCCGGGAAGTCGGGATCATAGGCCGACAGCAGGTAGTACAGCATGCGGTCTCCGAGCAGCACGACCTTCACATCGAGCGGCACGGGTTCGGGCTGAATCGAGGTGGTGCTCATGAAGGAATAGATCTGCTCGAGGCCCTCGATCCGCAGCGAGCGGGCGTAGAGTGCGCGCTTGAGTGCGTCCCAGGCGAACGGGTGACTCAGGACCTTGAGCACATCGAGAATCAGGTAGCCGCCGTTCGCGCGATGCAGGGCACCCGCCTTGATGAGCGAGAAGTCCGTCAGCAGCGCGCCCTGCATGACCCGATGCTCGACGCGTCCGATGAGATGGTGATACGAGGGCAGATCCTCGTACACCACCGGGGCCCCGGCGGTCTCCGCGTGGTCGACCAGGACGTTGGCACGATAGCGCCCCATGACCTGGTCGGCGTACTCGCTCATCTGCCCGTCGGAGTGGCGCAGGGCGTCGACGTTGTTGACCACGTCGCGGCGCACCGCATCGAGGTGGGCGACCGCCTCGGGCGTGTCAGCGTACTGCTGCCGCAACTCGTCTATGAGCTGGCCGGCGGCGAGCTGCGCCATCGCCTCGTTGAGCTGCTCGAGCTGCTGCTGGCTTTCCTTGCGCCACTTGGGAAAGTGCTGCAGCGCCTTCTGCAGCTTCTCCTGCAGCTCCTCCACGGTCTTCTCGATCCGGTCCTGCTCGGCCTGCGGCAGTTGCCGGAACGATTCGGGGTCGAGCGTCTCGCCGTCCTTGCGCGGGGCGAAGGTGAATCCCGAGTGGGTCATGATCAGCGCCACGTCCTGCGACTCCGCCTCCTCCTGGATCTCGCGGATGGCCTGCTCCTGGCGCCGGCCGAAGCTGCGCTGCAGCTCCTGCAGGCGGTTCTGGTATTCCTCGCTGTCGAAGATTGCCGGCACGGTGGAGCGCAGCTCGTCACAGAGCCGCTCGAGGTCGCTGGCGAAGCGTCGTCCCTGGCCCGGCGGCAGATTCAGCAGACGCGGCGCGTTGGGGGCGTCGAAGTTGTACAGGTAGCAACGGTCGGGCGGCACGGTCTCTGCCGCCGCGCGCTCCTCGAGGTAGCGGCGTGCGACCGTATGCTTGCCGATGCCATTGGGACCGAGCACGAACAGGTTGTAGCCTTCGCCGCGGATACCGGCGCCGAACCGCAGGGCCTCGACGGCGCGGTCCTGCCCGATGATCGCATCCAGGTCATCCAGCTCTTCGGTGGTATCAAAGGGCAGCTCGCCCAGATCGCAGTGGCGATACAACGAGGTCGGCGGCAGCGGTTCCGACGGCGCCATGGTCAGCTCCGGGCATCGGGGATCATTCCTTGAACGATTCTGGCGCGCTGGGGCGGGGCGTCAAGGCGCAGGTGTATCGCCCAGCCACGCGGCGATCACATCCACCACGTAATGCACCTCGGCATCGTCCAGCGGACGGCCGGCCGCGATGGCGTGCCAGCGCGCCAGGCACTTGCGGCAGCAGGTGCCGGTGGCGTGCTGGGCGACGAACACGGGATGGCCGCGCCAGGGCGTCTGACGGCCGTCGTTGCGCGGGGCGGCGGGTGCGAGGCGATGGCGCACGAAGTCCTCGGCATGCACCCGCAGGGTCGCGGAGCCGCGGTCGGCCGCATAGGCAGCATCACGCTCGTCCAGGCGGAAACGGCTGCGAAAGCGCGAGCGCGCCAGGCGCCCGACCAGGTCGGACCAGGTAGCGGCGGTCAGGCGTCGTGGTGCACCGTCGTCGTTCATTGCGTAGGATCGTGCCGCCCAGGGGCGAATCGATCAATCCATGGACACCCTGCCCGACTACCTCGACCACGGCCTCGACCTTGTCGTCATCGGTCAGAACCCTTCGCCGGCGTCAATCGCGCGGCAGTGCTACTACGGCAACCCGCGCAACCGCTTCTGGGCGGCGTTCCGCGCGGCGGGCCTGGCGCCTGCCGGGTTCGAGCCCGGACCGCGGGGGTTCGCATGGCTGCTGGACCACGCGCGCATCGGCTTCACGGACGTCGTCAAGAAACCGACCCCGGGCGCCGGCGACCTGCGCGCGGCGGACTTCCGCGAGTGGGCGCCGGTGCTCGACCGCCACCTGCGCGCGTACCGGCCGCGCATCGCCTGGTTCAACGGCAAGGGCGTCTACCGAAGCTACCTGCGCTATGGTCGCGGCGAGAAGCCCGGCCCGATCGAGCTGGGCGAGCAGCCGCGCGACCTCGACGGCATCGCCGTCATCGTCACCCCCAACCCCAGCCCCGCCAACGCCTCGTTCAGCCTGGAAGACCTCACCGCGTGGTACCGCGAAGTCGCCCGCCTGCGCGACCGGCTCGCGGGCGACGGGCCGAACCACGAATCGTGAGGGTCCGCTGCCGCGTGCTTCCCGTGAGGCCAGGGGGAGCTGCGCAGCCTTGCTCACATCAGCGAAGCTCCGCCAGCGCGTCACATCCCAGGCGAGCGTTCCAGTCTCATTTGCGGTCTTCCTGCCGCGACGCCATGTGCCGGCTGGCGACCTCGACGTAGTGCTCGGCGGAGTACTTGAGGCTGCGGCGCTCGTCGTTGGTGAGCTCTCGGGCGCGCCTGACCGGGCTGCCGACGTAGAGGCCGCCGGATTCGAGCTCCTTGCCCGGGGGCACGAGCGCGCCGGCGCCGATGATGACGTCGGAGCGCACCGTCGCGCCGTCCATGACGATCGCGCCCATGCCGACGAGCACGCGATCCTCGATGGTGCAGGCATGCACGATCGCCCGGTGACCGATGGTGACATCGTCGCCGATGATGGTCGCCAGCCCCCCCTCGGGATTGGGCGGTCCGTCGTGGGCGACGTGGACGATGGTGCCATCCTGGATGTTGGTGCGTTCGCCCACCCGGATCACCTGCACGTCGCCGCGCAGCACGCAGCCCGGCCACACCGAGCTCTGTGCGCCGATGGCCACGTCCCCGATGATTACGGCGGCCTCGTCGACGCAGGCGTCGTCAGCCACGTGGGGATCGATCTGCTCGAACGTTCGCAGCGTCATGCCGGATTCTCCCGGGCGGGTCCTGCTCGGACCGCCTCTACTTGAGCGTCACCAGTTCCTCGGCGCTCGTCGGGTGGATGGCCACGGTCGCATCGAAGTCCGCTTTGCGCGCGCCCATGTGCACGGCAACCGCGAAGCCCTGCATCATCTCGTCGGCACCGTGGCCGAAGATGTGGCACCCGACGATACGTTCCTCGGCACCGACGCACACCAGCTTCACGACGGCCGGCGTCTTGTGCGCGGTGAGCGCGTGGTACATCGGCGTGAAGCGCGCGCGGTGCACGCGCACGGCGTCGTCGCCATAGCGCTCGCGCGCGGCGGCCTCGGCCATGCCGACCGTGCCGATCGGCGGATGCGAGAAGATGACCGTGGGGATGTTCTCGTAGTCCAGGTGGGCGTCGGGGCGGCCACCGTACAGCCGGTCGGCCAGCTTGCGGCCGGCGGCGATCGCGACCGGCGTCAGCTCGGCCCGGCCGCAGACGTCGCCCAGCGCATGAATGCCGTCGATGTTGGTGTCCTGATAGTAATCCGCCACGACGTACCCGTGGTCGAGCGCCACCCCGACGTTCTCGAGCCCGAGCTCGGCCGTGCGCGGCCGCCGGCCGATCGCCCAGATCACCTGCTCGAGACCCTCGATGCGCGAGCCGTCGTGCGCGCGATACGTGATGTGTCCATCGACACGCTCGAGCGAATCGGCCGACATGTGGGCGTGGATCTCGATGCCGTCGGCGCGCATGGTGTCCATGAGGGCGGCCTGCAGATCCTCGTCGAACGGGCGCAGGACCGTGTCGCCGCGCAGTACGAGGTGGACCTGCGCGCCGAGCGCGCGCAGCATGCCCGCCAGCTCGACCGCGATGTAGCCGGCGCCGACCACGGCGACGCGCTCCGGCAGCGACTGCAGTTCGAAGAAACCGTCCGAGGTGATGCCGAGTTCGGCCCCGGGGAAGTGCGGCACGATCGGCTCGCCGCCGACGGCGATGACGACGCGCTCGGCACTGTAGCGCGTGCCGTCGACCTCCACCGTGCGTGAACCCACAAAGCGCGCACGACCCACGATGTGCGTGACCCCGTCACGCTCGAGGTTCTGCGCATAAATGCCGTTGAGCCGATCGATGTAGGCCGCGCGCTTTTCGACCAGCGTCTTCCAGTCGTGGCCCCGCAGGTCGAGGTCGAAGCCGTAGTCCGGTGCGTCTTCCATCGCGTAGGCCAGCGAAGCCGCATACCACATGACCTTCTTCGGCACGCAGCCACGATTGACGCAGGTGCCGCCGAGCCGGTCGAACTCGACCACCGCCGCGCGTGCACCGTGGTCTGCGGCACGCCGCGCCGTCGCCAGGCCCCCGCTGCCGCCGCCGATCACGAGCAGGTCGTAGTGTTGTGCCATCTCGAGCCTCCGAAAATGCGCCATCGTATATTAGACTGATTGGCTCCCGCGACGCCGGAACCGATGCATGTCGCTGCGCCAGCAGATCGCCACGCTCAACCAGCTTCCCGTGATCGGCCCGGTCGGCGCCCGACTGTGGCAGTACGTGCTGCTCACGCGCGTGAACCGCCCGATCGGTGCCTACCTGCTGCTCTGGCCCACGCTCTGGGCGCTTTGGCTGGCGGCGGACGGCATGCCCGACCCGTACGTGCTGTTCGCCTTCGTGTTGGGCGTCGCGCTCATGCGCGCGGCCGGCTGCGCGATCAACGATTTCGCCGACCGCAACATCGATCTGCACGTGACGCGCACGTCGCGGCGGCCGCTCGCGACGCGCTCCATCCGGCCGTGGGAAGCGGTGGCCGTCGCCGTAGTGCTGGCCCTGGCGGCGTTCGCGCTGGTGCTCACGCTCAACAGGCTGACGGTGTACCTGTCGTTCTTTGCCGTGGCGGTCGCGGCGTTCTACCCGTTTTCCAAGCGCCTCACGCACCTGCCGCAGATCGTGCTCGGCGTCGCCTTCTCCTGGGCCGTACCCATGGCATTCGCGGCACAGACCGGTTCGGTGCCGGCGCTGGCCTGGCTGGTGTTCACGGTCAACCTGATCTGGACCGTCGCCTACGATACGATCTACGCGATGGCGGACAAGCCCGACGACCTGGAGATCGGCGTCAAGTCGACGGCGATCCTGTTCGGCGACTACGACCGCCACATGGTCGCCCTGTTCCAGGCGCTGGCCGCTATCGGCTTCGTGCTGATCGGCAGCCGCTTCGACCTGGGCTGGCTCTACTACGCCGGGGTGGCGTTCGGCGTCGCGCTTTTCGGCTACCAGCAATTCCTGATCCACGACCGCCAGCCCGCGTTGTGTTTCCGGGCCTTCCTGAACAACTCCTGGGTCGGCATGGTCGTGTTCATCGGCCTCGTGCTGGACTACGCCTTCCTCTCGTGAGCGCCCCGGCATCATGCGCTACCTGACCTGGTACCTCGCACTCGCCGCGGCCTGCGTGATCACGCCGGCCGCGGTGGTCCTCGGCGGCGCGTGGTGGCTCGCTGCCGGCGTCGTGCTCGGGCTAGCCGGCCTCGGTACCTTCGACTACTGTCAGCGCGCGCACACGCTGCTGCGCAACTACCCCATCCTCGCGCATTTCCGGTGGCTGTTCGAGGCAATCCGGCCCGAGCTTCGCCAGTACCTCGTCGAGAGCGACACCGAGGCCGCGCCGTTCTCGCGCATGCAGCGCTCCGTCGTCTATCAACGCGCCAAGGGCGCCAACGACAAGATCCCGTTCGGCACGGAGCTCGATGTCGACGCCGACGGCTACGAGTGGCTCAACCCGTCGTCGGTGCCACTCGTCGCACCCGAGGACACGGACATCCGCGTGCACGTCGGCAACGATCAGTGCGCGCGGCCGTACGACGCCTCCGTGCTCAACGTCTCGGCAATGAGCTTCGGCGCCCTGTCGGCGGCCGCGGTGCGTGCGCTCAACCGGGGCGCCGCCCTCGGCGGGTTCGCGCACGATACCGGCGAGGGCGGCATCAGCCCGTATCACCGCGAGTTCGGCGGCGATCTCATCTGGGAGATCGGCAGCGGCTATTTCGGCTGCCGCGACAGGGCCGGGCGATTCGACCCGCAGCGCTTCCGCGAACAGGCCGGCGACGACCAGGTGAAAATGATCGAGCTCAAGCTCTCGCAGGGCGCCAAGCCGGGCCATGGCGGGGTCCTACCGGGCGCCAAGGTCACGCCCGAGATCGCGGCCGCGCGCGAGATCCCGGCCGGACGGGACTGCATCTCGCCGGCGGCGCATTCCGCCTTCTCGACACCGATCGAGATGATGGAGTTCCTGGCCCACCTGCGCGAGCTGTCGGGGGGCAAGCCGGTCGGCTTCAAGCTGTGCATCGGCCACGGCTGGGAATTCATGGCACTGTGCAAGGCGATGCGCGAGACGGGCATCGTGCCCGATTTCGTCGTGATCGATGGCGGCGAGGGCGGCACCGGCGCGGCGCCGCTCGAGCTGACCAACCACATGGGCACGCCGCTGCGCGAGGGCCTGGTGTTCGCGCACAACGCGCTCGTCGGTGCCGGGCTGCGCGACCGAATCCGCGTCGCCGCTGCGGGCAAGATCACCTCCGGCTTCCGCATGGCACGGACCATGGCGCTGGGCGCTGACTGGTGCAATTCGGCGCGCGGCTTCATGTTCGCGCTCGGCTGCGTCCAGTCGCAGCACTGCCACACGGACCGTTGCCCGACCGGTGTGACTACTCAGGATCCGCGGCGCCAGCGCGGCCTCGTGGTGCCGGACAAGGCCACGCGCGTGCACAGCTTCCACGACCGCACGGTCGCCGCGCTTGCGGAGGTGGTCGCCGCGGCGGGGCTGGCGCACCCGGGCGCGCTGCGGCCGCACCATTTCTCGCGTCGGACCGGCTCGGCCGACGTGCGCACGCTCGATCGCGTGTACCCGGCGCTGGCGCCCGGCGAACTGTTGAACGGCACGGACGCGCCCACCTACCGCGCCGCCTGGCAGGCCGCCCGCGCCGACCGCTTCCAGCCGGCTCCCTGACCCGTCCCGGGAAACGTCCGGACTGTTACCGTCCCGGGCTCTCAGGCGCGGGTCCCCGCACAGAAGGCAGCGCGGCGCGGCGCGGCGCGGCGCGGCGCGGACAGCCTCTGGAGCAGTGACGTCCTGTCAACCTCATGCGGCCGCACGCGGTTGACAGCGCAGCGGCCCTTCTCAATCATTGAGCGATCCGAAAACGCGACTTTGCCCGCATTCGGGTCGGTACCACGTTGTTGCGGGCCCGCCCACGCGCCGCAACGCCCGCGACGATCTGGAGACATCCCATGAGCGAGCCGGCCGCGCTCCGCCACGACTGGACCCGGGCGGAGGTCGAGGCGCTGTACGAGCGCCCGTTCAACGACCTGCTGTTCGAGGCGCAGTCGATCCACCGCCAGCACTTCGACGCCAACCGCGTGCAGGTCTCGACGCTGCTGTCGGTCAAGACCGGCGCCTGCCCCGAGGATTGCGCCTACTGTCCGCAGAGCATCCATCACAACACGGGGCTCGAGCGCGAGCGCCTGCTGCCGGTCGAGGAGGTCGTGGCCGCGGCGCGGGCGGCGAAGGACCAGGGGGCGACGCGCTTCTGCATGGGCGCGGCCTGGCGCAACCCGACGAACCGCAACGTCGACCGCATCATCGAGATGGTGCAGGCGGTGCGCGAGCTCGGCATGGAGACCTGCGTGACGCTCGGCATGCTGCGCGCCGAGCAGGCGAAGCGTCTCGCCGAGGCCGGTCTCGACTACTACAACCACAACCTCGACAGTTCGCCGGAGTACTACGAGCAGGTCATCAGTACCCGCAGCTACGGGGATCGCCAGGAGACACTCGCCAACGTGCGCGACGCCGGCATCAACGTCTGCTGCGGCGGGATCATCGGCATGGGCGAGACGCGCAACGACCGCGCCGGACTGCTGGTCGAGCTGGCCAACCAGCCGGAACATCCCGGGTCGGTGCCGATCAACATGCTCATCCAGGTACCCGGCACGCCCCTCTACGGCACGGAAGAGCTCGACCCCTTCGAGTTCGTGCGCACAATCGCCATTGCGCGCATCCTGATGCCGCGGTCCTACGTGCGCCTCTCCGCCGGACGTACGGAAATGAGCGACGAGACGCAGGCGCTGTGCTTGTTCGCCGGTGCCAACTCGATCTTCTACGGCGAGAAGCTGCTGACGACGGACAACCCGGCGGCCGAGCACGACGAGCGGCTGTTCGCGCGCCTCGGCATTCAGGCCGAGACGGTCGCGCGCGAGCGCGCCGCCGGCTGCAGCGCGGCGGCGGCGACGGCCGAGCCCGCCGCCGAAACCTGACACCGTGCGCGACCTGCGCCCGGCCCTCGACGAGCGCCGCGCCGCACGGCTCTACCGCGCCCGCCGCGTCGCCGAGTCCGCCCAGGGTCCGGAGATGGTCCTGGACGGCCGGCGCGTCCTGACCTTCTGCTCGAACGACTATCTCGGCCTCGCCAACGACTCCGATGTGATCGACGCGCTCGCCGACGGCGCGCGCCGCTGGGGCGCGGGCAGTGGCGCGGCGCACCTGGTCAACGGCCATTCGGTGCCGCATCACGCGCTCGAGGACGAGCTCGCCGAGTTCACCGGGCGCGAGCGTGCGCTGCTTTTCTCCACCGGCTACATGGCGAACCTCGGCGTCGGTGCCGCCCTGCTCGCGCGCGGCGATGCGGCCTTCGAGGATCGGCTCAACCACGCCTCGCTGATCGACGCCGGCTACCGCCCGCGGGTCGACTTCCACCGCTACCGCCACGCCGACGCGGCCGACCTCGACACGCGCCTTGGCAACAGCCGTGCGCCGGGCCGGCTCGTGCTCACCGACGGCGTGTTCAGCATGGACGGCGACGTCGCCCCGCTGACTGAGCTGGCACGCGTGTGCCGGGCACGGGACGCGCGCCTCGCGGTGGACGACGCCCACGGCATCGGCGTGCTCGGCCCGGGCGGTAGCGGCAGCGTGGCGGCGTCCGGCCTCGCCACGGCTGACGTGCCGGTGCTGGTCGGGACGCTGGGCAAGGCCCTCGGCACCGCCGGCGCCTTCGTCGCCGGCGACGAGGACCTGGTCGAGACGCTCATCCAGGAGGCACGCACCTACATCTACACGACGGCGATCCCGCCGGCGATCGCGGAGGCGACGCGCAAGAGCCTGTCGCTCGTGCGCACCGCGGACGACCGGCGCACGCACCTGCAGGCGCTGATCCAGCGCTTTCGCGACGGCGCCCGCGAGCTGGGCGCGCAGTTGATGGACTCGCCCACCGCGATCCAGCCCATCGTGATCGGTGACGTCGGCGCCACCCTCACCGCCTCGGACCGGCTGCTCGAGGACGGGCTGCTGGTCACGGCGATCCGGCCGCCGACGGTGCCGCCGAACACCGCGCGCCTCCGGGTCACGCTGTCTGCGGCGCACACGGCGGACCACGTCGACCGCCTGCTGACCGGACTCGAACGGCATCTGCCGCGCTGCACCACGGACGCGTTGTCATAAAATCCGGACCATCAGCGGGGTATACTAGGGAAGGCAACGTCACACGGGAGTGACCATGGCGCACGCCCCCGCCGAACAGCAGGCGGTGCCGGTAGAGAAGCCGGACCTGCGCGACCCCGCGCTCTACATCAACCGCGAACTGAGCCTGCTCGAGTTCAACCATCGCGTGCTCGAGCAGGCGAAGGATCGCGCCAACCCGCTGCTCGAGCGGCTGAAGTTCCTCTGCATCTCCAGCACGAACCTCGACGAGTTCTTCGAGATCCGCGTGGCCGGCCTCATGCAGAAGGCCGAGCTCGGCTCCGTGCAGGTGGGCGCCGACCAGATGCAGCCGGCAGAGGCGTTGCGCGCAATCAGCGAGCGCGCGCACGAGCTCGTCGAGGAGCAGTACCGGGTGCTCAACGACGTGCTGATCCCGCAGCTCGCCGACCAGGGCATCCGCTTCGTGCGGCGCAGCGAGTGGACCGCCGAGCAGGAAGCCTGGCTCAGGGAGTACTTCGAGAACGAACTGCTGCCGGTGATCTCGCCCATGGGGCTGGACCCGGCGCACCCGTTCCCGCGCATCCTGAACAAGTCGCTCAACTTCATCGTCTCGCTGCGCGGCAAGGACGCGTTCGGGCGCAGCGGCGGCACCGCGATCGTCCAGGCACCGCGCGCGCTGCCGCGCGTCATCCAGTTGCCGCCGGGGCGCGATGGCAACGGCCAGTACGATTTCGTGTTCCTGACCTCCGTCATCCATACCTTCGTCGAGCAACTCTTCCCCGGAATGCGGGTACGGGGCTGCTACCAGTTCCGCGTGACGCGCAACTCGGACCTGTTCGTCGACGAGGAGGAGATCGACGATCTACTGCTCGCGCTCGAGGGCGAGCTGGCGTCCCGGCGCTACGGCGACGGCGTGCGCCTGGAGGTGGCCGACAACTGTCCCGACGACATGGCGGACTTCCTGCTGCGCAAGTTCGAGCTGGAGCGCGAGTCGCTGTACCAGGTCAACGGCCCGGTGAATCTGAACCGCCTGCAGGCGGTGTACGACCTGGTCGACCGGGCGGATCTGAAGTACGCGCCGTTCCAGCCGGCAATGCCCGAGGGCATGGGGCCGGGCGCCAACGTGTTCGACGCGATCGCGCGGCGCGACGTCCTGCTGCACCACCCCTACGACTCCTTCGGCCCGGTGCTCGATCTGTTGCGCCAGGCGGCGGCCGACCCGAACGTGCTCGCCGTGAAGCAGACGCTGTACCGCACGGGCCCGGATTCGCCGGTGGTGGATCAGCTGGTCGCGGCGGCGCGCGCGGGCAAGGAGGTGACCGTCGTCGTGGAGCTGCGCGCGCGCTTCGACGAGCAGGAGAACATCACGCTCGCCAACCGGCTGCAGGAGGCGGGGGCCCACGTGGTCTACGGCATCGTCGGCTACAAGACGCACGCCAAGATGCTCCTGGTCGTGCGCCGCGAGAAACGCGGCCTGCGCCACTACGTGCACCTCGGCACCGGCAACTACCACACGCGCACGGCCAAGCTGTATACGGACTACGGGCTGCTCACGACCAACCGCGCGCTGGGTCAGGATGTGCACAACATGTTCCTGCAACTCACGAGTCTCGGCCGCGTGCCCGATCTCAACAAGCTGCTGCACTCGCCCTTCACGCTGCACACCGGCCTGATCGAACGCATCAATGCCGAGCGCGACCACGCGGCAGCCGGGCGCGAGGCCCGAATCATCGCCAAGGTCAACTCGCTGGTCGAGCCGAAGATCATCGAGGCGCTGTACGACGCGGCCATCGCCGGCGTCGAGATCGACCTGATCGTGCGCGGCATGTGCTGCCTGCGACCCGGGGTGGAGGGTGTGTCCGAGCGCATCCGCGTGCGCTCGATCGTGGGGCGCTTCCTGGAGCACTCGCGCGTGTACTACTTCGCCCATGGCGACAAGCCGCAGGTCTGGCTGTCGAGCGCGGACTGGATGGAGCGCAATTTCTTCCGCCGCGTGGAAACCTGCTTCCCGGTAGAGAACCGGCGCCTGCGTGAGCGGCTGCTCGAGGACCTCGAGGCCTACCTGGCCGACAATGCACAGGCTTGGCTGCTGGGCGCCGACGGCCGCTATGCGCGAGCGCGCCCGGCATCCGCGGACGAGACCGCGTTCAGCGTCCAGCAGGCGCTGCTGGCGCGGGCGGCCGAGGGCCCGCCTGCCGCGCCACCCCCGGGCGGCGCCGCCCCCGCCGGCGGCTAGCCGGCACGCTCAGCCGACGCTCGCCTCGTCGCCCCAGGACAGCCGCAGGCCTTCCGACGCGAGGTGGCCCGCTTCCTCGGCCAGGTCCGCCTGCGTCAGGGGGTGCGCCTCCAGCCAGCGATCGGGGAAGACGATACGCAAGGCCGACTTCGTGCCGGCCACACGGAACTGGGGCAGTGGCGTGTCGCTGCGGCTGCGATGCAGCAGCACTGCGACACGCAGGAGCATGGCCAACCCGACGAGCCTGCCCCGGGTCCTGCCGTTCGCAGCCTTCAGTTCGTCCAGCGGCAGCTTTCGTCGGTGCGCGCGAACGAGCGCGGCCAGCTCTTGCTGCTGGGCGCGGGCGAACCCCGCCAGGTCCGTGTGAGCGATGATGTAGGCGCCGTGCTTGTGGTGGGACGAGTGCGCGATGTCCAGCCCGATCTCGTGCAGCTGCACCGCCCAGCGCAGCAGCCATTCGTCCTCGGGATCGAGGCCCCAGTCGGCACGCACCTGCTCGAAGAGCCAGCCGGCGGTGCGCAGGATGCGGGCATTCTGCGCCGCATCGGCGTGGAAACGCGTCGCCAGCCGCTCGACGCTGGCCGCGCGGCTGTCGATGTGCTCCAGCCGCCCGGGCAGATCCACGAGGATGCCCTCGCGCAGCGCGCCGTCGGAAAATCGCATCTCCTCGATCCCCAACGCCGCGAACGCGGCACGCAGGATCGCGACGCCGCCCGGGAACACCGGGCACCGCTCCGACTTCACGCCCGCCAGTTCGATGCGATCCACGTGGCCGCATTCGATCAGGCTCTTGCGCAACCGCTTGAGCCCTTTGGCGGTGATGGTTCCGGGTGACCAGCCCGCCTCCTGGAGGGCGTTGGCGACGGCCTTGACCGTGCCCGAGGCACCGATGGCCGCCGACCAATCCAGCTCGCGGAACCGCGTCTCAATCGGCTCGATCTCGACCCGTGCCGCCAGCTCGGCGGCGTCGAACGCCTTTTTCGTGATGGTCCCGTCGCCGAAGAAGCGCTGGCTGTGGCTGACGCAACCCATGTGCAGGCTGGCTTTCTCGACGGGTTCGGGACCGTCGCCGATGATGAACTCCGTGGAGCCGCCGCCGATGTCCATCACGAGCCGACGCCCGTCCTGGGCCAGGCTGCGCACCACGCCGAGGTAGATCAGCCGCGCCTCCTCCATGCCCGACACGATCTCGACGCGGTGGTTGAGCGCGTCCTCCGCCGCGCGTACGAATTCGTCGGCGTTGCGCGCCTTGCGCAGCGTGTTGGTGCCGACGATGCGCACGTTCGCGGGCGGGATTTCCCCCAGGCGCTGGCCGAACCGCCCGAGGCACTCCAGCGCGCGCGTGCGCGATTCGGCGCTCAACCGGCGCTCGTCGTCCAGCCCGGCCGCGAGGCGCACCATCTCGCGCAACCGGTCGATGATGACCAGCGCGCCGTTCGGCTCACGGCGTGCGATGACGAGGTGAAAGCTGTTCGAGCCGAGATCCACGGCCGCGAACGTGTCGGAACGGGCGACGGCGGCATGCAAGGTGCCACTCCGGTCGGCGGACGTGGCGACATTATACGACCCATCGCTGCCGTGCCGGAGAATCCGGGCTACAGGAGGCCGCGCTCAGCGAATGACACCGGCTCGCCGTCGCCCACGACGAGATGATCGAGCACCCGGATGTCGACCAGCCCGAGGGCGTCGCGCAGGCGTTCCGTCAGGCGCATGTCCGCCCGGCTGGGCTCTGCGACGCCGGCGGGCGGGTTGTGCGCCAGGATCACGGCTGCCGCATTGTGGCCGAGACCGGTCTTGACCGCCTCGCCCGGATACACGCTGGCACCGTCGATCGTGGCGCGGAACAGCTCCTCGAACGCGATCACGCGATGGCGGTTGTCGAGGAACAGGCAGGCGAACACCTCGTGCGCGCGATCGCGCAGGTGCGACCGTAGGTAGCGCCGCGTGGCCTCCGACGAGGTCAGCGCCTCGCCACTCAGCAGCTCCTCGTCCAGGTGACGCCGCTCCATCTCGAGCACGGCCTGCAGCTGGGCGAACTTGGCCTGGCCCGGGCCACGCCGCTCACAGAACGTGGCCCGGTCCGCCGCGAGCAGCGGCCGCAGACCGCCGAAACCGTCCAACAGCTCGCGCGCGAGGTCGACCGCGCTGCGCCCGGCGATGCCGGTGCGCAGGAAGATCGCGAGCAGCTCCGCGTCGGACAGCGCAGCGGCCCCGCGCTCGAGCATCTTCTCCCGCGGGCGCTCGCCCGCGGGCCAGTCGGTGATGACCATGATTGCGACATCCCTGTCGCGGTGGGCGGCCGGCAACGGTCGAACGGAGTAAGCAGGCCGGCTTTTGTTCGGGCGGATTGGAACGCGGTGGCTTGTCACACAGCCGTGACATCCCACCAGCATCTGCGGTTGCCGCAAGCACCAGCCGGCGCAAGCGGCTCCGTTCGCACGGGGCTCTTCCGTCAGGTCGTCGATCACGGAACGGCCGCAGGGCTTCGCCCGCGTCAGCGGGCGAAGCCCTGCGGCGAGGGAACGCCGTGCCCGGCCGCCTACCGGCGGCTTGCCGGATACGCAGGCCGTGAGGAGTCAAGCGGACCGATTCGCCGTGAGCGGTTCGCGGGCAAGTCCTGCATTCAGCGGTCGACTGCTGTGGCAGCGCGCATCGACGTATTCCGCCGCGCGAGCGGGCCTGCAGACCACCGGCAGGTTGCCGCCCGCCCCCCTTCCTGCCATGCTCGCGCCCTCGCACCGAACCGCCCGCAAGACCGCACTGCCGGGGCATGAGCGACAAACCCGAGATCCTCGCGACACGCACCATCGCCGAAAGCCGCCTGTTCGAGATCCAGGAGGTGGATCTGCGCTTTTCCAACGGCACGGAGGTGTCCTTCGAGAAGTTGATGAACCGGGGCTACGGGGCCGTGCTCGTGGTGCCGGTCATCGCGCCCGGGCGCGTGCTGCTGGTGCGCGAGTACGGGGCGGGGGTGGATCGCTACGAGCTGCAGCTGCCCAAGGGCCGGGTGGAGGCCGGCGAGGCACTGCTCGACGCCGCCCAGCGGGAACTGCGCGAGGAGACCGGCTACGGCGCGCGGCGGCTGGAGCGGGTGACCGGCGTCACCGTCGCACCCGGGTATCTGGGGCACGTCACCGAGATCGTGCTGGCGCGCGAGCTCTACACGGCGCCGCTACCGGGCGACGAGCCCGAGCCGCCCGGTGTGGTCGAGTGGCCGCTGGACGACCTGCCCGCGCTCGTGGCGCGCGACGACTGCACCGAGGCGCGCACCATCGCGGCGCTGTACCTGGTGCGCGATCTGCTGAACAACGAGGAGGACGAATGACCGCCGAACAGGATCTGCGCGCATTGCTGCCGCCCGTCATCGATCTGGCGCACCGGGCCGGCGAAGCCATCCTCGAGGTCTACAACAGCGACGACGGCTACGCGGTCGAGGACAAGGCCGACAAGTCGCCGCTGACCGCGGCGGACGTGGCGTCGCACGACCTGATCGATGCGGGCCTGCGCGAGCTGCGCCCGGACCTCCCGATCCTCTCGGAAGAGTCCTCGGAGGTCCCCTACGACGAGCGCGCCGGCTGGACCACCTACTGGCTGGTCGATCCGCTCGACGGCACGCGCGAGTTCATCAAGCGCAACGGCGAGTTCACGGTCAATATCGCCCTGATCCGGGACGGCGTTCCGTTGCTGGGCGTGGTACATGCGCCCGTGATCGACGTGTACTACTACGCAGTCCAGGGATACGGCGCCTGGAAGCAGGACAACGACGCGGAGGCCACGCCGATCCACGTGCAACCGCTCGCGGACGGCCCGGTGCGCGTGGCGGGCAGCCGTTCGCACGCCAACGAGCGCCTGGCGGCCTTCCTCGACCGGATCGGCGAGCACGAGCTGCGACCCATGGGCTCGTCGCTCAAGTCCTGCCTGATCGCCGAGGGGGCGGCCGACCTGTACCCGCGCCTCGGGCCCACGTCGGAGTGGGACACGGCGGCGGCGCAGGCCGTGGTCGAGGCCGCCGGTGGCCACGTGACCGACACGGCCATGAACCCCTTGCGCTACAACCAGAAGGAGTCGCTGCTGAACCCGGAGTTCTTCGTCTTCGGCGACGATTCGCGCGACTGGTCAAGCTACCTCTGAGGCGAAACGCGCGCCGCGCATGCTGCATGCCGGCCGGCGCGGTACCATCGCACGACACACCGGGCGTGAATCCCGCCTCTATCCCGGCATGCGGACAGGAGCCGACGCAGGCGTGCACATCACCGTTCCAGCGCGAGCCGATCACGCGGCGGAGACCCGCGCGCAGCGCCAAGCCACCGGTGCGGGAACCGGGCACGCCCTCGAGGCGGCGCCGCAAGGCAGGGGCTTCGCACCGTGAGCGGCGGACACGGAGCCGTCGCCTGCGGCCATCCCGCCACCCGGGACGCCGCCGCGGCCATGATCCGGGCCGGGGGCAATGCCTTCGACGCGGTGGCCGCCGGGCTGTGGACCGCCTGCGTCGCCGAACCAGTGCTGGCGTCGGCCGGAGGCGGCGGCTTCCTGCTGGCCCGTCCGGCGGGGGCCGCTCCGCGTGTCTACGACTTCTTCGCCCATACGCCGTGCACGCGGCTCGACCCGGCCGAGGCCCGGTTCGAGCCGATCCTGGCCGATTTCGGCACCACCCAGCAGGAGTTCCACATCGGACTCGGCTCCGCCGCCACGCCGGGCGTGGTCGCCGGTGCGTTCCAGTTCCAGGCCGAGCTCGGGCGCATGCCGCGACGCGAGGTGCTCGCACCCGCGATCGACGCGGCACGCGAGGGCGTCCCGTGGAACCAGCTGCAAGCCTACATCGCCCAGGTCGTCGCGCCGATCCTGGAGGCGACACCGAGCGCGCGCGACGTGTTCCTGCCGCAGGGGCACCGCCCCGTGGCCGGCGAACGCCACGCCATGCCCGCCTTCGCGGACCTGCTCGAGGCCCTCGGCGTCGAAGGGCCGGACCTGTTCTACCGCGGCGAGGTGGCGGCGGCCATCGACACTGCCTGCCGTGCGGGCGGCGGCCACCTGCGGCGCGCCGACCTCGAGGCCTACCGCGTCGAGCGCCGTGCGGCGGTGGCAATCGACTATCGCGGCCAGCGCGTGTACACCAATGCCCCGCCGGCATCGGGCGGCCTGCTGATCGCCTTCGGCCTCGAGGTGCTCGCCGGCTCGGGCCAGCCGGACGACCCGTACGGCATCGACGAGGCCCTGCGCACGGCGGATGCCCTCGAGGCCACGCGCGCGGCCCGGATCGATTCCGGTCTTGATCTCGGCGCCGACGCCGACGCCGCCGCGCGCCTGCTCGACCCGGAGACGGTGCGGCGCTATCGCGAGCGCGTGGCCGGTCGCCCGCAGGCCCGCCGAGGCACGACCCACCTGAGCGTGATCGACGGCGACGGCAACGCGGCCGCGTTGACCGTCTCCAACGGGGAAGGCTGCGGCGAGATCGTCCCCGGCGCCGGATTCATGCTCAACAACATGCTCGGCGAGGCCGACCTGCAGCCCCGCGGATTCGAGCAGTGGCCACCGGATACCCGGCTCACCTCGATGATGGCGCCCACGCTCGTGGTCGACCCGCGTGGGCGGCACAGCGTCGCGCTCGGTTCCGGCGGATCCAACCGCATCCGCTCGGCCATTCTGCAGGTGCTCGCGGGCCACCTGGACCACGGACTCGCGCTCGAGGCCGCGGTCGAGCGGCCACGCCTGCACGTCGAGGGCGACCGGCTCGAGATCGAGGGCGGCTTCCGCGAGGACGTCGTCGACGCGCTGCGCGCGCGCTGGCCCAACCACTGCGCCTGGCCCGAGCGCAATCTCTTCTTCGGCGGCGCCCACGCCGTCGCAGCGGGCCCGGGCGGCTTCAGCGGGGCCGGCGATCCGCGCCGGGGCGGTGTCGCGACCGTCCTGTGAGCCGCCCGGCGGTTCAGCGGATGAACCGCCTCCTTCGCGTGCTCTTGCCAGGATCGGTACAATATCCGGCTCACTTACACATGACCCCCGAGCGGAGCAGTACCGATGCAGATTTCCCAGAACACCGTCGCGTCGATCGACTACAAGCTGACCGACGCGGACGGCCAGGTGCTCGACACCTCCGAAGGCCGCGAGCCCCTCACCTACCTCCACGGCTCCGGCAACCTCATCCCGGGCCTGGAATCGGCCCTCGAAGGCAGCAGCGCCGGTGAATCGGTCTCGGTCACTGTCGACCCCGCCGAGGGCTATGGCGAGCGCGACGAGAACCTGATCCAGCAGGTGCCGAAGGCCGCGTTCGAAGGCGTCGACCAGGTCGAGGCCGGGATGCGTTTCCAAGCCACGGACGAGCAGGGCCAGGTCCGGATCGTCACGGTCACGGGCGTCGAGGACGAGCAGGTGACGGTCGACGCGAACCACCCGCTGGCGGGCCAGTCGCTCAACTTCGACGTCGACGTCGTCGAGGTGCGCGAAGCGACCTCGGAAGAGATCGAGCACGGCCACGCCCACACGGGCGAGGAGCACTGAGCTTGCCCGGGGCGGGGCCGCACGGCCCTGCCCCGCTGCGCACCCCGGTCCGGGCCGGGCCCCGCTGCCCGGCTCGTCCGTCCCGCCCCACCGGTACCCATCCCCGTGCGCGTGCAACACGTGCGTGCCGCCGCTGCGCACCTCGCGGCTGCGCTTTCCCGCCGCGCGACGCCAACGCTATCCTCCGGTCTCGTGCGTGCCAGGGGCCACTGGGCGCCGCGCGCATCATCGACCAACCGTGGCGCGCCCGGGCCGGGTCCGGGCAAAGGCGAGGGAACGGATCGTGAAGACCATCGGCCTGCTCGGAGGCATGAGCTGGGAGAGCACGGCGCTCTACTACCGGCACATCAACGAGGCCGTGCGCGAGCGGCTCGGCGGCCTGCACTCCGCGCGCATCGCCCTGGTGAGCGTCGACTTCGCGCGGATCGAAGCGCTGCAGCGCAGCAATGACTGGGATCGCGCCGGCGAACTGCTCGCCGCCGACGCGCAGGCCGTCGAGGCGGCGGGAGCCGACCTGCTGCTCCTGTGCACCAACACCATGCACCGCTGCGCAGACGCGGTCGCCGGCGCGATTCGCATCCCGTTTCTGCACCTGGCCGACGCGACGGCCGACGCCATCCTCGCCCGCGGCGTCACCCGCGCCGGGTTGCTCGGCACCCGCTTCACGATGGAGCAGGCATTCTATCGCGAACGCCTGGAGGCTCGGGGCATCGAGGTGATCGTGCCGCACGCGGCCGAGCGCGAGGCCGTGCACCGCATCGTCTTCGACGAGCTTTGCCTCGGCCGAGTCAGCGAGACATCACGCGCCAGGATGCTGGAGATCATGGACGGCCTGCGCGAGCGCGGTGCCGCCGGCGTGATCGAGGGCTGCACCGAGATCGCGATGCTGGTCGACGCACGACACACCGATATCCCGCTGTTCGACACGACCGCGCTGCACGCAGACGCCGCCGTGGACGCGGCACTCGCCGGAGAGAAAGACCGTGCCGACTGAGACCATGCGCAGCTGGTGCGACGCGCTCGCCGTGTACACGCGGGCGCCGGTCGTCACGATGCTGTTCCTCGGATTCTCGGCGGGGCTGCCCTTCCTGCTGGTCTTCTCGACCCTGACCGCATGGCTGCGCGACGTCGGCGTCGAAGTCGCCGCCATCGGCTTCTTCTCGTGGATCGGGATCACCTACTCGATCAAGTTCGTCTGGGCGCCCGTGGTCGACCGGCTGCCGCTCCCCGGCGTCACGCGCCTGCTCGGCCAGCGCCGCGGCTGGATGCTGCTGGCGCAGGCGATGATCGCCACGGGCCTCGCCGGCCTTGCCTTCGCGGATCCGACCATCGCCCTGGCGCCCGTGGCGGGACTCGCGCTGCTCGTCGCTTTCGGCTCCGCCACGCAGGACATCTCGATCGACGCATTCCGCATCGAGTCGGCGGCCGACGAGCTGCAGGCGTCCATGGCCGCGACCTACATCGTCGGCTACCGGGCGGGCATCCTCATGGCCGGCGCCGGCGCGCTCTACATTGCCGACTACGTCTCCTGGACCGCGGCGTACCTGACGATGGCGGCCCTGATGGGCGTCGGGGTGGCGACCGTGCTGCTGCGCCCCGAGCCGCCGCGCCGGGTGGACCGGGACGCCTCGGCCCGCGAGGAGCGCGTGGAGTCGTTCCTGCTCGCGTCTGCTCACCTGCCGGATTGGTGGCGACGCCTAGGCGCCTGGTTCATCGGGGCGGTGGTGTGCCCGTTCGTGGACTTCTTCGCGCGCAACGGGCGCACGGCGCTGACGTTGCTCGCGCTGGTGGCCGTCTACAAGATCAGCGATCTGGCGATGGCCGCGATGGCCAATCCGCTGTACATCGACCTCGGCTTCGACCTGGCCGAGATCGCGGGCATCACCAAGGTGTTCGGCGTCATCATGACGATCGTCGGCGGGCTGGCCGGCGGCGCGCTGGTCGCGCGCTACGGCATCGGGCCGGTCCTGGTGGCTGGTGCCGCTGCCGTGTCGCTGACCAACCTGCTGTTCGCCACGCTCGCACAGGTCGGCCACAGCATCCCGATGCTCGTCGTCACCATCAGCGGCGACAACCTGTCGAACGGGCTCGCAAGCGCCGTGTTCATCGCGTTCCTGTCCAGCCTGACGTCGCGCTCGTATACGGCCACCCAGTACGCGCTGTTCTCGTCGCTGATGACGCTGCCGGGCAAGTTCCTCGGCGGTTTCTCCGGGCTCGTGGTCGAGAGCCACGGCTACAGCAGCTTCTTCGTCCTGGCCACGATCCTGGGCTTGCCCGCCGTCGCGCTCGCGATCTGGTACACGCGCTCGGACGCCCGCTACTGCGCCGAACAGCAGCCGGCACCGGCCGAGGGCTCGTAAACGGCACCGTACCCGCGCCCCCAGTCAGGCTGGTCAGTCGTTGCCGGTGCAGTCCCAGATCCAGCTCATCGCGGCCGCCGCGGCCGGGAATCCGAGCGTGGCAATCGTGAGCAGCGCCACGTGCTCCAGTTCCGCGCGGCTGATGCCCTCTTCCAGGGCCCGGCGGCAGTGGGAATGCACCGCACCTTCCGACTCCGCACCGATCGCCAGCGCCAGCTTCAGAAGCCGGCGCTGCTTCGCGTCGATCGGTCCCGCCTCCGCGCAGGCCTCGCCCAGGCGGGCGTACGCGGCCCACACGTCCGGGTAACGCTCGGCGATCTCGCCGGCGGTTGCAGGCAACTGCTCTTCGGACATCACACCTCTCCCGCCAGTCGAATCCGTCCCAACTCTACGACCGCACCGGCCTCGTGGCCAGCACCCGGCCATCCGGCACGCGTGGACCGCTTGACCGCCGTCAAGCCGCGATCTACGCGAGTGGGGATAGCCGGATGGCTATTGACCCAGGTCAAGGTCGGGAGATCGCCTGCCATGCGCTAATGCGCTCCGCATTCGATGACTTCCTGCGAGAGGGCTCTTCAAGTGCTCGACCAAGAACAGTACAACCCGGCCAAGGCCCACAAGGCGCTCGCGCTATCCACGATCGCCTTCACCGTGTGTTTCGCGGTCTGGACGATCTTTTCGATCATCGGCGTGAAGATCAAGCAGGATCTCGGCCTCAACGAGACCGAGTTCGGCCTGCTCGTCGCCACGCCGGTGCTGACTGGCTCGATCAGCCGCATCTTCCTGGGCATCTGGACGGAGAAGTACGGCGGTCGGCTCGTGTTCACCGTGCTGATGCTCGCCACGGCCATGGCCGTGTACCTGCTCTCGGCCGTCGAGACCTACGCGATCTTCCTGATCGCGGCGCTCGGCGTCGGCCTGGCCGGCGGCTCTTTCATCGTCGGCATCGCGTACACCTCGGAGTGGTACGACAAGCGCCACCAGGGCACGGCCCTGGGCATCTTCGGCGCGGGCAACGTCGGCGCCGCGGTCACCAACTTCGGCGCACCCTTCCTGGTCCTGGCCTTCGGCTGGGCGGCTACGGCGCAGATCTACTCGGTCGTGCTGGTGGCGATGGCGATCATCTTCTGGCTGGTCACCGAGAACGATCCGCGGCTGCAGAAGCGCAAGGCCGAAGGCACCCGCCCTACCCCGCTGGCGGAACAGCTCGAGCCGCTGAAGAAGCTCCAGGTCTGGCGCTTCGCGCTGTACTACTTCTTCGTGTTCGGCGGCTTCGTGGCGCTGGCGTCATGGCTGCCGCGCTACTACGTGGGCGCCTATGACCTGAGCCTGAGCACCGCCGGCACGCTCGCGGCGCTGTACGCGCTCCCGGCATCGGTGTTCCGTGCGCTGGGCGGCTGGCTGTCGGACCGCTTCGGCGCCCGCACCGTGATGTACTGGACCTTCGGCGTCTCGCTGGCCTGCCTGTTCGTGCTTTCGTACCCGGAGACGCGCTACGTGGTCGCCGGCATCGAGGGACCGATCGAATTCGCCTTCGGCGTGCCGCTGGCCGTGTTCACGCTGATGACGGTGGCCCTTGGCTTCTTCATGTCGCTCGGCAAGGCGGCGGTCTACAAGCACATCCCCGTCTACTACCCGGACCACGTCGGCTCGGTCGGCGGCCTCGTCGGCATGATCGGCGGCCTGGGCGGCTTCGTGCTGCCGATCGCGTTCGGCGTCATGAACGACCTGACCGGCGTGTGGACCAGCTGCTTCATGCTGATGTTCCTGGTCGTCGCCGTGTCGCTGACCTGGATGCATTTCGCGATCCTGCGCATGGAGCGCCGCCGCGTGCCCGCGCTCGGGGAAGAAGAGCACTTCCGCTACCTGCCGGAAATCCAGCCCGACTACAAGCGCGAGGGCGAATCCAGGCCCGACGCGCCCGCGCGGCACAACACTGAAGCCCACGCGCACTGACGGAGAAGCCTCATGGCAACGAACACTCAGGAAAGCGGCGGTCTGATGACCGATCTGGGCCGGGTGCTGAGCGACTGGCACCCGGAGGACGCCGAATTCTGGCATGCGAAGGGTCGGCCGATCGCGCAGCGCAACCTGTGGATATCGATTCCGTGCCTGCTGCTGGCCTTCTCGGTCTGGCTCGTGTGGAGCGCGGTCGCGGTACGCCTGAACTCGGTGGGCTTCACCCTGACCACCAACGAGTTGTTCTGGCTGACTGCCCTGCCGGGCCTGTCGGGCGCGACACTGCGCATCTTCTACAGCTTCATGGTGCCGATCCTGGGGGGCCGCAAGTGGACGGTGATCTCGACCGCCTCGCTCGCGATCCCCGCCATCTGGATGGGTCTCGCCGTCCAGGATCCGGGCACCCCGTACTGGGAGTTCGTGATCATCGCCCTGCTGTGCGGCTTCGGCGGCGGCAACTTTGCCTCGTCGATGGCCAACATCAGCTTCTTCTTCCCGAAGGAACAGCAGGGTACCGCGCTGGGCCTGAACGCGGGCCTCGGCAATGCCGGCGTGTCGGTGATGCAGCTGGTCGTGCCGTTCGTCATCACGACCGGTTCGCTCAGCTTCATGTTCGGCAGCGCCCAGTCGCTGGCAGACGGCGGCCAGCTCTGGCTGCAGAACGCGGCCTTCATCTGGGTGCCGTTCATCGCGCTGTTCACGGTGCTCGCGTGGGTGGGCATGAACGACATCGCCTCGGCCAGGGCCTCGTTCCGCGACCAGGCGATCATCTTCCGGCGCAAGCACCAGTGGATCATGAGCTGGCTCTACATCGCGACCTTCGGCAGCTTCATCGGCTACTCCGCAGGCTTCCCGATGCTGATCAAGACCCAGTTCCCGGCAGTCGATCCGCTCCAGTACGCATTCCTGGGCCCGCTGGTGGGCGCACTGATCCGGCCGGTCGGCGGCTGGCTGGCGGACCGGATCGGCGGCGCGCGCGTCACGTTCTGGAATTTCGTCGTGATGTTCGCGGCCGTCTTCGGGGTCGTCTACTTCCTGCCGGTGCTCGGCACAGAGGGGAACTTCTGGGGCTTCTTCGCCATGTTCATGATCCTGTTCGTGACCACGGGCGTGGGCAACGGCTCCACCTTCCGCATGATCCCGGTGATCTTCCGCACCCAGCACGAGCGCTGGTCGCAAGGCGCCGACGAGCAGGCGAAGGAGGAAGCACTGAAGAACGCGCGCAAGGAGTCGGCGGCGACACTCGGCTTCAGCTCCGCGCTGGCGGCGTACGGGGCCTTCTTCATCCCCAAGGCCTACGGCACGTCGATCGCGCTCACCGGGGGACCGACCGCGGCGCTCTACGTGTTCGCGACGTACTATGTCACCTGCGTGGGCGTAACGTGGTGGTTCTATCACCGCCCCAATGCGGAAATCCCGTGCTGACCTGGCGCACGCGCGGACTCCCCGGCCACCGCCCGGCTGTCCGGCTCGGGGCTTGCCCGGAGTCCGCGCGCGCCGTCTGGTTGACCGGAATCAAGGTTTGCTTGCCATGACACGCCTGATCTGCGGCCCGCACTCGGCGGGGAAACCTGCCGAGCGGCACACGAGAGACCGGAGTTTTCGATGAGTCACTTCCTCGACCGAATGCTGTTCTTCAAGAAGGTACAGGGCGAGTTCGCGGACGGCCACGGCCGCACCACGCACGAGGATCGCACCTGGGAGAAGGCATATCGCCAGCGCTGGCAGCACGACAAGATCGTGCGCTCCACTCACGGTGTGAACTGCACGGGCGCCTGCTCGTGGAAGATCTACGTCAAGGACGGCCTCGTGACCTGGGAGACGCAGCAGACGGATTACCCGCGCACGCGCCCCGACCTGCCGAACCACGAGCCCCGTGGCTGCCCCCGCGGCGCCAGCTATTCCTGGTACATCTACAGCGCGGCGCGCCTGAAGTACCCGATGGTGCGCGGCCAGCTGCTGCGCCTGTGGCGCAAGGCGCGCGCAGAGCACACCGACCCGGTCGCCGCGTGGGCCTCGATCGTCGAGGACGACGACAAGCGCCGCAGCTACCAGAAGCGTCGCGGCCTCGGCGGCCTCGTGCGCTCGTCCTGGGACGAGACCACGGAAATCGTCGCCGCCGCCAACGCGTACACGGCGAAGACCTGGGGCCCCGATCGCATCATCGGCTTCTCGCCGATCCCCGCGATGTCGATGGTCTCCTACGCCGCGGGCAGCCGCTACCTGTCGCTCATCGGCGGTGTCTGCCTGTCGTTCTATGACTGGTACTGCGACCTGCCGCCCAGCTCGCCCAT
>Ga0102944_1000183_pt1 | contig 51601 bp, 48 predicted proteins | sample SalPonD_shore_MG_FD_78172 | JGI IMG/M metagenome (GOLD analysis project Ga0102944, IMG submission 78172) | Salt pond soil microbial communities from South San Francisco under conditions of wetland restoration - Salt Pond MetaG... | ecosystem: Environmental > Aquatic > Marine > Intertidal zone >... | reverse complement strand
TTCTCTACAACTTCAAGTAGATCATACTTGTCAATCATTTCAAGAATACCTAGCACATCTAACTCATGATCGTATAATTCATTCGCATCTGAGAGATTACGCCAACAGAAAGGACATTCAGTAGTTAATATGTCTGCTTTAACAGCATTTGCTTCATCGCATCGTAAGCTCGCAGTTCGAAGTGAGAAATCTGGATATCCTGCTCTTACTCCCCCACCAGCTCCACAGCACATTGAATTCTCTTTTATCCTGTACATCTCTTCAAATTTAATTCCCACATCATCTTCTAATTTTCGCAGAATCACACGGGGTTTTTCGAACCATTTCTCAACTTTATCATCGAGTTTACGAATATCAAACATTAAATTCTCGCTTTCTCTAATGATTTCTTGTTCAAAATCAAGATAGAAATGTCTGCCCGTATGGCAAGGATCATGATATGTTACCACTTTATCCTTAAGTTCTTTGTTAGCTTTAAATTTGATTTCGCCTTTTAAGTCCTTGATTTTTTCATATTCTCTCTCTATTGCTTCTAAATGTGCTTTTAATCGTCTATTCTTTGGATCTTTATCAAGTTTCTTCTTTAATTCGGCGATTGTATCAGGATACTCCTTTTTCTTCTGAGGCACTGAGATTAATTCTGAAATCAGCTCAAACGCATGCTTGGTTATGAATGGAAGTTCTTCTCCACCCATCCATTTAGGATAATCAACAAAGAAGGTTCTATAACATCCCGCACAGGAGAAAAAGACTACATCATGCTTTTTGAAATTATCAAGATTTTTGTTCATTAGTTCTTGTGCGGTATCTACTGATCCAATCCTAAAGAATGGACTGCCACAGCATACTTCATCACTGATAAGGGTAAAATCAATCCCTAATTTTTCGAAAATTTTACAAGTCGCAATTGCAATGTTTGTTTGTCGGTAACTCGCTGTACATCCCACATAATAGGCATATTGTGCATCTTTTTTATCTATATATTTTTCAAGTCCCGCATCTTTTGCCCATTTCATACGATCAGCTGCTTGTCCACCATAAGGATTATTCAGCTCTTTCACCAATCTATCAACCAATTGGTGTTTATCAATCATAGGAATTCCCGCTTCGGTACATGCAGCTCTAAGGGACTCAATGATATCAACAGTTTGAACTTTATTCTCACATTGTACCGCACACATCCCACATGTAATACAAGGCATGAAAACGTCTCTTACTTCTTCAGAAAATTCAATATCTCCGTTCATGATGGCTCGGGCAACCCACATCTTACCCGCATTCCAGAATGCTTCCCATCCGTACTCAATTCCGGCTGGGCATGAATCGACCATTCCCTCGTATAATACGGTTTGTTGTTTGCCTTCATATTCTCCTATTCCTTCACGAGAGGGATCCCCTGAATATGTAAATTTACATGCTTTACAGTGTATACATCGGTAGATATCTGTTTTTAATTCTTCTAATCTATCCATTCCAGTTATATTTGACATTTTTTTTTAACCTCTTTTAAATTATGGAAGCGCTAATCTTCCAGGATGCATTATCATATTAGGATCTACAAGCTTTTTAAATGCTCTTAAATATTTCCAGTACATGCCTGCTCGGCTATACATGAGCGGGGCGTGAATGTAGGGATCTCGTAAAAAGGTGTTTCCTTTTTTATATCGGGCCTATAATTCAACCACCCTTGCTCAAGTCCATATTCCGTCGTTTCGCGATTTAAGTCTTGTACTTTTTCAAATTCAGCAGGATCTGACGAGTCGAAGCAAACAATGGGCATACATATCGCTTGCCTTCCACGTTCTATTGAGGCCACCCACATATCCAGTAACCCCTTGATATAAGAGGTTAAAACTGGTGGGAAGCCATATTTTTCCATTTTTTCACAATACATCTCCGAAAAGTGGGCACACTCAGTTTGGTCTTCACTTCGAGTTGAGTGAGAATTCCACGGTGTGTACCACGTTATGAAAAGGAACCCTGCGGACCACATCGAATATGGGATTGCTATCTTATTAGGTTTCTTCAATCGGCTGGCGATTTGCTTAGGATGTAATTGCTGTTTAACTATAGATTCAGGGTCTTTCGCTCTGTTCTTTTTATAATCTTCTGCCATTTTATCAATTCTATTTGTCACGTAATCTAATTCTTCTTGCGTTTGCGCCCAGCATTCAAAATTCATCCACCATTTAGAAATTCCAAGTTTTTCATAGAATTCATAATTATGAGGAACTTTATCTTTTGGCCAACGAGTCATGACTAAAGGATAATTGCCACCTTGAACCATAACTGTATTATGAGCAATTCCAAATTCTTGTTTTTGAACTTCCAAGGTTAAATCTTGCATATCATAAGGATTTGACATTCCCCACACGACCACTGTTTTAAATTCGGGATGGGGATAGATCTTTACAGCAACTTTAGTAATTACTCCTAATGCACCTTGGCTGCCCATTAAGAAAGACCACATATCCGGACCGATTCCATATTTATAGAACGGTTTAGCACCGGGAAGTGCCCATGATCCTGTTCTTACAATATCTCCATTGGGAAATACTACTTCTGCACACATGAAATTATCTCCTTGAGGTCCTACGCTTGATGTATAGAGAGAAAATCCTCTATCAATCGCATCACCCATAACTGTAGAAGCGGGTGGTGCCCCATCTGGTACAGGTGGCGCCCAATCGGGATGATTCCTATGCATGTAAGCCCACAATCGTCCGATGGTAACTCCGGGTTCTACAACTGCATATCGGTTATCCTCATCAATTTCAAGGATTCTGTCCATTCGGCTCATATCTAGCATAACTCCCGCCGGTTTAAGGGTAGGGCATGCAAATCCTCCAGACAGACCTGCTGAAACAGGAGATACAGCAATCTTCTCATCTGAGCAATAAAGTAAGATTTTCCTAACTTCTTCGACGTATTTTGGTCGTACGACAATATCGGGAATTTGGCTTTCTAAACCCATGACAGATTTAGAAAGATAGGAAGCAGTTATCGCCTCATCATTCGTAGCGTACTGCTTACCCACGATTCCAATCATTGCTTCTAGATCTTTTTCGGTTGGTGCTTTATAACTCATATTTTTCAGCTTTTTCTTTTTTTTGTAGTTAGTATTATAAAATATTAAAGTTATTTTGAAGAATTAATAACTTAATTTTAATTTTTCTTCTATCTTTTGAATAAAAAGGTCAACCGTTTATTATAATTTCAATGATGAATTTGTAAAAGGCGATCACGGGATTTACTTATAAAAACCAAGTAACATATTTTTGAAGAATTGACTCCAAATTCTTTAGATATTCTACTTTTTTTGATATATTGAGGAAATAAATGCTTTTAACCTCATTTAAAACCGTTTTATTGATTTTTTAAACTGAAATGAATTAAAGAAATGTTTTTTTATCATAAAAAAAAGAAAAATATTAATCAATTTATGCTCTTTTTTGATTTTTAATGAGTATGTAGAAGACAAGATTAAGAATACCTCCAATTATACCTGCATAAAACCCCGCATCAAACCACCAATCATAAGCTCCGACACCAACCGCGACCACTGCAATAGTTCCTAAACCCACCAATGTGAGAGCTACTATAGACAGATAAAAACCTAACTTCAGACCTATTGAAGGTATTAAATCTTCTTTATTTAGTAATTTCATGAGACTAAAATACACGCTATAAAAGAAACACGCAGCAACCACTGCTATTATAGGTCCGGAAATCGGGTGAAGTAATGATAAATACTCCCAGATTTTTAGAGACCCGCTTTCATAATAAAATCCGCCAAAATCTGTAGCAAGGATCAAAATACCCGCGATTGAATTAATAATGAGTGATCCTATAAAGAATCCCATCAATGAAATTTCTTGTTTTTCTTCGGACATTACAATTTCTCATAAAGTAGATTTTAATTTTTTTTTAATTTTATTAGTATCAACTTTTTATAATATAAAATTATTCATTATCAAGAATTCTCAGATTTTCATCCTTCTATAAAAATTAAAACTCTTACTTTTAAATTGCAAATCTTTTATATTATTCGATTTAGATTTAAATAGATTTATTCCTTTTCTAAAAAATTGAGAATGTAATAGTACAAATGATTGAAAATTATGAATGATTTTAACTTTGATTCTATCATAATAGGAGGTGGAGCTACAGGAGCGGGTATCGCAAGAGATTTAAGTCTAAGAGGGTTGAAGGTATGTTTAATTGAGAAGAACGATCTTAGTGAAGGAACTACAGGAAGATGTCACGCGATGTTACATTCTGGGGGACGTTATGCTTATACAGATAAGATTGCAGCAACCGAGTGTGCTGAGGAAAGCAAAATCTTAGTAGAAATAGCTCCCCATATCACAGAATTATGTGGAGGATATTTCATCGCAGTGGATGAGGAAGATGCTGAATATGGAGATATTTTTCAGGAAAGTTGTAAGAAGGCAAAGGTACATTGTGAGGAAATTTCTCCTAAAGAATTTATAAGAAATGAACCAAATTGTAATAGTAATGTCAAGCGTGTTTTCAAGGTAAATGATGGTTATATTGATCCATTCTTATTAACTATATATAATGCATACGATGCTAAAATTCATGGCGCTGAAATACGGACCTATACCAAAGCAATAGATCTAATTCTTAAAAATAATGATATTATTGGGGTAAAATGTTTTGATAAACTAAATAACTCTAATTATGAGATTTATGGAAAGATTGTAGTTAATGCTACTGGACCTTGGGCAGCCTATTTAGAGAAGGATCTTGAGTTAGAACAGAATTTAAAAATTGCACCCACGATGGGAACTTTACTTGTAATCAAAGATCGGTTAGTCTCGCATCTCATAAATCGTTTAAGAGAACCTGGAGATGGAGATATTATTGTACCAAGTCACAAATCAATTATTTTTGGGACTACCTCAAGACTGGTTGAATTGGAAAAATTAGATAATTTACTCCCAGATAAAAAAGAAATAGAATATCTCTTGGATCTTGGGGAATATTTAATCCCTTCGATAAGGAATCATCGACTTATTCGTTTCTATTCGGGGGCGAGACCCCTTATTGCAAGTGGAGTTCCGCTAAGGGAAGCATCGAGAAAATTTGATATAATAGATTATGAAAATGAAGGATATTCTGGATTTTTGACTATATTCGGTGGAAAATTAACGACATACAGATTAATGGCTGAGAAAATCGCTGATATGATATGTGAAAAGTTAGATGTTGAAGCAGAATGTCAGACAATGGAAAAACCTTTGCCAGGGGGTGAGCAAATTATTTCACAGAAGATTTTTCAAGATGAGCTCTCTGTAGATGAAAAAACAGCTTTTGATATGCAATATAAATGGGGTACCTTTTATGATGAAATCCTTAATCTTTGCGAAACATGTCTAAATTCTTATTCTACCTTAGATAAGCCACGGACGATTTGTGAATGTGAGAATGTAACAGAACCAGAATTATCATGGACGAATAAAAATTTAATGGTAGAAGTCCTAGATGATTATCGGAGGAGGACAAGACAAGGTATGGGCCCCTGTCAAGGACAATTTTGTTATTATAAACTGGCAAATTTAGAAGCTAGATGGACAGATAAATCTCATAAACAACTTATGAATGAATTAAAAGTTGCGTTGAAAAAGCGATGGAAAATTGAACCCTCTTCTAATGAATATCAGAAACGACAAATCAAATTAGCTAAATATGTATATTTATTGGGAGGAAACCTGAAATGAAAAGTCCTAATAGCGAGATTCTTGATGTTTGTATAATTGGGGACGGTTTTGCGGGCTTAAATGCAGCTAGAATACTTGGAAAAAATAATTTAAATCTAGAGATATATACAGCAGGGTATGGAGCTTCACAGTTATGGGTTGGCACATTTGATTTTTTAAATTATCAAGGAAAGAATCTATTAGATGCTTTCACCTCATTTAAGAAAGATATTCCAACTCATCCATATTGTTTTTTAACTTATCAAGAAATAGAAACATCATTTAATGAATTTTTCTCAGCATTTCCAGAATTTCATAAATTTACAGATAACGGACATTATTCAAATGAACCTGTTTTAACCTTAATTGGAAATTTTAAACCATGTATAGCTATTTGGAGATCAATTTTTAAAGATTTTGACAAATTCAATCCGAAGTCTAGCATTATTTTAATTGATTTTTATGAATTCAATAACAGTGCAATGGATCTTGTTGCTAAAGCTCTAAATGAAAATTATGAATCAGATTTTAAAGTTCTCACACTATCATTTACTCAAATCTTAAGAGAGTGGAAAATTGATTTAAATCGTGCTAATATTGATAATTTAAGTGACTTTAGGATCGGTAATTATTTTGATAAAAATTTAGATGATTTAGAAAAATTTACAGAGTATTTAATAATAGAACTACAAACTCAATATCCAAAAATACAAAAAGAAGAAGTAAAATTTCTGTTATTTCCGCCTATTCTTGGAATTGAAAATAACGTCCAAATATTAGAAAAATTGAAAAATCTCCTTGATATTGAATGTAATGAATTGGTCGCTTTTTCTCCTTCATTAATGTCAAGAAGATTTATGAAAGTCTTTAATAATATTTTAGAAAAGAATTCAATAAAAATAAATAAAAGATTTGAATTATCGGATTTAAAAATAATTGAAGACGCAGAAGAGAAAATATGGGAATTAACTTTTAGAAACGCGAAAAAGGAAATTAAAGAAATTAAATCGAAATATGTAATACTGGCAATGGGAACATTATTTCAGACTGGATTATTTGAAGGAAAACAAGATTTCATAAAGATATTTCAAAATTTAGGTATTAATATTCCGAATAAACTTACAGAATCTTTTGAAATAGTCTATGAAAAGGATAAAGAAAGTTCTAACCTATTTGTTTGTGGAGCTGCCTCTCATTCATTTATTAAGAGTCTTGATGAAGACTTTGAAATAATATATGGAACAGGCTTAGGCTTGGCAATTAGTTCTTCCTATATAATTTCAAAACATATCATTAGGCGTTTAAAAGGAAATTAATTACCTCTTTCACATAAGTAAATTATAATAAGTCATTAAAAACTTCAATAGGAGTTTTTAGAATAGATAAATTAAACTCTTTCTTGAATTGGATTTTCAATTAAATATTTTTTTATCGGGTAAAATCTAATAAATTGATTATTTTTTTTGTCATAGCGCTAAAAAGATCATCATAATTATTTTTGATTTCCTCTAGTTTAGAATCATTATAGAATCTCAAAAAATCTATGATGAATTCCTTATCAATGTTGATTTTTCCAATTGAATCGGGTGTATGAGAATCAGTTCCTATTGTAAAAATTGGTGTTTTATTGGATAATTTTTTTTTCAAATTTTTTAATATATTTAAAAAATAATAAATCACTTCCGTTAGGGAATTTTTAGAATAATGCTGATAATCCTTATACTTTAAATTATAGATTTCTAATCCATCAAGCCCTTTTTCAACAAGTCCTTGTAATTTCTCGGGTGTCTCCTCATTATAATACCCTGGATGTGCTAAAATACTTATACCTTCATTATTTTTAGCCCATTGAAGTGCTTCTTCGATAGGTAAATTTCCCCATAAAATTTTATTATGTTCTCTGTCATTAGCTCTCGAAAATATATCCAAAGTAGTGCTATTAAAATCTTCATTTGCCCATTTTTGGAATTTTTTTATATCTGGAAAGTATACTAAAATGTCTCTCCTTTCTATTACCTTTTTATCAGAAATTTTAATCCCTGTAGACAGCTCTACACCAGGGATTACCGTAATATTAAAAATTTTACCTAATTCTAATGCTTTCAAAACACCAGAAAAAGTATTATGATCCGTTAGAGAAATCACATCTATTCCAATTTTTTTCGCTTTAGAAAAGATTTGACGTACAGATTGACCTCCACAATCAGAATAAAAAGAATGTAGATGAAGATCGATTTTGAAAACTGAATTATATAGCATTTTCTTTAAATTATCTCACAATCTTTCTTTTAATAGCAATTCTATGACCAACATACGCTCCTCCCAAAGATGCTATAACTATGAATGGTAGAAAAGATATGATTATATATACAAGAACGGGTTGGATCGAAAGAAAATACGATATTAAAATTATTATGAAATATATCAATGCATTAAATGAGGCAACTTTTAAATTTAGTGAAAGATACCCGGAAATAAAATTTGCTATTCCAAATACAATAAACAATTCTATAAATGAAATTAAAACAATTTGCGGAATTGTTCTTCTTAATATTTGTTGTATTGTAAAAAATTCTGGAAGACCCGAAAGGATAAAATACTGAGTTGCTACTAAATTCAAAATCGTAAGAAAAACTGCTAAAGGAATTAAGATAACCCACGTTAAAGTGATCCTTATAGGAAGAGAAAACGTAGTATATCGTTTAATATTATTATTCAGAATTTCATCCATATTGCTTCTTTTTATGGTTTCTAGTTCATAATCGGGTGAGAATTCATCAATAAAATCTTGTAAGACATCTTTAAGCATTTTACTGATTAATTCGTTATTATCTTTTGAACTGACTATTGCTGCCCCGAAAATCTTCTCTTCTGTTTTAGGTTCGAGGATTAATTTATTATCCTCACCGAGATCTACAAATTTAACTACACTTTCTAAAGCTTCACGACTAAAATTTTCAACAGATGCAAAAAACCCTATTAAGATATTGTCGTCATAAGCTTTTTTCATAAAATTTTTCGAATACAATAAAAGTCCATTCCTTTTTAATATATAAATACTTTTAATCAATATTTTTCACCATATGATTTTATAATATATCTTATATTAATGTGTTATCTCTAAAAATTGGGCAAATTCTCCCAAACTTGCTCTATATCTTTTAAAGCTATAAAGATCCGATCCAAATAAATGAATTAATTTTTTTACCAATTTATCAGGATCTTCTTTAGGAAATAATTTGTATTTTTCATTCTTTCTTTCTTCAATAACTATTGCTGATTCTAATTTAAATAATTCTTGAATTGCCTCTTCGTGAGGATAATTCAATTCAACCGATATTAATTCACCCGACTGAGGGATTTTATCAATTAATTCTTTTTTTGTTCCACTTTCTACTGCTTTCTCAGTAATAGTTAATATCTTGTCGCATTCTGAAATAATATTTTCAGGACCATGAATTAAAATAGCAACGTGAAATGTCTTTTTAATATCTTTTAAATATTTTTTAAATTTTTCAAATTGTAATCTATTTAAAATTCCTCTTGGCAGAGAAAACATAATAATATCTGGTGATTGAATGAGGGCACGAGCAATACAAAAAAGAAAATAATCAAGTGCTTTTAATTCGGAGACTTTCATTTTCCTTTTATTATATAAGCCAGTTATCTTTAGAACTTTTATTCTGAGTGCTCTTTTATCTCTATAGTCCTTCAGAATTGAGAGACTCTTCCAAAATGGCCCTTTTACCATCCATTCATCTATTAGAGTTGTTAAATCTGCATCTTCTAAAATTTGTAAAAAATCTTCTTTACTAGTTTTATCTTTAACTTTAACTTCAACTTCATGTTTCACTGCTTTCTTAATCTTCATACTCGCCATTTTGGAATCAATTGCTTCAGGAATTATGAATATCGGTGCTAAATCATCTTCTGAGGCTAATTGGACAAATTTCCCAAATATATTTATTGTGCCAGAAAATTGATCATTTTCTCCAGCAATAGCGGAAAATAAATTCATAATATTAATTTGTTCTTGGCTTGAATCGGGAAGTCCTTCATATAAAATCCCAATCGATTGTCCTCTTGTTAATTTAAAGCTGATATCTTCTAAATCTTTACTGATGGAGACACCTTTTAACAATAAGTGTTGAAAGTTCTTAAAATAATCTCTAATCTTTAGAATTGATAAAATCCTCTCAATTAATTTTTTAATAACATTTATTATATGAGGAGGATTAAGATCATCCCATTCTTTCATATTACTCATTTCTAAGAACTTTTTCAAAGGTATAATACGTTCAAGAAATCTTGAGAAACCGAAAATGGGTTGGAGTGGATAATTTTCAAAATTAACAGTTAAATCAATGTTAAATCCTGGAAAATAAATTATAATCTTTCGGTGATAGGGAATTTGATTAACTTGGTTAGTTTCAAATTCATTATCTAATAATTCCATCTCTTCATTCAATACTTTTAAATGGTGCTGAAATTCTCTCTCGATTAGTTTATCAATTCTTTGGATAATTTTTCTTGGACTTATCAATCCATCTTCTCCAAAATCCGGCTCAACGAGAATTTCATTAAAATCTACGTTCGTTTCAATAGGAGTATTGATTTTTAATAATGGAACTCCTTTTTCTAATACATCCTTATTTGTAAAGAACAAAACTTCAATAAAACTTCTTTTATACTCTAAATCCAGTACAGTGGCTAAACCAAATGTATTTTGTCTGTAAATCATCCAATATTTCTCAGAAAACCGGATTGCTTCTATTATTTTCTGTCTTAGTAATTCCAACTCTTGATTTCTGTTTCTATTCAAGCTCAGGCACCTCCATAGCTCTATACCTGAAGTACTGCTCCATCACAGTATCAGATTGTTTTAGTCCAAGAATACTCTTTTCTCCAAATTCTTTTTCTAAATCCACTCTTACTTCATTAAGATTAAGATCTGTTAAAATCGCAAAATCTGTCCCCATTTTATTTTCAAGTGCTTCTTCGATACCAGGTATCTTTTCTAATCTCTCAACAGCATTTTCTTGACCATCATAAAAATAGAGTTCGATCGTTCTTCCACCACCGGGTAATTGTGATAAAAGTTGTTGTGGTGTTCCAAAATCGATCATACCTCGTCCTCTCCCGAATACTACTACTTTATTACAAAATCGTGATTCTTCTGGATAATGACTAATTACAATTAAAGTAGTATTATATTTTTCATTGATTTCTGTAAGAGATAACCATAATTGTTCTCTTATCAGCGGGTCCAAACCCGAGGTTGGTTCGTCAAGAATACAAAAGATAGGGTTATGAATCAACCCCATCGCAATACTCACTCTACGCTTCTGCCCCCCAGATAAATTTTTTACTAATTCGTTCATTTTATCCTCAATTTCTAGACTTCTTAAAAGTCTTTTTGCCCTACTGACAATTTCTTTTTCAGTCAATCCATATTGTTTTCCGAAATAAATTAAATTTTGAAGGGTAGTAAAGTTAGTATAAATTTTTCCAAGATCTTGTGGAACATACCCATAAATAGGTCTCACTTTTCTTTTATTCTTTTTAACATCCATCCCGTATAACTCACAAATCCCAGTATATTTTCGCATTCCTAACAAAGCTTTAACAAAAGTTGATTTTCCTGCACCACTTTCTCCTAAGACTCCTAAAATCTCTCCATGGTGCAATTCAAGTGACACTCCATCAACTATTAATTTCTTACCGATATAAATATTTAAATTTTCGCAATAAACAGCAGGAAATTTTTTTAAATAATTAATATTTAATTTTTCAGCCATTCCGATCAAGGATTTAAGGAATTTGATAACTCTTGTGTTTAAATAAGAAATAAGGCTGAGTATAATAAACGCAACTAAAATTAAAACTTCTGAGATCATCAACCATACAAGGAGATTACTCCATGGTTGAGGATCAAAAGCTTGATCAAATCGAATTTCGTCAATAATTACTAAACCATAAGGAGTATTGCGTAAATCTCCTCCAAAATTTGGAATATCTCCTACTCCTCCTGTGTTTTGACTTATACAATTTCTATACCATATGGTTAAGGTTTTGATATTTTCTGGTTGCGAACGATATTCATAAAGAGCTATTGAACCTAAATATGTTGCTATGAATGAGGAGGGGATTTCAACAAGAATTGAGAGAAACGGAATAATTGTGAAGCTTCCATCCTCCGATTGAGCGCCTTTCAAGAATTCTATAGCTGCACTTTTGGATAGAGGGTTTATATTAAGTATCTTGAGAATTTCCAAACCATAATAAGTGGAGATCACATCAGAATGAAATCCATGAATTACAGAAAAACCTCCATCCGCATTTTGTCCTGAAGAAATCCAATGCGTAAGAGTATATTGATCTATTAAATTAAGTGAATTTAAATCATCCAAACTTTTTATAGCCCAATATGTACTCTCTGTGGTAGATATATTTGTGTCAATAAAATCTAAAAATAAATTATATACTGGACCAAAATAGGATAAAATAACTTCTAGATCTTCTCCTAATTTGAATCCGCCATCAGGGTCCTGTAACTTGACCAAAAAATCAATAGTTGCTGTTGCATTAGGGAGGTTTTTCAAAGTATATGGTCTGAATTTTTGATAGAGAAATATTGCACAGTAAGTTGAAAAAATAGATGAATTTGTATAGGGCTCAGAACCAAATCCACCATCTTCAGGATTATAGCAAGAATTCGCAAAATCTAAGATTTTATTCATATCGATATACTCGGTAAAGGTCTCCGAATTATAATTATAAAGTGCTAATACTCCAAGATAATTACTTTGAAGTGATATTTGACCAAATAATCCGTTTATAGCTTGATATTCATATAACCAGTTATAGTAATTCAATTTATATGAATTATTGAAATTAATTGATGTATCTGTTTCATTAATTTCTAATAGAGAAATAGATTTCATTGCAGCCCAGCCTGAAATGAAGTTCGATGTTGAATTCAAGTATGGTGTTGGACCAAATCCTCCATCAGATTTACTAGAATTTTGAATATAATTTTGAGTTTGTGAAGGGAAAATTGTTTCATTATTAAAATAATATAATGTCCATAAGGAATAATAAGTGGAACTTATATCAGAAAATGGTCTTAAATATGAACTGCGATATCCTCCATTACTATAAAGACCAATATAAAATGCAGCAATAGCCCATTTCTCAGAAGTAGTATAACTTTTATTCATTTCTAAATATGATCGGATACCAAAATATGTTGTTTCGGCAGTAATGATATAGCTATTATTAGAAAATCGATAAGTACCTAAAAAATCTACTGTATAATTCCCCAATGATTCAATATATTCTATGATGGAATCATTATTATTTTTTAATATAGAAACAGCATTTAATCGTTTTGCCAATTTTATCGCATAATAAGTTGATATAATATCAGCTTCAGGAGCCTGTGCATTGTTCTTAAATCCCCACCCGCCCTCATCTAAAGAATTATTTACATATTCTACTATTTTATTTACTTTATCCTGATGTTCAGACGCATCCAAAAAAGTGTTATTTAAAATATCAATGGTGCTTACAACTTTAAACGTTGTATACATTTCTCCTAAACCACCGATATCAGAAAACGAACCATCTGGATTTTGCTTATCGAACAAATAATCTAAAAAAAATTTAGATTGCCTTTCTCTTAGATTAGAATTATTCCTTGGGTTTATTAAACTTGAATTAATAAATTCGAAACTCGAAAAATTAATTGACCCTATTGCCCTATAATTTACATCTATTGTAGGTTCAATAAAAAGGCGATTAGTGGGATTTTGATGGGTTCCTGAAAAATAAGCCATATCATTTTTATACGTACTTACTTGATCTTCATTAAAATATTCGATAAATGGAATATTGATTACTCCTAAAACAATTAATTCTCCTATAAACAGTCCAATAATTAATAGCAAATATATAATTCGACGTTTTTTCTTTCTATCTATTTTTTTCACCTAGTTTATCAATTTTCAAATCATTCTGTCTTAATTGTCTTTTTTCTTTCTCTTCTTCAATTTTGATCCTAATTTGGAAATATCTTCTAAAATTCGCAACATCTCTACTCATCGCAATAATCTTAATATCTTTTTCTAATAAATAATCTATTAGAGGAAGTAGATGTTCTTCAAAATCTTCTAAAAATATCTCAACTACATCATTACCTACTCGTGAAACTTCCGCACAATATTTGAAATTCTTTATAATATCAATGATCTCTCCCGTTAGGTTTTCGATTGATAATCTTGCTAATAATCCATTGCTTGGTAGGGATGAAATTAAATTATGAGGGGTGTCAAAGTCTAATAATTTTCCCTCTCTTAATATAGCTGTCTTATCACATACCAGAGCTGCTTCAAGGTCATGTGTGATGATAAACATTGTGGTTCCTAGTCTTTTGTTAAGTTTCTTAAGGTAATTAAGGATATCGTATCTTTTATTGGCGTCTACACCTTTTATCCAAATTAATTGAGATAATTAATTTGTGTGGTAGGTTCATCTAAAAATAAGACGCCCGGATTATGAATAAGCCCTATTGCCATGGAGACTCTCTTTTTTTCTCCCCCACTAAGGCTTTTCAGTGGATTTTTCCATGTATCTTCAGGAATATCAAGTATAGAAAATAAATCTCTAGCTCGTTTTCTTGCTTCCTCTTTTGTCATTCCATAATTTGAGGCAAAAATCTCTACATTAACCAATGGAGAAAGTTCATAATAGAGATTTAAGAGTTCTAACTGTGGAACATATCCAATATTACTTAATATCTCTGCATGATTTCCTTTTTTTGTGGGATTAAGACCAACGACCATTACATCACCTGACCAATTATTTTTCTTTATTTGACAAGTCAATACTCTAATAATTGTTGTTTTTCCTGCTCCACTTATTCCAAATAATCCAATTAGCTCCTTTTTCTTGACTTTAAAAGATACACTATGAATAATCTGTGAATCACCAAAATAGACATCAAGATTCTTAACACTAACAGTTACATCATTCAAAATCAAAATCCTCCTTCAATTGCAAATTTTCTTTCATATCTACTAATTTATATCAAAATTTTTTTTATATATGTCTTTCTAAATATTACTCTTCAATTTTTTAATTCTAAATTTAATTTAAAAAGCAAAATTTTCATTTATTTATTACACTTCATACCTCCGTTTGTAAAAAATTATGAAAGTCAATATATTGAGTGCTATACTTAGACTTAATAGACTTAAGAAATGAAATCCAAATACAGACATACCTTTCACTAAGATTGCGTTAACCATTGGACTTCCATGGGAAAGTGGCAAAATATTAGCAAAGAATTGTAAATATATAGGCATATTTCCAAGTGGAACAAATATACCACTCAGAAGTATAATAATCACAAAGAACGCAAAAAACAATTGATTCGCTTCAGTTTTTGATTTACTAAGAGAACTAATAAACAACCCAAGACTAACGCCTGTATATCCTATAATATATACTGCGATAAATAAGTCAAATAAGGATCCTCTTAAATAGAGCCCACCAAGAATAGAGGCTATTATTATAAGAAGATTTTGTATCAATAAAACAACTGAATAAGTGATATATTTTGATAAAAGAACTTCCGCTCGTTTTACAGGTGTCAGCAATAGTCGAGCTATTGGTTTTTCCTTAACAATAACTAAGATTGTCAACACATTTGCAATACCAAAGATCATTAAGGGCAAAATCATAACTAAACTTGCATTCAGTTGGGCATTAAAATTTGGAGGTATTGAGAATTCTTCATTGGGTTCAAGTATAATTTGGGGTTTTAAGTTATTAGCTTGTCTAAACATCGCAATAGAATCATAAACTGAATTTAAAACGTTCTGAATGTCTGCTATTCTTGATGAGTCTGGAATACATTCAATCATTGCGGGCATCCCGAATTCTAACATTTCACTAAATTCTAATGGAACAACAATAATGCAACTTATTTCCCCATTTAATAAAAGATTTCTGGCAACTTCCATTGCGTACATTTCCTCTTCTTTAGTCGTGTTATAAAAGGCTTTTAAATCTAAAGATTTTGTTTTATTTACAGAGTCGACATAAGGAAGAGTATAATTATCCCAAGTGGTTTCTGTATAATTATTGGGATTTATAAAAGTATTTGAATCATTTGAGACAACAACAACTGGGAATGCAGCAGGGTCTCCAGATTCTTGATTCATAAAAGAAAATAGAATGATTATTCCTGGAGGCAATAGTAATGCTATCACTAAATTCCAAGGATCCGTTCTTAAAAGTCTAAATTCTTTTTTAACTTGTTTAATTAGACGAAAGAGGCTTCCCTTAAATCCTCTAATACCACTTTTAAGAGATTTCCTTTTATGTGAATTATTATTTTTAGCCATTATACCTCCACCTTTTTAAACATATATGCAATATATGCTAATCCTATATATGCAAATGAAATTAATAATAAATTAAATAGTGAGAATATATCTAATGGTAATCCCTTTAATGTAATATTCAGAACTAATGGGATCCCATGATATAATGGAAACGAATAAATAATAGCTTGCATAAATCCAGGTAAATTCTCAGAACTAATGAATGTTCCCGAAAACATCAATATTACTATAAAAAATACCATATACAACTGATTTGCTTGCTGATCTGTCCCACTTATTGAGGATATAAATAATCCTATTGACACCCCACAAAATCCAATCGCAAGAAGGACAAGAAATAAATCAAATAATGAACCGAGACTATATAGACCAAATATTGCCGTAGCAATAAAAATTTCAGCCACTTGGATTGCCATTATTGCTGAATTTGCTATAAGTTTACTTAAGATGATTGATCGTTTGGATGTGGGTGTAATTAGCATACGAGGTAATGGACTTTCTGATACTATAGATAAACAAGATAAATTCATAGTAGTTCCAATAATTATTAGAGGAATAGTTAGAGCAAAAGCATAATTCAGAATCTGAGATTCCCAGAATGGTACTTCAAATTCTAAGTAGGGAATTATATATGTGAAATTCGCAGTTTTACCTATTTTAATTCTGAATTGAGCAATGGGTTCTAACATAGTAACATTAATAGCACTCAACGATGCGGTATTTGATGCATCAATATAATAAATGAGAGAAATATCAGTATTGTTATCAATTGTCTCGGAAAAATTTTCAGGAAGAACTAAAAACATATCAATTATTTCGTTCTTTAACCATTCTATATAGAAATTCTTAGCTTCTTCATATTCTACTTCTGAAGTTACATTTACATATCCTTTAAATCCGAACGAAGACAAATTACCCTCAAATACGGATATAAAATCTCCCTCATAGGAAGAAGAATTATCGGGAAAATTTCCATAAGTTGGCATGCTATCTTTCGAAATTATAGAGACATTAAAAAACTGCGTAGGACCTCCTCCAGACGTTAATCCAAACACAATTATCAAGATAAGTGGGATTGCAAATAATAAAATGAGTGTACGTTTATCACTCCGAATCCTCCCGAACTCTTTTCTTATCAGACCACTTAACTTTATCTTAAGCCCCTCAAGTTAATTCTATGGTAAATAAAATATTAAAAAGGTTATCCAACAAAATTTAAATTTATTATAAGCAACTATTTTTAAAAAATTTCTTTTTTCAAAAATATTCCACTAAGATTAATTGTATTAAATAGTCTTGAAATAAAAATTTGTCTTGTAGCGCATTTGTTATTTCATAATTTAATTTAATCTTATAAATATAAAAACTGGTCTTCAATTTTTTCATAATTAATTATAATTTTTTTAAAACACGATAATATTAAAAAAGAATCTCATCAGAAATTCAATTCTCCACGCAATATGGAATAAAATTATAAATAATATTATACTCGGTAAATTTTCATTTAATTAAACTCGTGAAAAAAAAGAAAAAAGTTATTCTATTTTAATCTTTTTTGGTGTAATATCGATATTTAGCTTTTCATATTTTGAATTCATACGATCATTTATCTTAGGAGCCCTTAATTCTACAAATAGAGAAATTGGTGTAAAAGCAAATATGATTATGACAGGATCGATAAAAACTATGAAAATGGAGAAAAATTCTGCTGTTGTGGTGAAAAATTCAAATAGAATCAAACCGTATGTTGCCACTGTTGAGATCCCTACAAAACCTTTTAATAATTTACTATAAAATTTTCCAACACTTTCTATATCGGGGCTGACAGGTCGGTTATATAACTCAATTTTTTTTCTACACATTAAACCAGATGATTCTAACATCCAAAGGGGTAATATGATGAAGGATGCGATAGGAGCTCCTATAATTATCGAAATCCATTCAATTACTATAGGTAAATTCTCAGGATCTCCTCCATTCTGAGCGAAAAGTGGATTAAACGTCCCATATAAACTTAAGTAGATAGCAACATTGACTGCAAGTAATCCAGGAAATATCACACGCAATAGAATTCTACTCGCTGGCATTTTTTTCTCGTAAGAAATCTTAAAATAATCGTACTTATTTAATCTCATAAATCTATGAAATATAACAAAAAGTAATCCCAAAGTTGGCCCTATAAAGAGCATAATTAACATTGAAATGTAAGGTATCGATATTGAAATAAGTAAATCAGTAAGTGAACCTCCAGGTATTATAGGAATTATATCACCACTTAATCCTTCTCCAGTTGATAGGGGAAGTCCAAATTGAAGAAATAGAATAATTATGATATAAATTATAGATATTATCAATGATATTTTAAATCGTTTTTCCATAACAAATTAACTCCAAAAAGCAATAATATAGATTTGTATTTATTATATTTATAATATGAATAAAAATTCAAAAAACATTTTTTCCGTTCTATTTTTCTCGAATGCTCATATTATTAGATACAGAATAGAATATTATATGTAAAAAATTTTATTAATCCATGAATCTTAAAAAAAATATTCAATTAATCTTATTTATTTATAAGGTGATATGATTTCCAATATTTGATGACGTTGGGAGCTTCCCCCTACCTGTAAACATAAACTTAGAAAGCTTTAATAATTTTTATTGGAGTGCTTATTCTGCTTTCATAAATAATATAGATATCCATTCTCATAGAGGAATTCAGAATAATGTAATTAATCCCATAACATCTTCTTTTGAAATGAAAGTAGATGCCGGTGTTGAAGTTATTAATTATCCGCAACACATAGATATGTATAGTCAATTCTTAAAACCTATCCAAAAGTACGAAAAATCACCGGGATTGATAGAAAAAGAAAAAGCTATTATCCCAGAAATTAATTATATTGAAAATTTTGTTAAAGAAAATTATAAAGATTTAGAAAAACCCTTTAATATTAAGGTATGTGTCACGGGACCGATAGAGCTTTACATAAAAAGACATTCATTTACGATATATCAAGATATGGCTTTAAACTACGCAAAATCCGTAAATTGTTTCATTAAAAATAGTTTACGTAATAATAAATATCTCAATACCTCAGTAATCTCAGTTGATGAACCTTCTTTTGGGTATGTCGATTTAGTTAATGTTAATGATGATGATTTGATAAACATATTTGATAAATGTTTGGAGGGTATAAATTGTATGAATCAAATTCATCTTCATTCATTGACTCGTTCGATTATTCCCTTAAAAACTAAAAATATAGATACGTTAACCTGTGAATATGCCTCGGATAATTCAAATGTGATTTCAAAGCAACTTCTCGAGAAGTATGATAAATTTATAAGAGTTGGAATTACCAGAACTAATATAAATAGTATAATGGCAGAAGCATTGGATTCTGGTGTTACTTACGAGCAATTAAAAACGTATGAAGGATTAGTAAGTTTAATAGATACTAAGGAACAAATAAAGCAAAATTTAAGGAAGGCAATAAATCATTATAAAGATCGTTTGAGATTTATAGGACCAGATTGTGGATTATCCGGATGGAAACCCCCAAAATTAGCATTTGAGTTACTTAAAAGAACTAGGCTTGCAATTGATGAAATTAAAGAGGAAATAATTAAAGAATAAAAAAATGTAGATTCTTATTACTTAAAATTAGAACTCTATAACATATGTCCACTTAATAATGCGAAACCTTCCATGATTGATATATAATTCTGATTTTTTTAGGCTTATAATTTTTTTGATTATAGGATAAAGCGAATTTATTTAATTTTTTAAATTCATTTTAAAAATTATGGAGGATAGACAATCAATACCACAGATTATAAATGTATTTCGGAATATATTAGAGGATATATTCCAAGTCTCGATTAGAGATGATTTTATTAGTAAGATATTTTCAAATGAGTATAAAGACGAAATTAATAAAAAGATAGACCACTATTTTGAAAATGAAATTAATGAATTATATAGCCCAAAAGATTTATACACGATGAAAGATGGAATAAAATACTTGCTAGAAAAAATTCGAAACTCAAACAGAGTTATGAAGATCCTTTTTTATATGACATTGTTTCATAAGGACGAAATTATTCTAGAAAATGAAATTTCAGATATTTTAGATAGAATTTTATAATGGAACTCTCCTAATTTCTGTTTTTTGTTTGATATATAAATTCATATCTTTTATCTTTAGATTTAAGCATATCTGAAGTATTATAATTAATCTCTAATCCAATTTTTTTGGGGGATAGATTATAAAATTTGACAAAACCTCGAATCGTTGCATTAGAAAAAAGATAATATATAATTCTTTCTCTAAAACTCATATTGGTAAATATTTTAGGAGCTAAAGGAATTCCTTTTCTATTACAGTTTTGTTTTCGAAAACTTTCTGAAAATTTTCCCGTTTCCAGAAAATGTCTTAATATACTTAATTTCTTATAGAAATTGATAATAATCTTGCATTCAATAGGTGAATATTGGCTTTTATATTGCTTGATAGCGTTTTCAATGATTTTAAAATCATACCATCTGCATTGTATATAATAATTTGTTTTTGAAGAATAATAGTAGAAAACTGCTTTAGGTCGAAATTTAATAGATCCATTCTTCAATGAAAAATATACTAAACGTCCAGTATTCAAGTGATCTGAGTGAAAATCTTGAGAATACCATGGATCTGGAGCAAAAATAATCATTGGCTTTTCTTTATTAATTAAATTTATTACTTTTTCTAAAGAATCTTTATTCAGCGGGAGGTGTCCATCAATAAAACCCATTCGAATAACTTTTATTCTATTATTAGATGCATTTTTAAATACACTATTTGCTTTTAATAATTCAAATTCTCTAATTTTTCTTAATCGTTTGCCTTTAAATTCATCCCTTAATGTTCCATATTCATTACCAGTCATTATCACCTCGATCAATTGATTTCCTAATCTCAAAGCTTCTAAATACATAAAAGGAACCCCTAACTCAATATCATCCGCATGAGGAGTAAAGAATAAAATTTTGATATTTGATTTCAATGAGATTATCCTCATGAATAATTATCTATTTATTCAATTTTTTTGAATTTATTGGCGATTTCAAAGTAAAATATTAATGCAAGAAGATAATGAATTAATATCGCAAAAAATATTCCTAAATTTAGAAATACATAAGCATTCAAAAGCCCTAATAGGAAGGAATATCCGATATATAACGAAGTAATTGCTTTATTATGGTGTGAATACCAAATATGAAGATGATATAAAGAAAAAATTGAGCTTGAAATCAAAATTACATAGATAGGATCAATAAGGTGGATGAGCATACCTATTATATAAAATCGAAAAATTAGTTCTTCCATTATTATCGTTACCAGAAATTTTGTGAAGAGCACCAAATATTCTGATTCTAAAAAGGCATTAACTACATCATGATCTTTCATTATATCAAAGATTTTTTGATTAATTTGATATCGAACAGTTAAATAACTCACAATATATAAGATGAAAGTTCCGGAAATTATAAGGGTAATATTAATTATATTAATTCTCCATGGAAAGAGATATTCAATACTAAAACCAAAAAAAATAGGAGTAATCAGAGACATCACAATTATTATTTTAATTATTAATTTGAAGTCAATCTCTTTCATTTTCATAAATTCACTTTCCAAAACTAATTCTTCTGAGAATTAAAATTTAACTAATATTAAATGGATTTATTTCTTTTTAAAATTTTGATAATTTAATTGAGAATTGATAAAATTAAATTGAAAATCTACTTATTTTTAATTAACTAATGTCTTTAATCCCAGCAAGGATATTTCATGATATTAAGAAAAAAAATCTAAATGTAAAACAAGGGATTTATTTATTAAAGTCATTTATAGAGAATTGCAAAGATCCAGAACTTAGATTATCTGGCTTAGCATATCTAAAACGATTGAATATTAAAAATAAATCAATATTTTCCTTATTAGAAAATTTATTGATTTCTGATACAGATGAGAAAGTAAGAGTTTATGCTGCTAACTTTCTCTCTTCTAAATATAGAGAAAAAGCTATTTCTCCGATAAGTTGGGCAATGAAATATGAAGAAAATTACTTTTGTCAAATCTCAATTATAAAAAATCTTGCTAGGATCAATAATGTCGAAGCTGAACATATACTAATCAAAGAGATACAAAAAATATGTTCTAAAGACTATATTGATAGTCAGAATCTTTATCATAATTTTAGTTTTATTAAGAGTATAAAAAATGCTTATGGGTTTCATTGGAACTCAATTCCTACGGCCGATATTGCGGATATATTAATTAATTTTAAAACTATATCAAACTTAATTCAAGAATTCTATTACGTGTTCTTTGAATGGGAACAAGGACGTGTAATTAGTTTAGATTTATCAGAATTAGGTTGGAATGTATCTCGAGCATGGAATTTCACTTATGCCAATAGACTTCAAGATTTAAAAGAAATACCTGGAATTTTTAATTTAAAGAATTTAAGAGTGTTAGATCTTTCAAATAATCGTCTAAAATCCATAAAGGAGTTATTGAAGTTCCGTAATCTTACTCATTTATATCTAAAAAATAATAAATTAGAAGATCCTGAAAATATCATATATCTTAGAGATATGAAAAAATTAGAACATTTAGACGTTCGGGGAAATAAAATTACGAATTATATAAATAAGAGTGAGTTTTCGAATCTAAATCTGATTCTGAAAGATTATTTAGTTTTTATGTAAATGAATTTTATTATTTATTTGCTTAATAATTAGAGTCATTTTAAAAATATATCAATATTTTTTGATCTAATTTATTTATAAAAACCCATTAAATTCTAGTAATAAATTAAAAAAATGGAATAATGTCAGAATTATATCAAAAATTAGAGAATATTGTATCTGAGAAGTTTATATCGAATAGCGAATACATACGTCATGCTTATTCTAGGAATGTTGATCCCTTATTACAAGGGGTTCCCGATATAGTTATTCGCCCGAAAGACGCTCAAGAAATCTCAGAGATTATGAAAATAGCGAATGAGGAAAACATTCCAGTATTTCCTCGTGGTGGAGGTGACTGTGAATTTGGAGGCAGTAAACCTATTGGAGATACTGGTATTGTTCTTGATATGAAAAGAATGGATGAAGTTATAAATTTAGATACAGAAAATCTTATTGTAACAGTTGAAGCAGGTATTTCATGGGCTAAACTAAATGATTATTTATCCGATTTTGGATTATATACTGGTTGTATGGGCCCTGGGAGTGGCATGACTGCCTCTATTGGTGGCGGTATTTCACATCACAGCGTTGGTGGAGGAGGTTGTGCTAAGTACGGGGCATGTACCAATCAACTTGTTTCTTTAGAAGTGGTTCTTCCAACAGGAGAGATTATTGAAACGGGCTCCCAAGCGAATAAGTTTTCTGAATATCCATTCAATCGTTTTGGAAATGGACCAGATTTAGCCGGTCTATTTTGTGGAGATAATGGAATTATGGGTGTTAAAACACTAATTTCATTACAGATATTTCCACTACCTCCTTATGCAAATTATAAAACCTTTGTATTAGAAAGGAAATCGGCTGATATTAGTTCAGAAATATTTTCTGATATAAGAAAGAAAGGAATTGATGTCTATGATGCGATGTATATAATGGATTTAGTGGTCAATATCGGATGTCAACAAGGTCTTTTTCCATTGTGGGATGATCTTAAAAGAAAAAGAGGTATTTTTTTCTATACAATAGAAGCAAATTCCGAAGCTGAATTAGAAGAAAAAACAAAACAATTAGATGAGATTATTTTAAGTAAGAAAAAGACTAATGAATTAGGTCCTGAGATTTCAGATGGAAATTATGCTAAATGGCATTATGAAGAGCAAGGGCATTGGCAAAACTATCATAATCTTTGGGGGATGTTCCCCACATTAGAACCATTAACGGCTGAATGTTTTACTCCGATAAATACTTACCCTTCTATATTAGCAGATTTAGATCAATGGGATATTGAACATAATGATGAGATACAAAAGATTACGAATATTACAGGTCAAAGGCCTATTACTGGAAGTGGTCCTATTTTATTGATTGATGGATGCAATGTTGAACTCACGTGCGGCTTTACAAGCTTTTCAGCGTATCATAATGGAGAGTATCACGAAGTAATTGATGAAGTAAATGATCTATTATGGAAATCAATTTTAGAGAGGGTCACAAAACATGGAGTTCAATGGTATATGATGGGGGATATTTTAAGCAGATTATTCATAGATATAGGAGCAATTGATAAGAATTATTTTGAATTCCTTAAAAATATAAAAAATACAATAGATCCAAATCTAATATTAAGTAGAGGAAAATTTGATTTTGGAGGTGTAGAATAATATGAATGAATTAAAAAACCTTAAAGAGCAATGGAAAGCAATCTTCTCTTGTATAAATTCATAAATTTCTTATGTAATTACAAAAGGGATGCGGAGATTGCGGTTATGCCATTCGTCCCGCAGTTGATCGATATTTAACTTGTCCAGTTAAAGAAGCAAAAGGAGAGGAAGGATTTGAAATCTGGTTCTCACGTGGAAGAATGAGTGTTTTAAAGAGTATCCTAGAAGGAAAAATTCCTTTAAGCAAGGAGTTAGCGGAATATGTATATCAATGTTCTGAATGTGGGAATTGTACTGAGGTCTGCCATATGACGCAAAATGAATATATCGTGCTTAATACCTCAAAATGGATAGATCATGTTGAAGTGTGGAATGCCTTGCGAAAAGATCTGATTGAAGCCGGTTTTGCGCCCTTAGAAAGACATAAAATTCTAATTGAATATATGAATAATCCAGAAATGAGAAATCCTTACGGTGAAGAAAAAATAAAAAAGACTGAATGGGCTTCTGAATTTTCAAATATCAAGGATAAAGCAGATCTTGTCTTTTTTACGGGTTGTACAATGCCTCTAAGACAAGTGGGAACTTTAAAGAATCTAATGAAAATTTTAGAAGCTGCTAATGTTGAAATTGCCCTTCTAGACGATGAATGGTGCTGCGGTTCAATTGCGATTCGAATTGGAGATATAAAATCGGTTATGGAATCAATTAATCACAATATTGATCAAATCAAGAATTTGGGGGGAAAAGAATTGTTTACTGCATGCGCTGGCTGTTATAGGACATTAAATAAGGATTATCCAGAAATTTTAGAGAAAGAACTACCTTTTAAAGTAAAACATATTACTGAGATTTTAATTGATCTAATTAATCAGCAGACAATCCCCTTTAAAGAAGAACTTGAAACTAAAAAGGTCACATATCATGATCCTTGTCATTTAGGAAGACATATGGATTTATATGATATCCCCAGAGAAGTCATTTCAAAAATACCCGGGGTAGAATTGATTGAAATGAAACGGAATCGGAGGAATGCGTGGTGTTGTGGTGCTGGTGGGGGAGTAAAAAGCCAATTCCCAGATTTAGCTGTTGAAATCTCTAAAGAGCGGATAATTGAGGCTATTGAGAGCGGAGCAGATATTTTAACGACGAGTTGTCCTTTCTGTATAGGGAATTTTAGAGATGCATATGATGAAATGGATTCTGAAATGCAAGAAAAGATTGAAGTTATTGATGTTATTGACCTCATAGCTTCAAAATTATAATAATATTTTTATAGAAAAATCAAATGTTTCTTTAAGATAACATTTGAAATAACTCCTTTTTTTATTAAAAATCTCGAACGTAAAAAAAAAAATAGGAAGTTTATTTTTAGTAAAGTACACCTGTATAGACAATAAATGTAAGAATCAGTTGAAAAAGAAGAATAAATACTGTGATTAAAGTCAAAATAAAAACTTTTTTGTCCAGTTTCTGAGATAATTCTCCTTTATTAGATTTAACTAAGGTGAAAATAAAGTTTAATGCAATTAGAACTATATTAATAAGTGCTATAAATGTGAAAATGGCAGGCATTGGATCATCTGTTGCATAAATCAGTTCCCCGAAATATTGGAATAAGGTAAACTCTATATATAAAATTATTGCATTTATTATCATAATGGCCGTAATTGGTGCAAGATTTCTTTCACTCATATTTTTCAACTATTTTTTTTTATCTTAAATTTTGGATATTGGTTTTTATCATATCATATCTTTAAAAAAGATTTTGTTTTTTACGCATATTCATTTAAAACCCTTAAAAAATGATTTTTTTCGAAATTTATTTAAATTTCGGCAGAAATTCTCTTTGAAGATCCATCATCTCATTGAATATTTTTTCCGCCATCTCAAAGCTTCCACAATTGACATCCATTGCTAAACAATTTATTGCCATCTGTTTTGATTCCTGCAAAATTGCTTCTATGCATAAATCTTGTGTAGCTGCTTCTCTTCCTAATAAAATTGCCAAGTCTTTTGGTATCCTTCCTAATTTAACTCCATGAATCCCATTCGAATCCACTATCGCAGAACACTCAATTACGAGGTTTTGTGATAAATTTTCAATAATCCCTTCATTAGGCAAATTAACCGCATATTCATAAGATTTATTATCTCCTATGATTCCTTCTATTATAGGGATGGCTCTTTCCCCAGATGGCTCTCCCATTACCATTCCTTTACGAGGATATCTCCCTTTTTTTAAGCGTTTATGATATCTTTTTAATCTTGCATTAGTTCCAAGATTTGCTTGTTCCATTTTTGTTATCCAGTCTTTAATATCTTCTGTTTTTGTGAATTCTGAGCCAAATTGAACATATTCACAAAGGTGGTTGTCACCCACATAGGGAAAGTATCCAAACCGTTTATATACTTCAAATGTAAGATCCGCATAATGAAATCTATCCCATTTCCCTTCAAAATAATCGAGACATTTTCGATTAAATTCTGGCATTAAATTTTTTCCGGTTGCAAGATCCTCAAGTCCAAATAGAAATGCAAAATGATTCAACCCTCCAACAATTAACTTTACTTTTTCCAAATCCTTATTTAGCATTTTTGGTAAATGTTTATTCGTTAAGAGTTCTATTTGGTGACATAATCCCAACATCTTTATTTGCGGATACTGCTGCATAATAGCTAAGCATATTCTCGAGAGAGGATTGGAGTAATTTATAAAATAAGCATGAGGACAAATTTTCTTAACATCATCTACAATTTTCAGAATTTCGGGAATTTGCCTCGCACTATGAAAAAAGCCTCCTGGTCCTCCGTTCTCTCCCATTATTTCGGTAGTTCCATATTTTCTTGGGATAGTATTATCCTGCCATCTTAATTTAAATCTATCTCCATGCTCAATCGAACAGATTACAAAATTTGCTTCTTTTAAAGCTTTTTTTCTATCAGTAGTTTTCTCAATGATATATTTATCCCCTAATCTTTTGTTATCTTCTGATACTACTTCATAAACCATATTTAATTTATCTTCATCAATATCATGAAGAGTGATGACGGAACCTTGCAAAATTTCACTTCTGTTTAGGTCCGTTAAGGTTGCTGGACCAAATGCAGCGCTTCCAGCACCTATTAAGACAATTTTTATATTCATTTTTAAAATATAACTAATTTTTTGAGTCTTTAGAATATATCAATAAAAATCCTATTAAATAAATAAATCTTTATAACTGATTCCAGTTAAATATATATCTATATCAATTTAAGTTGACTTAATTTTATTTCAAATGAGTATAGAAGAAAAAAATATTCAAGAGACAAAAAAGAGATTAGAAAAATGGTGGAATAATGAAGAAACGGACCGTCCATGTATCGGTTTCAATTATCCTTATTATGGAAAAAAGGTCTCAACTGTTAGTGAAGTCATGGAATTCTTTATCCCTTTTTGCCTAGCAAAGCATCCAGATGGAATTGAACAATGTTTAGATAGATTTGAGGAATTAAAAGAAAAAATATATTCAGGTGGAGATAATTTATATTCTTACTTTCCAAATTATGGGGCTGGTGCCCCTGCCGCAATCTTAGGGATAGAACCAGAATACAGAAAGGGATCTGATAAATATGGTATAATGTCAGAAACCGTGTGGTATCGGGGAGAAATATCGGCAAACAACATAGTTTCCCATTTAAAGGACATAAAATTGGATGAAAGTAATGTTTGGTATTCACGTTATTTAAAAATAACCGAATATGCAGCAAAAAGAGCAAGGAAAGATTATACTATCGCCGTTCTTGATTTAGGTGGAGTTCTTGATGTTTTATCTTCATTAATGGGACCGCAAAACATTATTCTCACAATGAAGAGGAAACCAGAGATAATAGATGAAGCGTGTTCTCTTGTTTTAGAAAAAATGTTAATTTTGTATGATAATCTTCAAGGCATAATAGATCAATATTGTGATGGGTCTGATAGTTGGTTAAATTTATGGTGTCCTACTCATTATTATCCTGTTCAATGTGATTTTGCAGCTATGCTTAATCCAAAATGGTTTAAACGGTTTGCTTTACCATATATTAAAGAACAAGCAGAACATATGGATCATGCGATTTATCATTTGGATGGAGAAAATCAATTAGTCCATTTAGATGATTTACTAGCTCTCGAATGCATTGATGGAATTCAATGGGTTCCGGGTGCAGGAAAAACAATCACAGCGAGTTACGAATGGATGCCTCTTTATAAAAAAATTCAAGCAGCGGGTAAAAAGATAGATCTTAATGCGTTCGAAGATCCCACTCTCATTAAAGATTTTTATGAAAAATTAGATCCCCGTCTCTTATATATTTCATGTTTCTTTTTAGATAGATTTAGAGCGGAATTTTATCTACCAGAATTTGTAGGAGGAATGGAAGGAAAAGGCAATTTTAGGCAACATAAGCGAAAAAGAAAGAAAGAAATGAAAGAGAAAGGGCTTTGAGGTTTTCAAATCTTCTAAATGTTTTATCTCTATTCTTAAAAAATTATTAAATATATACTATAATAGAAATAGATAATAAACAAATTTGATTTAGTTACTCATTATTAAGTTAAAGTATGGGGAATCTCTTCATGAATAATTTCGATGAATTTTTACAACCTACTAAATTCCTTGATTTTGATAAGAGCAGAGTAAGAAATAAAGCTCATAAAATTGTTGATAATATAAATGATCCAAAGGAGAAAGCGATCGCGTTATTTTACTGGGTAAGAGATAAAATCAGATATAATCAATATGGATTCTACATGATCCCTGCAAATTTTAAAGCTTCAGTTACTCTCCGTAGAAAAAACGGATTCTGCGTATCTAAAGCAATACTATTATCTGCTATGGCAAGAGCAGTAAAAATCCCAGCAAAAATCCATCTAGCAGACATAATAAATCATAAAACTCCTCAAAAAATAATTGATTGGATGAAAACTGATGTTTTTCTCTTCCATGGATATTCAGAATTATATATAAATGGAAAATGGGTAAAAGCTACGCCAGTTTTTGACAGAATCACATGTCAAAAAGGAGGATATCCATTGGTGGAATTTGATGGAGAACATGATGCCTTATTAGCGAGTCATGATGCAGAGGGAAATCGATTTGTGGAATATATTAATGATAGAGGAACTTATGTAGATTTTCCATATATGGATGTGGAAGAAATATTCAATCGAGAATATGCAGAAGCTATAGACGCGGTTCTAAATAGTACTAAAAAATAGGTATTTTTCATAAATCTTAGGTTAGTCTTTGAAATTTAAAAATTTTTTCTAATCCGATATATCATTAAATTAAATATATAATCAAAGATTGGATAAATAATGTTTAATATTAAAATTCAATAGGAAATTCCAATCGATTTATGAATGGGCAACAGTTATAATCACTATCTGTTGAGATTAGTATATTGCATCCTTTATTTTCATATAGGATAACTATCGTAGAATCAACTAAACTAAATTTTTTATATTTTTTAAAAATATTTCGCACTTCCTTGAATGATTCTTCTGTGTTGTAATATATCTCGAAATCGGGATAAGTCATAAATAATTCGAGAGCTTTAAATGCCTTCTCAAAACCTCCATTTACTTTATTAAGTATTCCGGCAATAACTTCATATATTACTCCAATAGGAAGAATTACTCTAACATTTTTCTGTTTATTTAACCATTGCAGAAATCTTTTCCCATTTTCATGCCATTTATCTTTAGTAATAAAAGCTCCAATAAAAATTCCGGAATCAGCAATTACAATTTTCATTTTAAAACCTATATTTAATTATCTATAGAAGATTCATCCTTATCAACAAATCCAATATATTCCAATAAGTTAATATCTTCACGTTTTTCCTTAGAGATAGGTTTTAAGTCTAGTTTAAGAATTTTATCTCGTAGATATGGTTCTAAATCATAGATTTTAGCTTCATCTTCAATTTTACTCTTTTCTTTTTCCTCAACTCTCTTAAAAATGTCAATTGTCTCTTGTATTTCAGGTAACTCATTTATTAATTCAAAATTATTTACATCAATTTCATTCATCATTATTTTCTGATCTGAAGTTGCTTTTAATTCTTGGTCAAATTTCTCATTATTTTTTTGTTCTTGTTTTTTATCTTCATCAAATTGGTGTTCTCTTTCATAAGTCTTATCAGTATGATTAATATAAATAATTTCCTTTTTACTAAATGTTCCGGGATAATCCAATTTATCAAAGAAATCTTTTCTTATTAAACTATCTTGAATTTTTTTAAATCTAAGGTGTTTCGTTTCTTTTTTGATTTGAACATCTTTTATATCTCTCAATCTAGAAGGTTGACGAAATGATTGTAATTTTTGCTTAATCATATGCTTTCTAATTTTATCGTAAGAGATTTCTTTTGAAAATTTTTTCTCTTCAAATTCTTTAATAAATAATTTATAAATCAATGTCTCTAGATCATTTTTTATATAATCTAATCCAATTTCGGGATTTAAAATTTTTAATTTTGTTAAGATATCTAAATATTGTTGATTAATCCTATTTATGTTCTTCAATTAATCACCCCTCATTTCTGAATCAGTAACTTTAGAAACCATTCCTCTTAATTCTTCTTGAATTTTTGGAGGAATAGAAGTTTTTTCACGTTTAACTTGTGGAGTGATATCCATTAACCTAATAAACATAAAACGCCATTCCTTACACAAATCAAATAATAAATCACTTGTTTTTTCCAAATATTCATTATCATATCCAAATTGATTTAAATTTTTTTTAACTTTGTCTTTCAATTGGTTATATTTTTCTTCCCAGAAAGAATTTTTAGGTTCTTTCGATAAAATAAGAAATCTATAATAATCATATAATCTTCCAGTGAAAACTAAAAGCGTTTTTAATATCAATTGCTGAGTAATGCATCCAAAATTTCTAAAAATTCGATTTAATTCATTTGAAATTCCAAAATAAATTAAATCTCTAGAATAAGGGACATATTGTTTTTCTAATTCATCTTTTAAGAAATCTAAACAAATTTTTGTAGAATAAAGAGAATATTCTTTATTTTCTTTATATTTTTCAAAATCAGGATTTAGATCTTCTCTTATTTTATTATATAAATTTAGATAAACTTCCATAATATAAATAATATCTAAATTTTCAATTTCCAATAAATTTTCGATAAATTTATTCAATTCTTTTTTTAAATTACTTCGATCTTCTAAGATCGCAAAAAAACTTAATACTTCTTTTAAAATTGCTCCGATTAAATTAAATTCTCTTGAGTCCAAAAATACTGCATTTGTTATTAATCTATTACCAATTATATTACAGAAACTATAATCTTCAAGTTCAAGACCATTCTGATAAATCTTTAAATCTTCTATTAAAACTGATTTAAACGATTCCATAAATAAAACACTCTTTATTTTTAAATATATAATGAGATAATATTAAAATTTATATTTTATGTTTAAATTAAATTTTTCTAGTTTAGTACTATCAGGATATAATTATAATAATCTCTAAAATATAACAATTAATTAAAATCAAAAAATTTTTCGAATATTTTTTAGATAATGTTGAAATATAAAAGGTTTTGTTTAATTTATCTTAAAAGTATAAATTATATAAACATCAAAGTGAATAAATCAATCAAGAAAAATTTTTCAAGATAGAATGAATTATGGTTAAATTTGAAAAATACCTCCAAGAAACTTATTTCTTTGACTATAATAGAAGTAAAGTCAAAAATAAAGCTATGGAGCTTACCGAAAATCTTGGAGATAAATTTGAGAAAATAAAAGCATTATTTTATTGGGTAAGAGACGAGATCAAATATAATATGATGTCATATGTCCCCGAAATAAAAGCTAATTTCAAAGCAAGTGTTACTTTAAGAAGAGGGTATGGGTTTTGTGTCTCAAAAGCTATTTTGCTCTCCACTTTTGCAAGAGTAATTAAAATTCCCGCTCGTATTCATTTAGCTGATATCATCAATCATAAGATCTCTCGAAAAGTTATTGATTTTATGGGCACAAATGTGATGCATTATCATGGCTATTCCGAAATATTTTTGGATGATAAATGGCTTAAACTAGCCCCTGTGTTCGATAAAGAAACAGCAAAAAAAGCAGGATTTTTACCGCTCGTCGATTTTGATGAGAATAAAAATGCTATGTTTAGTAAATATGACAATGAGGGAAATTTATTTGTTGAATACATAAAAGACTATGGGAGTTATCCCGATTTACCTCTAGATACTATAAAAAAGGTATTTCGAGAAAAATATGGTAATCTTTTTGAGGGAGGTTTAAAAGTAGATCCAATAGAAGATAAGAAAATAACTTATAGAGGAGATTAATCTTGTTCTTCAAAATATTTATCTGGTAACCCTAAATCTCTCAAGTATATTTGAAATTTCCCCAATTCTCCTCCATAATTTCCCGCAGATATTTTAAATAAACCTTTCATCTCTATTATTTCTTCAATTACTCTTTTCATAGTATATTTAATGGTATCAATATCTAACGCATTAAAAATTATTTCGGGAATACTTTTTACACCAATAGGAACTTTGAATTCACTATGCGGTATCTTATTTTTAAGCGTGGGACAATAAGGATGATTTGTACTTGGTCCTATTTCTGGGAAATTTGTTTCTGGCTTAGACCCAGCTGAACACACATCAAAAGTGGTGCATACATTATCAATTTTTTCGATTATTTCTACAGCTCTCCGTCCTATATTAATTCCCGCTTCGATATTCGCAGTCATAATCCACAGATTTCCACCCATAATTCCCTCTCCAAATTTTATATCCCTTTCTATTAGAAAATCGTATCCCATCATAATAGGGACAGATATCATATTACGCTCATATTTCTCAACCATCTCCTCATATCCATCTCCGCAATGACCTACATTATCCATAACATCAAATTCAGTGTCGATGTCCTCCGGAAAATTATCAAATACCGCAGTAGTAGGAACGACGAGAATTCCTTGGCGAATGCGTCTTCCTAATTGCTCATATAATTTCGAGATTGCCTTTTCATTTGTCCCTGTCACCCATAGCTGAACAATAGCTCCGATTCTGCCATCAACTGTTTCATTTTTATCCAACCATTTGACTAATCCTCCTTCAGCATCACCAAAAACAGTTGATGGAAGCGCAGTGAAACTATTAACCGCACGTTTTAGAAATATTTCATCGTATGCAGTTACTTGTAACTGGGTGAACAAACCCTCAAATGCTTCACAGAAAGTATCCTCAATCATATTCATTCACTATTATAAACTTAAATTATTTTTATTATTATACTTAGAATCATTCTTGTATTTTAATTTTGTTTCAAATATGTTTACTAATATCAATGAGAAAATAATCTTATAAAAAGAAATTATAAAAATTAAATTAATAGAAAACAATATAGAATTTAAATAAATTTAATAATCAACTCAAATTAGACTTCATAAACTTTAGTTATATCAAATTGAGGTTATAAAAATGCCCAAAGGAATATTTCTATATGAAATTGACAAATCTTTTGGACCAAATATTTTAGCTAAATACTATATGACAGAGATTAATCTTAGTTCGGAGATATTAGAAAAATTAAATGAAAAACATATTGAGAAAAATTTAGTAGATGCAACCACGGAGCAAAATGATATTAGAATATATTCTAGTAAAATAAAATCCGAATCTATCAAAAAGAAAAATCTTTATCTTGGATTTATACTCAGAGAAGATGAGGATTTAGTTTCGCTCAAAAGTATATTTGAAAATATGGAACAAAAAATTGTTAATAATATAGATTTAGATAAAAAAGATCAAATGCAGCAGCTTTTTAAACAAACTCTTAGTTCAATTTTAAGTCTTATGGATAAATTAAAACAACCCTCAATCATTCAAGAAACAATAAATGAAAAAACAAAAAAGCTTTTAGATGAGGGAAAGCTTCAAGAAGCACGCGAATTAATTGATTTGGGAGAAGAAATTCCCGGGGAATTATCTGTAGTAATAAAAGAAGCAGATGAATCCTTTATAAAAGAAGACTATAAAAAAGCAAAAAAAAAGTTCTTAAAGGGAGTAGAACTCGCAAGCCAGATACAAGAAGATGAGATTGTTCAATTTCTAAGAAATAAAGCTGAAAAAGTTGGTTCATTTCCGGCTTTATTAGATGAAGAAGAAAATTTAGAAGATACTGTAAAAGACACTTTTGATGATTTTGAGAAAAATCAATTACGATTATATAGACAATTGATTAATCCAATCGAGAGATTAATTGAAATCTCAAATATATTCGAGGAAAACGAAAGATACGAATCTTTAATGGATCTATTAAGAAACATAAAGAAAGCCTCACAGTTAGCACAAGAACTTTACGATTTGGATGAAAAAATTGCAGAAAAAATGAAAAAGCTTTAATAATTTATCCAAAAGTAATTATTTTAAAAAATTAGTAAAAAAATAATTTTAATCAGAATTCATTTCTTCAGATGGTAATTCAGATTCTGGAGGGGTGTATTCACCAATATCAGGAAAAACAATTTTAGCTATCTCCCATGCTTTTTCTGAGGGGTATTTTAGGGCACTCTCAATAAGGTCTTCTCCTATTTGATTATTTATTTCAATACGATTGATCTCCGGATTGTTATCAAGCATCATTTCATATTTCGCTCCACCAGTACCTTCGGGAACGATAACTATTGCTGCATCCAAGACTCCTTCATTTATAGCATCTCTCAGTCTTTTAACGGCGTAATACCCCGCCACACCAGCACTCCTGTCAAAGGTTTTAATCGATGGTATTTCCATACCCCATTTTTTACCCTCAACATCAACTAAAGCGGCAATAGTTTGACTTCTTTTACCCATCATGAATTTGTATTCCATTTCGGTATTGAATTTTTTCCCACTTTTTTCTCCGATTTTCATAATATTTTTCAAAGTAGCTCCAGCCACGGATTGAGGATTCACTTCAATGGCATATTCTTCTTCGGCTAAAATCTCCTCAATTTTTTTCTTTACAATTTCTCTTGGCTTGGAAAAGTCGATCTCTTCTTCTTCGGGTTCTGGTGCTTTAGTGGTCGCCACAATATCCACACCTGCCTCCATTAATTCTTCGACACTCATCTCTTCCATAACTATCATATCAATGAATCGTTTACATAATTTTATTGAATTACGCGGATTTCCGTTAGTTTTTTCATATATCATTTCTAATACTTTTTCATTTAATGGAAAGAGAGGATAAAGTGGAGGATTTAGATTATTTTCATCCCAGAATACTTCCATCGTCTTTGAATAAAAAATCTTAAGATCATTAAGACTAAAAGGTCTTAATTCTTGTTCGGGTTCCATTCGGGACCTTAAAGGAGGATCTGCAATTTCTAAAATTCTTGGCCATATCTCTTTCAATACAGCTATTACAATAACTAATCCTTTTACTTCATTATATAACCTTTTTAAAACTTCCAAAAATTTCCTTTCCGCAGTCTCACCTAACATTCTATAAGGAGATTCCAATTCATCAAAATACAGAATAAGTACTCGGTCTAAATTATCGGTTATTATTTTTATCATCGCAAGGCAAATATCATCGTCTTCTAAAACCGAATTAATTCCAAGTTCATTTAATTCCTCAGGTTCTAAATCTTCTCCAAGAAGCCATCTTTCTGCTAGTGCTTTTCGATTTTTATCTAATTGATAGGTCACTAAAGCTTTAACACAATCAGCAAATACCCCAGGAAATTCTCTTAATCCTTTTTGAATAACTTCCTCGATATTAGACTTTTGGAAAATCCCTCCCTTTTTTCCTCCCCATTTTTCTTTAACTAATTTTTCTGATACAATATCAAGAAGTTCAGGACCACATTCTTCAATTATGCAGGTATATACATGGAGTAAAACACGAATACTTGCGGGAGGACTAGGGACATAAATGATGGACCAATCCACAGGTTCTAATTTGCTTACCTCTATTTCTTCGGATTCTTCTTCATCTAATTTTTTACGATTTTCAAGCTCTTTATCTTTAAATGAATGATACGCGTGAGTTTTACCCGTTCCAGCAGAACCTAAGATGGGTAATAAACGTGAGGATCTGTCTCTATAAGTTTGACGGACAAGTCTAAATACTTCACGATCAATATAACTTCTCGGTCTTGCTACATCGACGGGATCTCTAATATCACCTCTGCTAACATAATTACTGAAAGGCATAATGGGACTTTCTCTTAACACTTCCAAGTACATTTCTTTTTCATCATCACTCAAGTCTGCATACATTGCATTTCAAAACTCCCTTTTACATGATTTTTAATTATATTTTTATTGGAATAATACACTATTATTGAAAATAGTTCTTAAAATAAAACCTATTAGGTTTTATAAATTCTTAAGTATTTATATCGAAATTCTTTCTATTAAATTTAATTAAATCTTTCTTTAAATATAGAAATTTACTAGATGATAGATTAAAAATAACCTTCTTATTGTTAAATTTCTTTAAGAATAACTCTTAAGGAAAAAATAAATTCAAAATAATCGTAATTATAAAAAAAAAATATTTTTAGAAAAAATGTTTTCTTAATTATATCGAAAAATACTAGCTTATTTTATTTGATTATAGGCTTTTTTAAGATATTCTTCACCAGAATTCACAAGTTCTTCGATTATATCCTTAACATTTCGGAGCATATCAATAGTTCCAATGCTTTGCCCTAAAAGTACAGCTCCATCCTCAATATTTCCTTTATAAGCCATTTCATATTTTTTTCCTTCGTCAATTAAATCTTCTTGGGAATATTGTTTCTCTTGTGCAAGTTTCTCCTCTTTACTGGAAACAAGATCATGATGTAAAGCATATCTATTTCTCCATAATCGGATTGGTCCGAGAGCCCCAGTAACTAGTATAGTGTCTTTCGCAGTGGCGGGAGGAATAATATTTTTATAAGTTTCATGAAATTCACTTTCATGTGACGCAATAAATCTTGAACCCATAGCAATGGCTCCGGCACCCATTGCTAAAGCAGCAGCTAATCCTTCTCCCGTAGAAAATCCTCCACAAGCTATTAAGGGCAAATCTGGATACTTATTTCTAATTTGTTGGAGTAAAATTAAAGTACTCACTTCTTCATAGGATTGATGCCCTCCTCCTTCCCAACCAGTTCCAACCACACCATCAACATTTGATTCTACACACTTATCCGCAAGCCATAAAGCGGGAGCAACATGAAAATGCTTAATGCTAGACCCACTTTCCCTCAGTCTTTGAAATGATCTTGATTTGGGAAGCGTTTTAGCCGAACCAGCGCTAGTAATTGCATATACACATTGTTCCTTTATTTTTGGGTTGTTCATAATGAATTTCGGGATTTCTCTACAAAGTGCTGCTGCATCAATTTCCCTTCTATTTGTTCTTATATTAAAACCAAAAGGCTTGTCGGTATGTTCTACCACATATTCCATATCTCTTTTCATTATATCCACACCATTTCTTCCTTCCATTATATCGCTAATGAGATAACTATGAGATAAAACTCCTAAACCACCAGCTTCGGATACCGCAACAGTTAGTTCTCTAGTATAAAATGGACCCATTGGAGCTGAAATAATGGGATGTTTAATCCCCAACATCTTTGTTATATTTGTTTCTATTACCATTAAACCCACTTTGTTAATTTTTTTTTTATTTTTTTTGAAATTTATAATAAATATTTAATCTTTCCACATAATAAAGTATTCTATTGTTATACTTATGTATATATAAAATGAAGCAAAAATTATACTGAAATTTATGAATAAAAATAGTTATCACAGACAATCTATTGATTATGGAACCCAAACTTAAAAGAAAACAAATAAATCTTCCAAAAAATTTCTCTTTTGTTTTTATGTAGTAATTTTTTTAGTTTTATTTCATTCATATATATAACAACTAAATTTTAATTATTTTAGCTAAAAGTGATCTCTAATGCCAGATAAAGATGATGATTATGATGAAGAGGATGAAGACGAAGATGAAGAAGAGGAAAATTTTCAAGCTCCATTTGATTTCTTTAAATTAATGCAAGATCCAAGTAAACTCTTTAATTCAAAAGAATTTAAAGAAATGTTTCAGAATGTGTTTCAGAATTTAATGAAAAATCTTCCTGAAGATCTGAAAAATCTCTCACCTGAGGATCTCCAAAAAGAATTTATGAAGAATAAATCAAAATTTGGATGGAAAGGACCATTCATGGCAGGATTTAATATTAATTTTGATTCAGAGGGAAAACCCATCATCGATTCATTTGGGAATATAAAAGATAGAAAACAAGAAGGACCCAAGATCGATGAAACAAGAGAGCCTTTGGTTGAGGTCAGTGAGGAGAATGACCAGATTATTGTAATAGCAGAAATGCCAGGTGTTTTAAAAGATGAAATCGAATTAAAAGCTACAACGCATTCAATTACAATTTCTACGGAAAAAAAAGCACCTTCTGGTAGAAAATATTATAAAGAAATAGAGTTACCAACCTCTATAAACTCTGATTACGCAAAAGCTCGATATGCTAATGGCATTCTAGAAGTGAAATTAAAAAAATTGGATGAACAACACACTAATATAGACATAGATTAGACTCTTTACTCTTCTATTTTTAAGATTAAAAATAAATATTTAGACTTATATTAATCAAATAATTATTGATACAATCCTTTTGTTTTGTCTTCACTCTTCTTCTTTTCTTGAGCGATCTTCTTCAATAAATTCGCACCATCTTCATACTTTCTCAAAACAATATTAGCTAAAGCATTTTGTCGTTCTCTTAATTCAGATAAAGAGTTAGCAAGAAGATTCATCAGTTGGAATTGAAGATCACACATCATCCGCTTCTCTTCTTCACCACATTCATCACAATTTTCAGAACAACTCCTCCAATCTTCAAAAAGGTAATCAATATTTAGATCATATACACCAATAAGTCTCTTTTCGCATTCTTCACAATTTTTATCAGATTGAATTTGTAATTCTTCAATCTTTTTATAGAGTGATTGAACATAGTTCCATTTACTCGAATCTTTAAGCTTTTCAAATTCTTTCTAATTTAAAAATACACTACTCATTTACAATTCCTCTATTCAAAATTAAAATTTTACTTTTGAACAAAATGAAAATACTTACATAAATACCTTTGTTTTAAAATTATAGATTTTTTAACATAAATATTTATTAAGAGAGATATCAAAACATTTCTATATACTCAAATAATCTTAGTTAAAATGTCTGAATATAATTATAAGGATCGAATATCCTATAAAACCTTACTCATCATAGAAGTAATAATTGTCCTTATTGCTGTTATAGGATTGTTGTTAGTTGGAGCTGGAGTTCGAGCAACATACATCGAAAATGACATCGTACAATTAATATTCAACATAATTACTTATCTTGGTGATACTCTTGTCTTCATAGTATGCATTGCTATTATCTATATTGCGTATGATAAACAATATGCTAAGAATTTAACTTTTGCATTACTCACAACCTATTATCTTAATAGTTTCTTAAAAGATGTATTTCGAGATCCACGTCCTCCTGAAAATGCTGGGCGAGAGACGAGTTATGGATTTCCTTCTGGGCATTCTCAAGGAGCAGCAACTTTTTGGGGATATTTTGGATATGAATTTAAAGATAAGCCAAGACGTAATTTAGTTCCAATTATCCTATCAGGGTTAATATTATTAGTTGCACTTTCTCGAATCATAATAGGTGTTCATGACGTACAAGATATAACAGCAGGACTAATTTTAGGGATAGCAGTATTATTGGCGTTTATATACATAGAGCCAGTTGTTTCGGAAAAGGTAAGCTCTTTTAAAATGCTAAATAAAATTTTACTGGGAATAGTCGCCTCACTAGTATTATTTATTTTTGGGACATTATTATTTGGCATATTTATTGATGAGGGTGCTTATGCACAAGTAGGAGGTGTAGTTCTAGGTTTATCAATCGGTTATGTCTTAGAAAATGAATATGTGGATTATCAACCGTCTAGACTTGAGACAAAATATAAAATAATTAACCTAATCATTGGATTAATTATTGTAATTGTAATTTATTTCGGTCTAGAATTTCTAAAAGATATATTTAATTCAGTAATATACAGATACTTTAGATATGCAATCATTGCGCTTATTTTAACGCTTGTTATTCCTTGGATATTCACAAAAATTAATCCAACTGAAGAATAATTTATATAATTTTTTTCTTTTTTTTAGAAGAAGCATATATTCTAATTTTTAAATCAAAAAATAATTAAACCAAATTACTGAGCAACTAACTTAGGTAAGCTTAATTCTTTAAACAACACTCTTTTGATCATACGTTTATCTTGTTCCTTTACCTTATCGTGGGGAACAATTACATTATTAATATAAATATCATCACGATAAAGGTGGTTTTGAACCATTTCTAATAGCATTATAACACCTTTTAAACAATTTTGAGAGATTTTCTTATTTTTTTATTTGTTTTATATAATAAAAGATTTTCCTTTTTTTCCTATTAATAAAATGATTTTTTTCTTTAAATTAGATAAGATAAATCTCATTTAGATTTTTTTTTACAAATAAATAAAGTTAAATGTTAAGGGTTTAACAGATCCACCGACTAAATAGAATTATTTTTTAATTTTGGGCAAATCTTATATCAAATTATTTTTAATTTCTGAAATTAAAATTTCCAAAAACTGTCTTTTTACTTTAGAATCAATCGAAATGTTATCAAATTTAAACCCTGCCCTATTTTTATGTCCACCTCCATTAAATTTCACAGCAAGATTCCTGCAATTTACCTTGTGGCTGTATAATACAAGTTCATCATATCGCTGGTCAATTCCTAGATATCCATTTTTATCTGGATAATTTTGTTTTAGATACTTTGCTATAGAACCCGCACTCATTTTGGCATTAGAAAGAACTAATTCTCCAAAATTATTTATTTTAACCAAGTGAATATTCTTTTCAATTCTTTTCTGTTCATTTGTTTGCCATTTTTCTGATTTACTTAATTCTTCTGAAAACCATTTATTCTCATATTCTCCATTAGATAATAGCTTAACAATTTTTTTTTTATTTTGATCGTTTTTCTTTCCTCTATTAAATGAAATGATTGTTTGTAGTTCGATCGCTTTTTTAGATTGATTTGTCCCAAAATCGGTTTCATGTGCGAATTGCGCAATTTCATTAGCAATTTTATCTTCTGGGAGATAAAAATCTTTTACAATTTCCGCCGAACATTTCTGAAAATCATTATAATAAAGTTCAATTGTATGAATCAATTCTTCTGCGAACTCTATTTCGATAAGATGATGATCAAACCAATAAATTTTACAATTTTTCTTCTTCAGTTTTTTAAATAGAGGGAATAATTCTGTATAATCCTTATTAAATCCAATATCTGTTATAATAAGAACTTCAAGTAAAGAAATATCGAAAATCTCATTTATTCTCTCTTTAAAATTAGTATAATGAGCATAATAAAGGGAAATCTCTTCAGGAATTAATCCCATCTCTTTTTCATAATATCTTTTAATGATTGCTTGGGATCCTAATCCATCAAGATCTACTTCATGAGTTATGGAAACAATCATTATTAAAAATCATTAATTTATTGAATCAAAAGATTGATTGAAAAACTTTTTAACAATATTTTATTAATGGCTTGATTTTTTCTTTACCTTTGGGATCTTTCACATTTTTTAAGATCCGTTTTGCTAATTCCTTTTTCTTCTCAAAATAGTGTTTTAATCTTTCCTTCTCTCCCATTTCTGGATAACGGTTTTTTAAAGCGGTATCTCTTCTAGGACATCCTCCACGTCTCATACAACAGTAAGACATTGATCCAAAACATACGATATCAGAATCCCAATCATATTCTTTAGAAAATTGTTCTTTAATTTCAATAAATTTTTCATGTGTAAGACCCAATTCAGATAGAACCTTATCTCTTTTACATTTAAATCCAAAAGTGAGTGAATAGCCAGGTTTGCAACAAAATGTTAATGCTCTATAATCCCCTCCCATACAAATAGGTACGGGGGCATTTTTTTCCCATCCTGGGATATCTCTAAGCTTATCCTTTTCTAAATCAAGCATTATAAAATAGAAATTATTTTTATTTTAGAACTCTATTATTCAAAATTAATATGATATTTGATTTTAATTTTCCATTTATGTTTTATTTTCTATTTAACATAATTTTCTTCCTTAATACAATTTAAATTTCAATGGTTTTTTCATATTAGATTCAATCTCCATTATTTAATGAAAAAGTAAAAGTGAGTTTATGTTTATCATTTTCTAGAAATTTAAATAAATCTAAATAGAAGTTGAGATGAGGGCCCGGTGCGGGTATCGATCCCGCTTCTAAGGATTCACAGTCCCCAATACTAACCACTATACAAACCGGGCCATTGATATCTTCTAAAATTAGATGATATAGTAATGATTATAATTTATATTCTTAAAAAAGTTTTATCGATAAATGACTCTTAATAGGTTAAGACTTATTCAAAAAACTTCAATAATTAGCGTTTAGTATATGATCCTTTTATCATCATTTTGAATAAAAACTTGAAATTCTTCATTCTCCTCATCGATAAAATCCTTAAAATCTTCATATATTTCTTTCAAACTCTTTGGTTTAATTTTCAATAATTTTTTATTCTCATTCAAATTTGGTGTCTCATATTTTTCTATATTATTCCTCGATTTCAATTCAAAATCAACCTTTTGATATCCTCGTATCTTATAATTTTTATCAATATAAGCTTGAAATGTATGTTCACACACTAAACCTTTATGAACTGACAGGGTTGAGAGTCCTTTAGTCTGATTAATAGCATTTTTCGGGACAACCACTTCCTTTTTCTTTTTACAAATTGGACAAATGAAAATCACTTTTACAAAATTATCTATATGACCCTTAATAGGATTCGTACAATTATTAACTATCATCTAATTTTCACAATATTATTATGATTAAATAATAAAAACCCCTCAATCATTAGCAAATTAGGATTATATGAATTTTAAAATTTTTCTTAAAGATGTAATATAATATAATCTAATAGTCTGTCAACAGCATAATCCAAAGGGCCTGTATTATCAATCAAATAATCAGCCTCTTGAAATTCCTGATGATCTCGAGCTCTATGAATTCTTTTATCAAGATATTTCTCTTTTTCCCTTCCCCTCTCCTTTAAACGATCGATGGTGATTTCTAAAGGTACATTGATAAATATTACCTTTAAATTTTTATAACTTTTCCGCGCCTCCTTTATTATTGTTCTACTCACATTAACTATTACTGGATGTTCTTTCAAGAGAAATTCATCAATCTTAGTTGGTATACCATAATCTAATCCATATATATGCCATTCGAACGCAAATTGACCTTGTTCTGATAATTTCTTAAATTCAATTGGGGTTATATGAATATTTTCCTCTGTTTTAGAAGGAGGTCGAGTAATATATCTCTTTGGATTATAAATCTTCTTTAAGTTTAAAGGATATTTTTCAATAACTCCAGAAATAATAGAATCTTTTCCAGAACCGGAATTTCCAACTATCAAAAATAAAGTGCCTGGATAATCTTTAACTTTACCCACCAAATAAAAAAAAATAAGCATAATTAAAAAAAATAATTAGAGAAAAATTGAATTATTCTGTTATGGCTCCAAGGTGTTCAGCAAGTCGATCAGGCAAGAGAAAACCCAAATAGTAAAAAATTGAGCTTAAAATAAGAATGCTTCTTATGATAACAACCGTCAATTCGGTCATAGTGATTACTGCGTCAAATATTGCTCCTACTATGAATAAAGAGAATGCAATCAATAGAAATCTACCTTTCCATTTAACTTTAGGATCTTCAACTTTCATTGATTTAAAAGAAAAAACATATCCCGTAATGATAGTAATTAATACAGAAAACAGCTGAAAAATCAATGTTAATAAACCAGGTTGGTAATAGAACTTTTCTTTTATTTGCCCTATAAATTCAGTATAATACGTTGGATCTAATAGAAGTGAAATTAAAAAAATTTCATAAAAGACAGAAAGAATTATGAAAGGAATCGTGATTTTTTCTTTAGAATTTGGATATAGAATGCTACTGAAAGAATAGATCCAGCAGACAAGTGCTATTGGAATAAAAATATTTGCCAGAAAAAAGAATAGAAAATCTCCGAATGCATAATCCGCGATTAATATAGAAAGGAAAGAGAAAGAACTTCCCCACCAAGCAGAGCTAAGAAATATCCACGCAAATCCTACTGTAATAATTTCTTTCCGTTTTAACGATTTATATTTTGTAAGAAGGCGGATTCCTATTATGATTGAGAGGATAACGAAAGTAAGGGTAGTTATGCCGTGTAGATAATCAAAAAGATTCAAGTCTACCAAAATTTTCACCCAAAACAAAATTTAATATTTTGTATAATTTTAATGTTCTCCTCTAAGTTAATAAATTTTTCCCGTTCTACGTCATTTTAAAAAAATAAAATGCATCTTCATAATCACATTTTAATACATATTTTTACTTTCAAAGGAACAAAAATAAAAATTCTGAATACATATTTAGATTTGTTAAACTTAAATTTAATACAAATAATGTATATTTTTAGTTCTCATGAATGAAAATCAGCATCTCTCAGACATCCCGGAGTCGTATCAAAGATATTTAGATGAAATCTATTTGATTGCTAGTAAGAAACGAGGGGGATGGGTAAGTAATAAAGAAATTGCTGAAAGTTTAAATGTTGAACCTGCTTCGGTTTCGGGAATGTTAGAAAAATTAAAAGAAAAGAATCTGATTAAATGGGAGCCGAGAAAAGCAATACGACTAACAACAAAAGGAAAAAAATTGGCTCGACAATTAAATGAAATACACTCATTATTAAAAGTATTTTTTAAGAAAGTCTTAAAACTTGAAGACGAAGATACTATTGAAGATCTGGCATGTCAAATAGAGCATCATATCAATCTGGATGTTAAAAACTCTCTAAAAGATTTTTTAGATAAATATTTAAAGTAAAATGAATTACTTGAATACAATTATAATATTTGCTAATAATTATCATTATAAGGGCTTAAAATGTCAAATGAATTAATTCATAAGATAGAAATCATTGAAAACTACTTTAAAGGATTTTCTAATTATCTTGAACTTAATAATTTTAGAGATTTTTTATTATTCACCTTAAATAGTCAAGTTTCATCTAATCTCTTAGCCCAGTTAGGAATGGGTGGAGAAAAAGATGTTATTAATATTCCGTTTAACCCCATTTATAATATTTTTTATCAAAAAATCAACATAATTTCAGTAGGAACCTTGATAGTATATTGCCAAAAAGAATTAATTTCCGATAAATTTATTCTTGAAAAAGATGATCCAATCTTTAGAGAGTTTTTGAGAGAAAAAGAGATAGATTTAGCTTTTAGAACGAGAGAAAAATTTATAATCCCTAAAATTAGTGATTGCACTCCTTTTCAAGATGAAGAGAATGAACCATTGACTCTAAAAATTGATGATCTCTATCATGATCTGAAGAGTTTTATGGCAGTTACCGAACCCAATATCCTTTTTGTGTTAGATGGAAAAAACGAGGCAGATCCAGATTTATTATTTGCGTTTAATTTAATACCAGATATGCCGGGAAAAACAGATAAAAAAGTCCTTAAAATGGATGTGTATTTAGATTCAGAGCATAAAACTCGAGATATTAAATACTTAAAACGGGAAAAGGATTATAATCTTACTTTTCTAAAGGAAATAAAAGATATCGGACATGCTGAATTATTTAAATCTGCTTTTTCTTTGATTATCCATATTAAGTCCTTTAATAAACCCTTCTAAGATTAAGCTTTCCAATCTTATTAATGTATTATTTTCCCCTTTTTTTCAAAATTGAAAAGCATATCACATCTTATTAATAATATATATTTTGAAAATATTATTTAAAGTGAAATATTCATCAATCATTAAGGGGTTAACAAATCAAACTATTAATATTATTCTTTTATAAGCAATCCGACAAAATATATAATCTATATAATGAATGTATTTTTCAAATTGGATTAAAAATGAGAATAATAACCATTAATTTACCTGAGAAATATTTGGATGCTATTCAAATCCTTAATGACCTCAATATTTATCCATCAAGATCAGAGGCAATCCGAATTGCCCTTGATAATTTTTTAAAAGATGAATTAAAAATGTATGAGGATCTTGAGGAGAATAAATTCCAGATGCTTGTTGAAAGTAAACAAAAATAAACTCTCTTTTTTTCTTTTTCTATTTTTAGAAGCTTAATTAAATTTAAATGAATAAGAAAAGAAAGATTAATCTTCTATTTGCTCGAATTGCGACTTCGGCGCACCACATACAGGGCAGACCCAATCATCGGGTAAATCTTCAAAAGCTGTACCTGGCTCTATATCATTGGTTGGATCTCCTTTCTCAGTATCATAAATATAACCACATACAAGACATTCCCATTTCGCCATATTTTTTCACCTTATATACTTTAGATATTAAAATAATGAATAATTAATTAAATCAATTCTATTTTATAAAGAATTATACATGAAAGCTGCAAAATATTATAATAATACGGATATAAGAGTAGAGGATATTCCTAAACCTTCAATTAAAGATAATGAATTATTAGTCCATGTAAAAAAATCAGGAATTTGTGGTTCAGATATATTAGAATATTATCGATTGTCTAAAATGGAACGATTAGGTGTAGATTATCTTATCCTGGGTCATGAAATTGCTGGTGATATTGTTGAATTAGGGAAAGAAATTCAAGATTATAAAGTTGGGGATAGAGTATTTGTCTCACATCATGTAGCTTGTTTTGAATGTCATTATTGTGAACAAGGTCATCATACCGCATGTCATCTATTACATAATACCAATTTTGATCCTGGTGGATTTTCGGAATATATTAGAATCCCCCACATTAATATTGAGAAAAAAGGGGTATACAAACTCGATGAAAATATGTCTTATGAAGATGGAGTATTCATAGAACCATTAGGATGTGTTTGCAGGGCACAAAGATTAGCAGATATTCATGAAGGACAAACCTTACTCATATTAGGGAGTGGTGTTTCTGGGTTACTTCATTTGAAACTTGCAAAAGCAAAAGGTGTCAATAAAATTATTTGTACGGATATTAGTGAATATCGGCTAGAAAAAGCAAGTGAATTTGGAGCTGATGCCACGTTAAATGCCTCTGATGATATACCAAATATAATTAAAGAAATTAATGATGGTAGGATGCCTGATGTAATTATAGTGTGCACTGGTGCTTTATCTGCTGCGAAACAAGCATTAGATTGTGTAGGAGCAGGTTCTACGATAATATTTTTTGCGGTTCCTAAACCGGGGATAAAACTTAAAATTCCAATTAATTCATATTGGCGAAATGAAGTTAAATTGATGACTTCTTATGGGGCAGCTCCACAAGATCTTGATGAGTCCTATAATTGGATTAAATCCAAGAAAGTAAAAATTACGGATCTCATCACTCATCGTCTCCCCTTAGAAAAAGCAGAAAAAGGATTTCAAATAGTCTGTGAGGCTAGTGAATCTCTTAAGGTTATTTTAGAACCCTAAATAACTGAATCATATCATATTGGGATTATCATTTCTTTCCTGAATTAAAATCCTTTTTTTGAAAGATTAAGGAATTTTTAATTATCCAATATTCCCAAAAAGTATATATCTCTTTTAAAAATCCATTCATCTTCATTTTTGGAAAGAACAAATCCATTTTCAATAACTCTTGTACTTTATCTTCCAAACAAAGATTAGTATCAATCTGCTTTAAAGCATTTTCGACAATTAATTGATTTTGCTTGATTTTATCTCTCATATAGATAAATGGTAATAAATCTGGTTTTTTAACGATATAAGAATGACTTGAAGTAAGACAATCTGCTTTTTCTTTATATAATTTCTCTGCTAAATCGATATCTTTTATATATTGTTCAATTGAACATTGTTTAAAGCCATACCAAGGGCCGAAACCATTATCATCAGGTTTAGATATATCAAATCCCATACAACTAATATGAAATATTTTATCTTCTTTTAATAAAAATCCTACTTGAGATTTTGAATGCCCCGTTAGTGGAATTGTCTGAAGTTCTAAATCTTCTAATTCCAAGACTTCCCCTGGTTGAAATGAAGAAATATTTTGACAATGATTATATCCATTAACTTTCGCAAATTTCTCAATAGATGAAAAGCTTACACCTTCACTGAATTCATAACATCTATAAAAATAGTTTAGATTTAGTAAATTTTCTATTTCTCCTTTTGGACCGAGAATTTGGGCTCCATATTTTTCCCACTCATGCACATGAGCAATATGATCCATATGACCATGAGTATTAATATAATAAGATGGTTTCCCATACTTTTCAATTATGAGATCGACATATTTAGGTTCAATATTTAAATCAAGAACTATCAGATTTTGATTTCTTTCTTTTTCTGGTAGTAAAATTAAACCATCAGAACAAGAAAAGTAAAATGGAGGATTAATTTGTTTTACAAGAAGGATATTATTGGATACTTCTTTAATCTGAAGATTTTTAAGATCAATTTGAGCCATTTTTATGAGAGAGAGAGTATAAATAGAAATATTGATGGTTAAATCTTAAATTTTTTTATAGTGAATTAGATTCAAAAATAGATCTTTTAAAACTTGATTTTATTTAATTTTATTGCGAAAGCTAAAATAATTAATAAATTTTTTAATATTACAAATTTATAGCCTTCTAAATGAGAATAAATTTGAAAATTAATCTAGCAAATCGAGAATGTATCTTGAATGAAACTACTTGAAAAGGAAGTAAAAAAAGTTTTATTAGTATATCCAAATTTCGTGACGAAGACAATTACAGATAATATCACGATACCTCCTTTAGGTTTAGAAACTATTGCTGCATGTATTTTAGATCATGTTAATGTTAAAATTATTGATGCGAAAGTTCGAAATCTAAAAGTTGAAGATCTTGTTAAAGAAATGAATGAATATAGGCCAGATGTAGTAGGAATTTCTTGTTGTTTTACGATTGGTATAAATTTTTCATTAAAAATCGCTAGAGAAGCAAAAAGAAATGGATACGCCACAGTTTTAGGAGGATGGCATCCAAATTTTGTTCCCTCAGATGTACTAAAATATAGTTTTGTAGATGTAGTGGTTCGTGGAGAAGGAGAAATAACCTTTAAAGAATTAATTCAGAATAAAGATTTCGAAGAAATTGATGGGATATCTTATAAAAAAGAAGGAAAAATAATTAATAATCCAGATCGCCCCTTAATTAAAGATATTAATAAATTACCTATTCCCGCAAGACATTTAAGAGATAAAAAATCTTATTATCAAATTTTTCAATTACCTGTTGATGTTCTTGAAACAAGTAGAGGATGTCCATATAAATGTACATTCTGCAATATTCATCTATTTTTTCGAGGAACGTATCGAATGAAAACTCCCGAACGTGTTTTAAAAGAACTGAAGATTATATATGAAGAAAAAGGACATACGGATGTATTAATAGTAGATGATAATTTTACTGCTAATATGAAGCGTGTTGAGAAAATCTGTGACTTAATTATTGAAGAGGGAATTAAGCTGGATCTAATGTGCCAAAGTAGAATGGATGTTATTAATAGAAATCCAAGGATAATTAAAAAAATGGCGAGGGCGGGATTTTGGTCTTTTTTCTGTGGAATCGAATCATTTAATCAAAAATCTTTAAATAATATTGATAAAAGAGTAAATTTTAAAGATATTATCAAATCTATTCAGATACTTCATGAAAATAACATTTTAATCGTAGGAAGCTTGTTGATAGGAGCAGATCTCGATGAAATAGAAGAGGATACCGAAGTAATGATTAAGATTGTTAAAAAACTAGACATTGATTTTCCTATATATTCAGTCATGACACCCTTACCAGGCACCAAATTTAGGGATCTTATTATTCAAAAAGGATATTTATTATCTGAGGATTGGAGTCAATATAATTTTACAACCGCTGTTAATAGATTGAATTATTTATCTAAAGAAAAATTGGAAGAACTTCTGTTAAAAGCCTATTATAACGCATATTTTAATCGAAGTTGGAAGGATACCATCCTCAGATTATTACGAAGTAAAGGTCTTAGACTTATATTTCAGAAAAATATTTTCAAGGTTTTAAGAGAATCTCTTAATTTTTTAGATAATGTGAGAAAAATTAAATTGAGATTAGATAACAAAACTTCCACTACAAGCGAAGAAATTACTACTTTTCAAATATAAATTAACATCTTATTATAAAAAGGATTTTAAAAAAAAGATAATAAAATTTTATAGCCCCTTTGGTCCTTGTTGATAGATCTCGTACGCTTCATCTACAGAAGCATTATTATGGACAATTTCCCTAACAGCTTGAATCATTCCAATTGGGCTATCGCTTAAAAAGATATTTCTTCCCATATCAACGCCAACAGCTCCCTTGTCAATCGCATCTTTAGCCATTTGCAAGGCATCCTTTTCTGGGATCTTTTTACCACCTGCAATGACAATCGGAACGGGGCAAACACCGATTACATCTTCGAAATCATCGCAGTAATATGTTTTAACGAAATTAGCTCCCATTTCTGCTGCTAATCTACTTGCCATTCCTAAATATCTGGCATCCCTTGCCATTTCCCTCCCTACTGCTGTTACTGCTAACACGGGAATCCCATAATCTTGGCCCCAATTAACGAGTTTTGAAAGATTCATGATAGTTTGTTTTTCAAATTCTCCGCCGACAAAAATAGAGCAAGTTATTGCCGAGACATTTAATCGAATCGCCTCATCGATGGTTACATTAATCACTTCGTTTGATAACTCCTTCATCATGCTTGCTCCAGCAGAAACTCTAAGAACAATCGGTTTATCAATCTCTGCTGCAACACATGACCTCAACATCCCTCTCGTAAGCATTAATGCATCAGCA
>Ga0102944_1000182_pt1 | contig 52192 bp, 58 predicted proteins | sample SalPonD_shore_MG_FD_78172 | JGI IMG/M metagenome (GOLD analysis project Ga0102944, IMG submission 78172) | Salt pond soil microbial communities from South San Francisco under conditions of wetland restoration - Salt Pond MetaG... | ecosystem: Environmental > Aquatic > Marine > Intertidal zone >... | reverse complement strand
GGTCGAGGCCTCGTTCGACGTGGCCCGGCCCTACAGCGCGCGGTTCACCGAGACGCTCCGGGAGGGCCTCGAGGGCGTCGGGACCGACGTCGCGTTCACCATCGGGAGCCGCCCGCTGCGCTACGACCTTGTCCTCCGGGGTCGTGGGCGCCGGGTGGTGGGCCCCGCCGTCGTCGAGGCTCGGGACGTCCTCGGGCTCGTCAGCCGGCGGTTCCTGGTCGAGGGCCAGGAGACCATCCTCGTCCGGCCGCCCGTCCACCCGCTCTGGGGGGTCTGGGCGGACGAGCTCGTCCGGCGGTTCGGGCGCGGCGACGACCGACAGCAGTTCGACTCGCTCCGGCCCTACCGGCGCGGCGACCCGCTCCGCGACGTCCACTGGCGCTCGAGCGCGAAGCTGCCCGGCGAGTCGTTCGTGGTCAAGCAGTTCAGCACGGGCGAGGACGAGCGCCGGGTCCGCGTGGCCGGCGAGAGCGAGGTCGGCTACGCCGACGCGCTCGCCACGGCGACGGCGAGCATCGCGGTGCACCTGCTGGCCGAGGGCCTCCGCGTCGGCGTCGAGACCGCCGACGTCGCGGTCGACCCCCACGCCGGGCCGGACCAGCAGGACCGCGTGCTCGACGCCCTGGCGGAGACCCGCGGCGGCGCCCTGGCCGCCAGGGCGCGCGAGCGGGCCGACGTGGTGGTCCGGGCCGACGCCTCCGGCGTGACCGTGTCGCTCGCCGAGGCCACGGTCCCGTTCCGCGCCGTCGTCGGGCGACGCCTCGACCTGGGGCCGGCCGGGTCGGCCGCCGAGGGGGCCGCGTGAGCACGACCGTCGGCTACCAAGTCGGCGGCCGCGAGCTGGACGGCCGGCCGTCGGTCGCGCGGGCGGCCGCGCTCGCCGGGGCCGCGACGCTCGTCGGCTCGTTCCTGGTCGTGCTGGTCCACGTCCTCGACGTGGTCGGGAGCCCGACCGAGCAGCTGGCGTTCGTCGCCGTCGTCCTCGCCGCGCTGGGCCTCGGCGTGGCGCTCGGGCGGGTGCTCTCGCTCCGATACGCGGTGGTCCTGGGGACCCTCATGCTCGGGGTGGGGCTCGGCGCGTACCTCGTGCTCGTCCCCGGCGTGTCCGCCACGTTCGACCGCGAGCTGGCCGACACCATCTCGCTGCTGACCGGGCTGTCGGTCCTGCGGATGACGCAGGCGTCCATCTGGGCGCTGGGGTTCGCGCCGGGGCCGGTCTTCGTCTCGACCTACCTCTTCGTCCGGCGGCGGTACGCCCTGGGCGCGCTCGTCGGCGGGGCCACGCTGGCCTTCTTCATCTCGACGGGCGACGTCGACGTGGTCCACGGGCTCGTCGGGTTCCTCGGGGCGGTCGCGGCCGTCGGGTTCGGGCAGCTCGACCGCGAGGGGGCGACGCGGGCCCAGCTCTCCGGCGTGGTCGTGGTCATGGTCGCCATCCTGGTCGTGACGACCTCGGTGAGCGTCGTGCCCGGCGCGCCGGTCCAGCCGCTCCTGCCCGGCGGCGGCGGGCAGACCATCGAGAGCAGCCTCGTCGGCGGCGGCAACAGCGTCACCGTCCAGGGGAGCATCGAGCTCTCGCCCACGGTCCGCTTCGTCGTCACCGCGAACCACGCGTCGGCCTGGCGGGTCGGCGCGTTCGACCGGTACACGGGCAGCGGCTGGGTCCGCTCGGGACGGAGCCTCCCCTACACCGGCCAGCTCGACCGGCCGCCGTCGGCCAACAGCATCCTCGTCCGCCAGCGGTTCCAGGCCCAGTCCGAGGTGGCCGTGATGCCCGCGGCCTGGAAGCCGCTCCGGGTCCTCGACGCCTCCGACCGGACGATGGTGACCGCCATGGGCTCGCTCGCGCCGGCGGGGACGCTCAAGGCGGGCGACCAGTACACCGTCCTCAGCGAGGTGAGCCAGCCGTCGGTGGCCGACCTCCGGGCCGCCGGGACCGACTACCCCGCCGACGTCGTCGACCAGTTCACCCAGCTACCCGAGAGCACGCCCCGACGCGTGGGGACCTTCACCGCCTCGGTGACGGCCGGGACGAACGACCCCTACGACGCCGCCGTCGCCGTCGAGGACTGGCTCCGGACCAACAAGCGCTACTCGCTCGACGTGAACCGCCCGCGCGGCGACGTCGCGAGCGGCTTCATCTTCGACATGAACCAGGGCTACTGCACCTACTTCGCGACGGCGATGGTCGTCATGCTCCGGACGCAGGGGATCCCGGCCCGGTTCGTCGTCGGCTACACCCACGGGCAGCCCGTCGACGGGAACACGTTCGTCGTCCGGGGCATCGACGCCCACGCCTGGGTCGAGGTCTACTTCCCGGGCCACGGCTGGGTGGCGTTCGACCCCACCCCCGCGGCGCCGCGGCAGGCCGCCGAGCAGCAGGCCCTCGCCCAGGCCCGGGCGGCGGGCGTCCCGAACGTCGACACCCCGCTGACCGAACCCAGCGGCTCGTCCGCGAGGTCGACGCCGGCCCCGCCGGGCACGCCCCGGCCGTCGGATGGGAACGGGTCGGTCCGGCCCGTGCGGACGCTGACCGCCCCGCCCGGCGGCGCGAACCCCGGCGCGGGCGGGGGCGGTCCCGGTGGCGGCGGTGGCGGGTTCCAGCTGCCGGACCCCCGGACGGTGCTCTACGGCCTCATCCTGCTGGCCGGCGGGCTGACCGCCGCCTATCGCACGGGCCTGCTCGAACGGCTCCGGCGGGCGCTCTGGGTCCGTCGGGCGCCGGACGGCCCGCCGGAGCGCCGCCTGGAGGCCACGTTCGCCCGGCTGGACTACCTGCTCGGGCGGCGCTACCGGCCACGGCGGCCGGGCGAGACGCCTCGGGCCTACCTCGAGGCCCTCCAGTCGGGGTTCTCGCGGGCCGAGTGGGGCGACGTCAACCGGTCGCTGACTCCGCTGTTCGACCTGTACGAGCGCGCCCACTACGCGGGCCGGTGCTCGCCGGCCGAGGCCGACCGCGCGTGGCGGCTGCTCTGCGACCTCCGAGCGCGGTGGTGAAACCAGCCGTATCCCCCAGTATCGGGCCTCCCGATAGGGTTTTGTAGGGCCGTCGTCTACGTAGCGTTCGTAATGGCGGAAGTCTGCTCGACGTGCGGGTTACCCGAGGAGCTATGCGTCTGTGAGGACGTCGCTCGGGAGTCCCAGGAGATCACCATTCACGTCGACGAACGGCGATACGGCAAGGAGGTCACGGTCATCCAGGGGTTCGATCCGCGGGACGTCGACATGGATAGCCTCTCGTCGGACCTCAAGTCGAAGTTCGCCTGCGGCGGCACGGTGGAGGACGGCTCCATCGAGCTGCAGGGCAACCACACCGGCCGCGTCGAGGACTTCCTGCGCGAGAAGGGCTTCAGCCTCGCCGGCGCCTACTGAGTCGGCCGAACGCCCCGCTTTCCCGATGCCGTCCACCCCGTCAGAGGTAGCCGTCGGCCCGCGCGACGAGCAGCGCCTCGAGCGTGGCGTCGTTGGCCGGCGGCGCCCGGGCCGCCGCGATGGCGTCCGCCCGGGGCCGCGTCGTGGTCGAGAGGAACTCGTTCGTGTCGCGGTCGGGCTCGCCGGGGGTCAGCCCCTCGGCGACGACCAGGCCCCGCTCGTGGGCGAGGACGCCCGTCGCGACGTCGAGCGTCTGGAGCAGGGTCGTCTCGGCCGCCACGTAGCCCGTCTCCTCGCGGAGCTCCCGGACGGCGGCCGCCTCGTACGACTCGCCCGCCTCGACGATGCCGGCCGGGAGCTCGAGGTGCGTCTCGCCGACGACGGGACGGTACTGCTCCACGAAGACCACCGCGTCGTCGAGGAACGCGACCACGACGACGGCCGACGGCAGCCGCGCCCAGTAGTAGCGCTTGACCCGGCCGTCGGGCTGCTCGACGGCGTCGTAGCCGCCGACGTACCACGGCGTCTCGTACTCCGTCACCGAGTCGAGGACGGGCCAGTCGGGCATGGCCGGCGGGTTCAGGCCGCGGGGGGATGAGCCTGGCGCTCGCGGGCCGAAGGGAGCCTTCTTGTCAGGGGGGCGAGTACCGGACCCCGACCACCCATGCCCGGCCCCTCGCTCCTCGACGGCATCCTCGCCCTGGTCGGTCTCGGCCTCGTCGTGAACGTCGCCCTCGTCGTGCTCGTCTTCGCCTTCGCCCTGCTGACGGTCGGGGGGTCGGCCCTCGTCTGGCTGCTCTCGCTGGTCTTCATCGTCCTCGGCGTCGGCATCGTCCTCGGGTTCGGTCGCATCTACCTCGCCTGAGGGCGCGGGTCGACGGGTCGGCTGACGCCGTCCCGTCCGACGAACCGCGTCACCCGAACCGTATCGTCTCGGCCCCGGGGTCGACCGTCGCCCGCACGCCGAGCGGCGGCACGGCGGTCGGGGCCGTGTGGCCGAAATCGAGTCCGCAGACGACCGGCACGGCCGGGTTGTAGTCCGCCACGACGGCCGCCACGGCGTCGTACTGGGCCTCGCGGTAGGCCGCTCGTTCCGTCGGCGGCCGGTCGACGGCGTGCGAGCGGGCCATCGGCCGACCGACGAGCACGGCCGCGGCCCGGGCGAGGAGGCCGCGCTCGCCGAGCCCCAGGAGCAGCCGGTTCACGGCCCCCACGTCGGGCAGCTCCTCGGAGGTCTCGAGCAGGAGGACGAGGTCCTCGGCGTCGGGGTCGGCGGTCGGGACGTACCGGTCGGCCGCGAGCAGGGTGCCGAGGACCTCCAGGCAGCCGCCCCAGGTCCGCCCCGTCACCCGATCGTCGCCGCCCCGCCAGGACCAGCCGGGGTTGGGCTCCCACTCGCGCTCGAGGCCGCGGAAGTCGGGGCGCGACCACTCGGGGTTGTGGTCCGTGAACGCGGAGGCGGGCTCGAGGTCGAACGACGGCTCGCCGAAGAGGGCCCGCGCCAGCCCGTCCCGGGTGTACGCCGGGACCCCGTCGGAGCCCGCGAGGTCCGTCATGACGTGCCCGCCGTACCACGAGACGACGCCGACGGACGCGAGCGCCGCGTGGAGGACGGTGTTGTCGCTCAGGCCGAGGAAGCGCGTCGGGTGGTCGCGCAGCGTCCCCTCGTCGAGGTGGCGGGCCAGCCGGATCTGGTCGTTGCCGCCGATGGTGGCGACGACGGCGCCGACCTCGGGGTCGCGGAAGGCCGCCTCGACGTCCCGCGCCCGGGCCTCGGGGTGGGCGGCGAGGAAGGCGTCGTCCGCGGTGGCGGTCGGGGACGCGACGGGCTCGACGCCGAGGTCGCGGAGCCGCTCGAGGCCCAGCTCGTAGACGGTTGGGTGGGCCGCCGCGTGCCCGCCCGAGGGCGCGACGACGGCCACGCAGTCGCCCGGTTCGAGGGGCGTGGGCACGACGAAGCCGGCGTCGGCTGCCGCGCCGGTCACGTCGTCGTCACCCCGACGCCCCGAACCGTGGCCGATAGAGCCGGCCGAGCGCCTGCCGGCGGAGCGTCTCGACGGCGGCGTCGGGCTCGCGCTGGAAGGTCGCCGCGACCGCCTCGCCGGCGAAGGGCGCGGCGTGCCAGGCGACGTTGTCCACCGCGTCGCTGCCGATGACGGCCACCTCGAGGTCGGCCCCCTCGCGCCAGGCCTCGAACTCGTCCCGGCTGCCGACCGAGACGGCGAGCCGGTGGGCGAACAGCACGTCCCGGACGGTCTCGACGACGGCCGAGGTCACCCGGTCGGCGTACTCCTCGCGGTCGAACGCCATGGCCTTCGTCGCCTCGCGGACGGCCACCTGCGCCGTCGGCCCGGCGGCCTCGTAGGCCGCCCGGGCGGCGTCGGCCGTCTCGAACTCGAGCTCGCCGCGGGTCTCCATGCGTCGGGGGTCGCGAGCCGGGGGTTTGCCGTTTTCGGCCCGCGGCGCCCGGGACGGGTCGCCGATTCCGACCCGGGTCAGTCCTCGCCCTCGTCGCCGCGCTCGAACAGTTTCCGAGCCTCCTCGACGACCCGACGGGTCTCCGCGTCGAGGGTGTCGTCGTCGGCCAGCGCGTCGAGGTCGAGGCCGGCGTCCAGGTCCGGTTCGAGCTGCCCCACGTCCGGGATGAGGCCGTCCGTCCCGCCCGTCGACGCGTCCGGATCACCCGTCGAACCCCCGCCCCTCCCCGGCCCCGCGGTCGCGTCGTCGAACACCGTCTCGGCGTCGGTCCAGTCGGCGAACCGGACCACCTCGGCCCCCAGCCGGCCCGGCGTCTTGTCCTCCCACCCGTCGACGTGGTCGTCGAGGAAGGCGGCGTGGGCGTCGTCGTGCAGCATCGCCGTGAACGCCAGGTGGTTGGCCAGGTGCTCCCCGTCGACCTGCGGGGCGTCGCACACGGGGCAGGCGTAGCCCATGTCGCCGGCGTTCGGGACCCGGGGTCAAGGCGTCTCCGGTCGGGGGGCTCACGACGCCGGTCGCCAGGCCTCAGCCCACCGGCTCGTCGAACGGTCGCCAGCGCCCGTCCAGGTCGACCACGAGGACCGCCGCGGCCTCGCCGTCGGCGTAGTACCGCGAGACGAGGTGGTGGGCCTCGAAGCCGAAGCGCCGGTAGATGGAGATGGCCCGGTCGTTCGACTGGCGCACCTCGAGCTTGGCCTCGCGGGCGCCGTACCCCTCGAGGACGCCGAGCGCCCGGTCGAGCAGCCGAACGCCGAGGCCCCGTTCACGCCACGAGGGGTCGACCGCGAGGTCCTTCACGTGGCCCATGGGCCGGCCGCGTTCGACGACGACGTCGGCCACGACGTAGCCGACGATTCGACCCCCCGCGACGGCGGCGAGGAAGCCCGGCTCGCCGAGGAAGCCCTCGAAGGCCTGGAACGGCCACGGCTGCCGGAACGACCGCCGCTCGATGCGGGCGATCTCGAGCAGGTCCGCCCGCTCGGCCGGCCGGAGGGTCACGGCCCCGTCGGGGCCCGCATCCGGCGCCGTGGTGGTCACGCCCCCGGCTACGGGCGAGCCGGCCATAAGAGCGTTGGGCGGGGGTGGATATCGAGGGCCGGCACCGGAGACCGACGGGCCGTCGGCGGGTTCGACCGGGCCCTCGGCGGGGGCAGCCGTCGGCGGACCGGCTCGACGGGCCACCGCTTTCCGAAGCTTCAAGCGCCGACGGCGTGGACGGGCCGCCGATGACCGTCACCGTCGCCGCCCTCTCGTTCGTCGTCGACGTCGCGCTCGGGAGCTGGCTCGGCGTGATGGCCTTCTTCTCGTTCGTCGGCGCGCCCCGGGCCTTCGCCGTCTTCGAGGACGAGGGGGGCCGGTACGTCAACGACGTCTTCCCGCGGTACTACCGCCTCGGCGTGGCCCTCGGGGCGGTGGGGTTCGTCGCGGCGGTCGGCCTCGGGCTGGTCGTCGGCTTCTCGGGACCGGTCCTCGTGGTCGTCGCCGCGGCCGCCCTCGCCGTCGTGCTCGCGGGCTACTCGGTCGGCGTGCTGGTCCCGCGGATGGACGCCGCCGGCGACGACTCCTTCGAGCGATTCCACGCGCTGTCGGTCCGGCTCAACGGCCTGATGCTCCTGGCGGTGATGGTCGCGCTGATCGCCTCGCACGCCGTGTAGGGCGGCGCCAAACGTCGACGCCACAAGCCGCACCACCCAACCCTTCGCCGGCTCAGAACACCCGCTCGGAGGCCACCCGGGCGCCCTCGACCATCGCCTCGAGCTTGACCCAGGCGATGTCCGGGTGGACCATGCCGAGGCCCGCCTGGGTGTCGAAGCCGCAGTCCGGGGCCGCGACGACCCTCGTCGGGTCGCCCACGGCGTCGACGACGCGCTCCAGCCGGTCGGCGACGGTCTCGGGGTGCTCGACCACGTTGGTCTTCACGTCGACGACGCCGGGCATGAGGTACCAGCCGTCGGGGAGCGGGTGCTCGGCGAAGGCGCGGTACTCGTGCTGGTGGTGCGGGTTCGCCTGCTCGACGCTGAGGCCGGTGACGTCGAGCTCGTAGAGGTCGCCGAGGACGTCCTCGAGGGCCACGTCGCGCGTGTGGGGGCCGTCGTAGCTGCCCCAGCAGGTGTGGAGCCGGACCTGCTCGGGCGGGATGTGGTCGATGGCCCCGTTGAGCGCCTCGGTGTGGAGCTCGATGAGCCGGCGGAGGTTCTCGACGGTCTTCTCCTGGGGGCCGCGGTGGCCCGAGGCGAGCAGCTCCGGGGCGTCCAGCTGGAGGGTCGCCCCGGTCTCGGCGATGAGCTCGTACTCCTCGCGCATCGCGTCGGCGATGGCGAAGAGGAACTCGGGGTGGTTGTCGTAGTACTCGTTGGCGAGCGAGGTCGCCGCGATGCCCGGCGCCGCGGCCGTGATGAAGGTGTCCTCGATGGCGACGCCGGTGCCCTCGAGGTGCCGTTCGAAGGCCGCGAGCTCCTCCTCGCAGGCCTCGCGGCCGACGTACTCGACGGGGCCGGTGACGGCCGGCTGGGTGCGGAGGTCGATGATGTCGGTCGTGAACGTGTCCTCGGCGTAGTCGGGGTAGTCGAGCAGGTCGTCCCAGAGCGGGGCCTCGCGCGTCCCGTCGATGCCGCTCAGCCGGTCGGCGACGTACCAGTTGAACGAGACGCGGGGCTGCTCGCCGTTGTTGATGACGTCCAGCCCGACGTCGAGCTGGCGGCGGACGACGTCGGCGGTCGCGTCGTCCACGGCTGCGGCCCACGCGTCCTCGTCGACCGGCTCGCCGACGACGCGGCACTTCAGGAGCGCCCGGAGCTCGGGCGGTCGGGGCAGGCTCCCGACGTGCGTCGTGAGCAGTCGGTCGGGGGTCGAAGGCATGGTCGGGAGGTCGGGGCTGGCGCCGATATAACTTTTGGTAGTATCTCTTCGAGAATTAATGCGCTTTGGTAATACCAGGGGAGGCTACTTCGGCGGCAGCGAGCCGGCGAACGCCGTCGACCGCTCGACCCACCGGTCCAGGGCCTCGTCCGACTCGAGCCCCGGCGGGTCCACGAAGACCCAGCCCCGCATGGGCCGCCCGGTGAAGTCGAACGGGCGGGCGCCGGGCGCCTCGAGGGCCGCCTCGTAGGCCTCCGGGCCGACCCGCGCCACCAGCGCGTCGCCCACGACGCCGCACGCGAGGTTGCCCTCGAGCATGAACCCCAGGCCGCCGAAGCGTTCCATCTCGGTGAGGCCAGGCTCGCCGCGAAGCCGCTCGCGGACCCGATGGGCGAGGCCTTCGTCGTACGCCACGAGCGACACCTACGCCAGCTGGGTTGGTAACTGAACCGGGCAAGCTTCTTGGCCGTCGCTCGCCTCCCTCCACGTGCTATCGTGGTACCCAACGACCCCTTCGAGGACCTGGACGTACCGGACCCCCTCGCGGACCTGGAGCGGGCGACGCTCCAGCTGTCCGTCCACACCGACACGCGACGCTACGGCAAGCAGATGGTCATCGTCGAGGGCGTCGAGGACGTGAGCGACCCGAAGGCGTTGGCCTCGACGCTCAAGACGGCGCTCGGCACCGGTGGCACGGTCAAAGGTGACCGCATCGAGCTCCAGGGCGACCACGCGGACCGCGTCCGGGAGCTGCTGCGCGAGCAGGGATTCCAGGTCGCGGACTGAGCCGGCCAACCCGTCGAGCCGTCGGCCGGCGACGCCCGAAGCTCACGCCGGCTCGACGTTCTGGTTCATCCGGAACCGGTTGTCCGGGTCCCACTCGGTCTTGACCTCGACCAGCCGGTCGTAGTTGTCGCCGTAGGCGGCGTGGACCCGGTCGTCGCCCTCCTCGCTCAGGAAGTTCACCCCGACGCCGTGGGTCGAGTACGGGGCGACGTCGTCGTAGACCGTCCGGGCCCACTCGATGCAGGCCTCGTCGTCCGCCGGCTCGTCCCAGACGGCGAAGACGTTGAACGAGAACGACGCGTTCCGGTTGACGTACGCCGTCGCCTCGGGGGCGACCTCGCTGATGGCCCCACCGAGGTGCTCCAGCACGAAGTGGCTCGTCGGATTGACGCGGTTGGCCCCGTGCGCCACGATGACGTCGATGGCCTCGTCCGGGAGCGGGTCGACCAGCTGGGTCTTCCAGTAGTTCCGAGCCCCCGGCGCGTACGAGTCGTCGACGATGGACTGCATCGCGGTGAACGGCAGCGGCCCGACGACGTCGGCGATGGGGTCGCCGAACTCGCGTAGCGGGCGGAGCACCTCCTCGCCGGTCTCGACGTCCCCGTTGTAGCACGTGAGGAAGGCGAAGACCGTGGACCCGTGAACCGCTTCGGGCAGGAACGGGAGCGGCGGGGCCGCGAGGACGACGGCGTAGCAGCCGAGCTCCTTCGGGGCGTCGGCGACGAACTCCCGGTGGAACCGGAAGAGTTCGGCCGCGTCCTCGTACGGGTGGATGACGAGGCCGCCGAGGACCGTCGGCCCGACGGCCTGCAGGTCGAACTCGAACGACGTGACGACGCCGAAGTTCCCGCCACCGCCGCGGAGGGCCCAGAAGAGGTCCGGGTGCTCGTCCTCGCTGGCGTGGACGAGTTCGCCCGCGGCCGTGACGACGTCGACGCGCCGGAGGTTGTCGATGGTGAGCCCGAACCGCCTCGCGAGCCAGCCCCAGCCGCCGCCGAGGGTGAGACCGGCGACGCCGGTCGTCGAGATGACCCCGCCCGGGACGGCCAGGCCGAACGCCTGCGTCTCGTGGTCGAGCTCGCCGAGGGTGACGCCGGGCTCGACCCGGGCGACCCTGGCGTCCGGGTCGACGTGGACGCCCTTCATCGGCGTGAGGTCGATGACGAGGCCGTCGTCGCAGACCGCCTTCCCCGCGACGTTGTGCCCCCCGGCCTTCACCGCGAGGAGGAGGTCGTGGTCGCGGGCGAAGGTGACCCCGGCGATGATGTCGGCGACGCCGGTGGCCTGGATGATGAGCCCCGGATGCCGGTCGATCATGGCGTTCCAGACGGTCCGGGCCTCGTCGTAGCCATCGTCCCCCGGCCGCAACAGCTGGCCGCGGACGGCCGTTTCGAGCTCCTCGAGCGCTTCGCCATCGACGTCTTGCAGGGTGGTCGCCATGGTTGTCACCGGCGCGCCCAGCCCGACCCATCACGAACCACCGGCCCCCCACGCGGCAGGCGCTCGACACCTATACCATCGTGAACGTGTTAACCGTTACCATCGCACATCGCCGTCGGTCGTCGCGCCAAACAGGTGCCACATACGATATCTTTTGTCGGCCGAGTATTTTCCATCACGTTGTCGATCAGATGCCGATTATCGCCACGTTACGATCCATCGCGACAGCGACGTCCCGCCCTCGTGATGGGTGGTACTCGACCCCAGTGGTGGTTCCCATCGGAGATATTGTATTTCTTGTATCATTGGGGCATTACGACCTCGATGGCCGGTCGCTACCGGCCGGCGACGTCCCGTCCTCGTGGCCACGCTCCACGACGACGGCTGGCTCACCCCGAGGTCGACGACCCCTGCCCGGCGGGCTTTATCGTGCGGCGGTCGAACCGGGGGCCATGTTCGAGAGCGGGGCGTTCGTCGCGCGACACGTCGAGCCGACCGTCGCGGCGCAGGTCCAGCCCAACGGCGTCGACCTGACGCTCGCGGCGGTGTTCGAGCCGACGGCGACGGGCCACGTCGGCCTCGATGGCAAGACCGTCGCCGAGCGTCGCGAGCTGGCGCCCGCGGGCGACCCGCCGACGTACGCCCTCGAGCCCGGCGGCTACGTTGCGCGGTACGGCGAGCGGGTCCGCATCCCCGCCGACCACGTCGGCTTCATCTACCCGCGGTCGTCGCTCATGCGCAACGGGACGATGGTCAACACGGCGGTCTGGGACGCCGGCTACGAGGGCCGCGGCGAGGGCCTCCTGCAGGTGACCCACCCCATCGAGATCGAGCGGGGGGCGCGGGTGGCGCAGCTGGTGCTGGCGCGGGCGTCGCACGTGGGGCAGTACGACGGGGACTACCAGGGGGAGAATCTGTGAGCACCACCTTTTTTCAGCGCGGCACGGAGGCCGCGCCGAAAAACGTGGGCGAAAAAGGCGTGGCTAGAACGGCCACCAAGGTCGAGATGAGACGGGAGCCTGGTCGAAGTTCGATGCGGTGTGCGTATCGGAGGTTGGGCGGGTCCCCGGCGGTTCACAATCGTTAAACCCGCCAGCGATGAACTGGTGGTCGAGGGCCCGTAGCTCAGTGGACAGAGTGTCTGGTTCCGGACCAGATTGTCGCGGGTTCAAATCCCGTCGGGTCCGTGAGGGCGCGCAGAGCGCGCCCTCACTCCCCCGACGACCCTCGCGAATGCGCTGCGTTCGCTCGGTCCCGTCGGGTCCGCTCTGCGACGTTCTCGCGAACGGAGTGAGCGAGGGCTCGTGACGAGCGAAGCGAAGTCACGGTGAACGGAGGTGAGGAGCTGAGCGGATCCCCGAGGGATTTGAATGAGACGGCGGCGAGCGCAGCGAGCCGACGGCGTGGTTCAAATCCCGTCGGGGGCGACGCCCCCGACGACCCTCGCGAACGCGCTGCGTTCGCTCGGTCCCGTCGGGTCCGCTCTGCGACGTCCTCGCGAACGGAGTGAGCGAGGGCTCGTGACGAGCGAAGCGAAGTCACGGTGAACGGACGTGAGGAGCTGAGCCAGCCTCCGCCGGTTCGCCTCAGCACTTCGTGTCAGTAGCGTGCCCCTTCAAGAACGCCGTATACCGCTCGGTGAGCTTCGGCATCAGCACGTCTGGAGCCTCCCACTCGAGGCTGAACACCGTCCCGGGGAAGTCGAGTGGTTCCGGTATCGCCCAGATGCGCTCGTGCTCGTCGGGCAGGAGGACCTCCGCCGGGTCGCCGACGGCCACCCAGCCGATCGGGACCACGCTGTCTTCCGGGAGCCTCGACCGGTCGGGTCACATCGATGACCTGTTAGAATAGATAGGTAAATTGAAGAGGATCGCCGACGTGTCGGGTGAAGATGCTCGAAGACGGCCTCGGCTACCCGGTGCGTGGGGAGTGGATCGGGCGGATCATCATCGGGGGCGTCCTCGGGTTCTTCAGCTTCCTCGTCGTCCCGGGGTTCGTCCTGCTCGGGTACCTCTACCGCGTCCTCGAGCTCACCGTGCGCGGCGAGGACACCCCGCCGCAGTTCGAACGGTGGGGCTACCTCCTCGGCAAAGGGGTCGGCACGTTCGCCATCATGGTCGTCTACGCGGTCGTCCCGCTGCTCGTGTGGGTCGCCATCCTCACCCTGGTCGTGGGCGGCATCCTGGCGTCGAGCAACGGTGGCGGCGCGTTCGGCGGGTTGCGCGTGCTCACGGTGGTCCTGATGTTCCCCGTGGTGCTGTTCGTCTACTGGACGATGCCGGCGGCCATCTCGAACTACGCGCACGACGGCAACCTCGGCGCGGCGTTCGAGTTCTCGTCCATCTTCGAGGTCGTGTTCACGTTCGACTACGTCGCAGCCACGCTCCTCCCGATGGTCGTCGCGTTCGTCCTGTGGGTCGTGACGTTCCTCGTCGCCATCACGGTCGTCGGACTCCTGTTCGTGCCGTTCATCCAGTTCTACGGGCAGGTCGCCGTCATCCGGATGTTCGGCGTCGCGTACGAGGCCAGGAGCAGCAAGACCCGGGACCAGACCGGCACCACGGCGACGGCGTGAACCCGGCCGGTTGACCGTCGTCGAGGCAGCCATCCCGCCGCCGTCGCGAGGGGAGCCACCGCCGGGAACGTATTTCTACCCGGCGGGCCAACCGTCGGTCCTTCGGCGAGGCCGGGGCCATCATGTCGCTCGTTCACCACGCGGGCCGCATCGGCCTCGTCTGCAACCCGGACCACGAGGTGTTCGCGGCCGTCGCCGCCGAACTCGAGGCGCGGGGGTTCGAGGTCGCCTTCCTCGAGCCCGGTCGGCCGGTCGAGCCGGCGACCATCGCGTCGCTGGACCTCCTCGCCAACAAGAAGGTCACCCCGGCGTCGTTCCGGGCGCTCCGCGACGCCGAGCGCCTCGGCGTCCCCACCTGGAACGGCGCCACGACGATGCTGCTCGGCGCCCGGCTCGTCGGCCTGCGGGCGCTGGAGGCGGTCGGGTTCGCCGTGCCGGCCACGACGTTGGAGCCGCCGGCGACCCCGTACGTGGCGAAGCCAAGGTTCGACTGGTTGGGCGGGCCCGACCCCGTGGTCAACGGCGCGGGAGACGTCTACCAGCCGCTCCTGCCGGCGGCGCCGGTCGACGACAAGTACTACGGCGTCGACGACGGCGACCGCGTCCACGTTCGGGCGCTCCGGTCGCGGTCGAAGCTCTACGGCGAGAAGGAACCGCTCGCGGTCGTCGAACCCGATCCCGCCGTCGCCGAGAAGGTTCGGGCGCTCATGGCGAAGACCGACGCGCAGGCCATCGGCGTCGACGTCATCTGGTCGCGGGGGGAGCCGGTCGCCGTGGACGTGAACCCGTCCATGAGCTGCCGGCACGTCGGGCTCGAGCCCGCCCTCGCCGATTCGATGGCCGCGCGGGTGTCGCTCCCGCTCGGGGCGAACTACCCCCGGCCTACCGCCCGTTCACCACCGGCTACCTAACCCCGCCCGGGCGCTACCGGGCCCGACCACCGATGACTGGCTACACCGCCAACCTCGAGACGACGACGCACGACAACGACGACTTCCGCCACGTGCTCTACACCGGCGAGCACGCCCAGCTCGTGGCCATGACCCTCCGGCCGGGCGAGTCCATCGGGCTCGAGACCCACCCGACCATCGACCAGTTCATCCGGGTCGAGGCGGGCATGGCCGAGGCCACGCTCGACGGCGAGGAACACCGGCTCGGCGACGGCGACGTCGTGGTCGTCCCGGCCGGGGTCGAGCACGACGTCACGAACGTCTCGGACGACATGGAGCTGCGGCTCTCGACCATCTACAGCCCGCCGGCCCACCCCGACGGGACGGTCGAGCACACGAAACAGGCCGAGGCGCAGTGAGGGTCCGAGCCCCGAACTGAGCCCGGAGCGGCTTACCGGCCGACGGCGTCCCGCACCACCGCGGCCAGCGCGGCGGCCTGCTCCTCGACCGAGCCCTCGAGCCACTCGCCGCGCCGGGTCGGCGGCTCGACGGCCTCGAGCGAGACCACCTCGGTGTGCGAGCCCGGCAGGCCGATGTCCGCCTCGTCCAGCCCCAGGTCGTCGTGGTCCCACACCGTCAGCGCCCACTCGGTCTTGGCCCAGCGCTTGCGCTTGAAGTCGGGGAACCGGGGGTCGTTCACGCCGTACTCGACGCTGACCACCGCCGGCGTGGGCACCCGCACCGTCTCGTGGCCGCCGCCGACCGTCCGCGTGGCGACGAGGTGGCCGTCCTCGAGGTGCGCCTCGCTCGCGTAGGTGACCTGGGCGGCGCCGAGCCACTCGGCCACGCCCGGGGGGACCTGCCCCGTGGAGGAGTCCGATGACTCCTCGCCGCAGAACACCGCGTCCACGTCGCCGAGCCGCTCGATGCCCGCGGCGAGCACGCGGCTCGTGGGGTAGGTGTCGGCCCCGCCGAAGGCGCGGTCAGAGAGCAGGACGGCGTCGTCGGCGCCCATCGCGACCACGTCCTGGAGGAAGTCCTCGAAGAACGGCGGCCCCATCGACACCGCGACGACCTCGGCGTCCTCGCCAGCCGCCACGAGCTCGTCCTTGATGGTCAGCGCCAGCTCGACGGCGTTCTTGTCCGCCGGGTTGAGCTGGGAGTCGGCGTCGTCGCGGTCCAGCGTCATCGTCGCCTCGTCGAGCCGGACCTCCTCGGGCTTGGGCACGACCTTCACCAACACCGCCAGGCGGACGGTCACGACGCCACCTCCGTCGCCTCGAGCGCCGCGAGCAGCGCCGGCAGCACCTCGTTGAGGTCCCCCTCGACGCAGTAGTCGGCGTGCTCGAAGATGGGCTCCTCGGGGTCGGCGTTGACCGCGATGACGGTGCCACAGTCCTCGATGCCGGCCGTGAAGTGGACCGCGCCGCTCACGCCCGCGACGACGCAGAGGTCGGCCTTGAGCGAGTAGCCCGTCGTCCCGATCTGGTGGTCGCGCGAGACGAGCCCGTCGTCGCACAGCGGTCGGGTGACGCCGACGACGCCGCCCAGCGCCTCGGCGAGCCGCTCGGCCAGCTCGACGTCGTCGCCGAAGCCCCGGCCGGCGGCCACCACGACCTTCGCGCTCGGCAGGTCGACGGACGCGCCGACGGACCGCTCGAGCACCTCCGTGACGACGTCGTCGTCCGTGAGCCCCGGGTCGACGCGCTCGACCGTCCCCGACCGGTCCGGGTCGGGCTCGAGCGCAGCGAACACGCCGGGGCGGACCGTGCTCATCTGGGGCCCCGGGCCGGTCGCCTTGACCATCGCCAGGATGCCCCCGGCGAAGGCCGGCACCCCGCCGACCAGCTCGCCGTCGCCGTCGATCTCGAGGCGCGTCACGTCCGCCGTGAGTCCGGCGTCGAGCCGGACCGCGAGCCGGCCGGCCAGGTCGATGCCGTCGTTGGTCGCCCCGAGGAGCAGGACCGACGGCTCGCCGTCGCGGACCGCGGCCGTGACGGCCTTGGCGTACGTCTCCGGTCGGTAGGTGTCGAGGTGGTCGTCCTCGAGGAGCACGACCACGTCCGCCCCGCGGGCGATGGCGTCGTCGGCGAGGCCGTCGAGGGCCGCGGCCGTCCCGGCCAGGACCGCCACGACGTCGGTGTCGAGGGCCACCGCCAGCTCGGTCGCCTGCCCGAGCACCTCGTAGCCGACGCCGGCGACCTCGCCGTCGTCCTGCTCGAGGACGACCCAGACCCCGCCGGGGGCGGTCATCGCGCACCCCCGTCGGCGGCCTCGAGCGCCTCCACGAGCAGCACCGCCAGGTCGTCCACCGGCAGGTCGGCGCCCACCTTCTTGGTGCCGTCGCGGAGGTTCTGCACGCAGTACGGGCAGGCGGTCAGCAGCGCGTCGGCGCTCGTCGCCTCGGCCTGGGTCGCCCGGCGGTCGGCGAACCGCTCGTCGAGCTCGGACTCGAGCCACATGTTGCCGCCGCCACCGCCGCAGCACAGCGTCCGGGCGCCGTGCTCGGCCATCTCGCGGAGCTCGACGCCGGCCGCCTCAAGCAGCCGCCGGGGCGCGTCGATGACGCCCGCGCCCCGCGCCAGGTAGCACGGGTCGTGGAAGGTGACCGAGCGGTCGAGGGTGCCGAGCTCGAGGTCGCCGGCCTCGACGAGGTTGGCGAGGAGCTCGGTGTAGTGGACCACCTCGGCGTCGAGCCCGTAGTCGGCGGCGAACGTCTCGGCGCAGTGCGGGCTCGACGTGACGATGGTCGTCGCCCCCGTCGCGGTGAACTGCGCCGCGTTGGACTCGGCGAGCTCGGCGAAGAAGTCCGGCTCGCCGGCCTGCTTCACGACGTCGCCGCAGCAGACCTCGTCGTTCCCGAGGACGGCGAAGTCGACGCCCGCGGCGTCCAGCAGCCGGACGATGGCCACCGGGACCTCGCGGAGCGCCGGGTCGTACGACGGCGCGCAGCCGACGTAGTAGAGCACGTCCGCCTCGCCGCCGACCTGGACGTCGACGTCGTCGGGGACGTCGTCGAGCCAGTCGCCTCGCTCGCTCGTGACGCCGTCCCACGGGTTGGAGTCCTCGTAGACGCCCCAGAGGGCCTGCTCGAGCCGGCCGGGGGCCCGACCCTCGGCGAACGCGGCCTGGCGGAGGCCGAGCATCGCGTCGACGATGTCGACGCCCCGGGGACAGCCCGCCTCGCAGGCCCGGCAGGTCAGGCATCGGTAGAGCTCGTCGGCGTCGTCGTCGCCGTCGAGGCCGAGCTGGGCCCGGCGCATGAGGCGCCGGACCGACAGCGGCTCGCCGTCGAACCGGCCCCACGGGCAGGTCGCGGTGCAGGTCCCGCACTGGAAGCAGACGCTCGCGGCGCCGCCGGTGAGCTCGTCGACGCGGTCCCAGGTCGCGTCGTCGAGCCGGAGGACGCTGCCGCTCATGCGCCGTCACCTCCCGCGGCCGCGTCGTTCGGCCAGTCGTGACCGGCCCCGGCGTCGGTCGGTCGGTCCGACGCGTCGTCCAGCCGGCCGTCGCCGGCCTTGGAGCCGCAGGTGCAGTCGCTCGAGCAGCCGCCGTCACCGCCGTGCGGCTCCCCGCCGTCGGTCCGGGGCTCCCCTGACGACCCGCCGTCGGCCACGGCTTCCGCCGCGCCGCCCGACGCCAGGTACCGGTTCACGATGTCGTCCATCTCGGTCATCTTCTCGGCGAACTTCCGGCCCTCCGCGGCGGAGATCCACTCGAGCTGGAGGCGCTCCTCGTCGAAGCCCTCGTCGCGCTCGAGCTTCGCCCGCTTGCGCTCGTAGCGCTTCTGGGCGTAGGTGTTCGCGTCGATGTAGTGGCAGTCGCCGATGTGGCAGCCCGACAGCAGCACCGCGCCGGCGCCCCGCTCGAAGGCGTAGTCGACGAAGTCGGCGTCGACCCGACCCGAGCACATCGTCCGGATGATGCGCGCCGAGGGCGGGTAGGTGCGCTTCTCGATGCCGGCCTGGTCGGCGCCGGCGTAGGAGCACCAGTTGCACGCGAAGGTGATGACCTTCTCCTCGGGGTTCGTCTCGAGGGCGGCGTCGATCTGGGCCCGGATCTGCTCGTCGGTGAAGCCCGGCATCGTGATGGCGTCCACCGGACACTCGGCCGCGCAGGTGCCACAGCCCATGCAGGCGGCCTCGATGACCTCGTGGACCTCCTGGACCGAGCCCTCGATCGCGTTGTACGGGCAGACGATCGCGCACCGGGTGCAGCCCGTGCAGGCCTCGGCGTCGATCTGCGCGACGAGCGGCTCCTGCTCGACGGTGTCCTTGGCGAGCAGGCCGCCGGCCTTCGCCGCGGCGCCGAGGGCCTGGTCGGTCGCGTCGCGGACGTCCTTCGGCGACTGGGCGCTGCCGGCCATGAACACGCCGCCGACGCTGGCCTCCGTCGGGCCGAGCTTCGGGTGGCGCTCGAGCAGGAAGCCCGCCTCGTCGCGGGAGACCTTGAGCTGCTGGGCGACGTTGCCCTCCACGCCGGCGTCGGTCGCCCGGAGGCCCATCGCCATGACCACGAGGTCCGAGGGCAGCGCGACCGTCTCGCCGAGGGTGCGGTCCTCGAAGACGACCTCGCCGTCGGCGATGGTGATGGCCTCCTCGGGCGTGGCCTCGGCGTCGTACCGGAAGAACCGCACGCCGTCGGCGGCGGCGTCGCGGTAGGCCTCCTCGGCCGCGCGGGTGAACGTGCGCACGTCCTTGGCGACCACGTTGACCCGGACGCCCTCGGCGGCCAGCTGGGCCGCCTGGCCGACCATCGACTGGCAGCAGTACCGCGAGCAGCCCTGCTCGCCGTCGCGCGAGCCGACGCAGCCGAGGAAGGTCACCGTCTCGGCGTCGACCTCGCCCGCCGCCAGTCGCCCCTCGAGCTCGAGGTTCGTGACGACCTCGGGCGACGCGACGCCGTCGAACGCCTCGGGCGCGTCGGCCAGGTCGGCGCCGGTGGCGAGGACGATGGCCCCGACGTCGAGCGTCTCGTCGGTCGAGAGGTCGACGGCGAAGTTGCCGATGAAGCCGCTCACATTCTCGACCTCGGCGCCGGCGTGGACGTGGACGCCGGCCGCGTCGAGCTCCGCCAGCCGGGCCTCGAGCAGCGCCTGCGCGTCGCGGCCGCCCGGGTGGAGCGTGTGCAGGTCGCGCAGGACGCCGCCGAGCTCGGCCTCGCGCTCGACGAGGTGGGTCTCGTTGCCCTGCTGGGCCAGCGAGATGGCCGCGGTCATCCCGGCGATGCCGCCGCCGACCACCAGCGCCCGCTGGGTGATGGGTTGGGTGATCCGCTCGAGCGGGGTGAGGAAGGCGGCCTTGTCCACCGCCATCTTCACCATGTCCTTCGCCTTCGCGGTGGCCGCCTCGCGGTCGTCGTGGACCCACGAGTCGTGGTTCCGGATGTTCGCCATCTCGAGCAGGTACTCGTTGAGCCCCGCCCGGGCCACCACGCCCTCGAACGTCGGGCCGTGGGTCTTCGGCGAGCACGACGCCACGACGAGCCGGTTCAGGCTGTGCTCGATGACCATCTCCGTGAGGTGGTCCTGGGTGTTCCCGGCGCAGGCGAACATGACCTCCTCGGCGTAGACCACGTCGGGGAGCTCGGCGGCCCACTCGACGACCGCCGGGACGTCGACGGTGTCGGCGATGTTCGTCCCGCAGTCGCAGACGACGACGCCGACGCGCTCCTCGCCCGACGGGTCGATGGGCGGCACGTCGATGGGCTCGGGCCAGGTTCGCTCGCGGACGTGCTCGAGCGCCTTCGCGGCCGCGCCGGAGGCCTCGGCGACCGAGTCGGGGATGTCCTTCGGCCCGGTGGCGCAGCCGGCGGCGTAGACGCCCGGCCGGGTCGTCCCGATCATGTCGCCGTCGGCCTCCGTCGAGACGAGGAAACCGTCGTCGTCGAGCTCGACGCCCAGGACCGCGGCGAGCGCCTCGGTCCCGTCGCTCGGGATGATGGCCGGCGCGAGCACGACCAGGTCGAAGGCCTCCTCGACCAGCTCGCCGCGCTCGGTGTCCTCGAACCGGACCACGGGGCTCGGCCCGCTCGTGTCTACAGCGGCCGGGCGGCCCCGGCGGTACTCGGCGCCCTCGTCGCGGGCGCGCTCGTAGAACGCGTCGAAGCCCTTGCCGTACGCCCGGATGTCCATGTAGAGCGTCGTGACGTCCGGGACGCCGTGGCCCATCGTCTGGATGGCCTGCTTCGTCGAGTACATGCAGCACACGCGCGAGCAGTAGTCGCAGTGGCGCTGGTCGCGGCTCCCGACGCACAGGACGAACAGCACGTTGTCGGGCGCCTCGCCGGTCGACGGCCGCAGGATGTGGCCCTCCGTGGGGCCCGCGGCGTCGAGGAGTCGCTCGTACTCGAGGCTCGTCAGGACGTCGGGGTGGTCGCCGTAGCCGTACTCCTCGACGACCTGCGGGTTGAGCAGGTCGAAGCCCGTCGACGCGATGACCGTCGAGACGTTGACGGCGTACTCGGTCGCCGTGAGGTCGAAGTCGATGCAGTCCGGGACGCAGGCCCGGACGCACCGGTCGCACGGCATGTTGTTCGGCGGCGTGTTCAGGCACGTGTCCATGTCGAGGACGTACGCGCCGGGCTCGGCCTGCTCGTAGGGCGTGTAGATGGCCTTCCGCGAGGCCATGCCCTCGTCGAACTCGTTCTCCGTGACCTGCGGGCAGGCCTGGACGCAGTCGTCGCAGCGCGTGCACTCGTCGCTCACGAACCGCGGGCGCTGGTGGACGCGGGCCGTGAACTGGCCCACCTCGCCGTCGAGGCCCTCGAGGGTCGCCAGCGTCAGCACCTCGATGTTGTCGTGCTGGATGACCTCCGACAGCTTCGGGGCCTCGATGCAGATGGAGCAGTCGAGGGTGGGGAAGTTCTTGTCGAGCGCCGCCATCTTGCCGCCGATGGCCGGCTCCTTCTCGACGAGGACGACCCGGGCCCCCGCGTCGGCGAGGTCGAGGCTCGACTGGATGCCGGCGATGCCGCCGCCCACCACGAGCACGTCGGCGTCGATGACCTCGTGGGTCGCCGGGGCGGTCCAGGCGGCCGTCTCGGGCTCGGCGCTCATGCCGTCACCTCCGGCTCGAGGGCGGTCAGCCCGCGCTCGAACGCCCGCTCGTTGAGCTCCTCGGTCCCCGCGGGCACGGTCTCGAGGACGGCGGCCGCGACGGCGTCGACCGGGGGCGTCCCGGCGAGCCCGACGACGGCGCCGAGCATCGCGATGTTGGCGACGACCTTCCGGCCGAGCTCGTCGGCGATGGCGACGGCCGGGACGGCGACGACCTCGGCGTCGGGTCGGGCCTCGGCGAAGTCCCCGGGCGACACGAGGTCGCGCTCGACGACCACGAGGCCGCCCTCGGCCACCGACGCGGCGTCGCGCTCGAAGGCGTCCTGGGAGAAGCAGACGACGACGTCGGGGTCGACGACCGCCGGGTAGTCGATGGGCTCGTCGTCGACGACCACGTCGCCCCGGGAGAACCCGCCGGTCTTCTCGGGCCCGTAGGCCTCGGTCATGGTCGCGTCGAGGCCGGCGTGGATGCTCGCGGCGTGGCCGACGATGTGGGCCATCGTGATGACGCCCTGGCCGCCGAAGCCGGAGAACCGGAACTCGGTGCGGCTCACGCGCCACCTCCGACGCCGTGGGCGGCGAGGTGTCGGGCCTTGACCTCGAGGTAGGACTCGCTCGGCTCGTGGCGGAAGTCGCCGAGCACCAGCGGCTCGCCCGCGAGGTCGATGCCGACCTGGTCGAGGTCGGCGCCGTCGTCGATGACGGCGTGGTCCTCGAGGTAGGCGAGGAAGTCGAGCCCGTCCGGGTAGCCGTTGCGCTTGCCGTAGTTCGGCGGGCACGGCGAGATGACCTCGACGAAGCCCATGCCGTCCGTCTCCATGGCCGCCGAGATGGCCCGGCTCAGCCGGCGCGGGTGGAGGATGGACCACCGCGAGACGTGGGGTACGCCGAGGCTCGCGGCCAGCAGCGGCAGGTTGAACGAGCGTTCGAAGTTGCCGAACGGGGTGGTCGAGGTGGTCGCCTCCTGGGGGGTCGTCGCGCCGAACTGGCCGCCGGTCATGCCGTAGTTGAAGTTGTTCACGCAGAGCACCGTCAGGTCGAGGTTCCGCCGGGCGGCGTGGATGAAGTGGTTGCCGCCGATGTTGAACAGGTCGCCGTCGCCCGAGAAGACCGTGACCTCGAGGTCGGGGTTGGCCACCTTGACGCCGGTGGCGTACGGGATGGCCCGGCCGTGCGTCGTGTGGTACGAGTCCACGTTGATGTAGCCCGCCGACCGGCCCGTGCAGCCGATGCCGCTCACGACGACGTGCTCGTCCAGGCCCTTCGGCGAGCGCTCGATGGCCTCGGCGAACGCCTTCACGGCCCCGCCGATGCCGCAGCCCGGACACCAGATGTGGGGGATGCGCTCGTCGCGGAGCGTCGGGTCGGTCGGGTGGTGCTCGACGACCTGCTCGGGCGACATCGGGGCGCTCACGACGCCACCTCCCGGACCGTGTCGGCGATGGCCGCCGGCCGCGGGATCTCCCCGCCGGCGTTGGTGTGACCCACGACGGGGCAGTCGGCGTGTTCGCGGACCCGGTGGGCGTACTGCCCGAGGTTCATCTCCGCGACGACGATGGCGTCGACGTCCTCGGAGAGGGCCTCGACCTCGGCCGCCGGGAACGGCCAGAGCGTTCTGACGCGGAGGAGGCCGGCCGACACGCCCTCGTCGCGGAGGTCGCGGACGGCCTGTCGGGCCGCCCGTCCGGTCGAGCCGTAGGCCAGCACGGCGACGTCGGCGTCGTCGAGCCGGAACCGCTCGACGTCCACGATGTCGTCGCGGTTGTCGTGGAGCTTCGCCATCAGCCGGCCGAGCATCCGGCGCTGGGCCGGCGGCTCGATGTCGGGGTAGCCCCGGTCGTCGTGGGTGAGCCCGGTCACGTGGACCCGGTAGCCGTCGCCGGCGACGGCCATCGGCGGGACGAGGTGCTCGCCGTCGAACTGCAGGAAGGTGTCGGGGTCGGGCTCGCCCTCGGGGCGCGGCCGGTCGGCGACCTCGACCGATTCGGGGATCTCGACCCGCCCGGTCATGTGGCCCACGGTCTGGTCCGCGAGGACGAAGACCGGGGTCCGGTAGCGCTCGGCGGTGTCGAAGGCGGCCACCGTGAGGTCGAACATCTCTTGGGGGCCGTCGGGCGCGTAGGCGACGATGGGGTAGTCGCCGTGGCTCCCGTAGCGGGCCTGCATGACGTCGCCCTGGGCCGGGAGGGTCGGCATGCCCGTCGACGGGCCGCCCCGCATGACGTTCACGATGACGCACGGCGTCTCCGTGATGGCGGCCAGCCCGAGGTTCTCCGTCATCAGGCTGACGCCGGGGCCGCTGGTGGCGGTCATGGCCTTCGCGCCGGCGTTGCTGGCGCCGACGACCGCCGCCATGCTGGCCAGCTCGTCCTCCATCTGGATGTAGTCGCCGCCGACGTGCGGCAGCCGGGCGCTCATCCGCTCGGCGATCTCGCTCGCCGGGGTGATGGGGTAGCCCGCGAAGAAGCGACAGCCGGCCGCGATGGCGCCCTCCGCGCTGGCCGTGTCGCCCTTCATGAAGTGCTCGCCGGTGAGCAGCGGGCCGTTCGCGGCCGCCGCCATCACGGGGCCTCCCCGGCCGTCGCATCCTCGGCGACCGGCCGGCGCTCACGCTCCTCGGTGAAGATGGCGAACTCCGGACAGACCCAGGTGCACATGCCGCAGTCGACGCAGGCGCCGTCCTTGTCGGCGGCAACCCGGGGGTGGCGATAGCCCTTCTCGTTGGCCTCGTCCCCCATCTCCAGGACGTCCTTCGGGCAGTACTCCCAGCAGTAACCGCACTCCTTGCACCGGTCCGGCAGCACGAAGATGTCGCCGCTCGGGACCAGGACCTGCGCCCCGTCGACCGGCTCCCGGGTCAGCTCTCGGGCCCGGCGGGCGTAGGCCGCCAGGCCTTCGAACCGCCCCGCGCCGGCGGACGGCCATCGTGGGGTTTCGATTGTGTGTGACAACGTTGACACCTTACCCGCTGGTAACCTGACTAGGAGGTTGCCCGCTAGCGCCTTTATAGCGGGAACCCTACCCGTGTGGCTGTTTATAGGGGGGTCACGTTCCTGGGGCGGGGCGGGTGACGCCCGGGGGCGCCCGTCGGCCGGTTCGCGGGGCGGGGATCTGACCGCCAGGGGGGTCAGATCACGGTCGCGTCGGCCGACGCCGGCCGGGTCCGCCGCGAGGAACCCCCAGACTGATACGATATAGCCGTCGAACGATTTCGAGAATCTGAGAACGGGCCCTCCGGTACATTACGCCCTTGCGCATCCTCACGGGTGAGGACCCCCGATGACGGAACGGACGGCCGAGGTGTCATTCCTCGGCCAGACGACGTCGCTGCACTACTCCGAGGAGTGGCTCGGCTACGCCGTGTTGACGCTCCGCCTCGTCATGGGGTGGATCCTGTTCTACGCCGGCATCGTGAAGCTCCTGGACCCGACGTGGTCGGCGCAGGCCTTCCTCTACGCCTCGGCCTCGCGCGACATCCCCTTCGCCTTCGTCTGGCACGAGCTCGCCGCCCACTGGATCTGGCTGGTCGACCCGCTCAACGCCTGGGGCGAGACCCTCATCGGCCTCTGCCTCATCATGGGTGCCCTCGTCCGGTTCGCGGCGGCGATGGGCTCCATCCTGATGGTGCTGTACTACTTCGCCCACCTGCCGCTCGAGTGGGGGTTCATCGTGGACTACCACATCGTCTACGTGATGCTGCTGTTCGGCCTGGGCGCCGTGGGCGCCGGACGCCTGCTCGGCCTCGACTACTACCTCGAACACAACGTGCCGCTCCCGCGGCGGTGGTCTCGCTACCTGCTCGGCTGAGGCGGTCCCGTCGGGACCCGTCCGAGCGCCCCCGTTCCCCCACACCATGGCTGCACCCACCATCGTCGCGACGGTCATCCTCGTCAAGCTCGTCATCCTCGCGCTCGCCCTCGTCCTCACCCACCTGACCTTCACGGCGTACCGGCGGTCGAACCGGTCGGAGATCGGCGTGCTGACCGTCGGGTTCGGGAGCGTGGCGGTCGGCATCCTGTTCGGCGGCAGCCTCTACCAGTTCGCCCACGCCGACATCATGGTCGGCCTCCTGGTCGAGGCGCTGTTCACGGCCTTCGGGCTGGGGATGATCGTCTACTCGCTCTACGGCTTCGAGTGAGCGGGTGCGGGGGCGGTGACGGCGCCGCTCGGCGCCGAGTGAACGGGCTCCGGCGCCGAGTGACGTCGCGCCGATGCGTCGGCTGATGGATGAACCGGCTGACGGATGTGCCGCGGCGAGAATCGGACCGCCGTCGAGCGTTCAAACGTGGTCGGGTCCCGCTACAGGAACCCGGCCCGCAGTTCGGTCGCGGCGTGGTAGAGCGTGACCGCCGGGCCGTCGGCCGACCCGAGCTTGACCTCGATCTGGTTGACGGCCGGCCGGAACCGCGACCGCCGGTGGCCGTCCTCGTCGAGGTCGTGCCAGCGCTCCACCAGCCCGGCGTCGACCAGCTGGTCGAGCTTCCGGTAGGTCGAGGTCAGCGGGACGTCGGCCGCCGTCGAGAGCTCCTGCACCGTCATCGGCGCGTCGCCCTCGCGGAGGGTGCCCAGGACGACCCGACAGGTGGCGTCGCCGAGGGCCCCGAACAGGGCGGCCAGCTGGTCCGGCGCCGGCTCCTCGACCCCCATCGGGGGCCGCCCGTCCGCCGCCGGTTCGGACGAGGCGCTCATCGTCATGCGTTCGTCGCGCCGAGGTCGCCGGTGGTCAGCGTCAGGACGCCGTCCGGGCCGACGCCCACCCCCACCTGGGGCAGGCGCACGGTCGTCGGACCGGCGACGGGCGCCCCGCCGCGGTACGGGTCGTACTCGCAGCCGTGCTCCGGGCAGCGGTCGACGCCGCGGCCCGTGGGCGTGCCGTCCTCGGTCCACCGGAGGAGGCTGCCACAGACGGGACAGCCGGCCCCGTAGGCCGCGAACCCGCCGTCGGTGAGCGCCAGGTCCATCGGCGGCAGGAACGCCGCAGGGTCGAGCCGGTGGACCAGGACGCCGTAGTCGGCCGCCCCGACGAGGCGCTCGGGATACGCCAGGACGGCCTCGAGGGCCGACGGGCGGTCGAAGTCGGCCGCCTTGACGTAGAGGCTCGCGTCGTGGGTGTGGCCGCCGACGGCGAACTCGTCCGGTTCCACGTGGGCGTAGACGAGCCGCTGGCCGACGAGGCCGCTGCCGCTGGGGGCCGCCGAGACGGTGGCGGCGTGCAGGCCCTTCAGGGGGGCCACGAGGGCGCCGACGAAGGCGACGACGCCGACGCCACCGAGCCACGAGAGGACGCGGCGGCGACCGACGGCGGTCCGCGTTCGGTCGACGGTGTGTTGGTTGGTGTACATCGTTGCTCCATGTTCCATGTTGGTGGTGTCGCGTGCGGGTCGGTCAGTCCGCGGCCGGGACCTCCCGCCGGGTACTCTCGACGTCCATGACCGGGGAGGCCATCCGGTAGAGTCCCCAGAGCAGGAAGACGAGCAGCCCGAGGATGACGAGCCCCGTCCGGATGTTCGGGTCGATGAGCGGGGTGGCGACGACCTGCCCGGCGTCGTTGGTCACGGCGGCGGCGCCGTAGGGCGCGCCGTCGAGCAGTTCGAACAGGCCGAGGACGGGGACGCCCAGGAGGATGAGGGCGCCGCCGACGGCCATCGCCAGCCGGTCGATCGCGTGGAATGGTTGTGCCATAGCGTGGTCACCCGAGGAGGTACCGCAGCCGGGGATGTCGTTCGACGAACGCCGTCCGCTCGATGATGGCGTCGAGGCCGAAGTACCGGCCGGCCGCGAACACGATCACCGTGACGAACAGCATCAGGCCCATGAGGTCGCTGCTGACCAGGCCGTGGGCGAAGTCGGCGTTCCCGACCCAGAACAGGGTCATGAACATCGTGCCGAAGAACGCGGCCAACCGCGTCAGGGCGCCGAACATGAGGCCGAGGCCGATGAGCGTCTCACCGGCCGGGACCCAGAACTGCAGGAGCGGCGCCAGGTTCGTGCCCATCCACACCGGGATGGGGCCGAGGACCGTCCCCGTCATGCTCTGCAGGTAGATGGGGGCGTACGTGTACGTCAGGCCCCCCTCGAGGATCTTCGTCATCCCGGCGTGGAAGAACCACCAACCGGTCAGGACCCGGAAGATGGCGAGCCAGTAACCCGCCAGCGGGGCGGTGAGCTGCAGCCCGAAGTCGTGGCCGAGCGGATTCGCGGTCTGCGTCGACATCGCTCAGCACCCCCGTTGGGCCGGGGTCGTCAGCGAGTCCCGGTCGTCCGTGTGAATCGCGTGCTGTTCCATGGGTGTGTCACCCAGGTAGAGCTACCGCGGACCGGGGCATCAACCACCATTCAGATTTCCAATGGATGTATATCAGCTCGCTGGACTGTTTCCGGTCACCAGCTTCCGCGAATCGCCGAAGCCTCCGATCGACGGTTCCCGCGAACTGAGAACGCGAGTAAGCCGACCGTTTCGCACCGCAGTCGGCGACTTTCGAGGCGACGCACGACGCCGCCATTCGGCCGTTGGTGGATCCGTCGAACCGTCGTTCTGCCCCCTCCCACGACGCGATACGGTCGGCCCGCGAGTCCGGGCAGCCATTCCCATCAGTTCTTCGAGGTGATTCCCCGCGCGCGCCGGCCGACCGTGCCCGTTGTGCGCACCCACCACGGCGGTCGGTTCCCCGATCGACGACCCGGTTCGACGGCCACCGGCCCGGCCGGGCGCTTCCCACCGCCCGCCACGGGCCGGGTCGAGCCGGCGGCGTCCGGCGCCCGCTTTCCGCCGGGTGACGAACGGGACGGCTCGGGGGCGCGGACCCGTCGTCGGTCCTCGCCGGCGACGAACCGCCCGACGGCGACGACCCGACTGGGGTCGGTTGGCCCGCGTTACTCCTCGAGGACCGGCTCGGCCGGGTAGACCCGGTACGTGCGCCCCTGTCTCTCGCGGTAGAGCAGGCCGCGCTTCTCGAGGTCGCTCACCGTCTGGCTGACCTTGCTCTTGGAGAAGTCGGCGCGGTCCCGGAGCTCGATCTGCGTCAGGCCCGGCGAGGTCAGCACGGGCTCGAGGACCCGCCGCTCGTCGCCGGGTAGCAGGTCGAGGAGACGGCGGTTCCGGGCGGTGACTGACGCCCCAACCTCCTCGTTCGTCGGCGACCCCTCGGCCGCGTCCGACGCGGTGGGGGGCGCGGGCTCGGTCGACGTCGGCACCGTCGCGCCGGGCGCGGGCTCGGTCGGCGTGGGCGCCGGCGCAGCTTCGGGCCCCTCGCTCGGGTCGGAGAGGGTCTCCCGGACCGTCACGTAGGTGCCGCCGAGCACGACGACGACCACGACGGTCCCGAGGATGGCCCAGAACGGCCCCACGCCGGTGCCCATGGTGCCGCCCATCATCCCGCTCATCATCCCGCTTGTCGTGGCCGGGCGGTTCGAGCGCCAGGCGAGGTAGAGGCCGACGACGAGCACCACGGCGAGGCCGACCAGCACCAGCCGGTCGGCGACCCGTCGGTTCACGGCCCCCTCCGGCGGTCGTCAACTGCCCGGTCGGTCATCGAGGGGGCGGTACTCCCCCGAGACGGTTGGGGGTTTCGCTCCCGCGCCGGGGCGCGGGTCCCGACCACGTCGACGAGCGCTCGCATCGGCTACACCTCGGCGAACGGCGCCAGTCCCCCGGCTCGGTCGATGCGCAGGACGGTGAAGGCCCCCGCCTTCTGGCCGCCCATCCCCGGCGAGCCGCTGGGCATCCCCGGGAGGGCGATCCCGACGGCGTCGGGCCGGTCGGTCAGCAGGACCTCGATGGCCGCCGCGGGGACGTGACCGACCACCACGTAGTCGTCGCCCACGGCGACGTGGCACGAGGCCGCGGCTTCGGGGATCCGGTACCGCTCCATGGTGGCCGCCAAGTCGTCGAGGGCGGTGACGTCGACCGTGACCCCGTACCCCCGCAGGTAGTCGGCGTTCGCCTCGCAGCACGTGCAGCCCGCCTCCTTCAGGACGTCGACGGGGCCGAGGGCGGCCAGGGGACCTCGGGGAGCCGGTCGCGAGCGGCCCAGGCAGCCGGCGAGCCCGGCGAGCGAGAGGGCGCCGGCGGCGGCTCGCAGCGTCGTCCGTCGGCCGACCGCCCGATGCGCGGTGCCGGCCGGTCCGTGGGGAACGCGGCGGGTCATGCGTCGGCCCCCGCCCGGCCGCACGACGGCCCCCCGTCGAGCCCGTCGACCAACCAGAAGCCGGAGAGGGCGACGAGGACGAGCGCGGGGAGCGTGAGGAGGAGCCCGTCGAACGGGAGGGCCACGGCGACGCCGGTGATCCCCGCGAGCGAGAGCGCGCCGGCGAGCAGCGACGTGCCGCAGACGGCGCAGCCGGCCCCCAGCCCGCCCAGGAGGGCGCCGGTGAGCCCCGCCGAACCGCTCGCCCCGGCCCCGAACGAGAGGCCGCGCTCCCGGACGGCGAAGGCGAGGAGGCCGAGGTCGACGCCGACCAGGCCCGCGAGGGTGACCGTCGCCAGGGCCGGCCCCAGCTCGTAGCCGAGCCCCCCGAACGGGTACATCGCGGCGAGAACAGTCAGCCGGTCCTCGAGCGGCAGCCGGCCGCCGACCACCAGCCGCACGAACAGCTCGGGGTTCCGGGCGACGGCGACGGCGGTGAGGCAGGCCCACGCGCCGACGAGCGCCACGGCGACGTACGCCGGCCGGGCGTAGACCCGGCGGAGCGTCCTCGCGACCAGCCGCCCGTCGCCACGGCGTCGGGGGAGCCGGACCGGGCTGGCGAGCGACATCTCACACCCCCAGGGCGGTCGCGAGCAGGTCGTAGCTCGGCGCGCCCTCGATCTTCGTCAGGTAGTCGCCGCCCGCGAAGAGGAAGAACGTCGGCGTACCCCGAACGCCCGCGTCGTGGGCGGCCGTCTCGTCGGCGTCGACGGCGGCCGCGTACCGGCCCGCCTTCACGTCTCCCACGACCCGCCTGGCGTCGAGCGCCGTCTCGCTGGCGAGGTACGCCCGGCCGACCGGGAGCGGCGACTCGTCCGCGTAGAGCTGGGGCTGGTCGGCGAACAGGCGCGCCCGGAGCCCCTAGAACGCCGCCGGGTCGCGGGCGAAGGTGGCCTCGAGCAGCTGGAGCCCCACGGGGGCCCAGCTGGCCGACGCCGGGAACCCGCGGGAGACGAACGCGACTCGCCCGGGGTCGACGAGCTCCTCGCGGACCCGGGGGAAGGTCCGCTCCTCGAAGATGCGGCAGACCGGGCACGAGGGGTCCTCGAAGACGATGACGAGCCGGTCGGCCGACCGGTCGCCGAGCCAGGGCTGGACGTCGAGGTCGGTCGCCGCCGGGCTGTCCAGGGCCGGAGCCGGTCCCGGGGCCGGGGTGGGCGACGTCGGCCGCCCGACGCAGCCGGCGGCGAGGCCGAGCCCGGTCATCCCGGCCGCCCGGAGGAGCCGGCGACGGCCGAAAGCGGGCGCGCGACGCCGGCGACCCGGCTCGCCGGTGGGCTCGACCGGCGAGGTCGACGGGGCGGGGCGGCGGTGGTGTCGCATCGGCATCGGTGACGGGGCGGTCGGTCCTACTCGGTGACGGTGAAGACGAAGTGCAGCGAGGGCGTCGGGTGGCCCGGGTGGTCCTGGCGGAACGTCAGCTGGGCCTTCCCCTCGTACATGTCCGGCGGGTTGGTGTCGGCGCGGTACATCGCCGGGAAGATGTCGATGAAGTGCGGCCCCGGAGCGCCGGTGGCGTGGAGGGTGAAGATGTTCTCGCCACCGCGCTCGTCCATCCCGCAGCCGTAGCCGAGGTACTTGTTGTCGTAGGTGAGCGCGTAGGAGTTGCCGTACTCGGTCCAGCCGATGCCGGAGACGGTGACGTCGAACTCGGTCCCGACGGGGCCCTGCTCCGTCGACAGGCCGACGACCTTCGGCTCCAGGAGGAACCCGGCGACGGCGACCGACTTGCCGTTGACCACCGCGACGACCGGCCGCGTGCCGCCCTTGTCCGAGGGCACCGTCGCGGTCAGCTCGAAGGAGCCGTTGGCGTCGGTCTTCGCCGACGGCAGGGCGCCCGGCAGCGGCACCTTCTCGATGGGGGCCGACGTGACCCGGCTCCCGCTGATGGTGTACCAGACGAGGTCCACCGTCGTGTTGGCCGGGAAGGCCGCCCCGGTGATGGTGATCTCGTCACCCGTGACGCCCATGTCCGGCGTGACGGCGAGCCGGGCGTCCGTCTGCTTGTCGAGCGCGGGGTAGAACACCGGGTCCGGCTTGGCCGGCCGTAGCGGGTCGGACCACTGAGTCTGCAGCGACCCGGTCGGCTCGGTCACCTCGACGAGCCACGCGTGCTTCCGGCCGCCGATGACGGGGCCGAACGGCGACTGGGGTGCGACCAGGAACGGGTCGCCGAGGTAGCCACGGAAGACCTCGAGGACGTGCTGGCCGGTGGGCCCGGTCGCCCGGATCTCGGCGGTCGAGTGGCCGCGGCTCGACACGGCCGTGAACAGGCCGGTCTGACCGTTGTCCCACGCGACCTGGTAGTTCGTGTGGAACTGGTCCGGGCCGAGCGCGTGGGACGCGACCGTGAACGTCTCGCCGAGCGGTGCCGACGTCCGGTCGAGTTCGAACGAGGCCAGGAGCGTGAAGCTGGCCTTCGCCAGCGGCGTGCCGTCGGCGGCCTGGACCACGACCTCGTGGGAGCCGCCGTAGTCCTCCGGGATGGTCCACGAGGTGGAGAACGAGCCGTTCGCGTCGGTCGTCGGCGACGCGACCGTGACGGTCCGCGGCGCGTAGGTCGGGCCGACGATGTTCATGTGCTTGATGAGCGCCCACCGGCCCTGGACGGTCTTCCAGACGACCTCGACCGGCGTCCCGGCCGGCAGGCCGGACCCGGCGAAGGTGAGCGTGTCGCCGACGAAGCCCTGCTCGGCGCTCAGGGTCAGGGTGCCGGGGAGCGGCGTGTCGGCGACGGTGGTCGTGTCGTTCCCGGCCCCGAGATTCAACGCCCCGGTGCAGCCGGCGAGGGCGACGGGGACCGCGGTGCCGGCGAGGGCCATGAGCTCCCGGCGCCGGAGGCCAGCGGCCTCGACCCGGTCGAGCGGCGGCCCTACGTCGACTGCATCAGCGGATGACTTCATCGTGAGCTCTAGCTAGGCCTTTTTCCAGCCGGGGATGAACCCGCTCGCCAATTCTCAACATCTGAAAAGGCCGGAGGCGTCGGCGATGAGGGAGTGAGCGGCCGTGACGGGTCGCCGCCGGTCCCGTGCGAGCGCTCGCTCCCCGGTCGAGGCGGGATAGAAGAATTCGTCCGTCGAACGGTCGGCCGGGTCCCGGGCGCCCGCGCTCAGGTCGAGACGTTCTCGATGGAGGCCACGACGCCGATCGAGCCGGCCGACTTGTAGGTCTGGCCGTTCATGACGACGTTCACCGTGTACTGCAGCTGGCCGAGGGGCTGGTTGTCGGGGAGGATGATGCAGCCGTGCCACTGGTTGGCGTCGGGGTGGAACTCGGTGGGGATCTTGGTGCCGTCGGCCAGCACGACCGTGACGCTGTCCACGGTCTGGTTGGTCAGGGCGTCACCGGTCATGGGGTCGATGACCGTGACGTGCCAGGCGGGCTGCATCCCGCGCGCGTACGTCCCGAGCGGCAGGCACGGCTGGATGATGGAGAGGTTCTCCGGGGCGCCGGTGTGGCCCACGACCACCTCGGTCTGGATGATGGCGCCCTCGGCGGGCGTCGCGACGTTGCCACCACCACCGCCGCCGAGGCCGCTGACACAGCCGGAGAGGACCAATGCGAGGGCGAGTGTGCCGACAGCCAGTACGAGTTTCGTCATAGTTGCTCCGAGAGGTAGTAGCTCCAAGGCGGCTATATAACGGGCAAGCCTTTTTCACATTCTAAGAAACGGGAGTTTTACTTATACGCGAGCTCCGCATCGGCGAGCCGGCAATCGATTATCGGTCGACGTCACGACCGCGTCGACCGACCGTGAGGACCGCGCCTCGAGCGGTGACCGTGACGCCGGTTCGGGCCGCCGCCGGGGCCGGGCGGCTGCGGGCTCACCCCCGACGTCGGGGCCGAACCGACCGAACCGTTACGTCGTCGACCCGCGTAGCCTCCGTCGATGACCGCGCTCGAGGCGGAGCTCGGACGGCTCCTCGCGGGGGACTTCGTCCGGCTCGAGACGGCCGATCTGGTGGTCCGGGCGGAGGTCGTGACCAGCGACCTGGCGGCGCTGGACGACCCGGCGACGGCCGCGCCCGGTGGGCACACCATCTCGTTCATGCCCATCGGCGAGCGTGGGCGGTCCGTCGAGGCCGACCGGTTCCACGTCACCCTCGAGCCAGCCGACGGGGCCGGATGGGCGGTGGGGCCGCTGATGGCGGAGGTCTTCGACGAGTCGGCGCTGACCTACGTCACGGAGCCGCTCGGGCCCCTGGTGGCGGTCGAGCCCCTCGACCTCGAGGAGTGACCCCAGGCGCGACCGGGCGCGACCGCCGCCCGTCGGTCACCTTCACTTTCACCGAGCTAGGCCCGGATATTTGGGGGTTAGGGACCGATATACGGCCGTGGAGCCGTCGTGGACCCCCGGTGACGCCCCCCGACGACCGGGCGCGACGGCTCCGCAACCCGTCATGTCCCACTCCCCCGCCGGGCAACCCGGCCACCGGGGTGACCCCCGGTGACGTTCGTCGCCGTCTGCGCCGACTGCGGTTGGTCGTTCGAGGACGACAGCCGCGAGCGCGTGGCCGACCAGCTCGAGCGCCACGCTCGCAAGGAGGTCCACCACGTGGACTTCGGCCGCCGACCCGTGCAGGTGCCCGCCTGACGACGGGACGAACCGCCGACGTCGGCGCGACGTCGCGCCCGTAACCAAGTCTCGCACGTAACCTCTTCACCCTCCGGCCCGCAGGCCACCTCGTTCATGTCCGACGTGCCGCTCACCGAGCCCCCCGACGGTGCCCCCTTCGTCGTCGACCTCGGCGACCCCGCGGCCCGGGACCCCGCCCTCACGGGCGGCAAGGGCGCCAGCCTGGCCCGGCTCGTCGACGCCGGCTTCCCGGTCCCGGCCGGCTGCTGCGTCACGACGGCGGTCTATCGGGCGGTCGCGGCCGACCCCGACCTGGCGGCCGACGTCGCGGCGCTCTCGTCGCTCGACCCGACGGACGCCGACGCCATCGCGGCGGGGGCCGCCCGCGTCCGCGAGCGGCTCCGCGGCCGGTGGCTCCCGGCGGTGGTCCGGCTCGCCGTCGAGGACGCCCTCGCCGAGATGGACGCCGAGGCAGTCGCGGTGCGCTCGAGCGCCACGGCCGAGGACCTCCCGACCGCGTCGTTCGCCGGGCAGCACGAGACGTACCTCAACGTCCGCGGCGCCCCCGCGGTGCTCGACCGCCTCGGCGACTGCCTGGCGAGCCTGTTCACCGACCGGGCCGTCGCCTACCGGCTCCGCAACGGCGTCCCCCACGCGTCGGTGGCGATGGCCGTCGTCGTCCAGGCGATGGTCGAGCCGTCGGTCGCGGGCGTCCTCTTCACGGCCGACCCCGTCTCCGAGCACCGCCGAATCGCCTCGGTGGACGCGAGCTACGGCCTCGGCGACGCGGTGGTCGCCGGCGCGGTCACACCCGACACGGCCCGGGTTGACCGCCGGACCGGCACCGTGCTCGAGTACATCGTAGGGGAGAAGGCCAGCGTCGTCCGCCCCGCCGCGGGCGAGGCCGGGGGCACGGAGACGGTCGCCGTCGAGCCAGCCCGTCGGACCAAGCGGGCCCTGACGGGCGGACAGCTCCGGACCCTGGTCGAGCTCGGCGGCCGCATCGAGGCGCTGCTCGGCGTCCCACAGGACGTCGAGTGGGCGCTCGTCCGGGGGACCGGGGTGGGCGGGCCCGGCTCGGCGAGCGAAGGAGGGAGGTGCGACCGCGGGGGGAGCGGGCGGGCGGAGCGGGACCGCCTCGAGGGCGACGACGCGGCGGACCGCTTCGTCGTCCTCCAGTCGCGACCCATCACCTCGCTCTACCCGCTCGTGACGCCCCGGCCGACGGACGACGCGCTCCACGTCTACCTGAGCTTCGGCCACCAGCAGGCGATGCCGGCGGCGCTGCCGCCGCTGGTGGTCGACTTCTGGCGCGGGTTCATCGACCGCGCCGCGGGCCACTTCCGCGGGCCGAAGGACGACCGGCCGGTGGGGGCCGAGGCCGGCAGCCGGGTCTACCTCGACCTGACGGTATTGCTCCGGCTCCGCCCGCTCCGCCCGGCGGTGATGGGCGCGATCGGGGCGCTGAACGAGCCGGCGGCGGCCGGGCTCGCGGCCCTCCTCGACCGCCGGGCCGCCGACCTCCCGCTCCGCGGCCGACTCGTGGGGACGTGGGTCGTGCTCGGCGGGCTCCGCCGGGCGTGGCCGCTGCTCCGACGGGCGCTCCCCGGCGGGCTCGCCCGGTTCGTCCGTTCGTTCGGCGCCCGGCCACCCACCCTCGCGGTCGACGGGCCGTGGTTCGAGGCGTGGGGCCGGGGGTGGGCGGCCGAAGTCGAGGACGCCGAGACGACGGCCGAGGGGGTGCGGGCCGCGCTCACGCGCGTGGACATCGCCGAGGTCTTCGCGTCGATGGCGCCGCACATGACCGGCTTCCTGGCGGCCATCGTGGCCCGGCGCTGGCTCGCCCGCCTGGTCCCGGGCGCCGACGACGACCTCGACGCGCTCGGCCGGGGGTTCGAGGCCGAGGTCGTCACGCGGCCCAACCAGGGGCTCGGCGACCTGGCCGACCGGGCCCGCTCGACCCCCGAGGTCGCGGCGGCCCTCGAGTCGGGCGCGACGCTCGACGACCTCGACTCGGTCGACGGCGGCCCGGCGTTCAGCGAGGCGTTCGCGGCCTTCCTCGACGCCTTCGGCCACCGGGCCACGGGCGAGATCGACCTCAGCCGGCCGCGCTGGCGCGACGACCCGACCACGCTCCTGGCCACCGTCCGGAGCAACCTCGCCTCGGACGCGCCGGGCGGGCACCGCGAGCACCTCCGGCGCCTCGTCGACGACGCCGAGGCCGCCGCCGAGTGGCTCGAATCGCGCGCCGCCCGCGGCCCGCTCGGCCCGGTCCGCCGGCGACTCGTGCGCCGGCTGGTGTGGACCTACCGCGCCGGGGCCCCGCTCCGGGAGTATCCCAAGCAGGGCATCGCCCACCGCTTCGCGGCCATCCACGACGTGGTCGTCGAGGCCGGCGACGAGCTCGCGGCTGACGGCCGCCTCGAGGAGCCGGCCGACGTCTGGCTGCTGCGCGTCCCCGAGCTGCTCGCCGCGCTCGAGGCGGACGCGGCCATCGAGGCCGACCTCGGGGTCCGACGCGAGGCGTGCGAGCGGGCCGCCGCGCTGACCCCGCCGCCGCTCGTGACCAGCGAGGGCGAACGGCCGTCGGCCCGCCTCGCCCTCGACCGGACCGAGGACGGGACGCTGGTCGGGACGCCCGTCTCCGCCGGCGTCGTCGAGGGGCCTGCCCGCGTGGTCCTCGACCCGGCGAGCGCCTCGGTCGAGCCCGGCGACGTCCTCGTCGCGCCGGCCACCGACCCCGGCTGGACGCCGCTGTTCCTGAACGTGTCGGGCCTCGTCATGGAGGTCGGCGGCCGCATGACCCACGGCGCGCTGGTCGCCCGCGAGTACGGCATCCCGGCCGTGGCGTCAGTGGCCGGCGCCACGACGGCCATCCGGACGGGCGACCGGCTCCGGGTCGACGGCAGCCGGGGGACCGTCGAGCGGCTGGACGGGAGCGGGACGGGCGTGGGGTCCGAGGAGCGCAGCCGGTCACCGTAGTCGAGGGCGACAGCCGCCCGTTTCCGGCCACGGCGGCCGGCCCCCGCGCGGTGCTTATGGCGGTCCATCCCGTACTGGGATGAACTCGCCATGCGGATCCCGCGGCCCTCGGAGTGCATCGGCATCGTCGGCGTCGCCATCGGGGTCCTCGGGACGCTCGTCGGGGGCGCCCTCATCCTGTTCGCATCGGTCGCCCCGTGGGGCTGGCTGACCTTCGTGCTCAGCGGTCTACTCTGGCTGTACTCCGTCCTCTACTGCGCCGGCTGGACCTGGGACCGGCTCCTGCCGTCGTGAGCGGGCCAGAGCCGCCTGCGCCCCACCGAATCGGGGATCGAACCCGCCCACGGGCCGAAACACAAGCTATTTTCGACGCATCGGGGAATCGCGCCCATGGCCGAGACCTTCGAGTGGCACTGTCGCTGGGGCCACGTGGACCCCAACGGCATCGCCTATTACCCCCGGCTCGTCGACGCGATGCACCAGGCGGGCGAGGTCTTCATGACGGCGCTGGACCTCGCCTACTGGGAGCTCGACGAGAAGTTCGGCTTCTTCCTCCCGCTCGTCGCGATGGGCATGGAGTTCGAACGACCCGTCGTCGTCGGCGACACGCTGACCTTCGACGTCGAGCCGGTGCTCGGCGAGAAGAGCCTCCGCCTCGAGATCACCGCCTACCACGAGGACGGCGAGGTCGCCAACCACGGGTACGAACAGCACGTCGCCGTCGTCGAGGAGACCTGGGAGACCGTCGTCATCCCCGACGAGATGCGCGACCGACTGCTGCGCGTCGGCGACGACTGACCGACACCCCTTAGGGACCGGCCGTCCGGGTGAGCCGCATGGACCAGCGTAACCGCCTCCGCGAGGCCATCGAGGCCGGCGACGTCGTCTTCGGAGCCCGAGCCGCGACGGCGGTGCCGGCCGTCGTGGAACTCTACGGGGTCCTCGGCCTGGACTTCGTCTGGCTCGACTTCGAGCACGGCGGGCCGAGCCCGTGGGACGCCGGGGTCGTCGCGGGGCTCTGCCGCGCGGCCGAGGTCGGCGGGACCGAGCTCCTCGCCCGCCTCCCGTCGGGCGACCCCGCGCTGATCCGCAAGGTGCTGGACGCCGGGGTCCGGAACGTGCTCGTGCCGCGGGTGGACTCGGCCGAGGAGGTCCGGGCGGCCGTCGAGGCGACCCGGTTCGTCTACGAGGGGGCGCCCGGCGAGCGCGGCAAGGCCGGCGGCCGGGCGAACGCCTGGGGGGCCGCGGACGACTACGTCGCCACCGAGGACGCCAGCGTCTGCCTCGGCGTCATGATCGAGAAGCGGTCGGCCATCGACGCCCTGGACGACATCCTCGCCGTTCCCGACCTCGGGTTCGTCTTCGTCGGGCCCTCGGACCTCTCGGTCCAGCTGGGCCACCCGACGGACAAGACCCACCCGGACGTGGTCGCCCAGGTCGAGGCCGTCCACGAGGCCTGCCGCGCGGCGGGCGTCCCCATCGGGAGCCTGCCCCACGACCCGGCGAAGGCCATCGAGGCGGTGGCCGCCGGGCACCAGCTGCTCCGCATCGGCGGCGAGCTCGAGGCCGCCAAGCTGACGCTGACGGCCCGGCTCGACGAGATCCGCGCGGCGCGGTAGGCGCGTTCGCCGAGGGGACGGCGGGGCCGCCACGGGCCCGAGGGATCGAACTATAGGGCTCGGCGCGTTGGCCACGAACGATGGCACCCGCGCTCCACTCCCTCGGGCACGTCGCGCTGGAGACTCCCGACCTCGACGGCTCGCTGGCCTTCTTCCACGACGCCGTGGGGATGGAGGTGGTCGAGCGTCGGGACGACGTCGCCTACCTCCGCTGCCCGGACGAGTTCGCTCACCACTCGCTCTCGCTCGCCGAGGCCGCGTCGGCGGGGGTCGACCACGTCGGCTGGCAGACCGTCGACGCCGAGAGCGTCGAGGGGTTCGCGACCCAGCTCGAGGCGGCCGGCACCGAGGTCACCCGGGTCGCGGCCGGCGAGGAGCCCGGCCAGGGCGAGGCGGTCCGGTTCGAATCGCCGACCGGCCACCGGCTCGAGCTGTACCACGAGATGGCGACGACGGCGGCCCCGGCCGAGCGCCGCTCGAAGCTCCGGAACCGACCCTACGACAAGTCGGGGAACCACCCCGTCGCTCCGCGCCGCATCGACCACGTCCAGATCTGGGACCCCGACGCCCTGGCGCTCGCCGAGTGGTTCCAGTCGGCCCTCGGGCTCCGGGTCCAGGAGTACTACGACCGGCTCGACGGTTCGCGGTGGGGGACGTTCCTCTCGGCGAACGGCGTCAAGATCGAGGTGGCGGTCATCCAGGACGACGACCCGGACGCCCGGGCCGCCCTCAACCACGTCGCCTACAAGGTCGACAGCGGGGACGACCTCTTCGACGCCGCGGACGCGATGGCCGAGCGCGGTTGCCCCGTCGACGGCTTCGGCCAGCACTCCATCTCGCGGGGCAAGTTCTGTTACACGCGCGACCCGGTGAGCGACCACACCATCGAGTTCAGCGCCGGCGGCTACCTCGTGTTCGACCCGGACTGGGAACCCGTCGCCTGGTCGGAGTCGGACCTCGAGGACCGCCAGTGGATCGGCCGCATCGCCGGCGGCGTGAACGTGCCGTACTGAGCCGGGACGTGAGGCGGTCGCCCGCCCTCGAGTCGGGCGACTCCGTCCGGGCGTCGGGCGAGCCCGCCGGGGATCCGGGCGAGCACCACCCGAGTCACAAGAACTTAGTCACGATGTGACCGCTGGGTGGATGAGACGCATGAGCCAGAGCCTCGAAGCCGCGATCCAGGGGGCCGGGAGCCCGGTCGCCCTGATGCGCGACCTCGGTGTGTCGCGATTCACCGCGCTGCCCGACGAGTACACCCACTGGATAGAGGAGCAGCGGTCCTGGTCCGAGAGCGTCGCGCTCGCCGACCAGTCGTACCACATGACCGACCTCGACGTCGAGGGACCGGACGCCATCGAGCTGCTCTCGGGGCTGGCGGTCAACCGCTTCGAGGGCTTCGAGCCCGGTCGGGCCAAGCAGCTCGTCGTGGCGAACGAGCGGGGGCAGTTCGTCGGGGACGCCATCCTGTTCTACCTCGCGGAGGGGAGGCTCCTGAGCGTCGGGGCGGCCGCGGCGAACAACTGGGTCGACTACCACGCCTCGACGGGCGACCTCGACGTGACGACGACCTTCCGCGGCCGACCCGTCGCCACGAAGGAGGACCCGGTCTACTACCGGTACCAGGTCCAGGGGCCGAACGCGGTCGACACGATGGCGGCCGCGACGGACGAGCCGCTGCCCGACCTGGGCTTCTTCCACTTCGACACGACGACCATCGACGGTCACGAGGTCAACCTCCTCCGCCACGGCATGGCGGGCGAGGCCGGCTACGAGTTCTTCGGCCCCTACGACGAGGGCGAGGCGGTCAAGGACGCCGTCCTCGAGGCCGGCGAGGCGTACGGCATCCGCCGGCTCGGGGCGGAGAGCTACCAGACGGCGAACGTGCTGCTCGGCTGGCTGCCGCTGCCCATCCCGGCCATCTACTCGGGCGACGAGCTGGCCGACTACCGCGAGTGGCTGGACGTCCGCCGCGGGCTGCTCTCCATCGGCGGGAGCTTCGTCTCCGACGACATCGAGGACTACTACGTGACGCCCGCGGAGCTGGGCTACGACCGGCTGGTGGACTTCGACCACGACTTCGTGGGGAAGGCGGCGCTCGAGGCCGCCCAGGACGAGCCCCGTCGCCGGAAGGTCACCCTCGTCTGGGACGGCGACGACGTGACGTCGGCCTACGCCTCGCTCTTCGCCGAGGGCGAGACGGCCCAGTACATGGACCTCCCGCACCCCCGGTGCGCCGCCTGCCCCTACGACGAGGTGCGCGTCGACGGCGAGGTGGTGGGCGTCTCGACCGACAAGAGCTACGTCTACCAGGAGCGCGCGATGCTCTCGCTGGCGCTGGTCGACGAGGCCCACGCCGAGCCGGGGACCGAGGTCATCGTCGTCTGGGGCGAGCCGGCGGACACCGAGAACCGGCGGGTGGAGCGACACGTCCAGACGGAGATCCGGGCGACGGTGGCCCCGTCGCCGTACACCGAGGACAAGCGCTGACAGGATAAGCGCCGACGCGTCGGCCGAGGTGCCCGCGCTGCCGGGTCACCCACGAGCCGTCGACGCGGTCGGCCGGCCGGTGCCCCAGAAGAACAGCCCGGCGCCGGCCAGCGTGGCGAGCGAGAGGAGCCCGAGCGGCACCGCGTAGCCGCCCGTCACGTCCACGAGGAACCGCATCCCGAGCGGCGCGCCGAAGGCCGCGGTGGCCTCCGCGACGTTGAAGATGCCGACGACGGCGGTGGCGTCGGCTGCGCCGAACCGGTCGACGAGGATGGGCGAGAAGAGCGTGGCGATGACCCCGAGGCCCACGCCGAAGACGGCCAGGGTGAGGTAGGCGACCGGCCGCGTGTCCGTGACGATCAGCACCGCCGCCCCGAGCCCCGCCAGCACGACGCCGCCGAACAGCGTCGCCCGCGGACCCACGCGGTCGGCGACGACGCCGCTTCCCAGCCGGGCGAGGACGCTCACGCCGCCGACGATGGCGAAGGCCGTCGCCGCGACGGCCGTCGCGAACCCGGCCGTCGTCAGCACGTCGACCAGGCTCGACGAGAGCACGAAGTACCAGCCCCAGATGAGCGGGTAGCCGACGAGGGCGACGAGGAACCGGCGGTCCGCCAGGCGGGCCCGGAGCCAGGCGCGGTCGAGGACGCCCTGGCCCGTGGCCCGTCCCGGTTCCAGGCCGGCCGGGCGACGGTACCACCGGCTGCTCAGGAGGATGACCGCGCTCGTGACCCCGCCGACGAGCGCGAACGCCGCCCGCACGTCGACCCGGGCGAGGAGCCACACCCAGACCAGCGAGAGGACGAACACCCCGAGCCCGTTCCCGGTCATGGCGATGCCCATCGCCCGCCCCTCGTAGACGTCGAACCACTGGGGGACGAGCGAGACGACGACGAGGAAGCAGGTCCCGCCGGCCGTGCCCAGGAGGGCGAACGCGACGACGAGCCCGACGTAGGACGAGACGACCTGGAGCAGGGCGATGGCGGCCGCGAAGGCGATCCCGACGGCCGCGACGACGGGACGGAGCGGCAGCCGGGCGATGACCACGCCCACGAGGCCACCGGCGACGAAGAACGCGGCCGTCGTGACCGAGAACAGCCCGGAGACCCGGAGCGGGGAGAGCCCGAAGGCCGTGGCCAGCGCGCCGGCGTAGACGGTGAACGTGAAGATGGTGCCCCAGACCAGGAGGAGCATGACGATGGCGAGGCCGACCACGACCCAGCCCCGGCCGGTGTCGAGCTCGGCGTCGGCGACCATCGCTCGCCGGGTTCAGCCCCGGGCGTTAAAAGCGGGCCAGGTTCATCCGGCTGGCCCGGCGTCGGGCCGCTCGACCCGTGGGGGAAGCGCGATACTGCGGGCGGGGCTCGACGCATATGGTCCGGCCACGATTTCCACAATCTGAGAACTGCTTCGTGTGTTTATCACCACAATTACCCAAGGGGGACTCATGTTAGAACTCCTGACCGCCGTGTGGCTCCCGACCGTCCTGCAGGCGTCGGGCGGCGGCGAGCTGACCGCCTGGGAGATCGCCATCGTCGCCTTCGCGTTCGTCGCGTACATCCTCATCGTGGCGTCGCTGCTCGAGCGGTGGGAGGACCGCCTCCATGCGTGAGGTCGTCTCCCTGACCGAGCCGAAGCCGACCAGCCGGCTCCTGACCGGCCTGTTCGTCGTGCTCGCGCTGGCCCTCATCTGGGTCGCCTTCGCCTTCGCGCTCGAGACGTTCGGCGCCGGCAACCACGTCGTCCTGGGCACGGACCTGGCCATGGGGTTCGCCCTCATCGCGCTGCTGCTCGTGGTCTACTACCGGCTGTTCGTCCCGCACCGCCTGGTGATCGAACACGGCGAGGACCTCTGGTGACCCCGACATGAGCCAAGACACCCAATCGGACGCGGAGAACGGCGGCATCGAGCTCAGATCGCGTCGGCGCCGGCTGCTCGGCTGGCTCGGCAGCCTCGGCGTGGTCGCCTTCGTCGTGGGGCTCGTGACCCCGCTGAAGGACCTGGCCGTCGTCGCGGAGAAGGTCGGGACGGGCAACGACGCCGCCTCGAACCTGCCCGGTCAGCGGCTGGTCTTCGCCCACGTCCACCAGCAGGAGCCCGGCGGCCACACCCACGAGGAGGGAGCGTTCGTGAAGGTCGACAACCTGACCGCCCCCGACGACGCCCTCGTCTACCCGGAGAACCTCACCGACTCGGACAACTACCTCATCAACCTCCACCGGCTCGAGCCCGACAAGATCGCCGACCCGACGAAGCTCGACTGGACGGACCAGGGCTACGTCGCCTACAGCGCCATCTGCACCCACCTGGGCTGCACCGTCGGCTGGCACGTCAAGCCGGACGACGTCGGCCACGCCTACGACTACTGCCCGTGCCACGCCGGCGAGTACGACCCCTACCACGGGGCGGAGGTCATCGGCGGCCCGCCGCCGCGGCCGGTCCCACAGATCGGCGTGAAGGTCAACGACAACGGCGAGCTCGAGATCACGTCCCAGTTCGAGGGACCCATCGGGAGCGAGTGAGATGGCCGATTCCCAATCCGACAGCCGGCTCGAACTCGGCGACCTCGTCGAGAAGTTCGGCGGCAAGGCGTTCCCGGTGCACGCGTCGTTCTACCTCGGGGAGCTGGCCCTGTTCGCCTTCATCGGGCTCGTCACGACGGGCATCTTCCTGGCGTTCTTCTACGAGCCCAGCACGCGGCAGGTCACGTTCCAGCAACAGAACGTTCCCGCCGCCTTCGCGTCCATCCTCCAGATCAACCAGCTGACGCTCGGGCTCATCGCCCGACGCATCCACCACTGGAGCGCCCACATCATGATCGCGGCGCTCCTGGTCCACATGGCCCGGGTCTACTTTACGGGGGCCTACAAGAAGCCCCGCGACGTGAACTGGGTCGTCGGGAGCGGCCTCCTACTGCTCACGGTGATGGCAGCCTTCGTCGGCTACCTGCTGCCGTTCGACGAGTTCTCCGTCACGGCCACCGGCATCGGCTACCACATCGTCTCGTCCATCCCGTGGATCGGCCGGCCGCTGGCGAACCTGGGTTTCGCCGGGCCGTTCCCGAACGAGTTCACCGTGCCCCGCTTCTACGGCTGGCACATCATGCTCATCCCGCTGGTGCTCGCCGGACTCATCGGGCTCCACCTCGTCATCCTGTTCAAGCTGAAGCACACCCAGCACTACGCGGTGGCCGCCGGGGTCAGGGAGCGGCTCCACGAGACCCGGACGGGCATCATCGGCCTCCCGCTCTGGCCCGAGCAGGCGCTCAACATGGCCGTCGTCTTCCTGGCCTACGCCGCCGGCGTGTCGCTGCTGGCCGCCTTCGTGCCGGTCCACCCGGTCGAGGTGTTCGGCCCGCCGGTCCCCGGCACCCCGGCGCTGAAGCCCGACTGGTACCTGATGTGGGTCTTCGGCATCCTCCGGCTCACGCCGGCGGTCGACGTCACCGTCCTCGGCGGCCAGATCACCGCCGAGTTCATCGGCGGCGTCGTCATCCCGGGCATCATCGTCGCCCTCATCTTCCTCGTCCCGTTCATCGACGAGCGGGTGACCGGCGACGTCCCCGCTGACCCGACCTACCTCACGACGGACCGGCTGACGGACCGCCCCGGCCGCACCGGCATCGGCGTCGGCGCCATCGTGTTCTTCTTCGTCGTCTCCGCGGCGGGGTACTCGGCCGAGCTCGGCATCTCGAACGCGATCATGACGGGGCTGGCCGTCCTCGCGCCCATCGTCGTCGGCGGCATCGTCTACCTGGCCGCCCGGAGCTTCGGGCCGGACCACCGATCACGGTCGGGCCCGTCCGTGGTCACCGACGACGGCGACGACTGAGCGCGACGTCGCCGCGTCCGTCCGTCGCCACCCTCCTTCTCGCGGTCCCGCGCCCTCAGTCGGCCGAGAGCGGCGCTTCGCGTCCCTCGGGGACGACGCCGCCGGCGAGGAGCGCCCCGGCCCCCGGGACCCGCGGGGCGAGGTCCAGCCGGTTGAGGACGTCCCACGTGGTCGCCGTCGCGGCGGAGAACACGGGCAGGCCGAGCCGGTCCTCGGCCGCCTCGAGCGACCGCAGCGACGGCATCTGGACGCACGAGGAGAGGACGAACGCGTCCGCCCCGCGGGTGTCGACCTCGTCGGCGTGGTCGAGCAGCGCCCGCTGGTCGAGCCGGGCGACCTCGAGGTTGTCCGGACACTCGAGCGTCTTGTAGTCCACCACCTCGACGCCGGCCGTCTCCTCCAGGTAGTCGACGACGGTCAGGGTCAGCTCCTCGATGTACGGGGCGACGAGCGAGATGCGCTCGGCCTCGAGCGCCTCGAGCGCCCGCACGAGGGCGCCGGCGCTGGTGACCACCGGCGCGGGGCCGCCCTCCTCGGCGGCGACGCCCTCGAGCGCCGCCTCGGACGCCTCGTGGTAGCCCGGGTGCTGGGCCATGATGCCGATGAGGCAGGCGTAGGCCATGACGTCGCACCGGGCGTCGGCGAGCAGCGCCGCACAGCCCTCCGACTGGGCGTCCATGGCCGCGAGGGCCTCGGGGGTGACCTCCTGCATCCGCATGCGGCTCGAGTGGAAGGTGAACGCGTCGCCGTAGAGCGGCTGGCGCGCGCCGAGCATCGCCGGGATCTCCGTCTCCATGGTGACGTTCGACGACGGCACGATCATGCCGACGCGAAAGGGTGGTGCCATGGACGCCCGTCGGACTCGAACGGCTTAGGGGCTCCGGCGCGCCGTCTCGGGGGGCGGAACCGAACGGCGGCCCCATCGCGCGGTTGGCAGGCGGTGAGACCACGAGCAAGACCTATAACGCGTCCATCGCGACCTCACGCCATGACGCCGGCCATCGCCAAGCTGGGGCACGTCGCGTTCCGGACGCCCGACCTCGAGGAGACGTCGTGGTTCTTCGAGGAGGTCATGGGCCTGCAGGAGGTCGAGCGAACCGACGAGGCCGTCTACCTCCGCGGGATGCGCGACTGGGACCACCACACGATGAGCCTCCACGAGGGGGGCGAGTCGGGCGTCGAGCACATCGCCTGGCGCGCCTCGGCCCCCGAGGACGTCGCGGCCTTCGGGAAGCAGTTCGAGGCCGACGGCCTGCCGGTCGAGTGGCTCGACCCCGGCGACGTGCGGTCCCTCGGGGACGCGGTCCTCGTCGAGGCGCCGGGCGGCCACCCGACGCTCATCTACTACGACGTCGAGAAGCCCGCGGCGCCGGAGGCGGTCCGCTCGCGGCTCCACAACCGGCAGTACAGCCCCGCCATCGCCAACCGCGTGGCCTGCCGACGCATCGACCACGTGCACGTCCTCGACCCGGACGGGCTCCAGCTCGCCGACTGGTTCGGCGACGCGCTCGACTTCAACCTGCACGAGCGGTTCCAGTCCGACGACGGGACGTTCTGGGGCTGGTGGATGGCCCGGACGCCGCTGCCCCACGACATCGGCATCCACAAGAACGACGACGGGCCGTCGTTCCACCACATCAGCTACCACGTCGACCAGCTGCGGGACCTCTGGGACGCGGCCGACATCTGCCGGGAGTTCGGCATCCCGCCCGACGGCGGCCCGGGCAAGCACGCCATCACCAACGCGGACTTCTTCTACGTCTGCGACCCCGCCAGCGACATCCGCATCGAGCTGTTCGCCGGGCCGGGCTACCTCAACTTCGAGCCCGACTGGGAGCCCATCGACTGGCGCCGCTCGGACATCGGCACCGAGCTGGACCACCAGTGGATCGGCACCCAGTACTCGGAGAAGTCGGTGCCGTACGTGGCGCGGTAGGGCGCCGGACGAGGGCCGACAGCGACACCTACTTCGTCCGCCCGCCGCTGCCACGGCCATGGACCTCGACCTCGAGGGCAACGTGGCCGTCGTGGCGGCGTCCTCCACGGGGCTCGGCCGGGCCTCGGCGAGGGCGTTCGCCGAGGAGGGGGCGAACGTCGTCGTCAACGGCCGGGACGCGGAGACGCTCGAAGCGACCACCGAGGAGCTCGGGGCCGACGCGACGGGGCGGGTCGTCCCGCACGCGGCCGACCTCACCGACCCGGACGGCCCCGCGAGCCTCGTCGAGCGGGCCGTGGACGAGTTCGGCCGGCTCGACCACCTCGTGACCAACGCCGGCGGCCCGCCCAGCGGGCCGTTCCTCGAGACGACCGACGCGGAGTGGCAGGCGGCCTTCGACGGGCTGGTGATGAGCGCCGTCCGGCTGGTCCGGGCCGCGGCCGAGCCCCTCTCGGCCGACGGCGGGGGGACGGTCGTCTGCATCACCTCCCGGAGCGTCAAGGAGGCGCTTGACCGGTTGGTGCTCTCCAACTCGGTCCGCATGGCGGTCGTGGGGCTGGAGAAGACGCTCTCGCGGGAGCTGGCGCCCGAGGTCCGGGTGAACACGGTCATGCCCGGCACCCACGCCACCGGGCGGATGACCTACCTCATCGAGCGGGAGGTCGAGGCGGGCGTCCACGACTCCTTCGAGGCCGGCACGGCCGCCTGGGCGGCCGACACCGCCCTGAACCGGATGGGCGACCCCCGGCGGTTCGGCCAGGTCGTCGCCTTCCTCTCGTCGGCGCCGGCGAACTTCGTCACCGGCGCAGCCTTGATAGTCGACGGCGGCGACGCACGGTCGACCCTATGACGGAGCGCATCGACGCCTTCGGCCACGCCCTGACCGAGCCGTTCTACGAGGAGCTGACCGCGAATTTCGACTTCAAGGGCCTGGCCGGCTCGCCCGCCTGGCTCTGGGACGTCGACTCCTACCGGGAGGACATGGCCGACTACGACGTGGACAAGCTGGTCATCACCCTCGCCCTGCCGCCGCTCTGGCGGGGGATGGACCCCGACGCGGCCCGGCCGCTGGTCGAGCTCGCCAACGACGAGATCCGGCGGCTCGCCGACGAGCACCCGGACCACTTCATCCCGGTCGGGACGATCCCGTTCCCGGACGACCCCTACCGCGACGAGTTCGACCGGTGCGTCGAGGACCTCGGGATGGCCGGCGTCCAGGTCTTCTCGAACGTCGACGGCGAGCCCATCGACCGGCCCGCGTTCCACTGGTGGTACGAGTTCGCCGAGCGCCACGGCGTCCCGCTCTGGCTCCACCCCCAGCACCACGAGTGGTACGACTGGACCGCCGAGCGCATGGACCACCGGCTGTTCGGCTGGCCGTTCGACACGACGCTGGCGCTCTCGCGGCTCGTGTTCGCGGGCCTCACGGAGCGCTACGACTTCGACCTCGTCACCCACCACGGCGGCGGGATGGTCCCGTTCTACGGGGACCGCATCGACATGTTCTACGAGACCCGGCTGGCCTACCCGGGCAACTACGAGACGGAGTTCCCGGACTTCGCGGGCGACCCGAGCGACGCGTTCCGGACCTTCACGGCCGACACGGCCCTCGACGGCTCGGTCGCGGCGCTCGAGTGCACGCGGGCGTTCTTCGGCGACCGGGTCGTCTTCGGCACGGACTACCCGTTCGGCCCCGGGCGGGGCCGGGCCAAGCTGGCGGCGGCCATCGAGTCCATCGAGGCCGCCGACCTCACGACCGAGGCGCGCGAGGCCATCTACGGCCGGACCCTCCGGTCGATGCTCTGAGCGGGTCGCCGGCTCGCGGTGAGCGGAAGGGATCGAGGGCCGGTCAGTCGTCCGTCGACGACAGCGGCGCCTCCTGGCCCTCGGCGAAGCCGGCGGACTCCTGGATGCGCTCGCGGGCTGCAGCGTCGAACTGCATCTCGATGTCCTGGTAGTGACTCACGAACGAGAGCTCGTGGTGCGACTCGGTCACGTGACCGAGGTAGCGGTCCTCGAGGTCGAACTGCCCCCGCTCGTCGTGCTCGGCCAGGTTCTTCAGGTCCTCGTAGACGTGGTAGGCGCCCGAGTGCAGCGCGAACAGGGTCACGAAGATGTACTTGTAACCCAGGTCGCCCAGCTCGGCGAACGTCAGCGGGTCGTCCTCCTTCGACCAGGCCATGGAGGAGGAGTAGTTGAACGCCAGCATCAGGTCCGGGTGCGTCTCGTGGATGGTCTCGGCGTAGTTGACCGCGTCCTCACGGCTCGGGCTCGGCATCTCCGGCCACACGATGTCGACGCCCGCGTCCGCGTAGATGCGCCCGCGCTCGAGGTGCTCTTCCCAGTCGCCGTTCGACGACCCATAGGCGTCCGTCCGCGCGATGACCACAGTGTCGTCCGACAGCCTCGCGTCGATGGCCGCCTCGAACCGGCTCCGGGCCTCCTCGCGCGGAACGATCTGCTTGCCCGCGATGTGGCCGCAGCGCTTTGGCGACGTCTGGTCCTCGATGTGCACCGCCGCCACGCCCACCTTCTCGTACTCGCGCACCGCGCGCCGGACGTTGTGGATGCCGCCGTAGCCCGTGTCGCAGTCCGCGATGACCGGTAGCGTCGTCGCCTCGACGATGCGCTTGGCGTTCTCCACCATCTCCGTCATCGTCACCATCTCCAGGTCCGGGAAGCCGAACTGCCCCAGGACCGTCGAATAGCCGCTCATGTAGACGGCCCGGTGGCCCGCCATCTCGGAGAGCCGCGCGTCCAGCGCGTGGTAGATCCCCGGCGCGAACACGAACGGCTCGTCCGCGAGCAGCTCGCGGAACTCGCGGCCGGCCGGGTTGTCGATGGGCCGGACGTTGGGCTCGTGGTCGAGCTCGTCGGGGTGCATCATCGACCCCCGCGGCCGCCGAGTCGGCGACCGGCGCGGGTCGGGCTGCCCGCCTGCCGCAGCAGGGGTCGCGTCGGGTCGGCGCGGCGCGCGGGCTCGTCGGGTCGGTCGAGGTTCGGAACGAGCGGGGCGTCTGCTTGCAGTTCGTATCGGGTGTCGGCGTCCGTCATGGGTGATTGGGTCGGTCTGGGTCGGGGGTGGTCGATGGGCGGTTCAGCGGTCGGTCGAACGCTCCGGCAGAGGGTGCTACACGCATACCCTGGAGTAGTCACGGCCTCGGATAAGAAGTTTATGATAGATAATGATATTACAATATAAGCCCCCTTGTTTGGCTGACATTCCCTGCCGTGGCAGGAACCCGCTCGACCGGCGGCGTGGCGGCGGTCCAGCATCCAACGTGAACAAAAGTCTTTAGAATCAGCGCCGCGTCGGAGGGACCGTGCTCTCGCTCGATGGGTGCTCACGTGCCGCGCTCGAGGCTGCGCTCGAGGCGGCTCCCGACGCCACGGCGGCCGTGCGCGTGATGGCGGCCCTCGCCTACCGGGACGGCGTCGACGTCGCGGCGTTCGCCGACCGCTACGGCATCCCCCGGTCGACCGTCTACGCCTGGCTCCATCGGTTCGAGGACCGGCCGCCCGCCGAGGCGATGCTCGACGTCCCTCGATCGGGCCGGCCGTCCAAGCTCGACGCGGCGTCCCGTACCCGGCTCAGAGCGGACCTCGAACGGCCCCCGACGGCGTTCGGGTTCGAGGCGACGGCGTGGGACGCCGGCCTGCTCGAGGCGCACCTCGGGCGGGCGTACGACGTCTCCTACTCGCGGACCCACGCCCGGCGTCTGCTGGCCGAGCTCGGGGGAGCCGGTCGACGCGAGGCCGACTGAGATTCCAATTACTTTTGTTCTATTGCCCCCGTTAACGGGGTCGATGGCGCGCGGCGGTCGAGCTCGAACGTCGGCCGCCTCGGTCCCGACGGACCGCATCGCACTCGGTGGCGGCATCGTAGCCGCCGGTCGACGGCCGTCCGCCACCCCGGGCGTTGGGTCCGGGCCGGCCGCACATCGGGCCCCGTCGCTCGATTGGCGAAGCTATTTACCTATGTATGGGTATCACACGCAGTAATGAGCGAAGTCTCGATTCAGCATCTCACCAAACACTTCACGAGCCAGGACGAGCGCGTGGTGGCGGTGGACGACCTGACCATCGAGGTCGAGCAGGGGGAGATGTTCACCCTCCTCGGGCCGAGCGGCTGCGGGAAGACGACGACGCTGCGCTGCCTCGCCGGGCTCGAGACGTTCGACAGCGGTCGCATCGAGATCCACGGCGAGGTCGTCGCCGACGGCGAGGGGCACTTCGTCCCGCCGGAGCGCCGGGACATCGGGCTGATGTTCCAGTCCTACGCCCTCTGGCCGCACATGACGGTCCGGGAGAACATCCTCTACCCGCTCAAGGCCCGCGACTTCCCGAAGGAGCGGCGCGATGACAAGATCCGGGAGATCCTCGACCTCGTCGACCTGCCCGACGTCGGGAACCGATACCCCGGCCAGCTCAGCGGCGGGCAGCAGCAGCGGGTCGCGCTCGCCCGGGCTCTGTCGTACGAGCCGTCGGTGCTCCTGATGGACGAGCCGCTCAGCAACCTCGACTTCCAGCTCCGGCGGTCGATGCGGCGCAAGCTCATCGACATCCTCGACGACATCGGCATCACGACCATCTACGTGACGCACGACCAGGAGGAGGCGTTCGAGCTCTCGGACCGCATCGCCATCCTCCGGGACGGCAAGCTCGTCCAGATCGGCGAGCCCACCGAGCTCTACCGACGCCCGAAGGCGGCCTTCGCGGCGGACTTCCTGGGCGAGGCGAACCTCTTCGAGGTCGAGCGGATGGAGCCCGTCGAGGGCCACGACGGCCTCATCGCCTGCACGGTCTACGAGGGGGACGAGCCCATCACCATCCACGGCGTCGACCGGACCGAGGGGATGAGCGACCACCCCGTGCTCGTCACGCGACCGGAGCACCTCGACCTCGAACCCGTGGGCGGCGGGTCCGACGGGACGGCCGAGGCCGACCACGTCACCGGCCGGCTCGTCCAGCAGCTCTACCGCGGGAGCTTCACGCAGAACATCGTCGAGGCCGGCGACCTGGTCTTCAAGGTGAAGACCGAGGAGCCCCGGTTCGAGGAGGGCTCGGCGGTCGACGTCGTGGTCCCCTGGGCGAGCACGTACGTCGTCAAGGAGTAG
>Ga0102944_1000181_pt1 | contig 52289 bp, 44 predicted proteins | sample SalPonD_shore_MG_FD_78172 | JGI IMG/M metagenome (GOLD analysis project Ga0102944, IMG submission 78172) | Salt pond soil microbial communities from South San Francisco under conditions of wetland restoration - Salt Pond MetaG... | ecosystem: Environmental > Aquatic > Marine > Intertidal zone >... | reverse complement strand
TCTCTGCGGGGTCGACGAGACTCGAACTCGCAACTTCCGGCGTGACAGGCCGGTGCTCTAACCAATTGAACTACGACCCCATATGTTTGCTACTAACCTTGCTGGCTCTGGTCCTCCGGTTTCTTTTTCCGGTACAATATCGCCACCGGGACTACCACCAGGTACGCGATGAATAAAATCACCGGGGCAACCACCAGGGACCAGGTGCTGGAGGTTCCACCCAGGGCCATCACCACATAGCCGGCAATAATCAGTAGCAGACCGGCGAAAAATATCAGGTAATTCTCCCGGGTGAAGACCAACCGGTTGATGACCTGTTTGGTCCTGGTACCTCTTTTTCTGGTGTGTTTCTTTGCCATAGCGTGGGAAATATATGTGTTTGTGAAAATGCTGTCAAGCGGTTTCGACGCTTCTGACCGCTTTTCGTCTCCTGCCTGTATTCTGTTCGGAGTTTCTACCCCGGGAAGGGATGGAAAGTTCCCTCAGGCGCCCAGATCGGTCTTGATCCGCAGCAGGTTCATAATGTCCCGCCGGGTGACGACGCCCACCAAATCGTTCTGATCGTCCACCACCGGCATCCGGCCCTGCTCGTGGGAGGTGACCATGCGGCTGAGGCAATCCACGGCTTCCTCCTCCGGATGGAGGATGAGCTCCTCCCGCACGGCTTCCATCACCTGCTGTACCGGGCTATTACTCCACTCATCTCTGGGCAGCTTTTTGACATCATCCAGGGACACCAGTCCGACCAGTACGCCGTCATTCCGCATGACGGGAAACATATCGAACCGGTATTTCAGGATGTAATCGTCGACCAGGGCCTGGCAGCTGAGCCCGGGATTCACGTGCACCACGTCCTCACTCATGAGGTCTTTCACCTTGACTCCGGTGAGCGCCTGGCGCATAATGGTTTGCTGCTTCCCGCTCTCTGCGGCCATATTCAGAAACATACCGATGAAGATATACCAGATCCCGCCCAGCAGACTGCCGGAAAAGGCGGTGATGGCGCCGAAGGCGATGAGCAGGAAAGCAAAGCCTTTCCCCACCGTGGTGGCGGCATTGGTCGCCTTGCGCAAGTCACGGGTCCGTCCCCAGATGATGGCCCGGAGCACCCGGCCGCCATCCAGCGGAAATCCGGGGACCAGATTGAAGATCCCCAATGCCAGGTTCAGCAATGCCAGATAGCGCAAGATAGCAAAGGTCGGCAGCGACCACTGTTGGATGGGGAGAAGAGAGATGGCATAGAATACGCCGGCCAGGATCAGGGAGGTGAGGGGCCCGACCACGGCGATTTTAAATTCGTCCCCGGCCGACTCCGGCTCTTGGGTCATTTCCGACACCCCGCCGAAGATAAACAGCCGGATCCCGCTGATATCCAGGCCCCGGCTCCGGGCGACCACCGAATGGCTCAACTCGTGCACCAGCACGGAGATAAAGAGCAACAGCGCGGCAACGACTCCCATGATCCAGTGTGTTGTTGTTGCCAGCTGGGGGTACACCGAGGGAAAATAGCCGGCGCCCAGGGTCCAGACGACCAGCGCCAGGATGAAAAACCAGGAGAAATCCAGGGAGATCTCAAACCCGAGGACCTTAAACAAGTTGAGTTTTTTCATGGACGTTTATTCCTCAAGTGATTCGCTTGGTTCGTTTTCGGTCTCTTCTTCCTGCGCCGCTTCCTCAGTCTCTCCCTGAAGGATTTCCTTCAACTCGGCGCCCTGAATCACCTCTTTTTCCAGCAACCGGCGGGAGAGCGACTTCAGCGTACTGCGATGGTTTTCCAGTAAGCCGTATGCCTTTCGGAAGCAGCGGTCCAGGATGGTGCGCGCCTCGTCGTCGATCATTTCGGAAAGGTGATCGCTGTACTGTTCGTTCTGCATCCAGGGCTGCGGCATTCCGTCCTCCTGCCGGAAGGCGATATTGCCGATCTTCTCGCTCATCCCCCAGTTACTGACCATTTTCCTGGCGAGGCGGGTCGCCTGGACCAGGTCGCTTTCCGCACCGGTGGTAATCTCGTTGAAGATCAGTTTTTCCGCCGCCCGGCCGCCCATCATGACCGCGATGCGCTGTTCCAGGTACTCCTGATTAAAGTTATGCCGCTCGTCCTCGGGCAACTGCTGGGTGGCTCCCAGTGACCGGCCCCGGGGGATAATGGTGACTTTTTCCACCGGATCGGTCTGATCCTGCAGCTCGGCCACCAGGGTATGTCCGGATTCGTGGATGGAGATCCGTTCTTTCTCGTCGTCCGACAGGATCAGGCTGGATCGTTTCATCCCCATCATAATTTTATCCCGGGCCACCTGAAAGTGAATTTTATTCACCGCGTCCGCTTTATCCTTCACGGCATTGATGGCCGCTTCGTTCACCAGGTTTTCCAGGTCGGCGCCGGATTGTCCGGGGGTGCTGCGGGCCAGATCGTCCAGGTTCACGTCGTCCGCCAGGGGGACTTTCTTGGTGTGCACTTTCAGGATTTCCAGGCGCTCCCGCATATTCGGCAGATCCACCTGGACCCGCCGGTCGAATCGTCCCGGCCGCAGGAGTGCTTCGTCCAGGACATCGGGCCGGTTGGTAGCCGCAAAGACGATCACGCCCTCGGTGGGTTCGAAACCGTCCATTTCCGACAGGAGCTGATTCAGGGTCTGCTCCCGCTCGTCGTGTCCGCCGCTGATGCGGGTACCGCCCCGGCGCTGGCCGATGGAATCCAGCTCATCCAGGAAAATGATGGAAGGACTGCTTTTCTTGGCTTTTCCGAACAGGTCCCGGACCCGGCTGGCGCCGACCCCCACCAGCATTTCCATAAAATCGGATCCGCTGAGATGGAAAAACGGCACGCCGGCTTCTCCGGCCACCGCCCTGGCCATGAGGGTTTTCCCGGTGCCCGGCGGTCCGATGAGAAGTACACCCTTGGGCACCTTGGCCGACAGCCGCTGAAATTCCTCGGGATGTTTCAGGAACCGGATGGTCTCCTGGAGCGCTTCCTTCTGCTCCTGATACCCGGCCACGTCGTCAAAGGTGGTTTGCACCTGTTCCTTGGTGAACAGTTTCGCCCTGGATTTGCCGATGGACATTAATCCGCCGGCCTGCTTTCGGGCCCGGCTGCCCAGCCACAGGAATAAACCGATGATCAGGAGAAACGGCAAACCGGTAACCAGCAGCGTGTCCCAAATGTTCGTCTGGGTGCTCTTGGCCTGCACGACCACCTTGCTGGTATCCAGGAGGGTACTGAGCGAGTTGCCGGCATACGGCGGAATCACTGTCTGAAAAGCCCGTTCCTTCTTGGTCTGTTGCCCGGCATAGGTGCCCGAAATCTGATCACCCTGGACAGTCAGGCTGTCGATCTTGCCCTGCTGCACATCCTGTTTGAATTGAGTATACGTTATTTGCTTTCCACCCTGCTGTCCGGGCATCATAAATTGAAACGCCAGGTAGGCCAGCACGATAAAAATAATCCAGTAGATAAAGGGCGGGAATCCCATCCGGCCCTTCCCGGGCCCCGGCTGGCGTTGCTGATCTTGTTGTGATGGTTTGTTCGGTTGATTATTCATGGCCATCAACTCGTTTACGGTTTAGTATGTTCATGATGTTTTCGCGGCCCGGAGTGAGAATTCCTGCGCTTCATAGCGTACTCCGTTATTGCCCGTCCCCTGCTCAGATGCCAGAAACAGAAAGATATCCATAATATCATCGGGTGAGGGCAGCGTCTCCGGGTCCTCTTCCGGATAGGCTGCCGCTCTCATATCGGTGGCGGTGGGCCCCGGATTCACGGCATTCACTTCGATTCCGGAATCCTTGAGTTCGTCGGCCAGGACCTGGGTGAGCCCTTCGACGCCGAATTTGCTCACGGCATAGGCGCCCCAGCGGGCCGATCCGTGGAGACCGGCGCCGGAAGTAATATTGATTATACGGCCGTTGTTCTGTTGTTTCATCGGTTCCAGTACCAATTTAGCCAGGTGAAACACCGCGTTTAAGTTCACATCGATCACCTGTTCCCACACCCCGCCGGGATAATCTGCAATTGGGAGCCGGGGGCCTAATAGCCCGGCATTATTGACCAGCACATCGATCTTGCCGAAAGATTGCAGGGTGGTATCCACAAGTTTCTGCCGATCCTCCGCCCGCATCACATCGGCTACCTGATATTGCACTTCACCGGGAAACGATTGGCAGTCCGCTGCCAGCGACTGTAATGCCTCCCGGTTCCGGGCGCAGGGGACCACCTGTGCACCCGCCTGTACATAGGTCATGGCAATAGTGCGGCCGATTCCACGAGAAGCGCCTGTCACGATAACGCTGCGTCCTTGCAGGTCCATTCATTTTCTCCCCTTGCCACCATTTTTCATACTCATCTCCGATATGCTTTCAATATATGGAAATTAGGATTGTCCCGCAAACCCGGTCAATTACGGGTAATTCTTGCCACTCGGTTGAAAATATTCTAATTTTTACCCGATGCGGAAATTGGCGCTTATATTCGACTTGGACGGCACGCTGATTGATTCGAGCGAAGATCTTGCTCTGGCAGTCAATGGTATGTTGGATGATTTCGGTTATCCCCCGCTTTCCCTGGACCAAGTCATTGATTTTATCGGGGACGGCACCCCCAAACTTGCCGAGCGATCTTTACGAACCGTGGGAGCCATTCACGGGCCGGACGACCCTGCATTTTCCACTTATTTTGATAATTTAATGGGCCATTACGAGGCAAACCTGGCCAACAAAACCAAGGTGTACCCCGGGGTGTATGAATTTCTGGCAGCCCATGCCGATTCTCCCATGGGAGTGGTCACTAATAAACCGAGCCAGTTCACCCGGCCGGTCCTGGAAGCGTTCGGCATGCTGAAATATTTTTCCTTCGTGGCCGGCGGCGATACCTACGAACAACGGAAACCGGATCCCTATCCCATCCGCATGGCCATGCGCGCGCTGGGTGCCCAACCGGAAGACACCGTAGTCACCGGCGACGGTGATACGGATATCAAAGCGGGCAAGGCGGCTGGTGCGATTACGGTGGCGGCCCTCTACGGAAACCGGTCGCCCGAGGCGCTGGAAGACCTGGCGCCGGACTACACCCTCGATTCCTTCTTGGAACTGAATGATATTATCGAGGAAATTCTGACTGCCCGCAAAGAACCTTAATCATTTTTCAGAGGGTCTATAAAAGCAGAAGGCCGCTTGAAAAGCGGCCCTCTGCTTGGTTGGCAGCACTTACCGGAGGGTAAGAGGTTTATTTTCAGTTTTGTTTACTCCAGGTGGTAAAAAAAGTTCCATTTACTTAATGATCTATCACCATTACCTTACAGGAGCGGTTTAGACGGAAGGTGAAACCAATTAGCAGTATTCCCAAACCGTTTTCGAGAGGATAGTGTTTATTGACGAGGCATGAAGGAGATCCGAATGATGAATAAATCATACAAACTGCTTGGCCTGATTTTGTTGTTAATTCTGGCGGTGGGCTCGTTGCCGGCGCGGGATTTGAAGTTAGGCGACGATGCGCCGGATTTTACCCTGCCCTTTGCATCACCGGATACCATTGATTTTGACGGGGTCCGCCTCAGTGATTATTACGGGAAACAGAACGTCGTGCTGGCGTTCTATCCCGCGGACTGGAGTCCGGGCTGTACCACCGAGATGTGTAATCTCCGGGACAACTTCGCGGAGCTGTCTCAACTGAACGCCGCCATTCTGGGCATCAGCGGGGATTACGTGTTTTCGCATAAAGCCTGGATAGAACATCACGGCATCCAATTCAAATTGCTGAGCGATCACCTGCACAAAGTGGCCCGGATGTACCAGAGCTATCGTCCCACCATCGGCATGAACAAGCGGACGGTCTTTATCATCGATAAGGAAGGCAAGATCGCCTATATCAATCTGAATTATACGGCAGGCAACCAACAGGATTTCCGGCGGCTGCAGGAACACCTGGCGGCACTCGGCAACTGATCTTCCCGCTCCCCGCATCCGGCTTGTCGCTGCTGCAAGCGGCTCTTCCATCCTGACCTCTCTTCCGGTCCTCACTCAGCAGCGGCGGGTACTGCCGGCTTTATTGCTCCCGGGGTTCCGTGCAACGCCCACCGGAATTAAGGCGTAGAAAGTATATGACGGAATATCGAAGAAAATTCCATCGGATCGCCCGGCGGTTGACCAACCTGGAGTTGCAGCAGGGCGCCGGCGACGAACCGTTCTCCCTGGAGGGGATCCTGGAGGATTTACAGGCGAGCCGGGGCTCGGAATTGCTGCTGGGATCGTATTCCAGGGCAGGTATTCTGCGGGCCTTTGACAAGTTCGGGATTCGCCGGGCGCTCTCGAAGCAAGGGTTCGACCACCTGCAACTGACGCTGAACACGACCGATCAATATCACCAGATGCTGCGTCTGTACTACCAGGACATCACGCCGGATCATCTGCTGGGGGAGCTGGTGGTGCGGAAGGCAAAATACACCTCCCGCCACAGCCACATCCTCCCGGCCCGGTTTTATCCGCTGGAGATGATCCAGATCGAGTGGCTGATCCTCCAGAATCCGACCAGCACTTTCGTACCGGATCGCCCGCCGCTGCCGGGCCAGGAACATCCCGGCCTGGGGATCGGGAAACAAGTGCTGGAACTGTTGTATCTCATGGCCAAGCACCAGCGAACCCAGGGACTGCTGATCGTGCCCCATTATTACCATACCGCCCTGATCTTCTCCCGGGAATTTCATTTTATCAACCCGGCCTACCAGGCACTGCTCAACCGGATGGAGGCGGATCTGAAGCAGTATTCCCTCCCGGTGCGGGCCTGGGGAGTGGAATGCGGCGCGGTCTTTCACAAACATGACAACACCCGATTCCGCTGGGATCCGGAAGAACAAATCCTGGCCTGTGACCATCAGCTGCGCCGGCATTTCCACTCGCCGGCTTATCTGCGAAAAGTAACCAAAACCGAATCCCGCTATGCGTTTTACCTGGACACGGCTCTCCTGCAAAAACAATTACCCCCATATATTACTCTGGCAGGGAATCATGACGCAAAATTTACAGAAGTTACGGGATGATGCCTTACAGATTTTCCGGGCGGCGCTGGCCCGGGCGATGCCGCAAAATTCTATTCCCCGGCTGGTGAGCCGTCAGGGCGACACCCTGGAGATCGACGGGGAGCCGTATTATTTGCCCGACTACGAACACGTGTATGTCATCGCCTTCGGCAAAGCGGCCGCCGGCATGTTTCAGGCGGTGTACAAGCTTCTCAAAGATTACCTCAATGGCGCGGTGGTCATTTCCAATGCCCTCCCCAATCGCAGTTCCCTGCCGTCAGGGCGACACCTGCGCTATTTCGAAGGCTCCCATCCCTTGCCATCCGAACAGAACGTACGGGCAGCGGAACAGGTGATCGACATGTGCCGGGCGGTACAATCCGGGGACCTGGTGCTGTTTTTAATCTCCGGAGGCGGATCCGCCTTGCTGTTCGCCCCGAAACCCGGCATCCGGCTGAACCAGTACCAGTCCCTGGTGGACGACCTGATGAAACAAGGGGCGAACATCAACGACTTAAACACCATCCGTATTGTGCTTTCCCAGGTGAAAGGTGGGCAGTTGTTGAATTACCTGCCGGAGGATGCGGAGGTAGTCAACCTGATTATCTCCGACGTCATCGGGGATCCTCCCGCGTTCATTGCCTCCGGACCGACGGTGTTTTCCAAGGTGGATACACCGGCCCAACGGGTGATGATGGCCAAATCCATCCTGGAGAAATACCAGTTGTACCGGAAGTATCTGGACTGGCTTTCCCCGGTGCTGCAAAAAAACCAGATCCGCGCCCCGGTGCTGGATCCGGAGACCTATTTTGTGGGCAGCAACCGGCTGGCGCTGCTGGCGGCAAAGAAAAAAGCCCGCCAGCTGGGGTACAACACCGTCTTGCTGACCACACAATTGGAAGGGGAAAGCCGGGTCCAGGGCCATCTGCTGGGCACCATCATCCTGGAATCCATCGAAAGCCACAATCCGGCCGCGCCCCCCTGCTGCATTTTAAGCGGCGGGGAAACCACGGTGACGGTCACCGGGGACGGCGTGGGAGGCCGCAACCAGGAACTGGCGCTGGGCGCCGCGGATATTCTCCGGGACGCCGAATCCGGGCTGCTGTTAAGTGCCGGCACCGACGGTATCGACGGGCCCACCGATGCCGCCGGCGCCATTGTGGATTCCACCACCGCCTTCCGGGCGGTCCACGAAGGCGTGAGCATCAAGGACGCCCTGTACAATAACGACAGCTATGCCTTTTTTAAAGCCCTGAACGATTTGATTGTTACCGGCCCTACCGGTACCAACGTCATGGATATCCAGGTAGGGCTGGCGGGGAAATAATCACCCTGCTGACGTAACCTCCTTCATTCTGCTCCCATGAAAAAATCACCCGTGTGCCGGAGCGGCTTTTCCTTTCCAACCAGCAGAGAATTCGTTAGATTCTCGCACTCATTCAACTATGGAAAACCAGCCTCCGAAAAAAAATTCCTGGGTGGAAACTATCCGGCCCCGCCCCGTCTGGCTGCGCTGGCTGTTGCGCGGGATCATTCACCTCATCGGGCACACGGCGATGACGGTGACTGTGCACGGGCGGGAGCATATCCCGGCCAGCGGTCCTCTGATCGTGGTGGCGAATCACTTTTCCATCTGGGAACCGCCCCTGATGATCTACACCATCCCCAAGCCCTTGAGTATTCTGGCCGCGGGTGACATGGACTGGCCCTGGACCCAGGCCTGGGCTCTGTATCTCTACGGATATATTCCGACCAACCGGGATTCGTTCAAGCCGTCCACCATTCGCCAGGCCCGCCGGGCGCTGGAAAACGGCGCATTCCTGGGCATCTTCCCGGAAGCCGGGATGAGTCCGAACTACCAGTTACGCCCCGGTAAACCCGGCGCCGTTTATCTGTCCCATCTCACCGGAGCCAAGATTCTTCCCCTGGGATTCAGCGGGTATGAAGACCCGGCCCGGGACTGGAGACAGCTCCGGCGTCCCCGGTTTCACGCCCGGGTAGGGAAACCGTTCGGCCCCTTCTCCCTCTCCGAAGACAGCACGGCGAAAAAACGGGAATTCGAAGCGTATACGCATGCGGTGATGCGGCGAATTGCGGCACTGCTCCCGCCCCAACACCGGGGTTATTACCTGGATGATCCGGCGGTTGCGCCCTACCTGATGTATCCGTTCGATTAGCCCGCCCTTTACGGAAACAGCGGCGGGTGTTTCAGATGAAAATCGGTCGCATCCTGGTAGGCTTTCGCCATGGCCAAAACCGTGGCCTCGTCGTAGAGTCCCCCGATGAAAGAAATACTGGTGGGCGATCCCTTCTCGTTCCATCCGTTGGGTACCACCACGCAGGGATGGCCCGTCAGGTTGGTGAGCAGCAGGTTATCTCCGCCGAAGGAGGGCGCCACGTACATGTCCACCCGGCGCATCAGGGCCGCCATTTTTTGAATCAGGACGGACCGTGCCCGGTTGGCCTGGATATACTCCACCGCCGGGATAAACTGGGCGGCCCGGAAAATGTTGGGCCAGGTATCTTTGCCCTGCTGCACCATTAAGGAATCCCGGTTCGAGAGCGTGAGATCCTGGAAGGCGGCGCCGGCCTCCGCCTCCAAGATAAAGGCCAAGGCTTCCACCGGAGAATCGGGCAGTGTGACGGGAACCAGATTCGCCCCCAGTGCCCGTAGTTGCTCCAGGGTTTCCAGGTCGTTTTGCTGATTCGGATAGTCCTGCCGGAACAAGGATTTGGTGTAGCCAACCCGCAAATTGCTCCAATCCACGTCCGGGGTGTAATTGAACGGCAGATCCCGCACCGAGGGGTCTTTGCCGTCCGGGCCGCGAATGGCGTCGAAGACAATGGCACAATCTTCCACCGACCGGGCGATGGGCCCCACCTTGTCCATGGACCAGCTCAGGGCCATTCCGCCGTAGCGGCTCACCCGTCCGAACGTGGGGCGCAGGCCGGTGACACCGCACCGGGTGGACGGTGAAACAATGGAGCCCCAGGTTTCCGTGCCGATGGCGAAGGGCACCAGTCCCGCCGCAACCGCGGCCGCCGGTCCCGCGGACGATCCGCTGGATCCCTGTTTTAGGTTCCAGGGATTGCGGGTTTTCCCGCCGTACCAGACATCGCCCATGGCCAGCGCGCCCAGCGTGAGCTTGGCCACCAGAACCGCACCGGCTTCGTCTAATTTTTTAACTACCGTTGCATCCAGATCAATGTGTTGATCCTTGTAAGGCATGGCGCCCCAGGTGGTGCGGGTGCCCTTGACCGCGAACAAATCTTTCAGCCCATAGGGAATGCCATGGAGAGGCCCCCGGTAGTAACCGGCGGCCAGTTCCGAATCGGCCCGGGTCGCCTGCCGGAGCGCCCGGTCCTCCAGCAGGGAAATCACGCATTGCAGCGTGTCGCCATATTCTAGCAGTCGCTGAATATACATTTTGGTGAGCGCCACCGAAGTGATCTTCCGGGCGCGGATGAGGGCCCCTAAATCGCGGACCGAATAATACGCCAGGTCCCGGAGGTTTTCCGGAACCCGGAGGGGATTACCGGGCGACGAGAGTTCCATCGGACGTTCATCCCGGGAGAAGGTCTGCCCGGGCGGCACCGGATCGAACACCAGGGCCGGACGGACCGCGTTCGGCTGATGCAGTCCCCGCAGGGTATCATAACTCTCCAGATACCACTCCAGTTCGTCCATGGCTGAATCCCGCTCGGCACGGGTCAGTTGTAATCCCAGGATGTGCTGCGCCGCCCCCGCGTCCCGGGGAGTAAACCGGATGCTGTCGGGGCTCCCCTGGCCGAACGCAACCGGCCAGGTTCCCAGAAGAAGTAATACGGCTACCACACGATGTGTCATTGGTCCCTCCTGCAGGTGATGAAACTTCTGCTTTCTCCCGATGCAGCGTGGGTCGGGCGAGAACGGGCATCATTCCTGTACCACTACCCGCTGCATGTCGGGGTGGCCCTCAAATGAAAAATACCATTTTATTCGATGGAAAATTTCTCTAATATACCATTCGAATTCCAACAGAATTTAGAGATAAATTTCCGGAATGCAAGCACACACCAGACGGACTCACCACAGAGATCAAAAGTTAAGGCGCCCTGTTTTTGGTTGGGCGGCTGCTTATTCCCGGCCGCACTCTGTGCCCGAACCATGATTTCCGTACCTGTCATAAGACCGGCTATCCCGGTGGCAGGGGTGGCCCTCACCTGGTGGCTCTTCACCTTCGGCGCGTGTCACGGAGAGCCACGGACGGAGGACCCGGCGCTGCTCGACCGGGCCCGCCGACTGATCCGGCACGTCCTGCTGCTGGACACCCATATCGACGCGCCCATTCACATGGCGAATGCCGGGGTGGATATTACGGGATCAACAGACCGGCAGTTCGATTACCCCAAGGCCAAAGCCGGCGGGCTGGATGCCGCCTTCCTGGCGATCTATGTCGCGCCGAAATTTCAGGACGCCGGAGCCCGGGCGGAAGCCGACCGGCTCATCGAAACCGTGCTGGCGGCAGTATCCGCTTCCCCCGAGAAATTTGCGCTGGCCCGCGGTCCCGAAGATATCCGGCACCAGCGTGCGGCCGGAGCGATCTCGCTTCCCCTGGGGATGGAGAACGGCGCTCCGCTGGAGGGCGACCTGGAGAACCTGCGCTATTTTTATCACCGGGGTATTCGCTACATAACGCTCACTCATTCCAAAGATAATCACATCTGCGACTCGTCCTACGACACCAGCCGTACCTGGGGCGGACTGAGCCCGTTCGGCAAGCAATTGATCCCAGCGATGAACCGGATCGGCATGATGATCGACGTGTCCCACGTGTCCGACGCCGCCTTCGACCAGGTGCTGGCACTGAGCCGGGCGCCGGTCATTGCTTCCCATTCGTCCTGCCGCGCGTTCCTGCCGGACTTGGAGCGAAACATGAGCGACGAGATGATTCGACGCCTGGCATCACAGGGCGGAATCATCCAGGTGAATGTCGGCTCCTACTTCATCAGCCAGGAGTACCGGCAGGGGTGGGATCGGCGCCAGGAGATCTTCCAGGTTTTTTTGGACGAACACCAGCTGGAAGAGGAGGATGAGGCGGCAGGAGAGTTCATCGGGGCATACGACCGGGAACATCCTCTCCCGGAGGTCCCGCTGGGGTGCGTCGCGGATCACATCGATCACGTGGTGGAGCTGGCGGGGGTCCGTGCAGTGGGAATCGGCTCGGACTTCGACGGCGTTCCCGCAGTGCCCCAGGGATTGGAGAACGCCTCGCAATACCCGAACTTGATCGCCGAACTACTCCGGCGGGGCTACCGGGAGGAGGCAATCGCCGGGATCTGCGGCGAGAATTTTCTCCGGGTGTGGGCGAACATCAACCGGGTGGCGGACTCATTGCAAAAGTCAGCATCATGAAAGGAGGTCCATGACTACTTCCCAGTTCCCCGGACTTCAAGATATTAAGCGCGCGGCGGAACGGATCCGCCCGTTTGCCCACCGCACGCCGGTGTTGACCTGCGCGGGTCTGAATCGCCTGGGGGACACCGAATTGTTTTTCAAGTGCGAAAATTTTCAGAAGGTGGGGGCCTTTAAATTCCGCGGCGCGTGCAACGCGGTGTTGTCGCTCTCCGATGCGGAGGCCGCCCGGGGCGTCGCCACCCATTCCTCCGGCAACCATGCGCAGGCCGTGGCGCTGGCCGCCCGGTTGCGGGGCATCCCCGCCCATATCGTCATGCCGGAAAACGCCCCGGCGGTGAAGCGGAAAGCGGTGCAGGGATACGGCGCTGACATCACCCTTTGTGCTCCGACCCTCGCCGCCCGGGAAGAGACCCTGGAAGCGGTGGTGCGCCAAACCGGCGCCGCCTTTATTCATCCGTACAACGATGAGCGGGTGATCCTGGGGCAGGCCACGGCGGCGCTGGAACTGCTGGACGAGATCCCGGACCTGGACGTGATCCTCGCACCGGTGGGTGGCGGCGGGTTGTTGAGCGGTACGGCACTGGCCGCGGCCGAACTGGCGCCCGCCCTCCGGGTGATAGGCGCGGAACCGGAAGCCGCGGACGACGCCCATCGCTCGTTGCAGGCAGGAACACTTCTCCCGGCGGACAATCCACAGACGGTGGCCGACGGGCTGCGTACCTCGCTGGGACCGCTCACCTTCTCCATCCTCCGGGAGTATGTGGACGATATCATCACCGTCAGCGAAGAATCCATTGTCGCTGCAATGCGGCATCTCTGGGAACGGATGAAGATCCTGGTGGAGCCGTCGGCTGCGGTACCGCTGGCGGCCGTCCTGACCCACCGGAATGCCTTCCATCTCCTCCGGGTGGGCATCATCCTGTCCGGGGGCAACGTGGATCTGGACCGGCTGCCCTGGATGTGACGCGCCAGGCAGGTCTGTGATTCACCGGTGGTCCGGTCCGGCTTACTGCCGGTCCTGCAGCCGGAACTCTTCCTGCTCCTTGCTTTCCCGCAGCATATCCTCCGGATCATCGATCCGGGGTGATTCCTCCAGGGCCTTCCAGTTGAAGTTCTCATCCAGCGGATCCAGCGCTTTCTGCGGATCGAACACCCGGGGATCCACCGGAAGGGCGTTATAGGGAGTAAAATCCGGGTGGTCGGTGAGCAGGTCCGCCAGGTCGGTGGCGCCGGCATCGTACTGGTTGAGATACGGCAATCCCAGGATATTCCAGAAGGTCTTGAAGATGCTCCCGAAACTGGCGTGCACGTGGCTCACGTAATTCTGCCGGGCGTAGGGGGAGAGTACCATTAAAACACTTCGATGGGCGTCGATGTGGTCCACCCCGTTTTGGGCGTCGTCCTCGGTGATCACGATGAGCATATTTTTCCAGTACCGGGAGTGGGAGAGGAACTCCGCAATCCGTCCCACCGCCAGGTCGTTATCCGCCATGTAGCTTTCCCGGAAGGGATACCCGGCGTCGGGCCGGTCCCCGGCCCCGTGATCCTGTGGCAGAATCACGGTCAAAACCGAGGGCAGGGTATCGGTCTCGCCACCCCATTTCGCCTGGAACTCCCGGATGAACTGATCCACGCGGAATTGGTCCGGAATGGCCATATTGAAGGTGGGATACTGCTTGGACGTCCGGTCGAACATGGGGGCGGGCACCGGATAGTTGTACAGGTGCCGGACACCGGTATACTTGAACGCCGGCTCGTAGTCGGCCGGTTCGAACATGATCCCGAATCCGAAGTTGAAAAATTCCGCGCCGTTTCGGTCCAGGTGATCCCAGAGTGAGCCGGCTTCGTTGTAATCCTCCGGATAGATGGCCCCGGCAGCGCCGGTCATGGCCGGACTGCCCGGAGCGGTGGACTTGGGATTGAACCGCCGGTTGCCGCCGTAACTGGCCGGAGCGGTGGTCTCCACCCACTCGTTGGGATAGGTGTTCACCAGCCACCGGTGGCCGTCGGCCGAGACGTCGGAATCCACGTAAAAGTTATCGGAAATGGCAAACCGCCGGGTCAGGGCCAGGTGGTTGGGCATGACGGTGGCATCGGTGACCTGCCGGTCGCCGGCGTGGTTGGTGAAGGAGGCATGGCGACCATACCGCGCCAGGGTAGAATCGCCGTCGGCCTGAGGTACTTGTCCAAAGATTTCGTCGAAGGTCCGGTTTTCCTTGGAAATAAAGACAATATGCTTAATGGGCGAGTCCTTCTGCCCGGGGTACAACGGCACCGGGTTGTTCTCTCGCCAGTCGAAGGCTGGATCCGTGGACTGCCGGATGGTGAAGTTGTTGGTGATCACCTGCCCGGTGGTCTGCCGGAGCTCCTGATCCGAGGGAATGTCCAGGATCTCGACGGTCCCTTTCATCAGACTGCCGATGTAGGTGCCTTCCGGGCCGGGGACGTAATCCCGGCCTCCGTTCGGTCCGCTGCCGAAGCCCTTGGCGTTGGCGACAATCAGCTGTTCGCCATCCGGGGTGACCTTGAGTTTGGACGGAAACCAGCCTACCGGAATATGTCCCACGACCTTCAGGGTGGGGATATCAATCACTCCTACGGCGTTGATCCCGGACTCGGCCACGTACAGCCGTTGTTGATCCGGAGACACCGTGAGGCCGAAGGGGATGACTCCCCGGAAATTCCGGACCGGCCGGGCCGGTTTCAGCGCCACCGTCTGCACCACCGTGTCTTTCTGCACGCTGATAACGGAGATGTTATCGTTGTTTCCGTTGCTGGCAAAAACGTAGCGATCCGTCGCGACCAGGGAATTGGGACTGGATCCGCCCACCGCCGGGATACCTTCCACCTTTTCCCCCACCAGATTGCCGGTCTTGATTTTCGCGATCACCCGGGGACCGCCGGCAGCAGTGAGATCGACGGTCCAGACCGAAAAGGATTCCGGTACGTTGGGCTCCCCCAGCCCGGGCACGTCCAGGCTGTCGTTGTGAATGCCCTCCCGCATTTCCTCGCTCTGATAGGCAAAGGGCGGGAACTTGAGCCCTTCCGGCTCGGCCGGCTGCCGGTCTTTTTTTACGTTCCGTTTGTAGACGAACATGCCCACGTTGGCCACGTACGCCTTGTCGCCATCCCGGGAGAGGGTGACGCCGAACGGATACCGGCCCACCGGCACCCGGTGCACCACCTGCTGCCGCCGGACATCAATGATCAGCAGCTGGAAATTAATCTGATCCACGGCGTACAGCGTGTTCCCATCTCCGGAGAGAACCATATCGCCGATGTATCCGTAGGGGTAGGCATCATTTCCGGGCCCGGTGGTGCAATCGATGTTGCCGGCACCGGATCCATCGGCCACCCGGAACAGGTAGATGCGATTCTCCTGCCCGCCGGAGACGTACACCACCCGGTTGTCCGGACTCACGGCCAGCCCCATGAAGACCGAGGCCAGAATGCCGTCATCGGTGGCCGGTCCCGGCGGCACTTGCTGCACTTCAGGCTGCTCACCCGGTACATCGCGAATGATAGTAATGGACAGGGGGCGGATGCCGGAATTCGCGGTCACGGCCACCTGGCCGTCCCGGCTGAGCGCCAGGCCGTACGGGTGCGGCGCCACCTGGATGCTCCGGCCCGCCGGAGTAATAAACCGTCCGTTCGGTAAAACCGTTTTGGCGTCCCAATCGATATGGGTGTACAGGGTGCCGGCGGGTGCCGTGAGCACGGTGACTTCCCTGGGGCCGGGCCGGCAAGACAGCAGCACCACAGCGGCGAACGTTAAGAACAGGATTAAGTGTCTTCGTTTCATCGTAGGATCCTCTGCTTCAGATTTGCGGTGAACGCCCTCCGGATGGTCTGGTAAAGGGATCGGTCTCAAAAGTAGATGACAGAGGTATCGGAAGCAAAGTAAATTTTTTGTAAACAAGGCGAGACGGCCCTTCCGAATCCCGGCGCAATAAATTTTTTCCATTGCATTCCGGGGGGTAAAAACTGTAATATTGTTTGAGACAGGGGGATACTGAAATACACCAACTCTATACCGCGGAAAGGAAAGAAGAACACCAGTACACAACATACGGGATTGTGTAGTGCATTATCGTCCGGCAATTGTCATGAAAAGGCGATGAACGCGATTCCTGTAACAGAACTTCCCTTTATATTCTTCCTCCCGGAAACTGTGTTCCACGCACTGTTTCTGCCCGCACTCTACTTATAACTCATTCATCCGACCTTCCGGTCCCGTTATCCACCTGATAACATGTTCATCGGTCTCATCACGCAAGATGAGATACCGGCTGCCGCTGAAGGCTGACAACATACGTGATGTAACACAGCAGGTGCTTCCCGAACAGATTTATTGAGCAGCATCCCCGGGTTCCTGGCTCCCAGCTGACGAACGCAGCATTTCGACAGTGGTCGTATCCGTTCGTTTGACCGGTTTCGTCGCACGAACAATCCCCGGCGGTACCGGCAGTATGCCCTGAGATAAGAAAAAAATGGGATGTGACACCATGGATATCACGCCGTTCTCCGTAGTACGAGAAGCAGAAGAACACGCCGAAAACATTATCAAAGAAGCCCGGGCCAGGGCCGACCGGCTGGTTCGATCCGCCCGGGAGCAATCGCAGGAGATCCACCGGACCGCGTTACAGCAGGCGGAACAATCTGCCCGGACGACCCTGACCGAACTGGATCAGACGATGGAATCCCATCTCGCTGCGATTGCCAGCCAGACAGAGCAACGCATCCAATCCATACAACAAGCTGCACACCAATACACGGACAATGCCGTGGAATCCATCATACAACGTCTGTTGGAATAAATGGCTCTTTGCACGCTCCGAAAAATCCACTTCTTCACCCTGCCGCAATACCGGGCTCAGCTGGTGCAACGCATCCAGGAATGCGGGTTGGTTCACCTGACGTCCGGCATCACCGGGTCGCCCGCGGAAGACGATGACTATTTTGTGCCGGCCCGGGAGAACAACGCACCGAATCTCTCCGAGCTGGAGACCCGGACCACCGATCTCCGGCGGGCAATCGAAGATCTCGCCAAGTATCGTAATCATCAGGGGATGCTATCCAGGTTCCTGGCAGAGAAGCAACCGGTGGCCAGAAATGAATTTTTCAACCCGGCCCCGGAACGAGTGGCCGGCCTGCTTCAGGAGCTACGTACTCTGGACCTGCAGCGCCAGGAGATCCTCAAGGACATTCGCAATCGGAACGATCTCATCCTCCAGCTCCGGCACCTGGCCGATATCCCGGTGCCGCTGGAACAGATTACGGATACCCGGGAAACCTTCATTCGCATCGGATTGCTGCCGGCCCGAAACCAAGAGTGGTTGCTCTCCCGGCTTTCCGAAACACTGGGTGAAGAGAGCGACCTCCGCATCCTCTCCGGTCATCACGGCCAGGTCACCCTGCTCATCACCGGCCGGCTGGAGCAGAAGGATCGCTTTCTCACCTGGGTGGAGAAGGAACATCTCACCCTGGTTCCTCTCTTTCATCTCACCGGTTCGCCTCTTGAGAACATTCAACGCCTCAGAACAGAGATCAATCAACTGGAGCAACAAGAAGTACAAATCCTGCAGACCCGGAACAGTCTGGCGGCCGAATTACCACTGCTGGAAAAAACGTACGATTATCAGGCCAACGAACTGGCGCGGGCCAAAAAACTCGCCTGGGTCAAACAAAGCAAATATGCCGTCACCCTCAGCGGGTGGATTCACCAGGAGGACGAAGCCGAGGTGCTCTCCCGGGTTGAGGGAAACGGGCTCCCCATCTCCACGGTGTGCGAGTCGCCCCAACCGGACGAGACCCCGCCGGTGGACTATCATAATCCCGGCATGGTCAGCCCGTTCGAATTCATCACCGACTTTTACAGCCGGCCGCAATACCGTGAAATCGATCCGACCCCCTACACCAGCCTGTTCTTTCTGCTGTTTTTCGGTATCTGCCTGACTGATGCCGGCTACGGGTTGTTAGTGACCCTCCTCACCTATTTCGCCCTCCGGAAGGCCAGGTCGTTGACCGCGAAAAGCGCCCAGCTCCTTCGGATCCTCTTCTATTCCGGAATCGCGACCACGCTGGTGGGACTGTTCACCGGCGGATTCTTCGGTTTTTCCTTTCCCCAGTTTCCGCCGCCCCTGGACCGGTTGCAGCATCTGGTCATTTTGAATCCCCAGGAGAATCAGCTCGGATTCATGCTGCTGACCCTGGCGCTGGGAATTATTCACGTCGGGTTCGGGATTTTCCTGAAATTCCATTGGAATCTCAAGCACGGGCGCCCGTGGGAGGCATGGCTGGACCAGGCGCCCTGGCTGGGGATCCTGCTGGGGATTGTGGCCCTGGCGGGCGCCCAGGCCCTACCCGCGCTGTGGTTGGGGACTTTCGGTTACCTGCTGTTGGGTGTGGCGGCGGGAACAGTGCTCCTGTTCGCCGGCCGGTCCGCTAAGAACCCATTTGTCCGCTTCGGGCAAGGCGTGTTTTCCCTGTACCAGATCTCCGGGCTGTTCGGAGACATCCTCTCGTACGTGCGGCTCTTTGCCCTGGGGCTGGCGACCGGGGTCATCGCCGGCGTGGTGAACTTCCTGGCCGGACTCGCCACCGGCATCCCGTATCTCGGCTATCTCCTGGTCCCGGTCATTTTCATTGCCGGCCATACGATGAATATCGCTATTAACGCACTGGGCGGGTTCATTCACACCACCCGTCTCCATTTTGTGGAATTCTTTGGAAAGTTTTTCGAAGGCGGCGGCGAACCGTTCCAACCGTTCAAACTCGATCTCACCTATACGACCATACGAGAAAAGGAGCACTTATGAATTTCGCAGTCATCGCGGCTCTGGTGGGTACTGTCATCGCTGTGGTGGTCCCCGGGATCTCCTCGGTCCTGGGCATCAAATATGTGGGGGAGGCCAGTGCCGGAGCTATGACCGAAGATCCGAAAAACTTCGGCCGGTTCCTGGTACTCCTGGCGCTGCCCGGCACCCAGGGTATTTATGGTTTCGTGATCGGCTTTCTGATCCTCCAGAAGATCGGCTTTATCACCGGGACCATCCCGGCCATGTCTTCCGCCGAAGGAGTCGCATTGTTGCTCGCCAGCCTGCCCATCGGAATCACCGGGCTATCCGCCATCATGCAGGGAAAGGTCTGTACCGCGGGCATCGGCCTGGCGGCGAAACGGCCGGAAGAAACCGGCAAGGTGATGGTGATGGCGGTCTTCGTGGAGTTCTATGCGGTGCTGGGTTTATTGATTTCCATCTTTTTACTGTTCGGGGTACAAGTCTGATGCCACTGGATAAATTACTTCAAGCCATCGAAGCCAAGGCGGCCCTGGAAGCGGACGAGATTCTCCGCCAGGCCCGGGACGAAGCGGATCAGATCCTGGAGACGGTTCGGGCCGCATCCGAGACCGACAGCCGTCGCTTACAGGAAGAACTACGGGCAGAACACGAACGGGAATGGAGCCACCGGCTCTCGCAGGCACAATTGGATGCCCGAAAGCAGCTCCTGCAAACCAAGACTGCGATCCTGGATCAGATCTTCGACCGGGTTATCCGGCAGTTCAAATCACTGGACCCGGAGCAATACCGGCAATGGCTCACCGATCAGATCTGCCGGATGAGTGACCGGGGCCTGCAGACCATTGTCTTTGCGGAGGAAGACAGCGCACGCCTCCCCGCACGCTGGATTCAGGATCTCCGGAAACGGTTAGATTCACTGGGAATCACGCAGGAGATCGGCGTGGAGTTCTCCGGATCGGATTTCACCGGCGGGTTCATTCTCCGGTATCCGGACTATGAAATGATTGTCACCTGTGAGGCGATGGTGAAAGAACTGCGGGAGAGCCTGGAAGCCGAACTTTCCACCCTGCTGTTCGATAGCAAATGAGTACACTGTTCAACATATCGCAATTCAGCGAAGACAGCCGCTTCGCCAGTGCCGTGGGACGGATACGCGGCCTGGAAGCGCAGCTGCTTCCGGCCGCCAGACTGGAGCATCTGCTGCGGGCCGGCTCCTGGCACGCGCTCCTCCATGCCCTGCGGGATACCGCCTACGGGGCCCTGTTGACCGGCGCGCGGAATAGTCGGGATATTCAGGATGCCATCCAACAGATATTTACGGAACGCTTTCGGCTAGTGTACGTGCTGGCCGCTCCCGATCAGCGGTTGATCCGAACCCTCTTCACCATGCACGACTTTGCCAACCTGGTGGTTCTGGCGAAGAGTGCACTCAGTGAATCGCCCAGGCGGGTTCCACTGAGTGCGATGGGCCTGGGCCCTCCGGAGAACCTGGAAAAAGCCGTCCAGCAGCGCGGACAGATTCCCGAGCCCCTAACGGCTGCCTGGCGGATCGCCCGGCAAGACTTCGACCGGCACCATAGTCTGGTTCGGGTCGAGATGCTCCTCTGGAGGGAATATCTGGATTATGTGCGCGGCGAGTGCGAACGCAGCGGGATTCTGTTCGCGCAGGCGTTGCACCGGTACCAGGTGGATACGATGGCCTTGATGTTTGCCCTCCGTTGGAGACACTGGCTGGAACAGGCCGCCTCTGAGGCTGCTTTCCCACCTGACCTGGCCCTCTTCCCGGCAGACGGGAATCTGCCGACTGATAAAATCCAATCCCTGATTGAGGCCGAGTTCAGCCGGATTCCGCAAATTTTGCACTACACGTCCTATGGAGCGATTTTCGAGAACGCTTCGGAAATTCCGGAAACATCCGGCCTTCTCTGGCAGCTGGAGCTCTCTCTGGAAAACCTGCTGACCGAAGTCTGCCGGCTGACCCGGTATACATCGTTTGGCATCGAACCCCTGGTGGCGTACCTGTGGTTTGCCCGCCAGGAATATAAAAACATGCGGTTGATTCTATTGGGATTGTTCAGAAATATGAATACGGAGATAATTGCATCGAGATTGCGGGAGCCCTATGGATAAAGTCCTCTTCATCACGGATCAGGATTCGGCAGAGGTGTTCATGCTGTTGGATCAGCTCGTCCGGATCGTACACGACCCCGGGGAAACGGAAGCGATGTTTACCGACGCGCTTCGGGAAGGGTACAGCATTATTTTTATTACGGAATCCGAAGCGGCCGCCATCCAGCGGCAAATCGCCAAAGCCCGGCAGGGGAGTCCCACCATTGTCATGGTCATCCCCGGGATGGGGAGTTCCCGGGATACGGGGATGCGCCAGCTACAGGCCTTGCGGAAATCCGTCACCGGGATGTGACACCAGGCGGGTGCCCTCTGCCAGGGAGGCGAAAATCATCCGGACATCTGCAGTAAAGGAGTGAGACATCATGGAACAGGGAATTGTTGTGAAAATCTCCGGCCCCTTAGTGGTCGCCGAACAGATGCAGCAGGTCCACATGAACGACGTGGTGCGGGTGGGGGAGCGGCAGTTGATCGGGGAAATCATCGAATTGCACGGCGACCGGGCGTTCATCCAGGTGTACGAGGAGACGGCGGGGGTTAAACCGGGCGAACCGGTGGTCAGCCTGGAGCAGCCCCTGAGTGTGGTGCTGGGCCCCGGGCTCATCGGATCAATCTACGACGGGATCCAACGCCCCCTGAACATTCTGCAGGACCTGCACGGCCATTTTATCGCCCGGGGGGTCACGGCGCCGCGATTGGATCACGAGCGGCGCTGGGAATTCATCCCCGGCCTGCAGACCGGCGATCGGGTCACCGGCGGTGTCATCCTTGGAGAGATCCAGGAAACGCCTCTTATCGTGCACCGGGTGCTGGTGCCGCCCCGGATCACAGACGGGGAAATCGTGACCATCCGGGAGGGAGAATTGACTATTGACGATCCGGTAGCGGAAGTCCGGCGAAATGGTAAGGTGGAGGAGATATTTATGGTGCAGGATTGGCCGGTGCGGAAGCCGCGTCCGTACCGGCGCCGGCTGAATCCCGAGGAACCCCTGGTAACCGGACAGCGGGTCATCGATACCTTCTTTCCCATCACCAAGGGGGGGACCGCCAGTGTGCCGGGCCCGTTCGGTAGCGGAAAAACCGTCGTCCAGCACCAGATCGCCAAATGGGTGAATGCGGAAGTCATCGTTTTTATCGGGTGCGGTGAGCGGGGGAACGAAATGACGGACGTGCTCATGGAATTCCCGGAATTGCAGGATCCGCAATCGGGACGGCCGCTGATGGAACGGACCATTCTCGTGGCCAATACGTCGAACATGCCGGTGGCGGCCCGGGAAGCCTCGATTTATACCGGCATCACCCTGGCCGAGTATTACCGGGATATGGGCTACGACGTGGCGGTGATGGCGGATTCCACCTCCCGGTGGGCGGAAGCCCTGCGGGAGATCGGTGGCCGGCTGGAAGAGATGCCCGGCGAGGAAGGGTACCCGGCGTACCTGGGCGCCCGGCTGTCGGAATTCTACGAGAGGGCGGGCCGGGTCATCTGCCTGGGGGATACCGGGCGCCGGGGATCCACGTCCCTGATCGGCGCGGTATCCCCACCGGGCGGCGACCTCTCGGACCCGGTGGTGCAGGCCACGCTCCGGGTCGTGAAGGTGTTCTGGAGCCTGGAAGACCGGCTGGCCTACGAAAGGCACTTCCCTGCCATCAACTGGCTGACCAGCTATTCCCTGTACGAACCGATTATCGACCGGTACCTCACCGGACAGATCGGCGAACAGGCCGTGCGGGATCGCAACCTGGCCATGCGTCTCCTGGAGGAAGAGGACGAACTGAAAGAGATCGTCCGGTTAGTGGGGCTGGAATCCCTCACGCCGGAGCAGCGGGTGATTCTGCGGGCCGCCCAGGCCATTCGGGAGGATTTTCTGCACCAGAACGCATTTCATGAAGATGATACCTATACCTCTCTCCGGAAGCAATTCCGGCTGCTGCGGCTGGTGATCCACCTTTACGAAGAAGCCAAGGCCCGGCTGCCGGAGCATCTGGATCCGGCTGCGCTCTCCCAGCTGCCGGTGATGGAGCGGCTGGCCCGCGCCAAATACATCCCGGAAACCGAACTCGACCGGTATGACCAGATCACTGCCGAGATCTCGGCCGCTCTGGATGAGCTGATTGCGGGACCGCCACCAGGAGACGAACCCGCGCACACTGCACAGGAACCCGTAATCACCGGAGGCGAAGCATGACCGCATCGAATCCTGACGATCTTCTTCGAAAAGAATACCGGACGGCCACCGACATCGAAGGACCGCTCATGCTGGTGGAAGTGACCGAAAACGTGCAATACCAGGAGCTGGTGGAGATCAAGGTAAACGGAGAAGTCCGGCACGGGCACGTCCTGGAGGTGGACGGCCACCGGGTGCTCATCCAGCTGTTCGAGGGCGGCAGCGGCATCAACCTCCGGGAGACCCGGTTTCATTTCATGGGCCGGGGCATGACGGTCGCGCTGGCGCCGGACATCCTGGGCCGGATGTTCGACGGGCAGGGGCAGCCCCTGGACGAGGCGCCGCCGCTCATCAGCGAGATGCGCCGCGATATCAACGGGAATCCCATCAATCCCTGCGCCCGGAATTATCCTTCCGAATTCATCCAGACCGGGATCTCCACTATCGACGGCCTCAACACGCTGGTCCGGGGACAGAAGCTGCCCATCTTCAGCGGGGCGGGATTACCGCACAACCAGCTGGCGGCCCAGGTGGCCCGCCAGGCCCGTATCCTGGGTAAAGAAGAGCAGTTCGCCGTGGTATTCGCCGCCATGGGCATTACCTTCGAGGAAGCCCAGTTTTTTATCGCCAGCTTCCTGGATTCCGGCGCCCTGGAACGCTCCGTTCTCTATTTGAACCTGGCCGACGACCCGGCCATCGAACGAATCGCCACGCCCCGGATGGCGTTGACGACCGCCGAATACCTGGCCTTCGACCACGGAATGCACGTGCTGGTAATTCTCACCGATATGACCAACTACTGCGAGGCCCTGCGGGAAGTCTCCGCCGCCCGCAAGGAAGTGCCCGGCCGCCGGGGTTATCCCGGCTATCTGTACACCGACCTGGCCTCCCTGTACGAGCGTGCCGGCCGCATCCGCCAACTTCCCGGCTCCATTACCCTGATCCCGATTCTCACCATGCCGGAAGACGATAAAACCCACCCCATCCCCGACCTCACCGGCTACATCACCGAGGGCCAGATCATTCTCCTGAGAACGCTGCATAAAAAAGGCATCTATCCTCCGGTAGATGTCCAGGGCTCCCTCTCCCGGCTGAAGGATAAAGGAATCGGTGCCGGAAAAACCCGGGAAGATCACGCCGACCTGGCCGACCAGCTGTTCGCCGCCTACTCCCGGGGACTGGAAACCCGGGAACTGACCGTAATCCTGGGGGAGGAATCATTGTCCGGGGAAGACCGGCTCTTCTATGACTTCGCTACCGCGTTCGAAGAAGCCTATATTCACCAGGGACCGGAATCCAACCGGAGCATCGAGGACACCCTCAACACCGGCTGGCAATTACTCGCTGCGATCCCGCGATCCCTGCTCAAGCGAATCCATGATGATTTACTGGATAAATATTACCAACCCGCACAAGTCTGACTGAAGGGAGAGCTCCATGCTGTTCGGCGTGTCCGCGAACCGAATGACCTTGCTCAAGCTCCGCAAGCGGCTGGCCATGGCCCGGCACGGCCACACCCTGATGAAGCACAAATACGACGAACTCATGCACATCTTCCAGAGAGAGATCCACTCCGCGATGGACCTTCGGGAGGTGACGGAATCACTCCTCCGGGAAACCTATGACCATTTCACGCTGGGATCCGCCGTTCTCGGTGAGGAAGCGACCGCAGCCCTCCTGGCACTCCCTGCCATAGAAATCCAACTGACGGCTACCACTGAAAATCTCCTGAATATCACCGTTCCGGTCATGTCCGCAACCGTAAAGTCTGCGATACCCCCGGTTTCCCTCTATCAGACCAACACCGACATTGACAGCGCCATCCGAAATCTTTCTCAGGGAGTGCCCCGGTTGTTCAAACTGGCCGAAAGCCAGCAACGGCTGGTGCTGCTGGTCCGGGAGATCAAGCGAACCCGCCGCCGGGTCAACGCCCTGGAATACGTTCTGATCCCCCAACTGGAAACACAAATCAAGTTTATTCAGATGAAACTCGACGAAATGGAACGTGGAAATATCTCGCGTCTCATGCGCATCAAGGCGGTGATCCGGGGCAGTGGATAAAATACTTGCCCGCAGCCCGCATGGGCCGCAAGGAAATATAAGTCAGTGCTGTTTTCTTACTTCAGGTAAGATCCCCAGGGAAAATGAATGCAGCAGGCTGGAGACCAAATCCTTCTCCGGTTCCTTCTCCGGAATCCCCTTTTCATATCCCAGGACCACAAAGTAGAGATTCTTGTCAAAAAAGTTCAGGATCCGGTGGAGAAATTCATCCAATTGATGGAATTCCAGCGAAGACACGAACACCCCTTCCTGCTCGATGAAATTCCAGAGCGTTCGCCGGGCCAGAATAATCGCAAAGGTCAGCTCATGCAGAGGAATGCCCTGCTCCTGCCGTGTCTCGCCTATTTGCATAAACAAGTGGGAGAGTTGCTCCGCATTGGAATTGTGCTCCAGATATTCGCCCAAATGGCAGTACACTTCCTTGATACTCCATTCCAGATCCTCATCGGTCATCTCATGGTAGGACGGAGTGGCCGGGTGCGTCCGGACCCGGTTCGTCCACTGGAGTGTTAGTCGGTCCGCCTGTCGTTCAACGAGTTGAATAATTCGGTCTGATAACATGATACCCCCCAATGTTCTTGTTTGCACATTCGCCTCTGGGAGGGGCATATAACCATTGAGAAGTGTTAGATGAAACGCCGGTAGCATGTTTCATCGGAAGTTGGTGTCCCACCCCGTTTCCCCGGACGGGATGAGTTCGGTCGAACTATGGCACTGGAAAAAGCAGGGTCAAGCAGGAATCAGGTTGGGTAAAAATGTGGGATAGCATTGCCGGCCTCCGGACATCCCTTTCCCATATTTCCACGAATTTCTACAAAATCCCTCCACTCTCTATTTACCTTCAGAGGAGAGGTTTGTCAAGTTTTATATGAGGAAACAACAGACTTTCCGGGGTGGGGTGGCTGAAAATCTGCCGCCGGAGGAGCAATCCGGGGGACGCCGGTATTCCGCTCCGATTTGGGCCCCCTGTCGGTGGATGGTAAGGATGGCCCCTGTCAACCACCGGGCTGATTTTGAGGTTATGACTGGGGTTCCGGTCCGTCGTGGCCGAAATGCTCCAGGTAATCATCCATGGCGGCGCGAATGACTTTCCCGGCGTAGGCCCGGTCGTACTTTCTTTCCACCCAGGCCTTTTTCTCTTCGCCCGGCAGCTGTTTGTAGGTGTCGAAGTAATGCTCAATCCGGTCCAGTAAAATTTCCGGCAGCTCGTGGATATTCTCGGTTTCCTGCCAGAGAGCATCGTTCACCAGCACACCGATGATCTTATCGTCGGCCTCCCCGTTATCGATCATTTGCATCCCGCCGATGACCTTGACATCCAGGGTCAGCTCCGCCCGGTTAATGGGTCGCTCGCAAATGATGCAAATATCCAGGGGATCACCATCCCCATGCTCAGCCTTGGACGCCAGTTCCCCCACCCGCCGGCCGCAATAGGTCCGGGGGATAAACCCATACAATGCGGGCGGCAGGGAAGACGTTTGCTGGGGCCGGTCCACCCGTAGGTACCCCGTGGTTTTATCCACTTCATACTTGACCAGATCAAAGGGGGTGATCTCAATGTACGCACTGACCAGATCGGGCGGGTTTTTCCCCACCTCCAGCCCGTGCCAGGGATGGGGCCGCCACCGGGCATATTTCATTTCATCGTTCATGCGTTGTTCTGTCCTTTCTTCGGGTTCTCAGCATTGCTCTGGGTTCAATGTATTCTTCCGAACCGGCAATTGCAAAACGGTCCGCATGACGGCCGCTATCCGGCCGTCAGTTCTTCACCCTGGGGAGCGGCATACTCCGCAGGAACTGATCGATCAGATCATGATTGATCCGGACGTAATATTCCGCCCGGAGTTGGCGCAGGAGGCGCTCATAGGCCTGTTGGCGTTTGGCCTGCAGCGCCAGATCCCGGATCGTCTGGTAATCATCATCCAAGGTTAGTGGTTGTGCCGGCCTCACTCCGTTCAGCCGGATAATACCCCATCCGGCCGGCGCCCGGAACGGCCGGCTGACCTCACCCACCTGCAGAGTATCCAGCACCGTCTGCAACACCGGATCTTCGACAGTCGATGCCGTGATCCATCCCAGGTTATTTTCGGTATCCTGTGGCTGGTTCCCCTGGCTTGCCAGCGAATCGAACGGGATGCCGCCCATGATTTGGGAGCGCAGGCGGTTCAAGGTGTCCAGTGCCGCCCGCACCACCGGTTTGGGCAGTGTGGGTTTCACCAGGATCTGCCGGGCCCGGACGCGGTGCCCCTCCCGTTGCTCCAGCTGCACCAGGTAATATCCGAAGGCGGTTTTTATGATGTCCGACACATCCCCCGGCTGCAGTGTGACAAACGCTTTCTGAAATTCCGGAATCAGGCTTTCCTGCGAAAGCCACCCCAGTTCCCCGCCCTGCCGGCTGGTGGTGGTGTCTTGGGAATACAACCGGGCCAGTTCTCCGAAACTCCGGCCCTCCCTGAGTAACCGCTGGATTTCCTGTAACTGCTCGACGGCCAGGCTGTCGGCGTCCTGTACTTCCGGTGTATTGATCACAATCCGGGAAATATTGACCTGCCGGGGCCGCACCGGCAAACTGTCCCGATGGGTTCGATAGAAGGCTTCCACCTCCTCCCGGTTCACCGTGATCATTCCGAGAACTTGCTCCCGGTAGCGCTGCACCAGTAGCCGGTTGCGAACGGTCTCCCGAAATTCATGCCTGATCTCCGCCACCGACATATGCACCGCCTCCTCCAGCGCTTCCCGGCTCCCGAATTGCTGAATCAGGGTATCGATTTGCTGTTTCATGGCCAGGTCAACCTGGTAGGTCTGAATCCGGATGGAATCCCGTTCCGCTTCGGCTAACACGATTTTTTGATCGATAAGCCGCTGCAGGACGTCGGAAAGGATCCGCCGGAACGCTTCCGGATGGGCGTAGGGATCCAGGCCCACATTGTAGGCCTGTAATTCCCCGTATTGCATCACCTCGCTCAGCAAGATAACATCTTCCCCCACCACCGCGGCCACGCCGTCGGTAACCTGTTGTGAGATCCCGCTCGCCGGAATCAACAGAGCACTCATCAGCAACGCGCCGGCCCATCGGGTGAATCCGCGGACTTTCCGCTGTAAGTTCCTTCCCTCTTCCAAAGATGCCCTCACCAATGTATCACCTCGTGTTTGGTGTTATCCCGTTCGTTCAGGAACAATGTAACCACTGCACACGAGTTCCGCTAACCGCCCTGATATTTCCGGAAGATACCGCCGGCTGTCCGTACACCGGGGTTTTCAGCCTTGTACATTCTTCCCCGCATATCGTACATTTTACATGGTAATCGAATGGTTCCAACGATGTCCAAGCCGGGAGGTCGAGTATGCCGTTGAAAAAGCTGAATAAAAAGTTGGATCAGGAAGTCCGGCAGTTACAACAAGAGGGGCGGGCCAAGGATCCCGAGCGGGTCATCACCGCCTATATTCCGCCCAGAGATGGCTGGGGCCCCCGGTACAAGCTGGAAGGTTCCGACCAGGAATATCTCCGGCTGAACTCCAACAGCTACCTGTCGTTTTCCCACCATCCGGATCTCATCCGGGCGGCGGACGAAGCCACCCAATCCCTGGGAGTGGGACCGGGGGCCGTCCGGTTTATCGACGGCACCTTTCATTACCATGTCGCCCTGGAAGAACGGCTGGCGGAATTCCTCGGAAAACCGGCCGTGAAGATCTTCAATTCCGCCTACACCGCCAACCTGGGGCTGGCGCTCACCGTGAACACCGACCGGACCTACTGGATTGGCGATGCCTTAAACCATAACAGTATCATCCGGGCCATGCGAATTGCCAAGGTCCCTTCCACGAATAAAGGGATCTACGCCCATAATGATACGGACGAACTGGACCAGTGCCTAACAGACGTCCCGGAGGAGATGGAGCGGGTGATCGTCATCTGTGACGGCATTTTCAGCATGCGCGGGGATTTCGCCCCCCTGGACGTAATCCGGGAGAAAGCCGCCGCCTGCCAGGAGCAGTTTCCCGACGGCGTAATCACCGTGGTGGATGATTCCCATGGGTTCGGCGCCTACGGGGATACGGGGCGGGGAACGGCCGAGTACACCGGGGGAGAACCGGATATCATCGTGGGTACCATGGGGAAGGCACTGGGAGTGAACGGCGGTTTTATCGCCGGTTCCGCATCCCTGATCGAAGCCGTACGCCAGAAAGCCGACACCTACATTTACACGAATCCCCTCAGCCAGGCGGATTGCGCGGCCGCCTTTACCGCTCTGGACATCCTGGACAGCCCGGAAGGCCGGGAGCGCCTAACCCGGCTCCACCAGCGGACCGGACAGTTCCGGGACGGCCTGGAATCACTGGGATTCGAATCCATTCCCGGACCGCATCCCATCGTGCCGCTGGTGGTCAGGGATACCCGGAAAACCCAACAAATGGTCCGCCGGCTGTTCGAGAAGGGGATCCTGGTGGTGGGATTAACCTATCCGGTGGTGCCCAGGGGAGAAGAAACCATCCGGTTTCAGATCAACGCCGCCCATACCGAACAGGATATCGAATACACCCTGGAAGTGCTCTCCGAATTCAACGGATAATCATGGCGGGGGAAAAGGATACGGGGGAAACGCGAAGAGGGGCCGACCGAACTTCATGAGGCAAATGGCAGACGGCAGAAGGCAAAAGCATGTGTTTGGTTCGTACTTCAGAGCTGGAATGACCCGAAAAATCCATACCTGGGTCATGTCATCATTGGGAATACGGAGACTGGAATCCGGAGGGATAAAATCAAACGGTTTTGATGAAAGAACCGAGACAATATCAGAATGCAGATGATCCGGAAAAACTGTTGATATAACCCAAGACGTGCGTTTGCCGTCTGCCGTTTGCCGCTTCACTACTTTATCCCAACCAATAGCCCGCTACTCAAGACCGAAGCCTTCCCGCTGACCCATGCCGGCGATCAGTCCGGCATCAGGATTACCTTAATAGCGTCCCCGGCCGCATGGACCCGGAAGGCTTTCTCGTATTCGGAGAGTTTGAACTGGTGGCTGACGAACCCGTTTTCCAGCATCAGGTCGGCCATGCCGGATTTCAACAGCCGGTACATGGTCTCCCAGGTCAGAAACATATTCCGCCCGATGATCCCTTTCAGGGTGATCCCCCGGAAAATCACCTTATCGCTGAAATCCACGGTGACCGGCTCATTGGGTAAACCCAGCAAGGAAAAGGTGCCCCCGGTGCGAATAATATCCAATCCGTCGCGGTAAGCGGCCGCGCTGCCGGACATCTCGAACACTGCATCCACCCCGTTACTATTGGTCTGATGCATCACCGTGTTCACCAAGCGCTGGTGGGCGTCGGGTTCGGCCATGTCGAAACAGACGTCCACGCCGATATTTTTGGCGACCCGGAACCGCTGCTGCTCCAGCTTCTCCGGTGTATAGCCATGCTCGGGATTGGAAAAATCAGTGGCCACAATATAGGAGGCGCCATTCCACCGGGCAATGGCGGCGGCCATCAGTCCCTGCACGCCGATTCCCAGTACCGCAATGGAAGCCCCCATGGGATTGATGGATTGCACCGTGTGCACGGCATTTCCGAACGCGTCCATGTACGCTATCACTTCCGGCGGAATCTCACCTTTGCGGATCAGGGTGGTATTCCCGGCAGGCACCACCGCATACTCGGTGAAGATGCCATCCTCATGCACACCCTTGATGATGGTATTATGGCAGTGGTGCCCGTTCCCGGTCCGGCAGGAATAGCACACCCCACAGACAATATGCATCTCCGAGGTGATGTAAAATTTGTCGCGCAGGAAATCCAGAAAATCGGGGTCCTCCGCGATCTGTTCATAGGACCGGTCCCGGATGAACAGCTGGACATCGTCGTCTTCCTTGTGGCTCACGTACCGCTCATGGAGCATTCTTGCCAGATGCCGCCGGGCCAGATCCCCGGCATCCGCGACCTCGGCACAGAATTCGTGCCCCACAATGACCTCCTCCGACCGGTTCCCCGACATCTCGGCCTTGACCGAATCCCGGCTCTGGTAAATACCGATATCGGTTCCGCACATGGCCGCCATCACGATTTTCACTTTCACATCGTCCGCCCGCCGGACCTCCGGAACGGGGCGCTCCACTAATCGCAATCCCTTTTCCCAGGGAGCATCAGGTTGGGGGCGGCGTTTTACCAGCGCTTGCATTGTGGCCATCGGGAGCCCTCTTGATCTAATGGGAAATACGCATAATCAATCTCTTGATTACGGGCCAATATAAAGAAACCACCAATTCAATGGTAACGATATTTTCCCCAGAGAAGGGCCGGTGAATACAATGATCCGGACCGAAACATGGCACTCCGTTTGACTCGCATGCTCACCCGGCCGGTGATATATCAAATTCATATAAACACATATCACAATGATATAACCGTCATGCTTCACCAAGAGATCTCTTTTCGGTGTTGCTGGCAACTTGGGATTATCGGGTGAAATATATCGAACCCAATAAGCTGTTGAAAATATTGAGTTTAAAATTTCTCATTCTCCCAAACGTGTATTGCCTGAACCCTCTGCGAAACGATTATTGAACGCTTTCTGGCATGCTAATTGAAAGAATGGGTACTGCACCACGCAATGAAAATAGCTGCGCCGAAGTATTGGTGCCAAGAATCAAATAGATGGAAGCGAAGGAGTGGGGTATGAAAATCGGACGATCCTTTGTCATCGGTTTCCTGTGCATGACTCAGCTGGCGGTGGCGGCCAACATCCGGAACCCACAACCGCCGGACTCCCGCAGGGACAGAACAGCGCAGGCTACCCGGGTAATCAACAACGCCATTCATATCGATGGGAAATTGGACGAGGCCGCTTGGCCGCAGGCCCAGGGCTATGATCACTTTACGGATCGCAGTCCCGTGGATGGGGCGGAACCGACCTTTCCGACGGTTTTCCGGGTCGCCTATGACGACGAAAACCTGTATGTGGGGATCCGGGCATTCGACAGCGAGCCGGATAAAATAAAACGCTACCTGACCCGCCGGGACGAATACACCAATTCCGACTGGTTGTACATCTCCATTGACAGCTATAACGATCACCGGACGGCGTTCGAGTTCGGTCTCAACGCCGCCGGTGTGAAACACGACTTACGCCGGTACGACGATGAGAACGCGGATTACGACTGGGATGCGGTGTGGGACGGAGCGGTACACATTGACCAGGACGGCTGGACCGCCGAATTTAAAATCCCGTTTCGGGAACTGCGGTTCACCGGCAGCGACGACATGAACTGGGGCTTTCAGGTTTACCGTGAATTTCCCCGGAATAAGAATGAATTGATGGTCTGGAATTATTGGTCCAAGGACGAGTCCGGCTTCGTCTCGAATTACGGCACCCTGACCGGGCTGAAAAACATCGAGACCTCCAATCCGCTGTACGTGTCACCGTACGTAGTGGGACAGTCGAATATCTCTTCCGAACTCCGGAATGAAGTGCACCCCAGCAACTACGAGCTGATGTCCCATCTGGGCGGGGACGCCCGGTACAGCTTTGCCAACGGGCTCACCTTTAATGCCACCATGAACCCGGATTTCGGCCAGGTGGAAGCTGACCCGGCGGACTACAATCTCACCAACTTCGAGACCTATTTCGCCGAAAAACGCCCCTTTTTCATGGAAGGCGGCAACATCCTGAACTTCAGTCTGGGCGTCGGAGACGGTGGATTAGCCTCCAATTCGTTATTTTATTCCCGGCGGATCGGCCGCGCGCCCCAGATATCGCCGGATCCGGAAAACGGGGACTACATTTCCATGAAGGAACCGAGCGCCACGAAAATATTGTCGGCCGCCAAACTGACCGGGAAAACCAAGCAGGGGCTCTCGGTCGGGGTGATGGACGCCGTCACCAGCCGGGAACAGGCGGACATCATCTATGGGAAAGATCTCACCCAAACGCAGGTGGTGGAACCGCTGACCAATTACTTCCTGGCCAGGCTGCAACAGGATTACCGGAACGGCCAGACCAGCCTGGGCGGCGTGCTCACCGGGACCAACCGGCGGCTGACCCACACCGGCATCACCTCCATGCGCAGCGGAGCTTACACCGGCGGACTGGATTTGAACCATGAATTCTTCGACCGGAAATACGTGATCCAGGCCGCCCTGGCGTTCAGCTACGTCGAGGGCAGTAAAGAAGCCATCACCGCAACCCAGACCAGCTCGGCCCGGTATTATCAGCGTCCGGACGCCAACTACGTCCAAGTAGATTCCAACGCGACTTCCTTATCCGGCCTGGGCGAAAAACTGGTGATCGGCAAATTCGGCGGCGGGCACTGGCGCTGGATGACCGGGGTGGTGGGCTCCACGCCCGGCTTCGAAATCAATGACCTGGGATATATGCCCCGGGTCGACCGCCATACCCAGTTCTTCTGGGTGCAATACCGCGAGTGGCAGCCGAAGGGCATACTGAACGAATACTTCATCAACTTCAACCAGTACAGCAACTGGACCAATGCTCCGCAGATGATCGATAACGGCGGTAACGTGAACGCCCATCTGACCTTTACCAATAACTGGCGGATCGGCGGCGGATTATCCTACGATTTCTCGGGCTGGGACATCAGCGCCCTGCGGGGCGGACCGGCTATCCGGATCGATCCCCGGACCTATCTGTGGACGTACCTGAACACCGACCGGAGCAAAAACCTGGGCTTCTCGGTCCAGAACAACCTGGAGACGGCCAAGGATATCCGGACTCAATCTTACTCACTCTCCGTGCTTTTCCGCCCCCGCCACAACCTCCAGATTTCCCTGGGGCCCGGATTCAACAAGTCCAACGATTCCTGGGCCTGGGTGGACAAGATGGAAGGCACGGACGGGCAGATGCGTTATATCTTCTCGGACATGCAGCAGATCACCTGGTCCATGACGCTGCGGGCCGACCTGACCCTCATGCCGAACCTCTCCATTCAATATTACGCCCAGCCCTTCATTACGGCCGGCAACTATTCCAACTATAAGGTGGTGGAAGATCCCCGCGCGGAATCCTTCGATCACCGCTTTCACACCTTCGCCGGGAATGAAATCCACCAGGTGGACGATGAATACCGGATCGACCGGAACGGAGACGGCACCACAGATTACAGTTTTAGTCCGGGCGACTTCAATTACAAACAGTTTCGCTCCAACCTGGTCTTTCGCTGGGAATACATGAGCGGCTCCATTCTCTACCTGGTGTGGTCCCAGGGATATACGAATTCCGAAGATATCAGCCGGTTCCGGATGAACCGGGATCTGCGGACCTTATTCCGTTCGCCGGGTGACAACGTCCTGATGCTGAAGGTGAGTTACCTGATGAACATCTAATCTTCCCGGAGGTGCTCCCTCCTGGAAGCAGTGCCTCCCCGGCTCTGGAGGCACGCTTCCGTTGACTCACGCGGAAAAAAAGATGGCATCCCCCCTCGGGATGCCATCTTTATTTATCGTTACCGGTTTCCTGATGCAGATTTTGTTAACAAATATCTTCAATGTTCGTGTGGCGCCTGCGCGCCCGGAGAGAGCGCATCCTGTGAGTACGGAGTTATCCCATTGATGCTGTCCTTGCCTCCTGCCAGTTGTACCGGGATGAGTATCTATTGGATCGTTCAACCCCATTGGGGTCGTGGATAGTGTCTCCATGGATCCACCGGTTTCACCGGTAGCTATTAATATGTAAGCCCTCCGGGCTTCTTACGGCACTCTCAGGTTATCAGGTGCAGGGTTTGAACGGCGCCGAATCCCGGGGGGATTCAGGATAAATAACCCCGAATGAAATTCGGGGGTTTGGACGTCCCCTCTGACCTGCAACTCCAAAGGGGTTGAACGGTTGACGGGAACGATGGTACTCTATTCATCTCTCCGGGTGCATTCGACCCTCAGACCACTTTGGCAGACCGTATGGTAAAATATCATGGGTGAATGTGTCCATGGAGAAGAGAACCTGATAGTATCCTCACCAAATAGTACCTTATGGACAGCGCTCGATTATTGAAAACCTGGCATGTAACTATGAGTTGGGGATTTCATATTCTCATGTGCAATCGACGATTGTTCGTGTCAATTCCCCGACCGGTCGGGCCAGGCTGTGTAATTCGTGGCTCAGAAGGAGCAGGTGATGTTCAAACATATCGTGATGTGGGAGCTGATGGAACAAGCCGGCGGCAAGAGTAAACAGGAAAACGCCCGGGAACTAAAAGAACGGTTGGATGCATTGCCGGCCGTCATTCCGGAGATCAAACAATACGAGGTGGGCATCAACGCCGGCCAGTCTTCCGCCGCCATGGACGTGGTCTTAATTGCCGGATTCGATTCCACGGAGGATTTTGAAACCTACCGCCAGCACCCGGCCCACCGGGAAGTGGTGGACTTCATCGGCTCCGTCCGCTCCATGGCCCGGGTGGTGGATTACGCGGTGTGAAATCTGAAACCGGCTTCAAGCGGCCCGAAGGGGCTTGAAGCCGGTTAACCGACAATGGTCCGACAAATATCCCCGCTTAAACCCGGCTCCGCCGGCCTTTAAGCGGGAAAAACTTCTCATCCCGGGAATCTTTTTATTGAATCCGGGTTTCCACACCCACCCGGATCCAGCGGCCGGGCATGGGCAATCCGGGAAATTCTTCATACGCCGTGTCCAGCAGGTTGGTGACGTCCAGATAAATCCGGACCATCCCTGCCGGCCGGGACAGCCGGGTATCAAGTAATCCGTAATGATCGCCGTGTATGCGATCTTCATACCGGACGGTCAATCGTTGTTCTATTTTCAACGGCAAGTCCAGCACCACGTCGCCAATCAGCTGATGCCGGAGATGATCCAGCACGTACTTGGATTCCATGTCGGAAAGGGACGCCAAATCCGAGTGCAGATAGACATATTTCAACTGGACTTTCCGGAGAAAATCCATTCCAGGGATCCGATCCGGGAATGCGCGGAGATTGATCTCCGCTCCGGTGGTCCGGATACTGGCGATGTTTTTCACCACCCAGGGATCCGCGGCGCTGCTGCGCGCCCAGTCAATCATGTTGGTCCCGTTGCGCCGGAACACGCTGACATCCCCCAGGAAGGCCGGTTTCACCCACTTGAGGCCGCCCTCGAATGACAGCGCCCGCTCCGGTTCCAGGTTCGGATTGCCCTTGTTTGCCGGACTGTCGTAATACAATTCCGTAAAATTGGGTACCCGGTAGGCCTCTCCCACATTTCCATAGAGGCGGAATTGCCGGGAAAGCGGGATGCTGAGCCCGAAATCCGGCAAGGTCTGCCAGCCCCAGGAGGTATGGTAGTATGCGGAGATCCCCAGCATCACCTGGATCAGGTGCGCCACCGTTGCCTGCTGCTCAACAAACAATCCGATCCGCTCCCGGTGGTGATCCCCCAGGCTGGAACTGGCGATTCGCTCCACTCCCAGTTCCCCCCCGAACGCGCTCCGCCCCAGGCTGCTCTCCATCGTCGACTGGATTTCCGCCCCGTAGGAATCCGTGGTGTGCTTATTGCGATACCAATCGGGCCGGGTGTTATCCAGGATAAAATCGTCGTAGTTCCGGCGCCAGATGATTTTCGGGGTCACCTGCATGTGCCGGAGATTGAACCGGGTGCCGGCGTGGAGGATGCCGGTGCGGGTATGCTCGTACTGGTCCGGAAACCGGGTCGAGTAAAATCCGTTTGCACCGAAGGCTTTATCCACGTATCCGGCAAACAGGCGGACCGCCTCGTCACCGGATCCGATGGCCGTTTGCTGGGCGATGCTGGTAATATGAAAGGCCGTGTTATGCCGGTACCCTTCCGATTGGCGCCGGGCAAAGGAGAGCTGATTGGCCGTCGAACCCAACATATAATCCGCGGCGATATCTCCCTCCACCAATCCGTGAGCCCCTCCGGTCAGATTCGTCGTCAGGGCCGTCCCCCGTGGTCGCTGGGTAATGATGTTAATAACGCCGCCGAAGGCGTTGGGCCCGTACACGCTGGAGCCCTGCCCATGGAGGACTTCGACCCGGTTGACGTCCTGCAGGGTCACCGGCAGATTCAGGTTATGGTGCCCGGTCTGGGGGTCGGTAATCTTCATGCCGTTCAGCAGCACCAGGGTCTGCTCGAAGGAGGAGCCCCGAAAACCGACATCCGCCTGCACGCCCAAGGGCCCACGCTGGCGGATGTCCGCCCCCTGGACGTAGGTCAACAGGTCCTGCATGCTCTGCACCGGCAGCATCGCGATGTCGCTGCTGTCCAGCACCGTCACGTGCCGGGCGACGTTGAGAAAGGTGGAAGGCAGCCGGCTGGCCGTGACCACCACCTCCGGCATGCCGTATCTGGCCGGCGGCACATCTTGCGCATCCAGGTGCCCTGCCGGACCGGCGATAACCCCGGCAGTCAGAAGAAACGCCACCAACCAGCCGCTCACCGGATGAGTACTTTTTCCGTGCTGTGGTTCCATCATATATGAGTCACCTCATCATCATTTTCGATTTCATACGTTTCCAACCGGAGGAATGCCGACCGGCATCCTCGTATTTAAAAATACCCTGTTCCGGAACCGGATGTGGAGGTCGGGCCATCTCCCCCGGCGCTGAACCGCCGCGTCCTCCAGTCTCCCGGCTACAGGGACACCGTGTCGCCGGCCTCTACGCCGTATTCCGTCCGCCGGACGGTCAACGCAGCCGTCCCGGGATCGTGCTCCAGTAACAGGATCCAGTGTTCTTCTGCCGCCTGCGGCAGAATGCGCTCTTTTTCTTCAATAATTTTCAGCGGAAAATTGTCGTATCCCATGCCCCAGGGAAGCGGGAGGTGCGCGGCCGTGGGGATGAGATCACCACAGTAGAACACAGTGTTCTCCTCGCCCCGGATCAACGGCAGCTGCTGGGCAGGGGTGTGCCCGTTACTCAGGAGGAGCCGGATCCCCGGGAAGAGTTCTGCCTCTCCCTCTACGAACTCCAGCACCCCGTGTTGTTGCAGGGGGACGAAGTTCTCCTTTCGATAACTGCCGGCATCCTTTGGAGAAGGGTGATTCGCCCACTCCCAGTTCTCCCGCTGGATATAATAGGTTGCCTGCGGAAAGGCCGGCACCAGTTCTCCCTGTTCCTCCCGGGTAGCGCCGCCGGCATGGTCGAAGTGCAAATGGGTGAGCATTACGTCCGTGATGTCCTCCGGGGCCAGTCCTACCTCCGCCAGCACATTTCTTATGCCCGGGGATGCGGGATCGATTTTGTAGATATCCCGGTGCTTGTCGCTCCATTTATCGCCCAGGCCGGTATCCACCAGAATATTCCGTCCGTGGCCCCGGATCAGCAGGATCCGGGCGATCAGGTCAATGCGGTTGCGGTCATCGGCCGGAGTGCGCTTGTGCCAGAGCGGCTTGGGAATGATGCCGTACATGGCTCCGCCGTCCAACCCGAAGGTCCCACCGTTGAGGAACGAAATGTCGTAGTCACCCACCTTCATGCCGTCTCCGCCTGCGGTGTGTAAGCAGATCCCTGCCGGGTACCGCGCCGGGTGAGTTCTTTGATCACGCCCTGCACCACGTGGGTGTGCCGTTTGCCCTTCCAGTCCGGCGCAATCAGGAGATCCGGCGGGGCGCCGCCGGCCATCCGGCCCACCACCAGGTCCGGAGAGAGTCGCTCCAGGAAGTCCGCCACCAGTTGCACCCATTCGTCGAATTCGAACAATTGGAAGGGCTCCTCCTGGTAGACCCGCGCCATCTCGGTCCCCTTGACCACGTGGAGATGGTGAATCTTGACGTACTCAATTCCCAGCGATGACACCACGCCTGCCGTCCGCAGCCAGTGCGACCGATCCTCCCAGGGGAAACCCAGGATCAGGTGGCCGCCCAGGTGAATCCCGCGGCCCCGGGTACGCCGGACCGCGTCCTGCAGCGCGGCGAAATCGTGGCCCCGGTTGATCCTGCGTAACGTGTCGTCCGAAATCGATTCGATGCCGTACTCCACCGAGACGTAATAGTCCCGGGCGATCGCTTCCAACAAAGTTAGTACGGGTTCCGGAACACAATCCGCCCGGGTGCCCACCACCAGGCCCTTGATCTGCGGGTGGTCCAGCGCGGTCCGGTACAACTGTTCCAGGTGCTCCACCTCTCCATACGTATTGGAGTAGGACTGAAAATAGCCCAGGAACTGCTCCGCCCCGTATCGCTGGGATAAAAATTCGATCCCCTGATCCACCTGGTCCTTCACGCCCATGCTCCGCTTCAGATAACTGGGGACAAAACTGGCATTATTGCAATAAGTGCAGCCGCCCTTCGCCACCGTGCCGTCGATGTTGGGACAGGTGAATCCGCCCCGGATGGAGACCTTGTAGGTCTTCCCGCCGAACAGGGCCTGCAAATAGCTGCTGTAATCGTTGTACGGCCGTTCCATATCTCTGGAATATAAAAAACAGGGCCGATGTTGCAAAGATGACTTTGGGGGTGGTGTTTTCCGGGAAGCGAACAGACTGCGCTCTCATTCGTACAGTTCAGCAATCGGAATAAATTGAATTTTTTTAAGGCAAACGGCAGATGGCAGAAGCACGCGTTGGGATTGGATAGGAGCACAATGCTGTGCCTGCGCTATCGGAAGAAAAGAGTGCAGATCGGAATGCGGGGAAAGGGCGAGGAACACATGCGCACATCTACGCATTCACGCCTCTGCACAGAACAATTCCACGCGAAGGAACACACCGCAAAGGTCGCAAAGAAAAACAACTTCTCTGCCACAGATTTGCACAAATACCCACAGATGCACGATTGACAACTGACAATTAACAACTAACGAGACACCTTGTCACGTCTCACTTTTCACGTCTCACAATCGTTACCCCACCGTCTCCATCACCAGGTCCGCCGCACCCAGCAGGGCCTGGTACTGCTCCGGTGGCTGGATGGAGGCCAGGGCGGTCCGGTAGGCGTTCAGCCGGAGTACATCCATGGGGCGGGTCGCTTGGTGGGATTCCAGAAACAGGTCGGTCATGGCCCGAAAGAGCGTTCCCAGGCCCCTCCCATCTCTGGCATATCCCAGAAGTAAGCTGTAGGACAGTTCCCGATCGCCCTGCCGGAGGGACTCGATAATGGCGTCGACACCGCCCGGGGTGGTGGCGTATTCGCGCGGCGCCCCGGATGCGGCATCGGCGTCGAAGCGGGTCGTGAGGTAGTGGTAGATCTGTCCCCGAATGGCGGTGTCCTTCATGCGGACGCCCTCCCATACCTGCTGGGCGTAGACGAGGTAGAGGAGATCGAACGGCGGGCGGTCCGGGTCCCCGAACACGCTGGCATAATAGGGCTCGAACAGGATGTCTTCCTCGTACGCCGTGTCTGTGCGGGCGGGCGGTCTGCCCGGGCAGAGCCGGCTGAGATAGTCGGTCAGCAGAAACACCAGCGGGTTCAGCCGGGCCCGGTCGACGAAATCCACCGATTTCAGCACTGTTCCGGCCAGGATCAATGGAACGCCCTGCTCCTGATCCAGCGAGGCAGCGATTTCGGTCAGAATCTCCACCAGGTAAAAGATGTTATCCATGAGCCAGATCAGCTTCAGCCCTTCGTGGAGAGCCTGTTCCCGCCGGCCGTCGCAGACGTATTCCACGAAATCGTCCACCAGCACGATGTGCGCCATGTCCTCGGGCTGCATAGTGGTGGTGGATTTCTCGTACTCGCCCAGCGGCAGGGTACAGAAGTAGTCCAGGGCCGTCCGATACAGGGGCCAGGGATTTTCCCCGGTATCCTCGTACAGTGTCGCCAGGTCCCGGACGGCATCCAGATAGATCAGCCCCAGCGGCGGGCTTTCCTCCGGCCGCTCATGGGCCGCAAGGTACATCATCTGCTGGAGCGTGCGGTGATAATTCTCCGGAGTCGCCTCCACGAACCCGGCCACGGTGTGCCGGATCGGTTCCGGCTCCTGGCTCCGCAGGGTCTTCTTGACGTCGGCGAAAGTGACAGTCATCGGCGGCAACCGGGACGAGGACAGAACATTGCTAATCGAGAGCAATACTGAATATCGGTTGTATTCCGGGCAGGGAGGGTTTCCAGTGGGGAGCGAAATACGCCCCGCGCCATCTGTGGCCGGATCTCAGCCACTGTAACTCCACCCCGCTTCCCGCAGCACCATGGGTTCCATCTCTTCCCGCATCCCGGCGTCTACCACTTCTCCGATTACCAGGTGGTGATCGCCGATATGGGTGATTTCCCGGACCTTACAGATGAGGTAGGCGGGCGCATCCTCCAGGAGCGGGACGTCATGCTCCTCATCCAGCGTGAAGGGATAGCCGTTCATGCGGCCGTCTTCCACCCGGACCGGCCGGAAGAAGCTGCTGGCCAGGGCTTTATCGCCCCGGGCCACCAGGTGCAAAGCGAACACGCCGGATTCTTTGACCACCTGGTAGGGCCCCCCGTCCAGGCGCAGACCCACCGCCACCAGGGGCGGCTGAAACGAACACTGGGTCACCCAGGTGACCGACCCGGCCGAGATCTCGTCCTCCGCCTTGCTGGTAAACACGAACATCCCGTAGGTGAAGGACTTCAATACCTTTTTTTTCGTTGTCTGGTCCATGGCCATCTACGATTCGGCGCCCCCGGACAGCACCGACTTCACCGTCCGGTAATCCGCTTCCGGGAGGAGATGCACATTGCCCTGAAACGCCAGCTTCCAGTGTGCGGCCGGCCACTTTTTGATATGCTCGAGTTTCTCTTTGAACACCGACGAGTCCACCCACTGATCCCTGGGGAGAATCAATTCGGGTTTGATATTGACCCGCCAGGGATAAGTATCCTCCTTCTTCTTGGAGTGCCAGATGATTTCGCCCCCTTCGAAATAGGTGGAGGTAACTTCTGCGATGCCGGCAAACTGCTGCTTCCCGGTGATATAATAAATCAGCCGGTCGCCCGGCTGCATCTGCATGGCCTTCTTCCGGTGCCGGGACTTGACGCCCTGCATGGAAAAGCCCCGGGATTCGGTGGCGGCGAAGTTCCCTTCGCTGGTGACAATCATCCAATACTGCGCCATCTGTATCTCCTGCCGGTTGTCTTCAGCTGCGTAACCCAAGAATTTAGAGAGGATCTGCCACAGAATCAAGCAGGGTGAGGGAATGCCGGCCAATTATTCCCGGACAAAACGTCGTTTGGCAGCGGCCCTATCTCTGGAAAAGAAAGAGCGAAAATTCCCTGTTCTCGAGTTGAAATCACCCCTGGAAATTCCTAATCTTAGACTATTCGCACATGAAAGATACTTTCGCACACACGTACCGTTTTTTGTCTTCACATCCGCACCCGTCCCGGACCAACTCTATGCCCTGCTGTTCCATCAGGGATTATGAATGATCATCATGTCCAACCCTTCTACAGAACCTTTTTCATCAGCTGTAGATTAACCCAGGAAGGAGCACGAACGTGAAAGGGAAACATCTGCTATCGTTCATCATGCTGTTCGTCTGCCTGCCGGTCGCACTAATGGCCCAACAGGAAGGGCGCCTGTTACGTTTCCCCGATATTTATCAGAACCAGGTGGTCTTTATGTACGGCGGGGACCTCTGGACGGTGGACGCCTCCGGCGGCACCGCCCGGAAACTGACCTCGCATCCCGGCCTGGAAATCATGCCCCGGTTCTCTCCGGACGGCAAATGGATTGCCTTCACCGGGCAGTACGACGGGAACTTTAACCTCTACCGGATTCCGGCCGAGGGGGGCGAACCGACCCAGCTGACGTTCCTGCAGCCGCCGGAGGAGTTCTCGTACCGGCACGGCCCCGAGAACATGATCCTGGACTGGTATCCGGACAGCAAGTTCATCCTCTTTCTCTCCCGGCGCTACACCTGGCATGACTGGTTCGGGAACCTGTTCTCGGTTTCCATCAACGGCGGCACACCGGAAAAACTCTCCCTGTTGAAAGGAGGGCTGGCCTCCTTCAACGCCGACGGCACCAAGATCGCTTACAATCGAAAATTCCGGAACTTCCGGACCTGGAAGCGCTATACCGGCGGCCTGGCCCAGGATATCTGGATCTACGATTTCACCAATAATACCACCACCCGGGTGACAGACTGGGTGGGCACGGACACGGAACCCAACTGGATCGGCGACAAGATCTATTTTACCTCGGATCGTCCCTCGGAAAAACATCCGGACCAGAAGGCGCCCGGCCGGGCCAACATCTGGGAATACGACCTCAATACCAAGCAGTTCAAGCAGCGCACTTTTTTCGAGGACTACGACGTCAAATGGGCCAGCGCCGGTAAAACCAAACTCATCTTCGAAAACGGCGGGTACCTCTACACCCTGGATATTACCCGGGAGGACACCGAGCCGCAGAAACTGACCATCATGCTGCCGGGGGATCGCCTCCTCACCCGTCCCGGATGGGAAAACACCCAGAAGATGATCACCACCTATAACCTGGCACCCACCGGCAACCGGGCGCTGTTCGAGGCCCGGGGCGACATCTACACCGTGCCCAAGGAACACGGGGATATCCGGAATCTCACCCAGACCTCCGGGATCCGGGAAAAATACCCGGTGTGGTCGCCGGACGGGCAATGGATCGCCTATTTCTCGGACCGGCACGGCGAGGACGATCTCTATCTTATCAAAGATGCGCCGGGTGCACAGGAAGTCCGGGTGACCACCGACGGTAAGATGTTCCGCTATCCACCCATCTGGTCCCCGGATAGCAAGAAACTGGCCTTCTCCGACAAGGAGTACCGGCTGTGGTACGTGGATATCAATAAAAAGACGCCGGTGCTGGTGGATTCCAGCAAGGTCTGGGAAATTCATGAGTACCGGTGGTCCCCGGACAGCAAGTGGCTGGCCTACACTAAACAGGGGGAAAACGAATTCCAGTCGATTTATCTCTACAACCTGCCATCAGAGAAAATCACCCAGCTCACCTCGGACTTCACCAATGACTGGAGCCCGACCTGGGATCCGGACGGCAAGTATTTCTACTTCCTCTCGGACCGCAATCTCAATCCGACATTGGGCAGTTTTGACTTCACCTATAACTATCATCGCACCGCGGGCATCTATCTGACCACGCTGCAGAAAGATACGCTCAATCCCTTCAAGCCCAAAAGTGATGAGGTAAAGGTACCGGCGGAGGAAGCCAAAAAGGAGGAAAAACCCGAAAAGAAACAACCCGGGAATATTCACATCGACTTCGACGGTATTCAGGGGCGGATGGTGCGGTTCCCGGTGGAACCGGATAATTACCAATCCCTGCACGCCGCCTCGGGAGCCGTTTTTTACCTGTCAACACCCACCCAGGGACTGGCCGGTGCGGCAGAACCCGTGACCCCGAAACTTCACGGATTCGACATGACCAAACGGGAAGACGTGGTCATGGCCGACGGCGCCTCGGGCTATGATATTTCCCCGGATCACAAATATCTTATCTATAAGCAAGGCGGGAATTACGCCGTGACCGACGCCAAGCCGGTAAAGGTCGCCGAACCCAAAACCCTGAACCTCAGCGAGATGAAAGCCAAGGTGGATTACCAGAAAGAGTGGCGGGGCATCTTCGAAGAAGCCTGGCGGTACCAGCTGAACTATTTTTACAATCCCCGGATGAACAACGTGGACTGGGAAGCCATGCGGAAAAAATACGAAGTGCTGATTCCGTATGTGGCCGACCGGTACGATTTGAACTACGTGATCGGGGAGATGATCGGGGAACTGTCCAACTCCCATACTTACGTCGGCGGAGGCGATTATCCCGACATTCCGGAGACCACCTATGGCATGCTGGGAGTGGATTTGACCACCGACCGGGGGTATTACAAAATCACGAAAATCTATCCCGGCGATAATACCCGGCCCGACCGGATCTCGCCGCTGACCAAACCGGGGGTGAACGTCCCGGAAGGCTCCTACATCCTGGCCATTAACGGCCAGCCGTTAACCGCCAAGGATAATGTTTATGCCGCCCTGGAAAACACCATCGGGAAGCAGGTGGAGCTCACGGTGAATTCCAAGCCGGCCGAAAAGGGCGCCCGGACCGAGACCGTGGTGCCCATCGGAAGCGAGTACGAACTCCGGCACTGGGACTGGATTAACACGAACCGGCAGAAAGTCGACCGGTTGTCCGACGGACAAATCGGGTACGTGTACCTGTCGGACATGAGCACCACCGGTCTCAACGAGTTCGTGGAGCAGTTTTATCCGCAAATCCGGAAGAAGGGTTTGATTATCGACGAACGGTACAACGGCGGCGGGTTCGTGGATCAACTGATCCTGGAACGTCTGCGCCGGGTGCTCATCGGCATGAGCATGCAGCGGGGCGGGATGACCAGTACCGATCCGCCCGAAGTGCTCAGCGGCTACATGGTTACCCTCATTAACGGCTACTCCGCCAGCGACGGGGATATCTTTCCCTATTACTTCCGCCAGTACGGTTTGGGCGAGTTAATCGGCGAGCGGACCTGGGGCGGCGTGCGTGGCATCCGGGGATACACCGGCACGGTGGACCAGGGCTACACCTCCATTCCGGAGTTCTCCATGTACACTCTCAACAGCACCTGGAACATGGAAAATTACGGCGTGCCCCCGGACATCGAGGTAGATAACCGGCCGGACCTGGTGGTCTCGGGACAGGATCCCCAGTTGGAAAGAGCCGGGCAGGTGTTGCTGCAGAAGATCAAAGCCAATCCGGACAGCCTGCACCTCACCCTGCCCCCGCGTCCCGACTGGGAACCGCCCTATCCGGACGTCTACTACAAGCAGCTGGGCGAGCAACCGCCGAAATAAGCACCCTCGGGATTTGAATTGGAAAAAGGGCCGGGCAACCGGCCCTTTTTTGTTTCAAACGGAATTATTAATCATAACCCGAATTTACCATTTCCAGCGCGAGCTGTTTCAAGTAGTTCCCGGGAAACTTGCAGCAGGAATACGCTGTGGAGGATGTGTGAAAATAAAAAATCAAGTACGGAATTTGTCATCCCCCCGATAAACTCGCACCAACCATTCGCCAGCGAATGGGGTGCTCCTAGATCGGGGCAGGCTGACCGCAGTCGAGGGATCTCGTTGTTCCGGCTCGAGGTCTCATTTTCAAGAGGCTTAACTGAAGTTGGCAGGTGATCTCCAGGAGATCCTTCTCCCGAAGAGTCGGGATCAGGATGACAGTCTTTTTCTTGCCTCGGCATGCTCACACGGCCTCCGTGGCACGTCTCTACACACAATAATTACAATAACTTATGTTATAAGATGTCTTTATTTACAACAGCGGAAAATTTTCCATTGACAATTAAATACTGGTTACTATATTTATAGTAGAGTCACTAATCAGTTAGGAGATGATGACGATGTCCGACGCCGGCAAGCAGTTAACCGACCTGGAATGGGCAATCATGAACCATATCTGGAAACAGGAGAAGGAGGTTACCGTTCGGGACGTCCTGGAACAGATGTACCCCAACGGCGAGAAGGCCTACACTACCATCCAGACGGTCATGAACACCCTGGTGGATAAACACTTTCTTTCCAAGGAAAAAATCGGCCTGGTGAATTTCTACCAGCCGACCCAACCCAGGGATCAGGTGGTAAAGAAAGAGGTCTCGTATTTCATAGACAAAGTTTTCCGGGGCTCCATGCCCCAATTCGTAAAGTATTTCATCGGTGAGGGGAGCCTATCCGATGAGGAAATTTTCGAATTAAAGCAGCTGATTGAACAAAAAGAAAAAGACATGAAGGGATAATCCCATGATCACGTGGCTGAATCACACGGCGCAGCTGTGGGCAAATTACTTCGGTCTCATGACCTTACAGAACGCCGTCTTCCTGGGCGGCATCCTGTTGGTGTTATATCTGTTCAGGAAGCATAACGCGCGATTCCTGCGGCTCATCGCGCTGCTGGGTCTGCTGAAGCTGTTCCTGCCGCCGGTGCTTTTTCCGGGTTCCCGGACCGGCATTCTGTATCTGAACCTGCAGTCCCCGGCCGCCGCCGCTCCCATGGCGGGGGACCTGCCGGCCGCCACCCATCTTACGTTGTCCCCGGAAACCCTGGCCATGCTGGGCTGGGGGCTCATCGCCCTGGGAGTGCTGATCTACGCCGCGCTGCGATTCCTCCCGGTGATTCGCATTCTGCGAACGGCCACCCCCGTGACGCCTCCCGACGCCCAGGAAGGGGCGCCGGGATTTACCGTCTATCAATCCCCGGAGGTCAACAGTCCCATGGTCCTGAGCGTTTTCCGGCCCCGGATTTTGGTCCCCGCGACCTGGGAGAAACTCTCCCCGAACGCCCGGACCGGCATCATCCGGCACGAGCTGGCCCACATCCGCCAGAAGGACCACCTGATTGGCCTGGCCCAAATCCTGGCCCTGGGGCTGCACTTTTTCAATCCCCTGGTCTGGATTCTGATAAAAAAGCTGAACGTCTATTCCGAAATCACCTGCGACGAGACCGCCATCGCCGGACACAACCTGGATGCGCGCGATTATCTCCGGAGTTTGATCGACGTGGCGGAGTCCTCTACCCTGAAGGATTCCCGGACGCCTCTCGCCGTCCCCGCCTTCTCGGAAACCTATCATCATCTCCGGTCCCGGATTCGCTACCAGCTGGGCCGGCAGCAAGGGAGGATTCCCGGGATCTCAGGGAAACATATTTTGGTGCTGGTGATTTTCGGCTTGCTGATGATCCCGTTTTCCTGCGACTATTTCCAGCAGGGACAGAAGACGCTCACCGCTCCCCAGACTCCTGCAACCCAAGCGGAAAAGAAGCCTCCTGCGATTCCCGATACCGCTATGGCGAAGTTTGTGCCCTATGACCAACCGCCCCAGCTGATCGGCGGTATGCAGGCTCTGCAAAGCCTGGTGAAATACCCGCCGGCTGCCAAAGCAGCTGGCATTCAAGGTGCAGTCATTGTACAGGCTTTTATCAATGAACAGGGCGAGGTCACCCAGGTTGTAGTCGTCAAAGGTGTACCAAATTCCGGGCTGGATGAAGCCGCCGTAGAGGCAGTACGGCAGACCCGGTGGGAACCGGCCCAGCAAGGTGACCGCGCAGTGAGAGTTTGGTACAGCATCCCGATTATATTCAGGATAAAAACCGAATCCGCCCAATGACCGGAATGCCGGACCAATGATTTGGATTTGCCGAACAGCCGGGTCATTTCACTGTATGTGAGTGGTGTTAATAAGGGTTCACGCAGTACAAGTCATCATCCTCCGGATATGACGGTATGGTCAACCTGTGAAGGACATAAGTGCCCTAATCCCGGAAATCAGCCGGCGTCGGAAACCGGCATTGCCGGCATTCTGCCGTCGTAACGGGGGATCACCGGTGCTCACAGGTCGATGATCCACCCAGAGGCATTACTTGCACCCGGGAAGGGTGGATACACTCCTGCACTTTATACAACCACGGAAGGAGGTCAAGTATGATTGTCCGCAAGCGTCCTGATGTTTCATTGAAAGCGAAGTACGGCCACATCATCCGGCTGGGGCTGATTGCCGCCCTGAGCCTGAATATCGCGATCCTGCTGGCGGTGCCCCGGCTGCCGGAGCAGCACACGGAGATCGAACAGCCCTCTGTTGAAATCGAAACCGTGGAGATCCCGGAAACGGAGCAGTTCGAGAAGCCGCCGGCCCCCAAGCGTCCTACGGTTCCGGTGGCCTCGGACCAGGAGGACATCCCGGAAGATATTACCATCGGAGAAACCACGTTCGAAGAATTCCAGGCGGCCGCCGCGCCCCCGCCGGCCCCGGAAGCCGGCCCCACCATGAAATTCGTCGCGTACGACAAGGCTCCGGAGCTCATCGGTGGCATGGCCGCCTTCAAACGGATGGTGAAGTATCCCGACATCGCCCGGGAGGCCGGAGTGACCGGGACGGTCTACCTGAAATTATTTATCAATAAGGATGGCCGGGTCACCGATGTGGTCGTCATCAAGGGGATGCCCAAGACCGGCCTGGATGAAGCCGCGGTGGAAGCCGCGAAGAAAACCCGGTGGAAACCGGCCCAGCAACGGGACCGGGCAGTGGGCGTGTGGTACGCCTTTCCGGTGACCTTTCAGCTGCGGGGCGGATGAGCCGCGAAAACGGTCACTCCGGGTAACAAGAGAAACCAGCCGGCGCGAATTTCCTATGCAACCCGCCGAAAATTCCGGCGTTTAATAAGTGTTCACAGCAGGGGTTGGCATTTGATGCTGGCTCAGTTCTCAGGTCCTCTTTCAGGTGATTTTTCCAAACGGGATTCGGACCGCACTTTGGAAATCAAATCCCTGCAGGATAGTTATTCTTGCCGAAAGGGGGTACAGCATGATCACATGGAACAAGCCCTCGATTTCTCTGGAAGCCAAATACTCCAAAGTCATCCGGCTCTCACTTGTCTTCGCCCTCGTGTTTCTATCCGCCCTGTTAGTGGCGGTGCCCCGGGTCCCTGAAAAGCCGAAAGTGATCCCGCCACCAGCGGTGGAAATCCAGAATGTCGAGATCCCGGAAACCCAGCAGTATCAAAGACCGCCGGCTCCCGCCCGGCCGACGGTTCCGGTCGCCTCTACCCGGGAAGACATTCCCGAGGACCTCACCATCCAGGAGACGACTTTCGAAGAATTTGCCGCGGTGGACGCGCCTCCACCCCCGCCCAAAGAAGTGCCCCGGGTGCGGTTTATCCCATATGACGAACCGCCGGAGATCATCGGTGGAATCGAAGCGTTGCGGCGGAATGCGAAATATCCGGAGATCGCCAAGGAAGCAGGAGTCGAGGGGACGGTCGTTATCCAGGCCTACATCAGTGACAAGGGTATCGTGGAAGATGTAATCATCATAAAAGGGCTGCCGAACACCGGGTTAGACCAGGCAGCCATCGATGCGGTGAAAAAAACCCGGTTCAAACCAGCCAAACAGCGGGATCGAAACGTGGGGGTCTGGTACTCCATTCCCATTACCTTCACCCTGAAAACCAGCGGGTAAGCACCAGATACAGCCGGCAGGCCGGAGAATTTCATTGCGATAAGTACAAGGGGGCTCCCGGGAGACTACATGCTGCGGTTATTCGATTTGTAAGACCGCCGCCCCGCGGATTTCGCTGCGTTTAAGCAGCTGCAAAACTTCATTGGCTTTTTCCAGGGAATATATTTCCACGTTGTTCCGGATAGGGATCTCCGCCGCCAGTTCCAGCAATCGCCGGGCGTCTTTTCGGGTGCTGTTGGCGACGCTTTTGATGGAACGTTCCCCGTAGATCAACGAATACGGCATGGCCGGAATCTCACTCATGTGAATCCCGGCGCAGATCTGGGTGCCGTTCTTCTCCAGCAGTCGCTGGCCGTCGAGAACGGTGTTCCCGGCCGGCGTAAAATTCAGGACGGCGTCCATTTTGGCTCCGGGATCGTCACTGGTTTCACCGGTCCAGACCGCTCCCAGATCCTCCGCCAGCCGGCGGTGCTCCGATGAACGGCTGAAGACGTACGCCCGGCAATTCCAGTGGTTAGCCACCTGGATGGTGACCTGGGCGGAGGCCCCGAACCCGATGATCCCGAGGTTTTGTCCATGCTGGATCTGGCTCAGCCGGAGCGCCCGGAACCCGATGATCCCGGCGCAGAGAAGCGGCGCCGCCTGGAGGTCCGGGAAATCCCTGGGGAGGGCATAAATAAAATCTGCCGGGGCAACCATATATTCCGCAAATCCCCCGTCCACATCTTTTCCCGTGAACCGGGCGTTTACACAGAGATTCTCCATGCCGCGCTGACAGAACTTGCACTCCTGGCAAGTCGAATAAAGCCAGGGAACCCCCACCCGCGTGCCGGGCGTCCAGTCACTCACCCCCGTGCCCAGGTCATCAATTACCCCCACGATTTGATGTCCGGGAACCCGGGGCAGGTCCGGTACCTCGATATCGCCTTCAATTTCATGCAGGTCGGTATGGCACACGCCACAGGCATGGACTTTGATCCGGACTTCCCCTGCGCCAGGGGTCGGGATCGGCCTCTCTTCCAGAGTGAGCGGCTGTTTTTCTATTGGCTGCTGCCGATGCAAGACCATCGCACGCATAACGCCCTCCGATAACTAACAGTTGGTCGCCCTTGTTATATATAAGAAATGCGGACCGAATTATGAAGGATCTTCAGTCTCCGCGGCAGAGGCCTGCAGGGTGGAGTCGTTCTCCCGCTTCTCTCGTCGCGACTCACGAATGGACAGATAAATCCAGATGGGCATGAACACGTAAATCGCCAGATTAATATATTGATCGGCGAGGTTGGAAGGCCAGGGGAGCGGAGTAAAGATAAAGTAATCGGTCACTTTCCCCAGGGCCAGTGTCTCCCAGGGATTGCCGGTGGCGCCGATGAGCAGGCTGATGTAGATACCGAATAAGGTCCGGTGCGGGTTGCCGGCCGCCAGGCTGACCCGCTGTTTCGCCATGATCCAGATCAGAATCAGGACCGCCACCAGTCCGATGGTCTGCACGATCCGGAAGTGACCCAGCTGTCCGAAGATGTAATGATAGCCTTCGTTATAGGTCAGATACCACTTCCAGAACGGCAGGGCCGTCCCGACCGGGCTCTCCACGGGTAAACTGATGTTCGCAATCCACTTGGTCAGGAAATCCAGCCCCAGCAACAGGAAACCGATCAGGATCGGGATTTTTGATTCTTTCAGTACTTTCACCATTACTCCTAATCTACCATTAACCTTAGTATTTACAAAACGGAATATTGTTTCCTGCGAACCGCAGATTGTTCCCCGAGAACCTCTCCGGATGCTTATGGTGCCTTCTTATTGTTCAAATCCCACCTGCAGCAGGTCGTACCAGTTCGGCGCCCCCGGAT
>Ga0102944_1000180_pt1 | contig 52635 bp, 69 predicted proteins | sample SalPonD_shore_MG_FD_78172 | JGI IMG/M metagenome (GOLD analysis project Ga0102944, IMG submission 78172) | Salt pond soil microbial communities from South San Francisco under conditions of wetland restoration - Salt Pond MetaG... | ecosystem: Environmental > Aquatic > Marine > Intertidal zone >... | reverse complement strand
GGGGGGTACTACTCCCGGATTTCGTCTTCCTTGTGCTGGAGGAGTTCGTCAATCCGCTTGATGTGCTTATCAGTCATTTCCTGGATGGAATCCAGTGCCCGGTGGGCATTATCCTCCGAGATCTCGTGCTCTTTTTCCAGTTCCTTGACCGTCTCGTTAGCATCCCGGCGGATATTCCGGATAGCAATCCGGCCTTCTTCGGCCAGTTTGTGCACGTAACGGATGAGTTCTTCCCGTCGTTCCTGAGTCAGTTCCGGGATGGGCAACCGTATGACCGTGCCATCATTCTGGGGATTCAGTCCCAAATCCGATTCCAGAACGGCTTTTTCTACATCCGGGATGATAGTCTTTTCGTAGGGTTGGATCATAATCAACCGTGGTTCCGGTACCGAAACCTGGGCCAGCTGTTTGAGGGGAGTCTTGGTGCCGTAATAGTTCACTTTGATGCCGTCCAGCAAGGCGGTGGAAGCCCGGCCGGTCCGGATGGAGGTCAAATCGTGCCGGGTCTTTTCGATGGCCTTATCCATCCGATCGGTGGTTTCCTTATAAAGAGTTTCTAACATGGCATTACCCCGTGACTTTAGTTCCTATATTCTCACCCATTATCACCCGATACAGATTGTGTTCCTGCGTCATATTGAAAACAAGAATCGGCAGATCGTTATCCATGGACAGGGTAATCGCGGTAAAATCCATCACGTGCAATCCCCGGTCCACCACGTCCAAATAGGTCAGACTGTCGTATTTTCGGGCATCGGCGTGTTTTTCGGGATCTTTGTCGTACACGCCATCCACTTTGGTGCCCTTCAGAATGACCTCCGCTTCGATCTCCATGGCCCGCAATACGGCCGTAGTGTCCGTGGTAAAATACGGGCTGCCCGTGCCGCCGGCAAAGATCACCACCCGCGATTTCTCCAAATGCCGGATGGCGCGCCGCTGGATGAACGGCTCGGCGATTTCTTCCATTTTGATGGCGGTCAGGACCCGGGTATCCAGTCCGTGTTTTTCCAGCACGTTCTGCAGGGCCAGCGCATTAATCACCGTGGCCAGCATGCCCATATAATCCGCCGACACCCGGTCGAATCCGGCTTTACTGGCGGCCAGCCCCCGAAAGATATTTCCCCCGCCTACCACAATGCCCACCTGGACCCCGTTGTCAGCCACCTCTTTGATCTGAGAGCCCACGGTATCCAGGACGTCCGGATTCAGGCCGAATTTGCGATCCCCGGCGAGGGCTTCTCCGCTGAGTTTCAGAACAATTCTGCGGTACGCCGGGGTTTGCGTCATCATAGTGCGTCTAGAAATACGTTATATTCGCTTCGGAAGCGGCAGACCGAGCGCACAACCCCATCCACCGGCAACTACTCTTTTGCTTCCGAATTTTCGCCTAATTCATACCGTACGAAACGACTCACGGCAATATTTTCGCCCAGTTTCGTAACCGCCTCGGTAATCAGTTGATTCACTGACTTGTCCGTATCCTTGACAAACGGCTGTTCCAGCAAGGTGACTTCGGCGTAAAACTTTTCCAGGCGGCCGGTGATGATTTTGTCAACGATATGTTCCGGTTTGCCTTCCTGCAGGGCCTGCTCTTTATAGATATTCTTTTCTTTCTCGACCATCTCGTCATCCACGTCCTCACGGCTGAGGGCCATGGGACTCATGGCAGCAATTTGCATGGCGATATCATTCGCCAGACTTTGGAAGTCATCGGTTTTTGCCACAAAATCCGTCTCGCAATTTAACTCCAACAGAACGCCGATCCGGCCGCCGGGATGAATATAAGAGGTAATTAATCCTTCGTTGGCCGTGCGCCCGGATTTTTTTTCGGCTTTGGCAATGCCTTGCTTCCGGAGTACTTCCACAGCCTTCTCCATATCGCCATCGGATTCCTCCAGGGCGTGTTTACAATCCATCATGCCGGCACCGGTATTATCCCGGAGTTCCTTCACTTGTTGTGCAGAAATCGCCATCGTGCTCTCTTTTACTCCTCTGTCTCTCTAAGCGTCTGAATTCACTCGCCGCAGAAACGTCTTGGTTAGTCTTCGTCGTCTTCTTCCATATCGCCGAATTCTTCCTCCAGCTCCGCAGACTGTGGTTCCTCGGTTTCCGGCGCTGCTTCGGCTTCTTCCTCCCCTTCGGCTTCTTCCAGCAGATCCGCGTCGGCCAGCACCTTGCTGGCTTCCAGAAAATCCCCGGCGGAGACGTCTTTGCCGCGTGCTTCCAATACCGCATTTGAAATCTGGCGGGTAATGAAAGCAATGGTCCGAATGGAATCATCGTTGGCCGGAATCGGATAGTCCACCATCTCGGGATCGGAGTTGGTGTCGACCAGGGCCACAATCGGAATATCCAGTCGCTGGGCTTCGGCCACGGCGATGTCTTCCATTTCCGTATCCACCACGAACAGCAATTCCGGATAGCGCTTCATCTCTTTGATTCCGCTGTGCAGAAGCTCCAGTTTTTCCCGCTCCCGTTCCAACGAGAGGACTTCCTTCTTGGTCAGATTTTCATAGAGGCCACTGGTGCTGTCCTTTTCCAGCTGTTTCAGCCGGCGGATCGACCGTTTGATGGTCATAAAATTGGTCAGGGTTCCGCCCAGCCAGCGCTCCACCACATAAAACATGCCGCACCGGCTCGCTTCTTCCCGCAAAATATCCTTGGCTTGCTTCTTGGTGCCGACGAATAAAATATCCCCGCCGTCCTTGACCACCGCCCGGACCTTCTCCAATGATTGCTCAAGGCCTTCAATGGTTTTTTTCAAATCGATGATATGAATCCCGTTTTTTTCCATGAAGATGTATGGCTTCATCTTGGGATTCCATTTACTCGTCAGGTGGCCAAAATGGGCTCCCGCACCAATCAAGGCTTCGAGACTCACGTCGGTCATGCAACTCTCCTTATACGCATTAACTTTCCTCCTCTATTCAAATACCTGGCAAACGGATTACCGTTTCGAGAACTGGAAGGCCTTTCTGGCGCCAGCCAATCCCGGTTTTTGCCGTTCTTTAATCCGGGGATCCCGGGTCAGGAATCCCGCTTTTTTCAATCGGGGCCGAAACTCTTCGTTGATTTTTTCCAGGGATCGCGCCAGCCCGTGCCGGATGGCGCCGGCCTGGCCGGCCAACCCCCCGCCGTTGACGTTCACCAGGACATCGTAGTGCCCTTTGACGTCACACAATTCCAGCGGCTGGTCCACCAGCATCTGGAGGGTTTTCCGGCCGAAATACTCATTCAGTGGCCGTTTATTCACCAACACCTTGCCGCTTCCATCCGTTAACCGGACTCTTGCGACAGCTGATTTCCGCCTCCCTGTGGCAGTATACACAATTTTCGGCATGCTTCTCCTCACTACTTCCTTACGCGTTTACTTCTAATGGTTCAGGCTGCTGGGACTGGTGGGGATGCTCCGACCCGGCATATACCTTGAGTTTTGATAACTGATGACTGGCCAATTTGTTCGATGGCAGCATCCCCTTGACCGCACTGAGAATCACGCGTTCCGGATATTTATCCAACATTTCGCGCATGGTGGTGAACCGGGTGCCGCCGGGATAACCGGAATGCTTGAAATAGGTTTTCTGATTCTCTTTATTTCCGGTGACCTTGACTTTCGCGGCATTGATCACCACTACAAAATCGCCGGTATCCATGTGGGGAGCATAGGTCGGTTTATGTTTCCCCCGCAACACATGGGCGATTTCACCGGCCAGCCGTCCCAGCACCTTGTCGGCTGCGTCGACGATATACCACTTTCGTTCAATCTCACTTGCTTTCGGGCTATATGTCTTCACTCATCTACTCCCTTATCTCAGAACGACTTCTTCCAATTATTGCAAAGTAAGAAAATTTAGAAGCTAAGTTCCTGCATATCAAGCAGTTTTTCTCATTTGCGCCGCAGCCCGAAGTCCACCTGGACCCCGCGATTGAGTACGCCTTTCACCCGGCCCTTCAGCTGGCTTCCATAGAAGGGGGAATTGGCGGACCGGCTCCTGACATGTTCCCGTTTGAAGACCCACTCCTCCGCCGGATCCAGCACGACCAGATCGGCGGGCGCCCCTTTTGTGTAGAACGTCCGGGGCAGGTCCATGATCTCCCGGGGCGCCACCACCAATCGATAGAGCACGGTTTCCAGCGTGGTGAGATTGCTGTCGACCAGCGCCTTCATCACCACCCCGAACGCGGATTCCAGTCCGATGAGCCCCGGCGGGGCCAGATCGAAAGTCTGCTCCTTTTCCTCAATGGCATGGGGCGCGTGATCCGTGGCGATGGCATCAATCGTTCCGTCCACCAATGCTTTCCGGAGGGCGTCGACATCTTCCCTGGAGCGCAGCGGCGGATTGACCTTGGTGCTGGTGTCAAAGGTGCGCACCGCTTCGTCGGTCAGCATCAGATGGTGAGGAGTTACCTCACAGGTCACCCTGACCCCGCGGTCTTTCGCCTCCCGGATTAAGTCCGCGGTCCGTGCCATACTCACGTGTTGTATATGGAGGCGGCCTCCAACGTACTCGGCAATCCGGAGATCCCGATAGACCAGCACTTCCTCGGATATTCCGGGCACGCCGGGTAATCCCAGGGCCGTAGAGACTTTGCTTTCGTGCATCAGTCCATCGGCTTTCAATGAGGGATCCTCGGCATGCTGCAAAATAGGCTTATCCACCACTTTGGCGTATTCCAGGGCCCGCCGCATAACGCCACCGTCGGCGATGGGATTGCCGTCGTCGGTAAATCCGATCGCTCCGGCCCGGGCGAGTTCGCCGTATTCCACCAGTTCCTTTCCCCGCCGGCGTTTAGTGGCCGCGGCCGCCGGATAAATAGCCACCGGCAGCGCTTCCTGGGCCTGTCGGATAAACTGAACGCTGCCACGGGTATCCAGGGGCGGATCGGTGTTCGGCATGCAGCAGACGGCGGTAAAACCGCCCGCCAGCGCCGCGTCAGCGCCGGTCTGTAACGTCTCCTTGTGCTCGTATCCCGGTTCCCGGAAATGTACATGAATATCGGCAAATCCCGGCGAAATCACCAGGTCCGAACAGTCGATGATCCGCACGCCTTCGGCTGCGTCGATAGAGTCTTTCATGTCTTTCAATACGCCGTCCTCGATGAGGAAATCCCGCCGTTCCAGGGTCCCGGATGCCGGCAGGTAGGCCTTCCCTCCCTGTAACAATAATTTTCCGGCCAATTGACTGGTCTCAAGCATTGCTCGCCCCTTTCGCTTCTAATCCCCCCAGCAGGAGATACAACAGGCTCATCCGAACGGCGACTCCGTTTAGCACCTGGTGTAAAATAATCGAATGATCGCTATCCGCCACGTCGCTGTCAATTTCCACCCCGCGGTTGAGCGGTCCCGGGTGCATGATGGTCAGTTCCCTGGGCAGATTTTGCACCCGTTCCCGGGTGATCCCGTACAGCGCCCGGAATTCCCGCAACGACGGAATCAGGGCGGCGTGCATTCGCTCCTGCTGAATGCGGAGGACGTTAATCACGTCCATTTCCGGCAGCAGGGCGTCCAGGTCGTGGGTGACCGTAATACCCAGGCTTTCGATATAGGGCGGGATAAAAGTAGGCGGCCCGCAGACGAACACCTGGGCGCCCATCGTCTTTAACCCGAAGATATTCGATAAAGCGACCCGGCTGTGGGCGATGTCCCCGATAATGGCGACCTTCAGCCCGTCGACGTGCCCGAATTTTTCCTTGATAGACATTAAATCCAGCAACGCCTGAGTCGGGTGCTCGTGGGTCCCGTCGCCGGCGTTGATGACCACGGCATCCACATATTGAGACAGCTGGTAGGCGGCGCCAGGTGTCCGGTGGCGGATAATCACCAGATCCATCTTCATCGCCTCGATGTTCTGGATGGTATCCCGCAGGCTCTCCCCTTTGGTCAGGCTGCTGGAGCCCGCGGAAAAATTGATGGTATCCGCGCTGAGCCGCTTCTCGGCTAATTCGAACGAGAGCCGGGTGCGGGTGGAGGGCTCGAAGAACAGGTTGACGATGGTTTTCCCCTGCAAGGTGGGCACCTTTTTAATCGGCCGGTCCAGAACTTCCCGAAAGCTGAATGCCGTCTCCAGGATCAGTTCGATATCGGATTTCGGTACATATTCCAGACCCAGCAAATGCTTCTGGGACAGCGCTTTCATTCCGTATCCTCCTCCTGATCGTAGAGGTAGATCGCGTCTTCGTCGTCCAGCTCATTGAGGTACACTCGCACCTGCTCCTGCCCGGCGGTGGGGATGTTCTTTCCGACAAAATCTGCCCGGATCGGCAGTTCCCGGTGTCCCCGATCCACCAACACCGCCAACCGGATGCTGGCCGGACGGCCATAATCCATGATGGCGTCCATGGCGGCCCGGGTGGTCCGGCCGGTATAGAGGACGTCGTCCACCAAAATAATATCCACGCCCTCCAAGTCGAACGGGATCTCGGTCGACATCACCGATGGCTGGCTGAGCTTGGTCCGGAAATCATCCCGATAGAAGGTGATATCCAGGAAGCCGATAGGCACATCCACCGCTTCCACGCCCCGGATGATTTCCGCCAGGCGCTGCGCCAGAATATCCCCCCGGTCCCGGATGCCGATAATCCGGAGGGTCTCCAGGTCATCCGTGTTTTCCATGATTTCATGCGCCAACCGGGTCAGGGAACGCTTAATCCCCTTCTCGTCCGCGAATTGCGTCTTTGGTTGCTTGGTCATAGACTCCTCCTGGGTTGAGATTCAAGATGAGGTGCGTCCTCCGGCTGGGAGAAGAACCCGCCGGCGGGATGCTCCGGGCAAGTCGGGGTATAAAAAAAGCCTTTCCGTAAGGAACCGGAAAGGCTTCGAGTCATTACACTCAAATAAGGGCAGGATAGGATGAACCTGATTATTCGCCTGTTCAAAGAAGTCACTGGTATCCGCGTCCCTTTCCCTCTCGCCGGATAGGATTAAAGGGTTTATTTAAAACTAAATTTAAGCAGATTTTTAGCAGAATCCACCGATTTTTTTCAGTATTCTTCCGTGTGTGATTCAGTGGACTTCCCGGTCAGGTACGAGAGTATCGCCTGGATGAGGTCGTCCTCCGATGCATACTTTTCGAAATCGAACCAGGTGGTCTCGTGCTGGTTCCGGAACCAGGTGAGCTGGCGCTTTGCATAATGCCGGGAATGGGTCTGGATCTGTTCCCGGGCTTCCTCCGGAGAAAGCGTTCCCTGCAGATACTGGATCACTTCCTGATACCCCACCGTCTGCAGGGCGTTCTCCTGCCCGGTAAAGCCTCTGTCCAGAATGGCGCGGACCTCCTCCACCAGCCCGGATGCGAACATGTCGTCCACCCGCTGATTGATGCGCCGGTACAGGGCTTTCCGGTTTCGGCGAAGCCCAATGATATCGTAGTCGAACGGCAATTCCGCATGAGTGTTCTGATAATGCCGGGACGGTGTTTCTCCCGTTACCTCGTAGATCTCCAGGGCTCGTACGATTTTTTTCACATCGTTGGGATGGACCTCACCGGCGTACTCCGGATCCAGCCGGCGGAACCGTTCGTACACGGCTTCCACTCCCTGTTGCTCCACCTGCCGGTATAATGCCTCCCGGACGGTATCATCTCTGGAAGGCTCGTCGAACAGGCCTTCTGTTAACGCCTTGATGTAAAGGCCGGCGCCGCCCACCACCAGCGGGGTGCGTTTCCGCTCGAAAATCTCCCGGATGCGGATCCGGGCTTCTCCGGCAAACCGGCCGGCCGTAAATGGTTCGGTGATTGCCAGCTCGTTCACAAAATGATGCGGGACGGCATCGAGCTGTTCGTCCGTGGGCGTGGCGGTCCCGATATTCAGATGTTTATACACCTGCCGGGAATCCGCCGAGATGATTTCCGCAGACAGACGCCGGGCCAGCTCGATGCTGACGGAAGTCTTTCCCACGGCAGTGGGGCCCACCAGAATGGGCACGAAAGTGAGGCGTTCAGGACCGGCAGAAGCCCTGTGCTGATCTTTACGCGAGCTGTTCGTCATCGAATTGATTGCTGCGATCCGTTTATTGAGGTCTTCGAACACCTGCATGGTCACGCCGGGTGCGGTCAGAGCCGTTCGAATCGTTTATGGATTTCTTCCAGGGTGAGGTTCACGATTACCGGTCGTCCATGGGGACAGTGGTAGGGGTTCTTACACTGAAAGAGCCGGTGAATCAGCGCGCGCATTTCGTCTTCGGTGAGCGGATCTCCCGCCTTAATGGCGGCTTTACAGGAATAGGACGCGGCCAGATTATAGTGGACGGGATTATCCTTATCCCGCCGTTCCTTGTACTCGTCGATAATGTCCCGGATCAATTTCGCCTCGTCGCTCCCCCGCATATCACTGGGCGTGGCGTTGAGAATCACTGTATTTTTCCCGAACTCCTTCAGTTCAAACCCGATTTTTTCCAGGTACGGCAGCAGTTCCAGCATGAGATCGAAATCTTCGGGTGACAGTTCGATCACCTTGGGAAACAACAGTTGCTGGCTGGAGATCTTCTGGGATTTAAAAGAGTCCAACGCCTCTTCAAACAGTACCCGTTCGTGGGCCACGTGCTGGTCGATAATCACCAGGCCGGATTTAATCTGCGACAGGATATAGACGTTATGCACCTGCCACACCTGTTCCGCCACGCTCTGCTGCGGTTCGGATTCCCGTTGCGCGTACCGGTCGACCCGCTGCAGATAGGCCGCCTCCGGCTCCTGATCATTCCCGCCTGTCTCGGGTGGCGCGTACCGCGGGGACTGCGGTGTCCCCTGGCCCGCGGCAGGAGGCGAATACCGGGGATCTTCCCGGGGACGGATGGTATCGGTCCAATTCTGTTGCCAGAATTTCGGCTGCGCGCCCTCTTCTTTGGCAGGCGGCTCGAAATGCCCGGCCGTGTGAATCACGTTGCGGATACTCCGGCTCACCAGATCCCGGAGATAATTATAGAGCTGCCATTGATCCTTGAACTTCACTTCCATCTTGGCCGGATGTACGTTCACATCATACTCGGACGGCTCGATGTCGATATTCAGCACAAAAAACGGGTACTCGCCCCGCTGAATGAGGCTGTGATATCCCTTATAAACGGCGGTGTTGAGCAAGTTGTCCGAAATATAGCGGTTGGACAGGAACAGAAACTGTTCGCCCCGGGATTTACGGACCAGATCCAGGTTGCCGATGAAACCGAACACTCCGATTCCCCGGTAGAGTTCGTTGATTTCGATGAGGTTGTCGACGTAGGCAGGGCTAAAGATTTCGGCGATGCGTTCCTGCAGTGAGGCGGCGGGGAGTAACAGGGTCTCGCGCTCCCCGTGGTAAAGTTCGAACCGGATGTCGGGATGCCCCAGCGCGAATCGCTTCATGGCTTCGGTGATATGCCGGAATTCCGTGGGTTTGCCCTTGAGAAATTTCCGGCGTGCCGGGGTATTAAAAAACAAGTCTTTCACGGCAATCTGGGTTCCCCGGTTCATCGCGACCGGTTCGGCGCCCTGGGGTTCGCCGCCCTGGATCTGTATCCGAGACCCGACCTCAGCCTCCCCGGCCCGGCTTTTAGCTTCCACCCGGGCAACCGCGGCGATGCTGGCCAGCGCTTCCCCCCGGAATCCCAGGGTCCGGATCTGCCGCAGATCCGACTCGTCCCGGATTTTCGAAGTCGCATGGCGTTCGAAGGCCAGAGTCAAATCCTGCTCCTCCATCCCCTTTCCGTCATCGATCACCCGGACTAAGTTTCTGCCCCCGTCCTCGATGTAGACCTGAATGGAGCCGGCTCCCGCATCAATGGCATTCTCGACCAGTTCCTTCACCACCGAAGCCGGCCGCCGGACCACTTCCCCGGCCGCGATTTTATTGGTGATGTTCTCGGATAATATTTGAATGTCCGCCATGAACCTGCTCTCTAATCCCGAAATTGCTCTCTCAACGTCCGGTTTTCGTGGAGACCGATACCGTGTCTGTCTCCGGCACCGGAAATCCCAGCACTTTGTGCGATATTCGAAATTCCGTTTTATCACGTAATCCCAGGGAAGTGACCGCGGTTTCCAGGAGCGTCTCCGGTGTGTTGTTCCCGGGAGTGTCGGCAGCAGTCCGGTAATATCTCCCCGTGTCCAGTAACGCTTCAAAAGGTACCAGGCCCACGATTTCGCTGCCGGTCACTGCAATTCCCCGCTGCCGGGCCTCTCGGTTGGCTTCTTCGTACACGGCATGGAGCCCGGTTCGGGTGTAGTCGGTGAGATTCATAGAAATCTGCGCACAGCCGTACTCTTCAATGTACCAACCCATAGCCTTGAGGGCCTGAAATTTTCCCGGCCGCTTCACCGCTGCGCCCGCCAACCGCTCCGGATCCTGATCGTGTTCCCGCAGTAACCAGTAGAGATCGTACTCGTGGACGGTCCGGGCGTGATTCGCCAGCCCCGGCACGGTATCGGTACTAAACTCGCAGGATCCGCAATAATATTCCCCCTCCTGATGCCGCTTGACTTCCCCGTTCAGGTAGAGCGGCTCCGTATTCCCGGTGCGGACCGAACGACCCCGGGTGCGTAAATTCAGGGCAATGTCCGTGGCAAATTCCACCTGGGACGTGTTCAGGTTTATGTTATAGGCAATCAGGAAATTCCGGGCACCGATGGCGACGCATCCGGACCGGGGGTTAAATTCGGCCGGACCGTAATCAGGCTGCCATGCCGGATCCTTGATTTTCGTCTTCCAGCCCTCGTATTCGCCTTGCCGGATCCGCGCCAGACTCCGACGATTCGGAGAGGTCGCGGCTTCCTCGTACAGGTAGACCGGCACGGCCAGTTCCTCTCCGACCCGTTGTCCCAGAGACTGCGCCAATTCCACGCATTCGGCCATGGTGATCTCCCGGACGGGGATCAGCGGGCAAACATCGGTGGCGCCCATCCGCGGATGCGTCCCCGTGTGCCGGCGCATGTCGATAAGCCGACCGGCTTTCCGGATCCCCCGAAACGCCGCTTCCGCCACGGCGGCCGGCGGACCGATAAACGTCACCACCGTCCGGTTCGCCGCGGCCCCGGAATCTACGTTCAGCACTTGCACCTCCGGAACCTGGCCGATGGCCTCCACGATGGGACGGATTTTCTTCCGATCCCGGCCTGCACTAAAATTCGGTACACATTCAACCAGCTGCATGTCTCGTCATATTGTTTTGCAATTTTGCCGGAGGTTCTCCGGCCAATTCACGTAATGTACGAAAAGGATCCGGAAAACAATAACCGAAGTCCCTCCCTCTCACGGGTTAATCCGGCGCTCCTATTTCTCTTCGGATTGATCCGCCTTTTGCCAGAGAGCATACCAGTAAAGCGCATTCAGCACCAGCGCGTGGTCGATCTCCCCATAACGCACCATCTCCGGTACCTCGGAGATCGGCCGGGTGAGCGTTTCGATCTCCTCGAACTCTTCCAGTTCCAAATCAGCGGTGCTCCGGACGTTGCGGATGAGGTACGTATGGCAGCGATTGGTCTGGATGGCCGGATTGGGTGCGACGGTTCCGATGAGGATCGGGGTTTCCCCCGTGTAACCGGTTTCCTCCCGCAGTTCCCGTGCCGCAGTCCGGGCCGGATCTTCTCCCGGATCCACCATACCGCCGGGGATCTCCAGAGTGATGGCATCGACGCCATGACGGTACTGGTGAATAAGGACGAGCTGTTCGTCCGGTGTGATCGCCACCACGTTGACCCAATCCGGAGTCTCCAGAGTATAGAACGAGCCGGTAGCGCCCGACTGGGCGGAAGTCCGTTGGATTTTTCGGATTTTGAATACCGGCGTTTCCAGGATGTTCTGCTTCTGTAAGGTCTTCCAGGGTTTCATTACGAGGTCCATTTCCTTCCGCTTTTATTCCATTTCCGCTGCGATCCGGATCACCGCAAAGTCTTCATTTGCCCAAACCACAAATTAGAAAAATCAAACACGTTCCCCAAGGAAACTTCTCGCAAGGCCGTCGGATACCCACGATTGCATTCGCCAGATCATGTGTTAATTTTTGCCTTTTAAGATTATGAAGCCACACGAATAACGAACCGGCCGTAGCTTTTGTCTTAACAATGCCCTTTTGACTGTGCACGACCTGTCGGCTTCTTTTCTCTTCAACACCTGACATCCGGACGATGGACGACAGACGATAAACCGTTGCCCGGGATCGAGGTCTCCCGGGGAAGTGGGCGGGACCTTTGCACTTCTCACTTTTCACGTTTCACTTCCATGAACCTTTTTCTTGTTATCTCACCCGGTCGTTCCGGAAGCCGGAAACGATCCAGGCCCACGCCGTAAAAAGGAGAAATTCGGACTTGACCGGTTTCCCGTCGTTGAGTACAATAATCACCTGATTCTATCCGGGAAACAAGGGGAGGACAACTATTTCTACCGTGAAGATCTCAAAGGTAGTGGGAGATGCTCTGCCGGTGACGGAAGAAACGGCTGCCGGAGCTCCGGTGGGAGGCGAATTCGCTGTTGCCGGGACTTTACCTACCATCGAGGACGTGATTGACTTCAAAGAGGAACGCGGCCAGTTTCCCTATGGCTACTACCGGTTTGTGGACCATCCGTATGTGCGGAAAATCCGTGAAGGATTAGGAGACTATTACGGCGCCCGGCATTGCGTACCGGTTACTTCGTTGGAAACAGCCTTTTTCGAACTGCTGGAGTATGTACTGAGCGTAACGACTGATCCGAGTATTCACATCGTCACCGATTCCAATGGTATCGGAGGCATCGAATGGGCGGATGCATTTCGGGATTATTCCCGGATCTCCGTCACACGATTCCCCGAAGATGAATGGCCTTCATTGGATCTCACGCAGATAAACCGGAACGATCTCTGGATAGTTGCCGTGCAGGATCCGGCGCAGTGGTGCACCCGATTCGATGCATTCATGCATAGGATGGCCAAATATCGGGGGATACTGGTGCTGTTAACCTCTCGCCCCCGGGAACTCTCGCTGCAATTGCGCGGACCGCAATTCTATCTCACCGGGTTGGGTGAAGATGGCGTGACTGTTGCAGGTGCTGCCATTCTAAGTAATGCAGACCGCCAAATCATGGAATTACGCAACCGGTTGAAACGGCGGGGCCCCTTATTGTCCAGCCGGAACGCCGCCCGCCTGCTCGGAACCCCATCGTCCTCTCCGCCGGACCAATCGATGATAGTCCGGCTGGCAACACGGATCTCACAACTGGAGCAAGGCTCCCACACCTTCCTCTATCCTTCAGGGATGAACGCAATTGCCAGTGTATTGGATCTGGTCCGTACGCCGGAGACCCCGCAGGTGATCTCGGTCGGCCATCTCTATTCGGATACTTACACCACACTCCGGGATGCCCCGGCAGCCGAAGGCGGACCCGGGAATATCTTCCTGGGTGTCGACGAGGTCGAACGACTCCCGGAAGTCCTCACTGACCGGACTGCCGCCATCATCACCGAATCCATCACCAATCCGCTGAACGATGTCCCGGATCTGGATTTCATTGCCGAAATCGCGCGAAAGAATGACCTGACACTGATCGTTGATAATAGCATCGCCACCCCGTATAACTGCCGGCCGCTCAGTCATGGGGCTGATATCGTGGTGCACAGCACCACCAAGTTCTTCAGCGGAGCCAATGACCATGGTGGCGGGGCCGTGACGACGGAGGATGCCGCACTGGCTGAACGGTTAGCGGAGCAACAAATCCGGTGGCGAAATGAGATGTCTCCATGGGAAGCCCAGGCGCTCTGGACCAACCTACAGGATTTCGAAGACCGGATGGCCCGGTTTAACCGGAATGCGGTCGCGGTGGCGGAATTTTTGGAACAACATCCCGCCGTCAGCCGGGTGTATTATAGCGGGCTGCCCTCCCATCGCAGCCACCGAACCGCCAGCCGTTTGCTGAACGGCGGCAGCAGTGTGGTGAGTTTTCTTCTGCGGGATGATTCTCTGGAGGGCCTGCAAAAAATGTATGACCCGCCGATGCAGCACATTATCAAAGCGCCCACTCTGGGCTCCAACCACACCCTGATGTGCCCGTACGTGCTTATCGCGCACTATTACGAAACAGAGGAGATGCTCCATTCACTGGGGCTTTCCCGATACCTGGTCCGGGTGGCGGTGGGGTGTGAACCGGTAATTGAACCGGTGATCGAAGATCTTGAACACTCGTTACAGCACTGTATCCCCTAAAGACCTGAACCAATAGCGCAGCGCGGAAGAAAGGTTGTCATCACCCGCTACCCGCTCAGATCGACCCCGCATTGTTCCTCTTTTTTCTCCTCAACTCTATTCCTTTTTCTTTTCGGCAATCTGCGGACGTTTCGAAAACCCGATGACCGGGAACCGTCGTCAGTGTAAACGGCAGCCTAATAGGTCGGGATGGACTCATCCACCTCTTCCGCCCAGGCATTAATGCCGCCCACCAGGTTCTTCACCTTCCGGAAACCGGCCTGCTGCATGAACTCCACGGCCTCGGCACTCCGTACACCCGTCCGGCAATGCACGACGATCTCATCGGCCGTGTTCAGTTCGGCAATACGTGCCGGGAGCTCGTTCAGGGGGATCAATTTACTGCCCTCGATCCTGGAGATCTGGTATTCCTCCGGGTTTCGCACGTCCAGGATAAAAATATCTTCGCCCTGTTCCAGTTTGTGTTTCAACTCCTCCGGAGAGATCTCCAGCTGATCGCCCAGGTCTTTCGCTTCCTGCTCTTCTCCCCGAATGCCACAGAACTCGGCATAATCGATCAATTCGGTCACCGAAGGATTTTCCCCGCAGACCGGGCATTCCGGATCCTTCCGGGCTTCCACCTCTCTGAATTTCATTTTGAGTGCGTCGAACAACAGTAATCTGCCCGCCAGGCTGTTGCCCCGCCCCAGGATCAGTTTAATGGTTTCGGTCGCCTGGATGGTGCCGATAATCCCCGGCAACACGCCCAGGACGCCCCCTTCGGCACAGCTGGGTACCAACCCGGGCGGCGGCGGTTCGGGATAAAGACACCGGTAACACGGCCCGGCCTCGGTTCCGAAGAGAGACACCTGCCCCTCAAACCGGAAAATGCTGCCGTACACGTTCGGGATGCCCAGCATTACGCAGGCATCGTTCACTAAGTACCGGGTGGGAAAGTTGTCGGTCCCGTCCACCACCACATCGTACCCGTCCAGCACCTCCAGGGCGTTTTCGGAAGTTAACCGGACACCATGGGTTTCCACCGCGACCTCCGGGTTGATCTGGTGGACTCGCTCGGCCGCGGCTTCCAGTTTGCTGCGGCCCACATCTCCGGTGGAGTAGATAATCTGCCGCTGCAGGTTGGTGTAATCGACCACGTCAAAGTCTACGATCCCCAGGCGCCCGATCCCGGCAGCCGCCAGGTAGGACAATAAGGGAGCTCCTAACCCGCCGGCTCCGATGACCAGGACACTGGCCTGTTTGAGCTTCTGCTGGCCTTCCATGGCCACCTCCGGCATAATGAGATGCCGGCTGTACCGCTGAATTTCTTCCCGGCTGAGATGGCCGTTATTCCCGGAACCGGCGCCGCCGGCGACCGAAGGAATAATGCTCAGATTATCCGATTCGGCCACTTCGGTAGCCTCCTTCTCCAGATACCGGATGTCATCATCATTCAGGTAGACATTGACAAAATTCCGCAGTTTGCCCTGATCATCGAATAAATGTTTTTGCAAATCGGGGTATTTCTTGGATAGAGCCGTCAGGACGTCACCGACCGTGTCGCCTTCCAGCTGCACCGCATCCTGGTTCTCCACATACTGTCGTAATGCGGTCGGGATTTCTATGGTTACTTTACTCATTGGTACTCGTTTCTCCTTTTCATTCACCTGATTCGGTTGTCGTAAGAATGTTCATATTTTCGGGATCGAAGGCCGACCGGTCGTTCCGGAGCTCCCAGGCATTCAGATCCCCGGCTTTTCCCTTGGCCACTGAAAGGATCAGGTACGCATACCAGGGCCAGGCATGATCCCGGTCGTAATCCGAGGGGCGCGCCGGATGATCCGGATGGGAGTGGTAAATCCCCAGCATCAACCGATCGGTTTCCCTGGCATAGGTTTCAGCAGATTTGAACGCCTTCGGGGAAATCAGGTATCGGGTTTCCCGCGAAGAGTCCCGTTCGTTTTCCTGCTTCCGGATCTCCTCGACGATTCGAATCCCGTTTTCTATCCTGCCGATCAGGAATCCACAGCACTCGTAGGGATAATCCTGTTCCCCATGGGCCCGGATATTCCGGAACACGTCTTCGTGCAATGCAATGGTCATTTACTCCTCCTCCCAAAAATTCTCATGAATATACCGGCGGCCCCCGTCGGGAAAGATAGTGACCACCACTCCCGAACGAATGGATTGCGCCACGCGCAACGCCGCAGCCGCCGCCGCGCCGGAAGACAGACCGATGAAGACCCCTTCCTTCCGGGCCAACCGCTTCACCATCCGCTGGGCTTCTTCGGTGGAAACGGTAAGGGCCGCGTCTCCAAGATCCGGGTCAAAAATGCCGGGCACGATAGCGGTTTCCATGTGTTTCAGGCCTTCCAATCCATGTAACGGAGAGTCGGGTTGCAGACTCACCAGTTGGATATCCTGATTGTATTCCTTCAGCCGGCGTCCGGTGCCCATAAACGTCCCACTGGTTCCCAGACCGGCTACGAAGTGCGTGATCTCGCCCCGGGTTTGACGCCAGATTTCGACGCCCGTGGTCTGGTAATGGGCCTGCCAATTGGCCGGATTATTATACTGGTCGATGTAGAAATACCGCTCCGGGTGTTTCCGGTGGAGCTCCCGGGCTTTGCGGATGGCCCCGTCCGATCCTTCACCCGGCTCGGTGACCACCACCTCGGCACCATACGCCCGCAATGCTTTGAGCAATTCGTCGCTCACATTCTGCGGAACACACAAAGTCACCCGGTATCCCCGGGCGGCGCCAATCATGGCATAGGCTAACGCCGTATTGCCGGAGGACGCATCCAAAATACCTTTTTGCCGGGTGAGATCGCCGGACCGTTCAGCCTCCAGAATCATATTCAGCGCCGGCCGATCCTTGATGGATCCGCCGGGATTAAACCACTCGGCCTTGGCATAAATCCGCACCCCGGGCGGGGAGGACCGGTCCAGCGCTTCCAGGCGCAACAACGGGGTGTTCCCGATGGTCTGCCAGATCCGGCAGCCCGTTTCGTCCCGTACCGGTTGTTTCTCCAACCGCTCGAAAAGCAGATCCGGATTTTCCAGATGTCGTAGACTCATTTTCTCTTCTTCGTTCTAGTTCAATAAAGTAGTGCCCGTACCCTTCTCAGGCTTGGTCCGCTGCCACTTCGAATTGTACCTGCATCACCCACTCGCTCTCGCCGCGAATCCGGACATTCTGCTCTTCCAGCCAGTGGATCAGACTGTCTCGATCCCGGGCTTCCCAGGCACAGATCATGCGTCCGGCTACCGTATCACACCAGGAATGCCGATACGCCACCCGGGCATCCGATGCCCCCTGAAAGCGACGGATTAAGTCGGTAATCGCCTGCCGGGTAAGACAGGCAACCACATGTACTGAAATAAATTTGGTCATCGTTCCAATCAGCACTCGCGAAAGCGGCGGACTTCGCAGAAGCCCGCCGTTCCACGCACTGTTGCTATCCCTTTCCGTTTTGCTTTTCGATGGGCGCGCCCACCAGGTTACCCCATTCGGTCCAGCTGCCGTCGTAATTCCGGACTTTTTCGTACCCCAGGAGATATTTCAGGACAAACCAGGTATGGGAGGATCGCTCCCCGATCCGGCAATACGCCACCGTTTCCTTCTCCGGCTGCACGCCTGATCCGCCGTAAATATCCTGCAACTCCTGGTAAGATTTAAACGTCCCGTCGTCATTGACTGCCTTTGCCCAGGGGATGTTGGCGGCGCCGGGGATGTGTCCGCCCCGTTGCGCCGTCTCGGACATCCCGGCGGGTGCGATCACCTCGCCGGTGAACTCGGCAGGTGACCGGACGTCCACCAGGTTCAGATGCTCCCGGTTGATATTATCCAGGATCAGGTCCTTATAGGCCCGAACGTTATCGTCCGGAAACCGGGCCTGGTATCGGGAGTCCGGAAAGGACGGGCTCTCCTTCACCACCTCCCGGCCTTCAGCCAGCCATTTTTTCCGGCCGCCGTTCATGATCTTCAACTTGTCCTCCGGATGCTGGTAATACCGGAACTGCCAGAAGGCATACGCGGCAAACCAGTTATTGTTGTCTCCATAGAAGACCACGGTGGTCTCCCGGGAGAGTCCCAGATCGCTCGCGAGATCTTCGAACTGTCCTTTGGTCAGAATATCGCGGCGCACCGGATCATTCAGCTGGGTCTCCCAGTTGATCCCGGCAGCATTCCGGATGTGCCCCTCTTCATACGCAGAGGTATCCACATCGACTTCCAGGATGCGAACATTCTTATCTTCTGTATGTGTCTCTACCCAGTCGGTACTGACCAGTACTTCCGGGTTTGCATACTGTGTCATAGTTCTCTACTCCTTCTTTCTTGTCACCAAAACATAATCATTTTTGTCATATTTAATCCATATTTTATTTTACGTACGCCCCCACTCTGTGGAAGGAAATGTTATCGCCGGCCCTCAGGCCGGACAGATGCAACAGGAACAGAGATTAGATAAATGGATGAAGACGAACCGGATATAATCCGCCCGTAGGAGGGTATGAAATCGTTTTCTGCTTATTTGTACTCTGAACACCCCATGATGCGAATAATATAGGAGTATAATTGTCGTATATCAAATATTTTTTTCCGCCGCCTGATGGGGCAGCCAGCGCCGGGGGGCGGAAAGTATCACTTCATCGGGATGATTGCAAATTCATCAACCGGTCCCGGGCTTCTGTAAACTGGGTCTCCGCCCGGTCCAGGTATTCATGCGCCTCCTCGATATAGCCATCGACCGATGCTGACCAGATCCGGTTCAGATACCGCTCTCCTGCCGCAAAATGGCTCATCACGTCCGCATAATCCTGGAGGCTGTACCGATGCCCGATACTTTCTCTGGCTTCCACGAACGTGTTCAGATCATCCATGAAGGTGTCGTCGATTCGGGGGGCCAGCCGGTTCACCGGAATGTCGTCTTTTTCGGCGTTCATTTTCCGGATTTCTTCTACAATACGCTTCAGACTGCTTTCGAGACTTTCGATATTGGCTGCCACGGTGTCTTCGGCCTGCAAATTCCGGCGGTGCGTCACCCGCGCTACGATCACGCCTGCAACCCCCACGCCCAGTGCCGGGAGAAACAACCCCCAGTTGATCGTCCACTCATTCAGGACGGTGACGTACGCCCCAAGTAGAAATCCGAGGGCAATTAAAACCGATCCCAAATATCGCATAATTTTCTCCCTCCGCCTACATTCCGGCAATGACGTAATACAACGCAAACCCGACCCCGACCAGCGCCTCGCCAACGATAAATCCGGCGGCGATGGGAATGCCCACGTTGTGGCTGAAACCCGTACCTTTCCGCCAATCAACCACGATCCGCAGGACCGTACCGATGGTGTACGTGAGGACGATATTGAACGGTAAGTAGAATCCGAGACCAACGAGGATGCCCAGGCCTCCGATGCCGCTGGCGCTCAGGATCGCCCCCAGACCGGCGCCGGCAAGATACTTTTGCACCGGCACATTGCCTCCCAGAATACCGCTGATCATGCTGGCCAATGCCTGGCCCTGGGGAGCGGGCAACTGTTCGCTCCCCAGTCCGTACGCATGGTCCAGGACGAAAATCAGTCCCATCACCAGTATCGGGCCCAGCCAGGTCCCCAGGAACTGTCCCATTTGCTGTTTCCGGGGTGAGGCGCCCACCAGATATCCCGTTTTGAGATCCAGCATCAGATCCGTGGCCTGGGCCATGGCTACACACATGGCGGCCCCCACCATCATGGAGGCGATGACGGTTTCCCGGTCCGCCATGCCACTGGCCACGAAAATTAAAATCGTGATACCGATGAGTGTCATCCCGCTCAATGGCGACCAGTTAGTCCGCCCGATGGCCTCCGATAGGATCACGCCGGCCATCCAGATCCAGATCGTCCCCAGGATCGCCATAACCAGCCCTCGAAAAACTCCGATATCCGCCACCGAGCGATCCGCGATAATAAACAGTAGTAGAAAGGCCCCGATAATCGCGATATACAGTAATTTGATGGGCATCTCGTCCTGGGAGAGTTCGCTCCGCATTTTGGACGCCTGCTGCATACTTTTCACGGCCCCGACGATCAGCGGAAAGGCCAGTACGATCCCGGCCAGGGCCCCGCCGATGAGCATACCGATTCCCACCGGTTTGAACAGCATTTCCCGTAAAAAGACCGGCATGGTATCGCCGGAAGCCGCCAGGGTGGCTGGGGTCGGCAACATCCCCTGGGCTGCCAGCAACGGAGCCAGGATCCAGTAACAGACATACCCTCCGATAATGAAATACACTCCGCCCTTCCCCGCCAGGAATCCGACGCCAACGGTCAGCAGAGAAATGTACCAGACGCCGTTCATGTAGGAAGGCATGCCAATCCACTGCCCCAGCGGCACATCCGAATAATTGAATACACTGGTGAAAAAATGGACCAGGCCGCTTAAACCGGCCCCCCCGATCAATAACATCGCTTTGCGAATTCCCGCCCCGGGAGATTTTAAGATGGCGGCGACGGCAATCCCGCCCGGATACGCCAGCCGGTTGTAATCGATCATCTGTTTCCGCAAGGGGATAATAAACGCAATCCCCAGTACCCCGCCGGCGATGCAGCCCAAAACCAGCAGGTACGGGTTAAAATCGGTATACCCCAGGATGAACAGGGCCGGCACGGAAAACATCATCCCGGCGGACGCCCCGTTGACCGAACTGGCCACTGTCTGGTTGATGTTGTTTTCGATAATACTGTTGCGGCGCATAATTCCCCGCAGAATCCCGAAACCCAGGATGGCTGCCAGCTCGGACCCTTCTATGGAAAAGCCTAAAATTAAACTGGCATACCCGATACTTAACGTGATCAGGGTACCAAGCAGATAACCGACCAGGACGGCCGGCACTGACAGTTCCGGATAGGGCTCCCTGCGAGTGATCACTGATTCACTGGAACCTTTAGTCGCCAAAATCTCGCCTCCTTCGTTCACACCGGATCCATTTTTTACGGTCTGTTTCCCTCAGATACAAGTGAGGTCAGCGCTGCCAATATGCAGAGAAAGTAATCTTGCCAGGCGCGAAAAGAAACAAAAATTTCCTTCAGAGGTGGGGACTGCCTCGTTCGGCCTAATCCCCCCAATTACTTTTTGCGCTTGAGGAGAACGGGCAGTTCGGTCTGGAAATATCTTTGAAATGGTTCTATCTTTAGCCTCATGAAACTTTGAACCTCTTACCTTCCACCACAAAGAAAGGAGCGGATATCGTGAAACGCTGGGTACTACTGGGTCTTATTCTCTGCTGGTACGGAATCGGATATGGTCAGAATTTCCAGTTTCATTATGATCTGGGAAAAGATCGAAAATACGTGACTACGACTTTTGAAATGTTCAAACCGGATGAGTACGGCTCCACCTTCTGGTTCATCGACATGGATTACAATCGCACCAGACCCAACGGGTTGCCGGGCATGTCGTTGTCCTACCTGGAGCTCGCCCGGTACGTGACCATCCCCCGTCTGCAGAAACTCTCCGCAACCGCGCAATACAATGATGGCCTGGTCGGTCCGTTTCCGCTGGGGCCGGTCTGGTTATTCGGGGTGAGTTATCCCATTGACCTGGGTTTTGTTACCTTGAATACCGATCTGCTGTACCGGAATGCGTACAATTCGGACGGCCCGGACGCCCAGCTGACCCTGGTCTGGCAGAAGAGCCTGCTCGCCGATAACCGGTTGACGCTGATGGGCTTCATGGATCTCTGGACAGCCGATAAAGCCGCCGGCGGCAAGCAGTTCGTCCTCCTCTCCGAACCTCAGGTCTGGTATCGTGTCACCGACCATCTCAACCTGGGTGGCGAAGTCGAGATCAGCAATAATTTTCTGCCGGATGAAAAATTCGGCGTCAAACCCACCCTGGGCTTTAAGTGGATCTTCTAACCCCAAGCCACCAGAAGAGAGTTATGAATACACTATTTCGGTTGCAGGAAAACAAGACAACCCTTCGAACGGAGATTCTCGCCGGTCTTACCACCTTTCTGGCGACCATGTACATCATTGTAGTGAATCCGACGATTCTCAGCACCACCGGGATGTCCTTTAACGGGGTGCTGGCAGCCACCGTCCTGGTGAGTGCGTTCAGTAGTATTATGATGGGAATCTATGCCAAGAATCCCATCGTCATCGCTCCGGGTATGGGACTGAACGCGTACTTTACCTACTCGGTGGTCCAGGGCATGGGCACTCCCTGGGAAGTAGCATTGGGAGCAGTTTTCTGGTCCGGGATCATCTTTCTGCTCCTCTCGATTTTTAACATCCGCACCATGATTGTCCGGGCCATCCCGCGGCAAATCCGGTACGGAGTGGCCGCCGGCATCGGTCTGTTCATTACCCTGATCGGTTTTGTGAATGCCGGTTTGGTAGTCGGCAGTGAAGCCACCGTGGTGCAAATGGGTGCACTGAACGCCGTCACCCTCACCTTTCTGGCGGGGCTGCTCATTACCGCCGTCCTGATCGCCCGCCGGATGAAAGCCGCCATGATCCTGGGTATTCTCATCACGACTTTGCTCGCCATCCCCATCGGCCGGCTGTATGGTGATGCCGCCGCAGCCGCTTCCGGAATTCAGAGCCTGGTCACCTGGAAGGGGCTGGTGGCGCGCCCGGATTTTAGTCTGATCTTTTCCATCGATCTGTTGGGATCGCTCAAACTCAGCATCTGGCCGGTCATTTTTGCGTTCCTGTTCACGGACATGTTCGACAGTTTGTCCACCTTCATCGGGGTGGCGGAAGCAGCCAATCTGCTGGATGAAGACGGCGAACCCCGGAACATAAAGGAATCGCTCATCACCGATGCGTTTGCCACCACCATTTCCGGTCTGCTGGGGACCAGTTCGGGAACGGCGTATATCGAATCGGCCACCGGAATCGAAGAGGGCGGGCGCTCCGGACTCACCGCCGTAGTAGCCGGACTCTTATTCCTGCCGTTTATGTTCTTTTCGCCGCTGCTGTCCGTGGTCCCGAGTATTGCCACGGCACCGGCCCTGGTCCTGGTGGGCGTCTTCATGATCCGTCCCGTTGCGCAGATTAACTGGCTCCGGTTTGATGATGCCATCCCGGCCTTTCTCTCGCTGATACTCATCCCCCTGACCTATTCTATCACCCAGGGGATTATTTGGGGGTTTCTCAGCTGGACGGTTATTAAAGTAGCTCTGGGGAAAAAGGAACAAGTGTCCCTGATGTTGTGGATCATCGACATTTTTGCGGTTCTATCGCTGATTGTCTGACGCATCCGGAGCTGACTACTGGCTCCGGCGGATCGGTTATTCGGTCCCCCGGAGCCTTTTTTTGCGTCTTTCCCTGAGATTCAGAACCAGCGAGAGGATCAGGAGGCAGACCAGGGCCCCCAGAGCAATCCCATTCACCAGTTCAGGCGCGAGCCGGATACCCGTGAGATGCCGGAATAGAAAACTGAGATAAGAGGATTCCATATCACGGAATCCCATCCGGGATCGGACCTGCCAGTGCCAGTCGGTGCAGGGGCAGTACCCGAATCCGTACCAAATGCCGAGCCCGAACCACGAAAACACCGTCGCCAGAAGAGTGAACAAATGGATTTTCCGGGTCGCCCGCCAGATCCATCCGGTGAGATTAAACAGAATAAACCCGGTATGAAATACGAAGAAAAAGATGTTCAGATACCGGTCCATTTTTTCTCTTTGCTCTCATTTCGTTTAGGGAAAGAGGGACCGGCACTCGCAGTCTATCCCCCTCTCGCCATCGGAAACGCCGAGCGCCTGGCCGGTTTTAGTTGCTTTCACCGAAAGCTTCCTTCAGGGCGGTTTCGTGCACTTGCATGGCCCGTTCCCCCCACAGTACGAACCGGATGGTTTTGACAGCGGTCAGTTCCGGAATACTCTCCTTCACCGTCTGCAAGGCGATCCGGGCGGCCATCTCCATGGGATACCCGAAGGCACCGGTGGAAATGGAAGGAAAAGCGATGTGCTGTATTCCGTTCTCTCTGGCCAGCATCAGTGCATTCCGGTAACAGTCCGCCAGTAATGTATCCGCCGGCTCATCCTGGCCATAGATCGGACCGAGGCAGTGAATAACATAATCGTTGGGCAGATGATGTCCTCCGGTTATCACGGCTTCACCGGGGCGAATGGGCGCCAGGGGACGGGTCTCTTCTTCCAGTCCGGGCCCGGCGCCCCGGTGAATGGCGCCGGCCACCCCTCCGCCCATCTGCAACCGGGCATTGGCAGCGTTCACTACGGCATCACAGTCAGGCTGGTTTGCGATGTCGCCCCGGGTCAACTCCACCCGGACTCCCGAATAGGTCGTCGATTTCATAGAGTCATACCTCCCTCTCTGCTTCACATTCGCGTCTCTCGTTCTCAGGGGGTGAGAACGGAAGACAGAAAACATCTGATGACAGTTTAACAGAAAGAGCAGACATTGGAAAGCAGGTCGTAAACCGTTGTCAGGCCCAGGGCGGACCGAGACAATAGAGAACCGGCCGCCCGGGAGTTACTGCGCGGATCGGTCGGCGTCAGAGTTGAACCGGCGGACATCACTCGTGCTGGTCGGATGCCCGTAACTCTCGAGATGTTTGATATGATACAGGTACTCCTGCTTCGAAATATCATTTTGCCAGTGTCCGGTCACCAGACCCACCCCGGTGATTGCCATGAAAAGCGCTACGATGGCCACCGCGATCCGCTTCTTGGGCACCGTTTTCCTGTTCAGTAATGATTTGACTTCCAGGGTATCGGCGACCGGACAGGCATCCACACAACTCAGGCACGAGGAACACTCATCCGACCAGACGGTCTTGACCTCGTCCACTTTGATAAAAGACGGGCAGACTTTGGCGCATTTGGCGCAGTCGATACAGGTTGTTGTGTTCCGCTTAATCTTGTGCGGACTCAGCAACCCGGTAATTCCCAGCAACGCTCCATACGGACAGAGATAGCGACACCAGAAATTCCGGACGAAGATGGAACCTAAAAGGAGGATAGTGAGCACGATTAATCCGGTGCGTGAAAGATCGGCGAAGAAGTAATAGAGTTTGATATCCGCCACCTGATTATAGGAGCTATCCAGAAACGCCCTGATTGCCGCATCGCTCATGAGAAAGAAGATGGAATAGATGAAAAATCCCAGGAGCAGATATTTGATACTCCGCAGGGGATAATCCAGCCAGCGGGGCACCCGGATTGTCCCGAACATCTTCTCGCCAAAGTTTCCCAAATACTCGGATAGCGTTCCGATAGGACACATCCAGCTGCAGAAGGCCTTCCCGGCGACTAAAGAAATCATGACAATCGCCAGGAAGATAAAGACCCCTGCCGGATGTGCGGCATGCACGATTCCGGTTTTCAGGTAATAATAGAGGCTCATCATGGAACTGATGGGCAGATAACCATCCACACCCGGAGGACGACTGACAAACCGGGTGGCGCCATTGGATTCCAGAAACCGGACGAACAGGAAAAATCGGATTCCAATCGCCACGGAAAGCAGAACAAACACCCCCTGGATCCAGCGGCGGTATCGCTGTACGGGCTGCTCCCGGTTTCGGATCACCTTCTTCTTCTGTTTGGCACCTGTCTTCCCGGCTTTGCGCGAGGTGGGTTCGGATTTTATATCAGACATATTTATCCTATTTAACCTGAAAAAATTTTACAGGCTTTTAATTTTATCCATTGTCCTTTCCGTGAGTTGATCCAAGGTCTCGGACGTGAGCATCCGAAAGGCTTCATCCCTGAGCGGGCCCCACCTGTTGTGCACCGGGCAGGGGTGGTCTGGTGAACATTCCGGAAAACCCAGCACACAACGATCGAACATTTCGAGTCCGTCAATCGCCCCCACAATATCAATCAAGCGAATTTCCTCTGCGGCCCTGGCTAAAAAAAATCCGCCGGCTTTCCCTTTTTTGGAACCCACAACGTCATGTTTGGTCAAACTCTGGAGGATCTTGGAGACAAATTCCTTAGGGATGTGCAAGACGTCCGCAATTTCATCCGAAGCGATAGGCCCTTTGTCCGTATTTGCAGACAAATACAACACTGCCTGCAACCCGTATTCACATTTTCTTGAAAAAATAACCGTCATAATCGGACTCTCATCTCTTAATATAGATTACGATAATCCGTAGTCTATGTCAATCGAAAATTAGCCGGTGCTGCCTGTATCTCTGGGAAGGGAATCATCCTGGAGAGGCCTTTGGACGGAGGCCCGGGACTGGTCAAAATGAAACGGGTTATGCTCCGATTCGGTATGAGTGTGCGACGGCATGCAGCAGGAACTCCCGTATTGCCATTTATATTCTTCCAGCTCCCGGAAATAGCGGAAGAGTCGGTGTACCAAATCCCGTACCTGTACTCTCTTCATCGCCTTACTCTTCCGGCACCTTTACGCCGGTTTTGGCCATCCGTAACTCATTCAAAGCCCGGTAGCCCTGCACCAAAATCCACAGCGACGACCCCAGGATGAGGGCTCCGAACAGGATAAGCACCACGTTCCCATCCAGGAAGTACTGCCGCAGGTTCAGGATCATGGCCCACACAGTCATGACCAGCAGGAACAGCATGGGAATGACGGTATACACGACCGGTGAATTGTTTTTCTTCAGCCATACGGTCAACGTCAGCAGCGCCAGGCCTGCCAGCAATTGATTGGAGGTGCCGAACAGCGGCCAGATAACCAGAGCGCCGGTGCCTCCCGGTTCGCTGACTGCCAGCCCCAGGGCGATGAGAACCGCCAGCAGCGCGGCGACCGTCGGGTTGGTCAGCACCTTCAGGTGAAACATCTCTCCGTATTCCTGAAACACGTATTTTTGGAGCCGGACGCCGGTATCCATGGTCGTGGCGGCAAAGCTCACCACCAACACCGAGGCGAAAACCACTCCAACCGCCGGTGGAATGCCCAGTCCGTTGGCGTAGTAGGCGACGCCTTTGATATAGGCCCCCACCTTGGCTCCCAATCCGTTTGCCGCATTCCAGTTGGCATAATGGGTTTGCCAGTCGATACCACTGGATGTCAGCGCAATCCCGTGAATGCCGTTGTCACCGACCAGGTGCACGCTGATGATCGCAGCCAGGATGGCGCTGAGCGCCAGGAACCCTTCTCCGATGGCGCCGCCATACCCGACCGGCCGGGCATCCGTCAGTTTGTCCAGCTGCTTGGCAGTGGTGCCGGAGCTCACCAGGGAGTGGAAACCAGAGATTGCCCCACAGGCGATGGTGATAAACAGGAACGGAATCCAGAACGGGGCTCCCTGGGCGGACGCATTAAATGCGGGTGCCGCCACCGGGGGATGCAAAATCAGCAACCCCAGGTACACAATGGCCAGGCCGACGATCAACTGGTGTCCGTTGATATAATCTCTGGGCTGTAATAATCGCCAAACCGGCAACTGGGCGGCGAAGAAGGTATACACAAAGAGAATTATCACCCACAGGGTCACAGGACTCATCCCCAGGGCGGAAGCCACCGGGCTGATATCGATGGGGAGATATTGACCAAGCCAGATGAACAAATACAATAACAGCAATCCGATAATGGAAGGCCAGAAGGCTTTGATTTTTCGTTTGTAGATCAGCTGTCCGATCCCCAGGGCGACCAGGATTTGCATCCAGATAGGAAACACACTGCCGGGATATTGTGTGAACAGGACCCCGATGACCAGTGCGAACACGGCGTTAACCATCAGTAAAAGCAGAAAAATAATGGTTAAATAGAGCAATTTAGTTCGTTTCCCGAGAACAGATTGGGCCACGGAACCGATGGAGCGCGCCTTATGCCGTACCGACAGCATAATCGAACCGCTGTCATGCACACCGGCGGCAAAGATGGTCCCGATGACCACCCACAGCAACGCCGGCAGCCATCCCCAGATCACTGCAATGGCCGGGCCCACGATGGGGGCCGCCCCGGCCACCGACGTAAAATGATGCCCCCACAAAATGCCCTTCCGGGTCGGCACATAATCCACCCCGTCCTCAAACTGATGGGCGGGTGTGACGTAATCGGGATCCAGGTTGAAAATCTTTTCGGAGATAAACTTTGAATAGAAACGATACCCCAGAACGAACGCCAGGGCCCCGATGAGAAAAATCCAGAGTGTGTTCACGATCTCCTCCAGGCTCCCGTTTCAGCTGGGCCGCACATTAGTGAGTCACTGTCAACAAGTCGCTTCCAGGTTGTGTACTACGAAGGAATTAATATGCAAAATGTTCGCCCGCATCCCAAGGGCAAATTTGGCCTGGGTGTTCTACATACCGGAGGAGAGATACCAGAAAAGCGCTCCGACCAGGAAGAGCAGCATGGCCAGCCAGATCAAAGATCGGGCGCCGGTTTTCCGCCGCGCGCGGAGACTCCGGAATTGAATTCGATCCCGGATCTCCTCCCGGCGATCCGTTTGTTCCTCGTCCCGGGGTCTTTCCTGTTCTTCGTTTTGTTTGTCCGCGTCTTGCTCCTGCGATGATGGTTCTTTCCGGGACCGAGCGGCTCCACGGACACGAAATTTTTTCGGATGTTTCTTCTGAAAAAGCATGGTTAAAACCCCGAAGCTAAATTGACTCCCGCGAACAGCTGGCTGAAAAAGCCGATGAACGGACGTAAGAAAGCCCCAAAGATGGAAAGATTGCTGAACATACTCAACAGGACCAGTCCGATGAGCAGCATGGGGCCATACTGTTCTAAGCGGGAATATTGCTCCTCGTAACGGTAGGGTAGCAAGGCATGCACGATTTTCGAACCATCCAGGGGCGGGATGGGAATCAGGTTAAAGGCCGCTAACGCCAGGTTAATGATCACCCCGTACATCACCATCAGCTGGATAAAGTAGAGCACGTTTCCACCCGTCCCCCGAAATCCCGGCGCCCCTAATGCCCGAATGACCAACCCGAAGCCTAACGCCAGAAGCATATTCGATCCGGGCCCCGCCAGCGAAACCCACAACATGTCCCGCTTGGGATCCCTCAGGTTCACCGGATTGACCGGCACCGGCTTTGCCCACCCGAAATGCACGATGAAGAGCATGAGTGTGCCGATGGGATCCAAATGCGAAATCGGATTCAGGGTGAGTCTCCCGGCCCGTTTCGCCGTGGGATCTCCCAGTTGATTCGCCACCCAGCCGTGGCTATACTCGTGAAAGGCCAGGGAAAATAAAATTGGGGGTGCCAGAATTAAAATTGTCGCAAGGTTCATGCTCTCGGCTCTCTTTCCGTCTCAGGTCCACGGCAATCACAGTAACAGTTCCTTACCGTCCGCACATTTAATGAGAATATAAGGTGAACACCAGAAACAACCAAACAATAGCGGCCGCTGCCGGTCCCCGGCCCTCATTCGGAATCGAGGGACCATCGGGGATGAAAGGTCCGATGCACTTCCCGCAAATAACTCCGATCCAGGTGGGTATAGATTTGGGTGGTGGAGATATCGGCATGCCCCAGCATCTCCTGGACGGCTCTGAGGTCAGCACCGCCCTCCAACAAGTGAGTAGCGAATGAGTGGCGAAAGGTATGCGGAGTGACTTTTTTCTCGATCCCGGCTTTCCGGACGTACTCCTGTAATTTCTTCCACACCCCCATACGGGACAATGGCCGGCCCCGGTTGTTCAGAAACATGCTGTCCCGGGTGCGGCCGGCAACCACGAACCGGGGCCGGGCATCCCGCTCATAACGGTCAATCCAATACAGCGCGACCTCGCCCACCGGAACAATCCGTTCCTTACTCCCCTTCCCGAGGATCCGGACGACCGATTGCTCGCGGGAGATATCCTGCCGCGTCATCGCGATAACCTCGGACACCCGGAGCCCGCAGGCATACAACAATTCGAATAACGCCCGATCCCGAATGGTATATCTGTCTTGGGGGACAATGGTCTCCAGAATGAGTTGTATTTCCCTGTAGGAAAGCACATCCGGTAATTTTCGCGGGATACGGGGACTTTCCAGGGCAATGGTAGGATCGTCGTCCACGACATCTTCCCCCAGGAGAAAACCATGAAACGTCCGGATCGATGAAAAGTTACGGGCCAGCGTACTGGGCTCCAGCTGAAATGCGGAAAGACTCGAAACGAATGCGGCCACGTCTCCGGCGGTCACCTGCCCGGGCGTCTGGATATTACGATCGGCCAGATGCAATAAATAACGTTGTACATCATTTTGATACGCGGCGATGGTGTTCGGGGAAAGATTTCGTTCCAAATACAGGAAATTCAAAAAATCCCGGAAATATTGATCCCATTTCTCCGGCAACCTGCTGTGCGATTCATCCATACGATTTCGGATACTAGCGGTTAGTGATGTGTTCCAGAGATGAGAGGGGGGGTGGGAAGCCTTACCAATCAACCGGGTTACCGGAGATGTACGGCGTCGGCAAATGCTTTTATCAGGTGTTCGTTTTCCGCTTCCTCCAGCACATTCCCGGTCACGACAAATGAGGCGCCCGCTTCCACCCGCTCCCGCGCCTGCTCCGGCTTCCGGATACCGCCTCCCACAATTACGGGGATGTCCACGTAGTCGGCCACTGCAGTGATCACCTGTGGCGGAACGGCCATATCCGCGCCGCTGCCCGCTTCCAGATAAATGGCTTTCATTCCCAGGTACTGGGCAGCCAGCGCATGGGCCATGGCGATATCCGGTTTGTTGACCGGTATCGGGCGGGTATTACTCATGAATTGGGCGGCGGTCGTTTTCCCGGACTCCATCATCATGTAACCCGTCGGAATCGGTTCCAACTGCATCCGTTTGATCAACGGAGCACCCAGTACCTGATCGTTAATCAGATAATTGGGATTTCGCCCACTAATCAGCGAGAGGAATAACACCGCATCGGCATGCTCGCTTAATTGCCGCAGAGAGCCGGGGAAGAGGATCACGGGAATAGTGGCCGCATCTTTGATAACTTTCACTTTCTCGTCGTACCGGGCGTGCAGGAGCAGACTGCCGCCCACCAGGATTCCATCGGCGCCTTCCTCACAGATGCGTTGGGTAAATTCCTGCAGCTGGCCCATCTCTTTGGCATCCGGATCGATCAGGACAAAATAGCCCGCGCCGTGTTCGGTCGCCAATCCGGTTAATTGATCATAGAGCGTTGTCACGTCCCCATACCCTCCGTAAATCGTTTTCAGGATGCCGAGACCGGCTGAGTAACCTTCAGCACTTGCGTGAGTGCTGCCACATAGGCATCCAGTTCTTCCCGCGTCCGCTTCTCCGTTACCGCCACCAGCAACCGGTTCTCCATGCCGGGATATTTCTTCCCTAAATCGATACCGGCGAATATATTCATCTGCAACATCCGTGAGATAACCTCCCCGGCCGGTATCGGCAGGTCCAGCACAAATTCATTGAAAAACGGATGAGTATAAGCCAGGTTGGCGGCAGTTGTTTCGGTCAGATGCCGGGCCAGATAGTGCGCTTTCTGGGTACACAGGTTCGCCACCTGGCGGATACCCGCTTTTCCCAGACTACTCATATAAACTGTGGCAGCTAAGGCGTTCAGTCCCTGATTCGTACAAATATTGGAAGTGGCTTTCTCCCGCCGGATATCCTGTTCCCGTGTTTTCAGCACTAACACAAACCCACGTTTTTCATCCGCATCCACGGTGGCCCCCACCAAGCGCCCCGGCATTTTCCTGATAAATTGATCCTTCAGGGCCATCACCCCCAGATAGGGACCGCCGAACCCCTGGTGATTCCCCAGCCCCTGGCCCTCCGCGACAACGATATCCGCGTCGGCAGCGGCCGGCGGGTTGAGTACCCCCAGCGAAAGGGGATTGGCCGAGACAACATACACGGCAGTTGGTGCCTGTTCCCTGATAACCGCCCGGATCTGTTCCAGCGGCTCGATATGTCCGAAATAGTTGGGGGATTGCACAACCACGCCCCCCGTCTCCCGGTCAACAACAGACTCTAACGCCTGCCTGCCGGTGATCCCTCCCTTGGCGGGGACGGAGAGAACCTCGATACCCTGGGCCGCACAATACGAGTGGACGATTTCCCGGTAAAGAGGATTCACCGTTTCAGAGATCACGATCGAGTCGTGCCCTGTCACCCGGACCGCCATCAGGGCGGCCTCCCCCAGCCCGGATCCGCCATCGTAGAGCGAAGCGTTCGAGACTTCCATCCCGGTGAGAGCGCAAATCATGGATTGGTATTCGTACATCGCCTGCAACGTGCCCTGGCTTACCTCGGGTTGATAGGGCGTGTAGGCAGTATAAAATTCCGATCGGAAAATAAGGAAATCCACGATGGCCGGGATATAATGCTCATAGGCCCCACCGCCCAGAAAGGAGACTGTGTCTTCGGTACTGCGGTTTTGCTTCGCGATAGTTTTTGCCAGCGCCTTCATTTCAATCTCGGACACCGGTTCCGGAATATCCAGCAATCCGTTAATCCGTAATTGTTCCGGAATCGCTTCCAGCAAGGCATCGAAAGAGTCGACCCCTATCGCCCGGAACATTTGCTCCTGCTCCGCTGTCGTGTTTCCTATATAATTCATGAACTGTCTGTTCACTCAACCAGAGATTGGTATTTTTCCACGGATAACAACGAGTCCAGTTCCTCCGGGTCGGAGAGTTTGATCCTGACCATCCACCCCGCATCATAAGGGGCCTCATTGATCAATTCCGGGGCATCATTCAGCTGTTCGTTGACCGCCATGATCTCGCCTGAAACCGGCGCGTAGAGATCTGCCACCGTCTTGACAGCCTCAATCGTCCCGATTGCATCACCCGCCTGAACCTCATCGCCGACGGCGGGCAATTCCAGAAACACGATATCCCCCAACTCGGACTGGGCAAAATCAGTCACCCCGATAGTAGCGACCCCGCTTGCCTCATCGTATCGGGCCCATTCATGTTCTTCGGTATACCGCAGATCGTCCGGCAAATTCATGGCAAGTCTCCCCCTGGCTCCAGCATGTTAAACAGTTTCCTCCAATTTTTCTTGCACTTCGAACGTAAAGGACTCTAAAAATTTTGTATCGACTTCACCCCGGACGAAACGCTCGTCCCGGAGTACCTGCTGGTGGAATGGGACGGTCGTTTTCACCCCTTCGATAATCGTCTCTTCCAGTGCGCGCTGCATCCGGTTAATGGCTTCCTGACGATCTCGGCCGTGGGCGATAATCTTGGCGATCATGGAATCGTAAGTGGGCGGAACCCGATAACCGGCATAGGCGTGGGTGTCTATCCGCATATCCATTCCCCCCGGCATGTGAAAACTGGTGATGTCCCCGGGAGACGGCATAAATCCCCTGGCCGGGTCTTCCGCGTTGATCCGGCATTCGATGGCATGTCCCCGGAGTTTCATGGTATGCATCCACTCCTCGATTTTTTTTCCAGTGGCCATTTGAATCTGTTCCTTGAGAAGATCGATGCCGACCACCATTTCCGTTACCGGATGTTCGACCTGGATCCGGGTATTCATTTCCATGAAATAAAATTCTTCATTCTCACTCAGCAGGAATTCCATGGTCCCGGCGCTTTCATACCCGGCTTTCTGCGCCCCCCGTACTGCAGCGTCACACATTTTTTTCCGCAACGCTTCATCAACCGCCGGTGAGGGCGATTCCTCAATCAACTTTTGATGCCGGCGCTGTACCGAGCAATCCCGTTCGCCCAGAGCAACCACGTTCCCGTGCGAATCTCCCAGGAGTTGGATTTCCACGTGGCGGGGCTGTTCGATAAATTTTTCCAGGTATAAATCCGGGCTATCGAACGCCGCCTGGGATTCCGCCCGGGCCATCCCGAAATAATTTTCCAGATCTTCCATCTCGCGGACGACCCGCATACCCCGGCCCCCGCCGCCGGCTGCGGCCTTGATAATGACCGGTAAACCGAACTCCTTGATCATTTTCCGGGCTTCCGCCACGGTTTCGACTTTGCCCTCACTCCCGGGGATCACCGGAACGTTTGCCTCGCGCATGGTCTTTTTGGCGACGGACTTATCGCCCATTTTAGCCATCACTTCTGCGCTGGGCCCGATAAAAGTAATGCCGTGATCGGCACAGACTTCGGCAAAATGACTGCTTTCGGCCAGAAAACCATATCCCGGATGAATCGCGTCCGCATTGGTAATCTCTGCAGCGCTGATCAGCTGGGGGATATTCATGTAACTCATGTTGCCAGGGGGAGGCCCGATGCACACCGCTTCGTCGGCGAACCGCACATGAAGTGACAGCGCATCGATTTCGGAATAGACTGCTACGGTGTGAATACCCAATTCATGGCAAGCACGGATAATCCGGAGAGCAATTTCGCCCCGGTTCGCAATTAAGATTTTATTGAACATGGAATCTGTGTAACCGAACTTATGATGCGTCGATTAGAAATAACGTTTGATTGTATTCGACGGGATCGGCATCCTGCACCAGGATTTCCCGCACAACCCCGTCAGTTTCGGCTTCTATTTCATTCATAATTTTCATGGCCTCGATAATACATAAGGTTTGGCCGGCCCGGACCTTATCCCCGACCTCGGCGAAGGGGTCGGTGTCCGGGCTGGACGACCGGTAAAAAGTGCCCACGATCGGCGATTTCACTTCCTTCATTTCATCGGCCTTCAGTCCATCCTCGCCGACAGAACCATTACTCTCCTCCGCCGGTTGGCTCTCGGTTTCTGCCGGCGCAGCAGCAGGCGGACTTTGCATCGGTACCGCAATTTGCCGGGCACCGGAATTCTCCACCTGATGATTTTTATTCTTGGTGATGCGTATCTTACGCCCCCACCTCGAGATCTCTAACTCGTCGATATCACTCGCTTCGACGATTTTTACCAGATCCTGGATTTCAGAGGTATTCATTTTGACTCCTCTATATCCTAAGTATTCACCCGTTCCACGTATTCACCGGTTCGGGTGTCAATTTTTACCACATCGCCCTCATTGATAAATAACGGAACCTGCACGGTATAACCGGTTGCCACGGTGGCCGGCTTCGATCCCCCGGTGGCGGTGTCACCCCGGACACCGGGCGTGGTCTTGGCGACCTCCAACTCGACATGCGGCGGCATCTCGGAATCAATGGGCTTTTCATCATTAAACAGGAGCTTGACCTGCTGGTTTTCCGTTAAAAACCGGAGATTCTCCCCCAAGACTTCCTTCGGTACGGGGATCTGCTCGTACGTGTCGTTATCCATAAAATAATAAAGATCGTTATCCGTGTACAGATACTGCATTTGCTTCGCAACAATCCGGACCTCTTCAACTTTTTCCCCGGCCCGAAAGGTGTTTTCAATCTGTTGCCCCGTAAAAATATTTTTCAGACTCGTCCGGACAAACGCCCCGCCCTTACCCGGTTTGACGTGCAGAAAATCAACAATCTTGTACAAATCATTTTTATACTTAATGACCATCCCGTTCCGAAAATCCGATGTGTCAGCCATGCCCCTCCATTCGCTCCAGGATTATTTTTTCGGCATTGTCGAAATTAAATTTGCAGCCATAAATAGTCAACCAATTTTTCAACAGGTGACCTGGAAAAGTAATTCAGAGTTTATTGATTCTGCATAATATTTAAGTTTAACCTATTTATTCCTAAATTATATTCTGGCTCACCGGTGCCGGTGTTTTGATTTTCCGCAAAAAGGGTAATCATATAAAAAACCAGCAGCCCCCGGAACAGGGCATGCCTTTTAAGTCGTCAATCCGACAGAAATAAAAAGGCTCCGGGTTAATTCAAGGGCGCTTCGAATCATTTTCCCCAGAAATCCTCGTACAATTTTTTCCGTCTCCGCAATTCACTCACGTCCTTTTTTATCTGGGGAACGAGGTCGGCAGGCGGGTCCCGTTTTAGCGCCTCCTCGTACTCTTGAATGATATTATCAAAGTCTTTATCGTCTTTCTTGAAGTAGCTCTTCGCCATAAAATAGTGGGGCATCGGATCATCCGGATGCATTTGCGCCGCGTTGCCGAACGCCACTATGGCATCCCAAATTTGCCACTTACTCCCTTTTTCCAGCAGGTTACGCCCTTTGATCATATATCGGACAAAATACGCATCGTGATTTGTTTTATCCACGGTGAGAGTCGAATCCGCCAGGCTATTGGCCGCCTGAAAACTATTTTCGTGATAGAGTTCAAGCGTGTTCTGGCCCAGGATCGCTGAATAAAGAGAATCCATGTGCGGATTAGCAGCCAGTTTGGAAGCTTGCCGATACGACTGCAGAGCGGGGTGCACATCGCCTAACCGGAGATGCCCGAGGCCGGCATAATAATAAAGCAGCGATTCCCCGGGAAACACCGGTTCCAAGGCCTGGACCGTGTCGAGCATCGCCTGGTATTCACCCTGATGATACAATGATTGTATGGCCTCGTACGGGAGGGTCTTCTCTGGTGCCGGCATAAAGGAAGTACAGTGCGAGAGCAGCAGCCCTGTCCCTAAAACAATTCCCAGAATCAGAAGTCGGATTCGCATAAATGTTTTTTTACCTTTCACCAAGCTCGAGTTCGCTCTTCATTACGTAACAAATTCCGTGGGAAAGTGCCGCGACCTCCCGTCATTGTAATAAACCATCACTGGCGTCGAAATACTTTCCGGCCATGTGTGTACCAATCTTCGCATCCATACGTTCATCATTTATCTCAAATCCAGGTACGCCTTGATATGCCGAATATAGTCCGGGTGTCCGGAGAAGGTATCGTAGGAGAACAGACAGATCCCCCGGAATGATTCTCCTTGTAAGCCTTTGAGTTTTGCCACGGCTTCCGAATCGCTCTGATTATATACGGCGATGCCCATTACCACTTTTTCCGGGGCCTGCAAACGCTCTATTTTTTCCGTATTCCCCTCAAATACTTTGGGATCACTGATATAATTCATCGGAATCACAAAATCCACCAAATCCTCATCAACCCAACGTGCCCAATTCTGGAAATAGAGGGAGACGGCTTGCTGCGGATCAGGTTTGACTGCGGCGGAAAGTTGTATCCCCTTGGATTGAGCGTACCGGTGGACCTGTTTCACGAGGGCGGTGACCTGATTGCAACGGTATCGGTTCCACACCTGGGTATAGAGGGTATACATGGGATCAGTCCAGGGGAATTCCGGGTTGGTGCTGTTGTCGCCTATCACTAAGGGATCCACTCCGTATCGATAATGAAACAGGTTGCGTCCGGCGGAATTATAACCGAATTGCGCCCCCTGGTAGCGGATATAATCCAAGTGAATCCCGTCGATTTCATACCGATCCATGATTTCCTGTAATACCCGGAAGAGGTAGGCATTCACCGCCGGGTTGGTAGGTGCCAGATAGACACCTCTGTCCAGGTTGGTATCGTAGGCGGCCCAATCGGCCTGAGTGTTGGGAATTCCCCGAAAATCAGCATCTACCCAGTTCTGATGAGTGAAGAGCACATGGTGAGAATTCTCCGGATCAGTAGGAGCCGTCCAGAGCATATAGACATTGACCCAGGCATGCACTTCCAACCCAGCCATATGCCCCTCATGGACTGCGTACGCCAGAGGATCAAAATCCGGCTTGGTGATATTAGGCGCTTTCGGAACGATGCCCGAATCATAATATGCATACCCACGGCCCCGGACCTGCACCACCATCTGTTTGAAACCGTGTGCTGCCGCGAACCGGATGACCCTGTCGATTGAGGCCGGGTCATTCAAATTATGACGCACCACCCACACTCCCAGGAACTGGTCCCGGGTTCCCGGCGCGTCAGGTGCCGCCATGAGAGACCGGCCCCCCATCAAGCAGCATAAAAAAAGAAAGGCAACCAGCAATGTTGCCTTTCCAGGATCCATTCGTTTTTTTACAGATTGTGAAACGTTCAAAGCTCCACCGGAGTTATTCCGATTCGGACTCCACCTCCCGCTGAAATTCCACCAGTTCCAGGATTGAGACCGGGGCTGCGTCATTAGTCCGCCGCCCGAGCTTTACAATCCGGGTGTATCCGCCGTCACGATTCTCGTACTGCGGAGCGATTTCGTGAAACAGGAGATTCACATCTTCTTTGGTTGGCAAGAGTTTCAAGGCCTGACGACGGGCATGCACATCTCCCCGCTTGCCCAGGGTAATGAGTTTCTCTGCGACCCTTCGGGCTTCCTTCGCTTTAGCATCAGTCGTCCGGATCTGTTTATGCTTGAAGAGATTGGCAGCCATGTTCGACAACATTGCCTTCCGATGGGATGCTGTCCTGCCGAGTTTCCGTCCTTTGTGATTATGTCGCATCCTTTTGCCTTACACTTTCCGTGTTAGACCAACTCGTCTTTCATATACTTATCCACGTTCATGCCGAATTCCAGGCCCAGGTCATCCAATTTTTCCACCAGTTCCTGAAGAGATTTTTTTCCGAAATTTTTATACTTCAACATTTCGGATTCCTCTTTTTCCACCAGATCGGCAATGCTTTCGATGTCGGCCGACTTCAGGCAGTTGTAGGCACGAACCGACAGTTCCAGTTCGTCGATACTCCGTTTCAACTGGTTTCTGATCCGCAGGACCTCTTCGTCAATCTTCTCTTCCGGCTCCTTGATTTCTCCGGTTTCAAACTGCATGAACGGCTGAATGTGATCCCGCAGCACCTGCGCCGCATACCCGACCGCGTCGGCAGGCGAGATACTTCCGTCTGTCGTCACTTCTAACCGCATACGCTCCATGTTTTCCTTCTCTGCCGTCTGCAGTTCTTCCACGTGGAAGGTCACATTGGTCACCGGCGAGAAAATGGAGTCGATAAACACCATCCCGATAGGCGCCTCGGGGAGTTTATTTTTTTCTGCCGGGACGTATCCCCGTCCTCTGCCGACCATTACCTCAATATTAAAATCCGCGTTGTCATTCATGGTAAGGATATGATGCTTCGGATTCATGACCACAAAGTCTGCCTGTCCATTACCGATCATACCAGCCGTCAATTCGCCCGGGCCCCCAAGGTGGAGGGATACTTTTTCGTGCTTGCTGTTATTCAGGCGAATTCGTACCTGTTTTAAATTCAGGATAATCGCAGAGACGTCTTCCACCACGCCCGGAATCGTAGTAAACTCGTGCTGCACTCCGTCCACTTTAATGGAGGTAATTGCAGCCCCCGGAATAGAAGACATCAGGACCCGCCGAAAGGAGTTGCCCACGGTGACGCCGTAACCGCGTTCCAGCGGTTCATAGACGAACCGGGCAAACGTATCGGTGGCCGATTCCTGATCGATCTTTACCTTGGTTGGTATTTGGAAGTTTGGCATATGTCCAATTCCTGCTTCGTTTGTTATTTCGAGTAATACTCAACAACTAATTGTTCATTCACATCGAGGCCGATTTCATCACGGGTCGGCACGTGAAGAACAGTCCCTTCCAGATTGGCTTTATCTAGCATCAGCCACGGAAGGGGATGCTCCCCCTTGATTTTCTGCATCGATTCGTGGACGGCCTCCATTTTTTTACTCTTTTCCCTGATCTGGATTGCGTCGCCAGCCGACACCAGGTACGAGGGGATATTAACGCGCTTTCCATTCACCAGAATGTGGTTATGCTTCACCAGCATGCGTCCTGCAGCGCGTGAAGCGGCAAAGCCGAGACGATATACCGTGTTATCCAGTCGCGATTCCAGGATCTGCATTAGATTTGTACCCGTCACCCCAGGCAGTTGATCTGCCCGTTGAAAATACAGCCGGAATTGTTTTTCCAGGATGCCGTAAATCCGACGAATTTTTTGTTTTTCCCGCAGCTGAATTCCATAGTCAGAGAGCCGGCGGCGCCTGCCCTGACCGTGTTGTCCGGGTGCATACCCCTTGCGCTCGATAGCGCATTTGGAAGACAGGCAACGATTCCCTTTCAGGAAAAGTTTTTCTCCTTCTCTCCGACATAATTTACATACAGGCCCAGTATACCTTGCCATGTTTCTCCTTATTTAATGATTGCAGTTCTTGGTTGTCATTTGGTAGCACTTCGTTTAGACCCGACGGCGTTTAGGAGGCCGACAGCCATTATGTGGAATCGGCGTCACATCCTTGATCGCCGAGACCTCTAATCCGGCCGCATGGAGCGATCGAATCGCCGCATCCCGTCCGGAACCGGGGCCGGTCACCCGCACTTCCACACGCTGCAACCCCAAATCCACGGCTTCCCGTGCTGCGGATTCCGCCGCCTGCCCCGCCGCAAACGGGGTGTTTTTCCGCGACCCCTTAAAACCGACCTTCCCGGCAGAGGCCCAGGAAATCGCATTCCCGAATTTATCGGTTAACGTGATAGTCGTGTTATTGAATGTGGCTTTAATATGTGCGATTCCCTCAGCTTCAACTCGCTGTTTTTTCTTCCGGGATTTTCCTTTGCCTGAACTTTTTGCCAAAATAGCCTCCGTACATTTCCCCCGGCATTCGGGGTTAAACGATTAGCCCTTCTTTCCGACTTTCTTCTTCTTTCTACCAACCGTCCGCTTTTTCCCTTTCCGGGTCCGGGCGTTGGTTTTCGTGCGCTGGCCGTTCACCGGCAATCCGCGCCGGTGCCGTAATCCCCGGTAGGAACCAATATCCATGAGTCGTTTAACGTTCATATTGGTTTCGGTTCGTAAGGCACCTTCAATCTTGAATTCCGCACTGATAATATTCCGGATGGCCTGCACCTGATCGTCCGAAAGATCTTTAGTCCGGACCTCCGGATCGATACCGGCCTTTTCCAGGATCTCCATCGCACCGCTTCTGCCGATTCCATAGATATACGGAAGGCTGGCTTTAATTTTTTTATCGCGCGGTATGTCGACTCCACCAATTCGAGCCACGTCGTCCTCCTTTTAGCTTAACCTTGACGTTGTTTGTGTTTAGGATTCGAGCAGATCACACGCACGACGCCATTTCGTCGAATTATTCTGCACTTCTTACACATTTTTTTTACCGAAGTCCGTACTTTCACTTTGCATTCCCCTTGCTTTCCAATCAATTACTGCCACGTCACGCAAGCAGAGGTTACCCACCGCCTCTGGCTATTTATAGCGGTACACGACCCGGCCCCGGGACAAGTCATATGGAGATAGTTCCAACGTGACCTTATCCCCGGGAAGGATCTTGATATAATTCATGCGCATCTTCCCGGAAATGTGAGCGTGCACCTCATGTCCGTTTTCTAATTCTACCTTAAAGGTCGCATTCGGTAGCGTTTCCTTTACAACGCCATCTACTCGAATCGGTTTTTCTTTGGCCAAACTTTCTCCCCTGGTTTGATCGGTTTAATTCGAGTTCGTCGGTAATGATAATATGTCCGGGCCGGCCTCGGTGATACACACTGTGTGCTCGAAATGAGCAGACAATTTGCCATCGGAGGTGAAAACCGTCCAGCCGTCATCGCCGGTATAAACATCATAGTTCCCCTGATTGATCATGGGTTCGATGGCAATGACCATCCCTGCCTTCAGGACCGGTCCGGTTCCGGCTTTTCCGTAATTCGGGACTTGCGGTTCTTCGTGCAACTGGGTACCGATTCCATGGCCGACTAGCTTCCGAATGACCGAGAAGCCATGGTCCTCCGCATACGCCTGGACCGCGTGCCCGATATCGTACAAATGGTTTCCGGCTTTCGCCATGGCAATTCCATGCAGTAACGATTCCTGGGTCACTTCGATCAACCGCTGAATCTCGGAATCCACCGGACCGACGGTATAGGTTTTGGCGTGATCCCCGTAATATCCGTTTTTTTCCACCCCACAATCCACACTCACCAAATCTCCGGCTTTCAGCGCTCGCTCCCCGGGAATCCCATGCACCACTTCATTATTAATACTGATGCACAGTGTTGCCGGGAATCCGTAATATCCTTTAAAGGCCGGACGCCCGCCATGAGACCGGATAAAATCCTCAGCCAGTTGATCCAGCTCGATGGTTTTTATGCCCGGCTCCAGATGGGCTTCCAACATATTCAAGGTATCAGCAACGATCCTACTGGACTCCCGAATTTTCTCTATTTCCGTCGAACTACGCGTCATCTGTTTCTTTACATCCTCCGTCGGCCACGGATACGTCCACCTCGCATAAAACCATCATAATGTCGCATGATTAAATGCGATTCCACTTGCTGCAACGTATCCAACGATACGCCGACAATAATCAACAGACTGGTCCCGCCGAAAAACGAGGCCAGGCTGTAATCCACATTAAAAACGTTCATGATCAGATACGGCATGACCGCCACCACCGCCAGGAAGATAGATCCCGGCAGGGTGATCCGGGTGAGTATCCGATCGATGAATTCCGCCGTACGCTTCCCCGGTCGAATCCCAGGGATAAAGCCGCCGTGGCGCTTCATATTATCCGCCACTTCCACCGGATTAAAAGCTATCGCCGTGTAAAAGTACGTAAAGAAAACGATCATTGTTCCAAAGACGATCCAGTATACCGGATGCTGGATATCAAAATATCGCAGTACGCCTTGCATGACGGTATTGCCACCGAAGAAAGTGGCGATAGTCTGCGGCACAAACATAATAGCCTGGGCAAAGATAATCGGCATCACCCCCGCGGTATTAATCCGCAACGGGATATGCGTGGATTGCCCGCCGTACACCTTCCGGCCCACCACACGCTTCGCGTATTGGACCGGGAGTTTCCGGGTGCCCTGGGTCAACATGACCAGGGCAGCGACCACGACCACCATCAACGTAATAAGCACCGCTTCGGTGAAAATCCCCCGAACACCGTCCTGAATCAGCCGGGCTTCGCTAATAATCACGTTCGGCAATCTCACCAGAATTCCAATGGTAATAATTAACGAGATCCCATTACCGATGCCCCGTTCGGAGATCTGTTCTCCCAGCCACATAACGAAAATCGTACCGCTCACCAGCGTAATGACGGTCAGCAACTGAAACCCGATCCCCGGGTTGATCACCACGGATTGCGAAACGCCGCCAGTGCCGGCGGTCATGTTCTGCAAAAAGATGCTCACCCCGTATGCCTGCAGCAGAGAAATCCCCACCGTACCATACCGCGTCAGCTGCGTGATCTTTTTTTGCCCCTCTTCGCCCTCTTTTTGCAGCCGCTGGAAGTAAGGGAACACCGCTCCTAACAGCTGGATAATAATCGCCGCGCTGATGTACGGCATGATACCCAGGGCAAAAATGGTGGCCTTGGCAAAGGCCCCGCCCGCGAACATATCATAGAGGCCGAACAGCGTATTCTGCAGGTTCGACATGGCAGACGCCAGTGCCTGGCTGTCAATGCCGGGAGTGGGAATATGGCCGCCGATGCGATAGACTATCAGGATGAGTATGGTAAACGTAATCCGCTTACGGAGTTCAGGGATTTTGAAGATACTGCGGAAACTTTCAATCATAGATACTCTACAACCCCTCCCGCGGCGGTGATTTTTTCTTCTGCAGATTTCGAAAAAGCGTGGGCGGTTACCTGCAATTTTTTCGGGGCGTCTCCGTCACCGAGGATTTTCACCGGATCCCCGCCTAAGTCAATGAGCCCATTTTGCGCCAGGACTTCCGGAGTGATTTCCGTGCCATCAATCCGTTGTAAATCCCCGACGTTGACAATCTGATATTCCTTACGGAATTGATTATGAAAGCCGCGCTTGGGCAGACGCCGCTGGAGGGGCATTTGCCCGCCCTCGAACCAGGGACGTCGCTTATGGCCACTGCGTGATCGCTGCCCCTTCATCCCCCGGCCCGCAAAGGTGCCATTGCCGGACCCGTTTCCTCGCCCGACACGCTTTTTGGAGCCGCGGCGGGCTCCCTCAGCATGATGTAATGATCCTAAATCCATAAATTATATCTCTTTCACGTCTACCAGGTGATTGACCTTTAAAAGCATTCCCCGAATCGCAGCATTATCTTCCAGAACCACTGACCGATAATTCCGTGTCAGTCCCAGAGCGCGCACGGTGGCTTTTTGTTTCTTGGTGGCCCCGATCACACTCTTTTTTTGGGTAATTTGTAGTTCTTTCTTTTTCGCCATGTTTCCTTCACCCGATTGTCTAGTTTTTACGGATTAAACAATTCCTGTACGGTAATTCCCCGCCGCTCAGCCACCGTGTAGGCGTCACGCAGGCTTTTGAGACCTTCCACCGCCGCCTTGATCATGTTATGCGGATTCTGGCTGCGCAGTGATTTGGTGAGGATATCATGGATTCCAGCCTGTTCCATCAACGCACGCACCGGTCCGCCGGCGATAATCCCGGTCCCGGGAGATGCCGGTTTCAACAGCACCCGGCCGGCCCCGAACTTACCCACAATTGAGTGCGGAATCGTTCCATTGATGATGGGTACCCGAAACAGGTTTTTCTTGGCCCGCTCACGCCCCTTGCTGATGGCTTCCACGACCCCGTTGGCCTTGCCCAGGCCGACCCCGACGTGTCCGTTCCCATCCCCCACAACGACAATCGCATTGAACGAAAAATTTCGCCCGCCGGTTACCACCTTGGCCACCCGATTGATTTTGACGACTTTCTCGTCCTTTAAATCAAGTTCCGCCGCATTAATATGTCGTTCCTTCAATCTACTTCCCTCACGTTTGTGCGTTAAAATTCCAGTCCGCCTTCGCGGGCCGCTTCGGCCAGTGCCTGTACACGCCCATGATACTGATAGCCATTCCGATCAAACACGACCTGTTTGATTCCCGCATCCGCGGCCTTCGATGCCAGATGCTTGCCCACAATTTTGCTCATCTCGATCCTGGTTTTTGCCTTGTGCGCCTGGTCCCGGATATCGGTATCCTGGGAAGAGGCGCTGACCAACGTATTCCCTTCCAGATCATTAATAATCTGAGCATAGACATTGCTGTTGCTGCGAAATACCGATAGTCTGGGCCGATCGGGCATTCCGTAAATTTTCTTCCGGACACGCGCCTTATTACGCTGTCGTCTCTTGGTAGTACTCATCGGTTGAACCTACTCCCTCTCCTACGTCTCTGTTATTTTACAGCAGCCGCTTTTCCGGCTTTCCGGCGGACATATTCATCCACATACCGGATTCCCTTCCCCTTGTAGGGTTCCGGCGGCCGGAACGACCGGATTTTTGCTGCGACCTGTCCGACCAGTTGCTTATCCACCCCCTTGACATTGATATGCGAATTATCCGGCACCTCCAGGGTAATTTCTGCCGGAGATTCAAAAATGATGGGATGTGAATAACCGAGATTCAGCAGGATCCGTTGCTCGCTCTTCCGTTCGACACTATATCCGACCCCTTGAATTTCCAACCGCTTCTGAAAGCCTTCGCTGACACCGGTAATGACATTCTGAATAATCGCCCGGGTCATCCCGTGTAACGCCCGGTGCTCTTTAGAATCCGACGGCCGGCTGGCAATAATTTCTTTATCATCCGTAATTTTCACTTTTATATCAGGATGAATGGAAAAATCCAGTTCGCCCAACGGGCCTTTCGCCGACAGTACCTGTTTCTTGATCTTTACCTGAACCTTGTCCGGAATCGTGACCGGCTTTCTACCTATACGTGACATGCAATCATCCTCTCATTACCAGACGTAGCAAAGAACTTCGCCGCCAATGCCCATCACCCGGGCCTGTTTATCGGTCATCACTCCTCGGGACGTGGTCAGGACGGCAACCCCTAATCCATTCAGGACCCGGGGAATCTCATCAGCCCCCACATACCGGCGGCGTCCGGGAGAGCTGATCCGCTGCAACCCCTCAATCACGCTCCGCCCGTCCCGGTCATATTTCAAGTAGATACGAATGCGGTCCTGCTTGTCATCCTCAATCACGAGAAAGTCTTTGATAAAATGTTCGCGCTTCAACAGCAAAGCCATGCGTTTTTTCAAATTGGAAGCGGGGATATCAACCCACCGGTGATTTGCCTGTGCTGCGTTGCGAATATGTGTTAAAAAATCCGCAATTGGATCACTCATGCTCATTTTGATTTACTCCTCCATAAACCCGGATAGGATTACCAGCTCGCTTTAGTCACACCGGGAATTTCACCCCGTAACGCCATCTCCCGAAAACATAGCCGACAGAGGCCGAATTTCCGCATATAGCCCCGTGGCCGGCCGCAATTATTGCAACGGTTATTATGACGGGTGCTATATTTCGGTTCCCGTTTGGATCTTGCTATCTGTGATTTCTTTGCCATACCTTCTCACCTCTTTATGCCGCTTGTTCTGATACTCTTTCTTTAAAAGGCAGCCCCAATAATCTGAGCAGCTCATAGGCTTCTTCGTCTGACTCAGCAGTCGTAACCAGCGTTACATCCATCCCCCGGATACGATCCACCGAGTCATACTCGATTTCGGGGAAAATAATCTGTTCCTTGACCCCAATACTATAATTCCCGGACCCATCAAACGATTTATCGGAGACACCGCTAAAATCCCGGACCCGCGGTAACGCAATACTGATGAATTTATCCAGGAATTCGTACATCCGCACTCCCCGCAGCGTCACCCGGGCCCCGACGGTCATGCCATCCCGGATATTAAAATTCGCAATGGATTTTTTCGCCTGGGTCGGCACAGCTTTCTGTCCGGCAATGGTTGTGAGTTCCCGCAAACCGGCTTCCAGCTGTTGGGGTTCATTCCGGGCTTCCCCCAGGCCCATATTAATCGATATTTTTTCCAGGCGAGGTACTTCCATTTGGTTCTCATACTGGAACCGCTCTCGTAATGCAGGGATAACCTCTTCCCGGTATCGCTGTAATAATCTTGTTACGTAATCTGCCATAACTTGCTATCCCTATTGTGTATCGATGACCTCTCCAGTTTCCTTCGAAATACGAGCCTTGACTCCGTCTTCCAGCCGGGTAAATCCCACCCGGGTCGGCTCCCCGTTATGGATCAATTTGACATTGGAGATATGCACGGGTGCTTCTTTTTCCACAATGCCACCCTGGGGATTATTCTGGGTAGGCCGGGTATGCCGTTTGATAAAGTTAATTCCTTCGACGATCACCCGGTTTTGCCTGGGAAGCACGAACAGTACTCGTCCCCTTTTGCCCCGGTCATTCCCGGCGGTAATCAGGACCTCATCACCTTTTCGAATTTTCATACTCATTCCCTCTGACTATAAGACTTCCGGCGCCATAGATACGATGCGCATATATCGTTTTTCGCGTAACTCCCTGGCCACGGGTCCAAAAACGCGGGTGCCCTTGGGTTCCAAATTATCTGCAATTAATACGGCGGCATTTTCATCAAAGCGGATGTAACTCCCATCCTTGCGCCGCTGTTCCTTCTTGGTGCGAACCACGACCGCCTTGGAGATATCTCCTTTTTTGATTTGCCCGCCAGGGATGGCGTTTTTCACGGCGACCACAATCACATCCCCCACTCCGGCATATCGCCGACCGGTCCCCCCCGGCACCTTGATGCACTGGATCTTCTTCGCCCCCGTATTATCCGCGACATTGAGTCGACTCTGTACCTGGATCATTGTCCTACTTTCCTTTCTCCTAAGCCACTACACTTGTTCCGCACGCCTGAGTATCTCCAACAGTCTCCATCGCTTACGGCGACTAAGGGGCCGGGATTCCACAATCTTTACCTGATCCCCCATCCGGCATTCATTCTGCGGATCATGCGCCACGAACTTCGAGGATCGGGTGATATATTTTTTATACAGTGTATGCTGCACTTTTCGATCAACCTGGACAATGATGCTTTTTTCCATTTTATCGCTGACCACGACACCAACTTTCGTTTTCGATTTTCCCCGGTTACTCATGCAGCACTCTTTCCTTCTTCTTTCTTGCGAATTCCAAGTTCATATTCTCGTAAGACGGTTAAAATCTGGGCGATCTCTCTCCGCAACCATCGAATCCGGAGGGGGTTTTCCACCTCCTGCAGGGTCTGCCGGAACCGCAGGTTTTCCAGTTCTTCCCGATCTTCTTCCAGCTTAATATCGAGTTCCTCTACCGACAGTTCCCGTAATTCTACGTTTTTCACCTCAGCCTCCGATTTCCCGGCGAGTGACAAATTTCGTCTTGATCGGCAGTTTATAGCCGGCTTGTTTCATGGCACTGGCCGCCATTTCCTCTTCCACCCCTTCGATCTCGAACAGGATTCGTCCGGGCTTGACCACGGCCACATAATATTCCGGAGCGCCTTTCCCTTTTCCCATCCGGGTTTCAGCCGGCTTCTGTGTTACCGGCTTGTCCGGGAAGATCCGGATCCACAGTTTTCCGTGCTTCCGGACGTGCCGGGTGATGACGATCCGGGCGCTTTCTATCTGACGCCCGGTAATCCACCCCGGCTCCAGGGCCTTCAGCCCGAAGGTGCCGAAGCTGACTTCATCGCCACGGTTTGCAAAACCGCGCATCCGACCTCGATGATGTTTTCGGTGTTTTAGCTGTTTTGGCATTAACATAAATATTCGTCCTTCCTCTCAGACAACTTCGCCGTTACAGATCCAGACCTTAATTCCGATGGTGCCATAAGTCGTTTTTGCGGTGACGATAGCAAAGTCGATATCTGCCCGCAGGGTATGCAGCGGAACCCGGCCTTCATGATAATTTTCCTGTCGGGCCATCTCGGAACCACCCAACCGTCCGGCAGCCCGGATTCGGATTCCCTCCGCCCCCATTCGCATGGTGGCCTGAATGGCTTTTTTAATGACCCGCCGGAAGGAGATTTTCCGCTCGATCTGCCGGGCAATATTCTCGGCCACCAGAAAGGCATCCAGCTCCGGACGCTTCACTTCATTCACGTTAATCTGAACGTCCATATTCGTGAGCGCCTTCACCTCTTCCCGCAGTTGATCCACTTCACTGCCCCCTTTGCCGATCACAATGCCGGGACGGGAAGTATGAACCGTGATCGTAATTTTTTTAGACGTCCGGTTGAGTTCGATCTTCGAGATGCCTGCATTCGGCATCCGTTGACGAATATATTTCCGCAGGGTAATATCTTCGTTTAAATTCTCGGCAAAATTCTTTTCGTCAAACCAGTTCGAAGACCAGTTGCGAATGACGCCTAGTCGAAAACCGATGGGATGTGTTTTCTGACCCAATGAACCTCCCTAAATGCTATGCTTTGTTGTTGGTTGTTTCAGAAATTACGATAGTGAGATGACTGGAGCGCTTGCGCACAATCGTCGCGCGCCCCATCGCCCGGGGACGGTATCTTTTTGCTGTCGGTCCTTCGTCCACGTACACTTCTTTGATCCGCAAATCGTCCGGATCCACGCTGGCTCCTTCATCGGTGTTCATAAAGTTCGAAACGGCAGAGAGCAGCGTTTTTTCAACGGTGGTGGCTGCCTTCTTGGGGGTGAAATGAAGAATATTCAACGCTTCATTCACTGGTTTCCCCCGCACCAGATCAACGACCTGCCGCATCTTCCGGGCGGACTGTCGAACATATTTTGCCTTTGCTACTGCTTCCATTGCGTTCTCTGCTTTTCCTGTGTTATCGTTTCAACCTGGCAGTCTTCTCGGCCCGGGCGTGCCCCCGAAAGGTCCGGGTCGGTGCAAATTCTCCGAGCTTATGCCCCACCATATTTTCCGTAATGTATACCGGCACGAATTTATTGCCGGAATGCACCGCGAAAGTATGCCCGACAAATTCCGGCGTGATCATCGACGCTCGTGCCCAGGTCTTGATGACCTGTTTCTTGTTCTGGCTGTTGAGCGCTTCTACCTTCAGCTCCAATTTCGGATCAACATAAGGGCCTTTTTTTAACGAACGACTCATATGAGACTACCTATCTTCTCTTATTAGTTGGTCTGCGCTTCACGATATATCGATCAGATTGTTTTTTCTTCCGGGTTTTCTTCCCTTTGGTCTTCCAACCCCAGGGACTCCGGGGATGTCCGCCACCATGGGTATGACCTTCTCCCCCTCCCATCGGGTGATCGATGGGATTCATGGCCACCCCCCGAACCTTCGGGCGTCGGCCCATCCAGCGGCTGCGACCGGCTTTGCCGATCTTGATGTTTTCGTGCTCCTTATTCCCGACTTCTCCCAGGGTGGCCCGGCAATCCTCCAAAAACATCCGGCTTTCCCCGGAAGGAAGCTTCAACGTGACATACTTGCCTTCTTTGGCCATGATCTGGGCAGAGGTTCCGGCGCTGCGAACGATTTGTCCGCCCTTCCCGGGTTTGAACTCCACATTGTGCACCTGCGCTCCCTGGGGAATATTCTTCAGGGGTAACGAGTTCCCCGGTCGCAGCGGAACGCGATCTCCGGCGATGACTTCATCACCCACGCGCAATCCCTCCGGAGCCAGGATATACCGCTTCTCCCCGTCAGCATAATGAATCAGGGCGATGCGGGCAGATCGGTTCGGATCATATTCGATGGCTGCGACCTTCCCCGGGATGTCGAGTTTATTACGGCGAAAATCAATGACACGGTAACGCCGCTTATGCCCTCCGCCGCGCCTCCGGGACGTAATCCGCCCCTTATTGTTTCGTCCGCCGGATTTCTTCAGCGGCCGAAGCAGACTCGCCTCGGGTTCGGTTTTGGTGATCTCCTCAAACCCGCTCTTGGTCGTAAATCGCTGCCCCGGCGTGTTCGGTCTAATTTTTTTAATCGGCATAATTTCTGGTTCAACCTACGTGTTTTAGAGTGAAACCCCTTCGCCCTGGTACAAGTCGATAGCCTGTCCTTCTTCAAGAGTGACGATGGCTTTTTTCCAGTTTTTCCGCCGTCCGGCTGTCCGGATGACTTTACCGCCACTCCGGGTTGTCATACTTTTTGCCTTCCCGTTCATATTCATGGTGGCAACTTTGATGACATCCACATTAAACTTCCCTTTCACCGCTCTGGCGATCTCAATTTTATTCGCATCCGGGCGGACTTCAAATCCATACTTCCGCTGATCCTCGCCCAGTCCAGTCATCTTTTCCGTAAACAGCGGCCGGATTAGCACGTGTCGTTTCTTCGTCATAATACCCACTCCTTCAGCTTACTGGCTCTTCCGCTAATAACGCCGTCAGCGCTTCCAATCCCTTGTCCGTTAACAGGAGTGCGTCACAGTCCACAATTTCATATGTGGAAGCATTCACTGCAGTCTTGATCACGAACTGAGGAATATTCCGTCCGGACAGATATAAATTCTTTTCGAATTCCCCGGTGAGAAAGAGCACCTTTTGGTCTGCCAGCCCCATTTCATTAAGAATACCGGCCAACCGTCCTGTTTTGGGCTCGTCAAATGCCGGCTGGCTGATCACGTACACCTGTTTTTCGGTGGCCTTATAGGCAAAAGCACTCCGTCGTGCCAGCCGTTTGGCCTTCTTGTTCATTTTTTTCTTATACTTATGCGGTTTCGGCGGGAACGTCACCCCTCCCCCGGACCAGATCGGAGACCGGTTCGTTCCGGCGCGGGCACGACCGGTGCCTTTTTGACGCCAGGGTTTTGCCCCACCGCCACTCACTTGACTACGTGATTTCGCCGAATGAGATCCTGCCCGCTGGTTCGCCATCTCCGACACCACGGCCTGATAGATCAGGTGATCATTCGGGGTCACCTCGAAGATGCCTGCCGGGAGGTCCACCTTCTTCCCGGCGCTCGTCCCTTCTGCAGTATATAAGTCTACTTTCATTGCTTCCTCAATTACGCTTTCCGAATTACCACATAACCGTTTTTGGGGCCGGGAACCGGTCCTTTCACCAACAAGACATTCTGTTCCGGATCTGTCGCCACGATGAGCAAAGATTTTTCCGTGACCCGCCGGTTGCCGAATTGTCCGGGCATCCGCATCCCCGGATAGACTCTCGAGGGATCAGCGCTGGCCCCGATGGAGCCCGGCGCCCGATGGCGGTCACTCTGCCCATGCGTTTTCGGCCCCCCGTGGAATTTATGCCGCTTTACAACGCCGGTGAAGCCGCGCCCCTTACTGGTTCCGGTGACATCCACCCGATCGCCCGGCTGAAAAATATCCACCGTCACTTCTGTTCCGGGATCCACGGAGGTATCGTCGGTTTTGAACTCCTTCAGTACCGACAGCGGTTCGACCTCGGCCTTCTGAAAACGCCCCTGTTCCGGCTTGGTCGTCTTTTTCGGCTTTTTCTTATCAAATCCTAACTGCACCGCATTATAGCCGTCGTTCTCCTCAGTTTTCACCTGGGTCACAAAACAGGGGCCGGCCTCAATCACCGTCACCGGTATGTTCTCCCCGGTATCGGAGAACACCCTGGTCATTCCAACTTTTTTCCCGATCAATCCGTTCATGGTGAATTACTGCCCTCTACACTTTAATTTCAATATCCACACCGGCCGGTAAATCCAGCTTCATCAATGCATCGACCGTTTTCGACGTTGAATTCAGGATATCAATCAACCGCTTGTGAATCTTGGTTTGAAATTGTTCTCGCGACTTCTTATCCACATGGGGAGAACGGAGCACGGTGTACACAGTTCGCTTGGTCGGAAGAGGGATAGGCCCTGAAATCACCGCACCGGTCGACTTCGCGGTACGAACGATTTTTTCCGTCGATTTATCAAGCAAGTTATGATCGTACGCTTTCAAACTAATGCGTAACTTTTGTTGTGATGCCAACGGTGATCACCTCCCCTATACTTATCCTGTTATTCCACAATATCCGACACGACGCCGGCGCCGACCGTATGGCCGCCTTCCCGGATGGCAAACCGCAAGCCTTCCTCCATGGCGATGGGGGCAATCAACTCCACATCCATGTTGATCCGGT
>Ga0102944_1000179_pt1 | contig 52743 bp, 48 predicted proteins | sample SalPonD_shore_MG_FD_78172 | JGI IMG/M metagenome (GOLD analysis project Ga0102944, IMG submission 78172) | Salt pond soil microbial communities from South San Francisco under conditions of wetland restoration - Salt Pond MetaG... | ecosystem: Environmental > Aquatic > Marine > Intertidal zone >... | reverse complement strand
TCGGGCGCAACTTTTTCCGCTTCGCCGACGAGACCGAAGAGACGCCCGACGACACCACCAAGCTGCACAAGACCTGGATCCCCGGCGTTTACTACACGAGCAAAAAGACCAAGGCCAAGGCGAAGGCCCGAGGCAAAAAGGACGCCGGCCGCTCGGGCAAGAAATCAAAAAAATGACGACCCACGGGCCCGGCGCCCCGGGTACCGGCGCGCCCGCGTGTGCCCGGCCGGGGGCGATACCATAAAGGCCTGTTGCACGCGGCCGATAGACTAATGTGTGCTCGCCGAGATCGCATTCCGGGGGCCATCACAGCGCCGCGCATCCGGATCGAGCCAGCCATGTATCCAGGGACACCCAGGCCATGAATTCGCCCGCCTTGCCGGGCCCGCGCGCGGGCCTGGAGGACACGGAGCATACCGTTCTGGTCGTGGACGACCAGCCAGTCACGCGCCGGCTGCTCAGCCGCCCGCTGGAGCTTGCCGGCCACCGCGTGCTGCAGGCCGACAGCGGCGAGCAGGCGCTGGACCTGCTGGCGAGCGAGCCCGTCGACCTGGTGCTGCTCGACGTGGTCATGGTGGGCCTGGACGGCTATGCCGTGTGCCGGCGCATCAAGACCGACGAGCGAACCATGTTCATTCCCGTCGTGATGGTCACCGTGTTGAACGACCGGTCCGACCGCGTACGGGCCATCGATGCGGGCGCCGACGATTTTCTCTCCAAGCCCGTCTATCAGGAAGAGCTCACCGCGCGCGTCGGATCGCTGCTGCGTCTGACCGATGCACGGCGCGAGCTCGAGCAAATGCGCGAGGCGCAGATCCGCGGCGCGTTCAAGCGCTATATGTGCCCCAAGGTCGTCGACGATATCCTTTCCTCTTCCGCCTCGTCCATGCGCAGCCTGCTCGAACGGACGCAGCGGCGCGAGGCGATCGTGCTGTTCACCGACTTGCGCGGTTTTACCGCCCTGTCGGAGCAACTGTCCGCGGAGGCCGTCGTCGAGGTATTGAACGAATATTTCTCGGAAATGACCCAGGCCGCGCACGAATACGAGGGCACTATCTTCAACATGTCGGGCGACAGCTTGCTGGTCGGATTCGGCGTGCCCTTCGAACAATCGGCGCCGGCCGACCGGGCCTTCGACACCGCCGTGGAGATGCAGCGCCGCTATCGTGATCTGGCGGCCCGCACCTGCGAGCGCCTCGGCGTGGAAGTGGGGCTGGGCATCGGCATCAATCGCGGCGAGGTCGTGTTCGGCAACGTCGGGTCGCTCGACTACATGAATTACACCATCATCGGCGATACGGTGAACGTGGCGGCGCGCCTGGAGGGAATCGCGCAGGCGGGCGAGGTGGTCGCCTCCGAGACCGTGGTCGAGGGCCTCAGCGCCAATCGTGCCGCCGACTGCCGGGGGCTGGACGAATCGGTGCAGCTCAAGGGGCGAAGCGCCGCGCTGCGCGTCTATCGCCTGCGCCCCGACTGAGGCGCGGTGGCGGCTGCAAGCGGGCGTATGCTAACTTGATTTATGCGCAGCGCGCGCGGCGGGTGGAGAGCGAAGGCAGGGAACGCGGCCCGCATCGCATCTAATAAGACCAAATAACAGTCTGGCAGGGAGTCGGTCGCATGGGCTCAGCCCCGGGGGGAACTCGCCGAATATTATTCGCTGCGCTGGCGTTGCTGGCGGGTGCACTGTCGTCCCCGTGTGCCGGCGCCGAGACGCCGGGGCCGCGCTTCGATCAGCACGGGACGCTGCAGGACGCGACTCTTCCCGCGACCGCGACGCACGATACACGGCTTACGGTAAGCGGCTTCGGCCGCTATGCCATCAGCGCCAGCAGCGCGCAGGGCACCGCCCTGCAGCTCGTGGATCGCATGGGCGGTCCCGGACCGATCAACGGCGTCGCCGGCAAGCGTGACGGGCGCCTGGACGTCTTTCTCGATCGCGGCGACTACCGGCTCCTGACCCATGCGCACGAAAAGGGCACGGGCCAGGTGACGCTCGCGGTCCATCCCTTCGCCGAGCTCAACCGGCCGACGCCGCCGCGCCTGGTCGAGTTGAAACCCGTCACCACCCGCCTGGGCGATTTCCAACAGCGCTCTTACTGGCTGCGGATCAAGACCCGTCGCTACGTCGCGCTGGAGGCGGCCGGGCGTAACCTGACCGACCTGCGCTTGTGGAAGGACGGCAGCTGGCTGGTCGACGCCGCCCCGCAGACCACCCGGGTCGAGCCGCTGCCGGGCCAGCCGCTTCGGGTGTGTCGGCTCGTGGTTCGGCTCGAGCCGGGGCTTTATCTGCTCAGCGCCTACGGTGGGCCGGCCCTGCCCTGGAGCGCCGCGGGCGACGGCCATCCGCTGTATCTGCGCTACGGCATTCCCACTGCCGCGGTGGCCTCGCGCGAGCGCCACAAGGTCAGCCACTTCGGCGTGGATCGTTATCGCGTTCCGCGCAAGGCCAACTACTACCGACTCGAGCTGCCGCAGGCGCGCAGCGCTTCGCTCAGCGTAGCCCACTACCGCGCCGAGGCGCCGTTTTCGGACGCCGGTCGAAACGCGCGCATCGACAAACGCACGAATCCGCCCGTCGCCGAGGTTCAGGTGGAAAGTGCCGACGACGGTTACGATCTGATCACCGTCAAGGGCGATGCCGGCCAGCCGTATATCCTGCAGCACTTCGAACGCAACTGGCGCTACACGTTCCGCGAACGCGGCGAGTACTGGATCAGCACCCTACAGGCGGGCGACCCCCGGGATTCGATCGACGTCACCTCGTTGCTGACCGAGCGCCACCGGCGCGGCACCGAGGGACTGATCGACGCGCGTGCGATCAGAATGGACGGTGTGCACGCCTGGCAGCGGCGCTTCAATCTGCTCTCCAATACGATGGTGTTTATCGAAGTCGCCCGGGCCGGGCGCTATGTGGTCAGCGGTCGGGGCGAAGGCGTGCGGGCGCGCTACCGCGTGGAACCCTTCTTCACACGCCGGCCGCCCGGTTATCGGTCGCCGCCCTTCGAAGACAGCGGCCACGCCTGGGATCTGGGCCGCGGGTACTACGTGCTTACCGTCGCGCCCGAACGCAAGGGCGTCGTGAACCTGAGTGTCGCGCCCGCAGGGGCGGGCGATTCGGCGCCGCGGTCGGTCAGCCGGCCGGGCCGGTACGCGCGGGTGCATCTGCGCGGCGACAGCCTGTACACGCTGTATCTGAATATTCAGCCCAGCACGGCGGTCGGCGCAGTGGTGCGCCGCCTGCCGATCGATCTCGCCGAGGCCCTGCCGGTCACGCAGGGGGCCGGCGAGCAAGTCACGATCCCGGTGCGCGTCGACTCGGCGGGCAGCGTGCGCGCTACCGCGGTGGACGGCAGTGCGCTGGCCCTGCGCGTCGACCAAGGCGAGTGGCAGCAGGCCGCGCAGGTCGGGCCGGGGCGCCACACGATCGAGGTCAGAAACACCGGCGAGCATTCAGTCAGCTATTCGCTGGCGTTGGAGCCGAAACGTCTCAGTGCCGCGGCGCCGTTGCCGGCGCTGTCGGCCGCGACCCTGAAGACGCTGCCGCGCTTCCCGACACTCGCTGCCGGCTCGCCGCGCCACCTCGACCTGGACCGCGGCCAGCGCGCGACCTACCGCGTGCGCGTCGACGCCCCGGCTCTGTACCGCCTGGAAAGCCAGGGGCTGCTCGCGACGGAAGGCAATTTACGCACGCGCACCGATCCCTCTCTGGTGCGCCAAGGCGCCAACGGAGTGGGGCGCAATTTCCTCATTCAGCAGTACCTGCGCGAGGGCGATTACCAGCTCAGCGTGCAGCCGAAAGGGCGAAGCCGCGGCCACCTGGGCGTCAGCCTGGCCCGCACGCCGCTGCTCGACGGCGGGTCGCTCACCGAGGGAATCGCCGCGCGGGCCACGCTGCCGGCCGGCCATGCGCTGGCCTACCGCTTCACCATCGCCAAGGCCGGTAAGTACCGCCTGCGTGCGCTGGGACTGGGCCGTACCTACAAGCTGCGCCTGGAGGACGCCGCAGGCTGGCCGTTGATCACGCCTAATGCCCCTGCCGATCTGACCCGCGAGTTCGAGCCGGGCGACTACCGCATCATCCTGCGCCCCGAGGCGATCGGCGCGCGCGTGCTGACCCGTCTCGATGCCGTCGCCGACGCGCCCCAGTTCAAGGGCCACGGCCCGCACCCCCTGGCGTTGGATACCGAGGTCAAGCACCTGTGGCGCGAGCCGCCGGCCGGCAAGGGCGAAGCGGCCGAACGTACGCCCGACCGCTGGGACTTCGAACTGCCGGCCAAGGTCGACGCGACCGTCAGCCTCGGCGGCGAGATGCACGGCTCGCTCGCGCGTCTGAACAAGGGCAAAACGGTCGAGGTGGCCGCGGTGTCTTCGGCCAAGCCGTGGCAGGGCAGCCTGGATGCCGGCCGTTACCGTCTGGCCGTGACCAACGTGCGTCACAACAATCGGGCGGAATACACGGTGAAGGTGGCGGTCAAGCAGCTCACCGCCGGCCAGCGCCGCCGCGTCGAGGCGCCGCTGGATATCCCCGTGGCGGTGGGGCGCGAGCGACTGGTCGAGCTCAGCTCCTTCGGCGACGCCGATGTACGGGCGCAGCTGTTCGACGCCGCCGGCCGGCTGCTGGCCGCCAATGACGATCGCAGCGACGACTGGGATTTTCTCATCGCCCGCCGGCTTGGGCCCGGCCAGTACCGCCTGCACATCGAGCCGGTCGGCCAGTCGCGGGCCACGACCTGGGTGCGCATGCGCACCCCGAAGGAAAGCCGCGAAGCGGAACTCTCCCTTCCGGCCAAGGCGCGTGTGACCGACCGCGACCTGCACGTCTATCCGCTGACCATCCCGGCTGGCAAGACGCTGCTGGTGGTCAGCGTCGCTTCCAAGGACGTCGCGGGGGTGAGTGTGGAGAGCGACGCCGGTCGGGGCTGGCGGCCGCTGGACACGGCGGTGGGCCACCGCACCCATCTGGCCGTGCCGCTCGCGGCCGGCACGGGCGAGCGCCGGTACCGCGTGCGTCTGTGGTCGGTCGACCGGCGCGGCGCGCCGATCGCGTTGCGGGCCGCGGCCTACGCCCCGCATCGCACCGAAGAGGCGATCTTCGAGCACGGCGGGGTGCGCTTCGATACGGTCCCGCTCGCCGGCGGCGCGCGTCTTCGCATCGCCGCCGTCGAGCTGCGCCGCGGCGGGCTGTTCCGGGTTCGGGACCCGTCCGCCGCGGTCGGGCTGAAGTGGTCCGCACAGCCGGACCGCGCATTGCGTCCGACCGACAACGGCCTGATGGCGGCCGCCGGGCAGACCCTGTGGTTGGCCGCGGCTTCGCCGCACGCGCCGCGGCGGGTGCGGGCAAGTCGGGTCTATCTCGGCGAGAAGGCCGGCCGTTTGTCGCTGCGCCTGCCGGCCGGGGGATCGACCCGCCTGGACGTGGAGGGCGGCGGTGGGCCGTTGCTGCTGGTCGCGGACTCGCGGGTAGGGCGCGCCGCCGCGCGCCTGGCCGAACGCGGGTCGCCGGCGCCGTCGGCAGAACACGGTCGGCTGGAGCCGAGCGCCCTGGGCATCGCGGCGCACACGGTCGCCGCCGCCCTGCTCGCTCCGCGCCACGCGATTGCCGAGGCCTGGAACGCGGGCGCGCCGGGTCATCCGCTGCAGGCCAGTCTTCGCGCCTACCGCTTCGACGCCCCGCGGGCGGCGGCGCTGGCGCCGGGCGCCACCCAGGGCGAGCTCGACGCGCACCGCGCCTATGCCTATCGCCTGCCGGCGGGTGAAAAGCGTCTGCGGCTGGTCCTGCCCGCCCATACCGCGGCGGTCTTCAGCTCCAAGGGACGCATCGTCAGCACCCGCTGGTCCGGGGGTCGCGCCCTGCACGAACAGCTCGATACCGCCGCCGGGCACCTGACTCTGCTGTATGCCGGCAGCAAGGCCGCGCGGTTTCGACTGACCCTGGCCGCGCACCCGGGCGATGCGGCGGGCGTATCCGGCGCGGGCCGTCTGGCGCCCGGCCGTCTGTTCGAGCGCAATCTGCCCACCGCCGGCGTACTGCGCCTGGCGGTGGGGGATGGGCGTCCCGGTAACGCCAAGTCGCAGGGGCCGCGCTATACGCTGCGCGTGCGCGGCGCCGCCAAGGCGACGCTGGTCGACACCGACGGGCGCATCCGCGACGGCCGCGATTTCGCCGACGCCGGCGAAGGCGTGCTCATCCTGCGCCATGGCCCGGGTCTGGCCCTGGCCTGGTTGGAGGCGAGCGGCGCCGACGCAGTAGGCGCGGAGGCGGGGACGCCGTGGGCCGGCGCCGAGGCACATCGCACCAAGTTGGACCCGCCGGCCTCGGTTGCCCTGGACGGGCGAACCGAGGAGTTCGACATCGACTTGGCCAAACCGGCCCTGGTGCACCTGCGCGCCGACGCCGCGGTGATCACCCGCGTCAGTCACGCCGCAGGCGCACGGGAGCAAATCGATGCCCACCCGCAGGGTCTGGCCATGGACGTCTATCTGCCGGCGGGTCCGGCGCGGATCGCGTTGCACCCGCTCGGTGCCTCGCAGCTGTCCGGGGTGCTCGACGTGGACACCACGCCGGTGGTGCGCATCGGCGAAGGCCTGGGCCCCGAGGCCCTGCTCGCCGGCGGCGGCTCGCGGCTGTTCGGCTTCAGCGTCAAGCAGGCCGGCCCGGTAGGCATCGGCATCCGGGCCTCCTCGGACGTGGTCAGCGGCGTGGTCCTCGACGCACGCGGCCACCGCATCGGCGAGGGTGTCGTGCAGATGCCGACGCTGCAGCCCGGCGACTACCTGCTGCTGGTGCGGGTGCCGGCCGACAGCCCGCCGGTGCGCGTGCGCCCGGCACTGGCCGGCCTGGAGCCGCCGGGGACGGGGCCGCCGCTGGAGGTGGTGCGCAAATACCTGGCCCTCGCGGGGCTCAAACCGAAGCAGGGAGATGACCAATGAGCCGGCGCCCGGGGGGGACTTGGCAACACTGGCTGCGCGGCGTCGCGATGACGCTGGCGGTTGCCGCCGGTGCGGCGGGCACCGCTGCGGCGCCGGCTGCCGTGCCGACCCAACTGCCGCCGCCGGCGACCGTGGTGCGCCCGGCGGGCACCGACATCATTCCCGAACGCTTCCTGCGCCGCTGGGATCCGGTGACGATCTTCTTCGACAGCGACGTCGGTCCCGACCGGCCGGGCCCGGAGGACCACCCCGAGCGCTACGTTCGGATGCAGCCCGCCCACCCGGGCGCGTTCACCTGGCTCAATCCGCGCACCCTGCAGTTTCGCCCGGCCGAGCCCTGGCCGCCGCTGACGCGCTTTACCTGGAAGGCCGACGGTGCGCGGCGCGTCCTTGCCACGCTCATGGAGCCGCCGCGCAAGACCGAGCCCGCCAACGGCGCCGACGGCCTCGCGCCGGTCGACTCCATTACGCTGACCTTCGCCGAGCCGCTGGACACCGCGGCGCTGGCCCGCATGGTGAACATTGAGCTCAAGCCGCTGCCGGGCGTGGGCGAGGGCAGCGGACGTTCGCGCTGGCTGAGCGCCGATGACTTTCACATCAAGGTCGTCGAGCGTCAGCGGCGCAGCGATCCGGCGAGCTACGTGCTGCTGCTCAAAGAGCCGATCGCCAGCGGTACGCGCGCCATCGTGCACCTGCGCCTCTCGCTCGACGACTCGGTGGACCAGGCCTTCAAACGCATCCGCTTTGCCACGGCCGAGCCGTTTCGCGTCCTGAGCCTGGGATGTACGCGCAATCGTTTTCCGGTTACGCCGCAGGGCGTGCGCTATACGCGCGAGCAGGCCATCCAGTGCGGTGCCGACCGCCGCAGCGTGCAGTTGGAGTTCTCCGCCGAGCCCGGCAAGCTCGGACCGGTCGAGGCGCGCAACCTGGTGCGCTTCACGCCGGCGGTCAAGGACCTGAGCTTCTCGCACATGGGCCGCACGTTGGGCATCTCCGGCAAGTTCGCATCCGACACGCTCTATCGTGTCACGCTCATGCCCAGCGCGCTGACCGACCGCCACGGTCGTCCGCTGCAGATGCGCGCACCGAGCGAGGTCTATCTGTATTTTCCGCCGCGCCACTCCTTCCTCGATTGGACTTCGAGTCAGGGCGTGATGGAGCGCTACGGTCCGCAGACCGTGCCGCTCAAGGGGCGCGGCTTTCAGCGGGTGGACCTGCGCATCTATCCGATCGACCCGCTGGACCGCTCGTTCTGGCCGTTTCCCGAGCGGCCCGTGGCCGTCGATGAATCGCAGCGCCCGCCCGGCCCGGGCGAGGCCCCCGACGCCTTCGACGAGCCCGGGCGTTATATCTCGGCGCGCGAGCTGGCCGCGCAGATCAGCGCCCTTGGCTCGCCGGCGATCTCGCAGCTGGTGAAGCTGCCGCTGTATCGCGCGGGCGCGGCGGCGACGTTCGGTCTCGACATCAAGGATTATCTCGCGCGCATCCATGGCAAGGGACGGCCGGGTACGTACCTGGTGGGTGTGCGCCGACTGGACGACTCGACCACCCGCTCCTGGATCCGGGTGCAGGTGACCGACCTCAGCCTCACCGCCGCCGAGGAGAACACCGACGTGCAGTTCTACGTCACCTCGCTGCGCAGCGGCGAGCCGGTCGAGGACGCGCAGATACTCCTCCAGGGTGTACGCGACCACACGTGGGTCACCGTCACGAAGGGGACCACGGACGACAACGGAGCGTATCGCTGGCATGCGCCGGGCCGCGTCGGTTGGCGTGGTTACACGCAAGTGCGCCGCATCGTCGTGCGCAAGGGCGAGGACGTCCTGGTGCTCAATCCTACCCGCGCGCCGGATCGCTATCAGGACAATCACTGGGGCGCGAGCACGGACACCTGGCTGCAGTGGGCCCTGCGCCCGCTCGATGCGCGCGTAACTAAACAGAAGACCCTGTGCCACTTGTTCACCGAACGGCCCGTCTATCGCCCCGACGAGCCGGTGCACATCGAAGGCTATGTGCGCCAGCGCCGGAACAATCGCTTCAGCATCGCGCGGCCCGACGGTTATCTCGTGGTGCAGGGCCCGGGCGATCGCGAATGGCGCTATCCCCTGGCGGTCGACTCTGCCGGCACGCTGTATCACAAGTTCGAGGAGAAGAAGCTGCCCACCGGCACCTTCAGCGCCTATCTCGATCTCGGCAAACAGGGCCACTGCGGCAAGGTCCAGTTCCAGAAGCAGGCCTATCGTACGCCGCGCTTCCAGGTCTCGCTGCACGGTCCCGATATCACCTCCCTGGACAAGCCGTTCAAGGTCGGCCTGACGGCCAAGTACTATGCGGGCGGTCGCGTGAGCAAGCGACCGGTGCGCTGGCGCGTGACGCAGTTTCCCTATACGTGGACGCCGAAAAAGCGCGAAGGCTATTACTACTCCTCCGACGGACGCTTCTCGGGGCGCAAGTCGTTTCGCTCCAGTCCCGTGCTCGAGCGCGCGGGCACGACCGACGAGGACGGCGGAGCCTCCATTTCACTCAACCCGGCCATCGAGCCCACGGCGCAGCCGCGCAGCTATGTCGTCGAGGCGACGGTCGTCGGCGCCGACGATCAGACCGTCACCGACACGCGTCGCGTCGTCGCTCTGCCGCCGCTGGTGCTCGGCCTCAAGGTGCCGCGCTATCTGAAGCAGGCCAATTCGATCGAACCGAAGATCATGGTGGTCGGCCCCGACGGCAAGCTGATCGCCGGCCAGTCCGTCACGGTTCGCCTGCTGCGCCGCCAGTGGCACTCGCACCTGGAGGCCGCGGATTTCTCCCAGGGCAGCGCCAAGTACGTCACCGACGTGGTCGACGAGAAGGTACTGGAGAAGAAGGTCACCAGCGGCAAGGATCCGATCACCGCGCATTTGCCGATCGATCGCGCCGGCGTGTACATCGTCGAGATCGAGGCGCACGACCGCCTCGGACGCGCGCAGGTCGTCTCGGTCGATCTCTATGCCGGGGGCAAGCAGCCGGTGACCTGGTCGCGTCCGCCGACCAAGGTGTTCAAGGTGAGCACCGATCGGAAGCGCTACCGCCCCGGCCAGACCGCGCACCTGGTGCTGGAAAGCCCCTTCCAGGAGGCCCGTGCCCTGGCCATCGTCGAGACGCCCGAGGGCAACCGGTATCACTGGATCGACGTGGACGACGGGGCGGCGACCTTCGCGCTGCCCATCGACAAACGCTTCACGCCGCGCGTGCCCGTGCACTTCATATTGATGCGCGGGCGCCTGAAGGACGTGCCGAAAGACGAGGGTGGGGTGGACCTCGGCAAGCCGACCACGGTGGCGGCGACCCAGTGGGTCGAGGTCGAGCCCGTCGCCAACCGCGTGCAGGTCAAGCTCGACTATCCCAAGCGCGCCCAGCCCGGCGACGAGCTCGCCGTGACCGTGAAGCTCTCCGATCCGGACGGTCATCCGCTGGCCGGCCAGGCGAGCCTGTGGCTGGTCGACCAAGCGGTGCTGGCGCTCGGCCGCGAGCAGCGCCTGGACCCGCTGCCCGACTTCATCGCCTCGCCCCAATCGCATCTGGTGCTGCGCGACACGCGCAACCTGGTGTTCGGGCGTATCCCATTCGAGGAGCAGCCCGGAGGCGGGGAGGCCGCGATGGCCGCCGAGCGCAAGAACCTGCTCGATCGCGTCACCGTGCGGCGCAACTTCCAGCCGGTGCCGTATTTCAACCCGACCATCGCGGTCGGTCCAAGCGGTACGGCCAGGGTCAAGGTCAAGCTGCCGGACAACCTCACCAACTTCAAGCTGCGCGCCAAGGCGGTGAGCGGGGCCGAGCGCTTCGGCTTCGCCAAGGGGGAGATTGCGGTGCGCCTGCCCGTGATCGTCCAGCCCTCGCTGCCGCGCTTCCTGCGCCCGGGCGATCGCTTCACCGCCACGGCCATCGGCCGCGTGGTCGAGGGCAAGGGCGGCGCCGGGCGCGCGGTGTTCAAGGTCGAGGGGGCGACGCTCGAGGGCAAGCCGGTGCAGCACTTCAAATGGAGTACCGGGACGCCGCAACATCTGGACTTTCAGGTCAAGGTGCCGACACCCAAGTACACAGCGGACGGTCAGCCCTCGCGCACCGAAGTGGGCTTCACCGCGGCCGTGGAGCGAAGTGCGGACAAGGCGCGCGACGCCTTCCAGGTAAAACTGCCGCTGCGCCCGGACCGCGCCCCGGTCACCCGGCGCGTGCTGCGCCGACTGATGCCCGGCGAGAAACTGAGCTGGCCGAAGGTGGCCGAGCCCGCGCGTACGGGGACGCTGCGCCGCAGCGTGCTGCTCTCCGACCAGCCGGGACTGGTGCGCATGAGCGCCGGTTTCGATTACCTGCTGCATTATCCGCACGGCTGCACCGAGCAGCGCATTGCGCGGGCAAGGGCCTTCCTGGCGCTGCGCCGCTTCCGGGCGCTGCTCAGCGATGCCTCGGTCAGCGACGCCAAGATGCAGGCGGCCGTCAACGGTACGCTCAAATGGATCGCCGGGGCGGTCGACGACCACGGCCTGGTCGGCTACTGGCCGGGTTCGCGCGGCTACGTCTCGCTGACCTCCTGGGCGGTGCTGTTCATGAACGAGGCGCGCAAGGCGGGTTATCCCATCAACGAGGACCTGTACGGGCGGCTCGTCGGTTCGTTGCGCCAGGCGCTGCGCTCGGACTACGGCCACTTCATTACCGGCGAGGCCTACGCCGAGCGCACCATGGCGTTGTGGGCGCTCACTGACGCGGGCAAGGGCGATCCGGCGTACGCTGCCGAGCTCGCGCGCAAGGCGGACTATCTGTCGCTGGAGAATCTGGCCGAGGTCGAGCGTGTGCTGCGCACCGAGGGCAGCCTGGAGCCGACCACTTTGGCCAAGCTCGACAAGCGCATTCGAGAGGGCATCGTGTTCCGGCTCTACCAGGGCCATGAGATCTACGGCGGTCTGCAGGAGAAGGCGAGCGGCCGCAACGCGCTGATCCTGCCCAGCGAGACACGCACCCTGGCCGAGGTGCTGCGCACCTGGGCGCAGGCCGATCCCGGCGCCCCGCGCGTCCAGCGTCTGGTCGACGCCCTGGTGACGCTCGGTGGTACGGGGGGCGGTGCTGCGGGCGGCGGCCCCGCCGATGGTTGGGGCAGCACCAATGCCAATGTCTCGGCCATGCTGGCGTTGAGCGAGTTCGTCGGCGCCGACGCCTCGACCATCGCCGCCAGTGAGGACAGCGCATCGGATCAATCCGTCACCTTGACCCTGGACGGCAAGTCCCGGCAGGTGCGCTTCGGGCCGGGCCACCGGCTGGTGAAGCTGAGCACCGGCGCCGGTGCCGGCGAGGCCGCCGCGGCGAAGACCGGCGCCAAGGATGCGCGGCCCGTGGCGGTGCGCGTCCAGACCCGCTATGTGCCCGTGGCCGACGGCGGGCGGGTCGAGCCAGCGACCGACGGCTTCGTGGTCAACCGCGAGCTGCTGCGCGTGCGCGGCGAGGGCGAGCCGCTGGCCCGCACGGCCATCGACAAGGGCGGCCGGACCTTCGATCTCAAGGTGGGCGACGTGGTCGAGGACCACGTCGAGGTCGTCAACGGTCAGGACCGCACCTACGTCGCCGTGGTCGTGCCGCTGGCCGCCGGCATGGAACCGCTCAACCCGCATCTGGCTACGGCGCCGCCGGAGGCCAAGCCCAAGGGCGAGCTTACGCTCAGCCCGTCCTACGTTGCCTATCTCGACGACCGGGTGGCCTTCTATTACGACAGCCTGCCCAAGGGCAACTATCACTTCTATTTCCGCACGCGGGCCAGCATCCCCGGGCGCTTCATCCAGCCCGCCGCCCATGCCGAGATGATGTACGACCAGGCGGTGAACGGACATTCAGCCGGCGCCTACCTGGCCATCGGCACCAACGATGCCAAGCCGTGAGCGCTCGCTCTTTGCCGCGCTGCGCTCGCGGCTGATCCCGGCGCGGCGCGGCTGGCGCTGGCGGCTCGCCGCCGCCTCGCTGGCCGCGCTCATGATTTCCGTGGCGGTCGTCTCGTTCGTCATCGGTTATCGTGCCCATCTGCAGGCCCCGACGCCGAGCTACCTGCTCTACGATCGCCGCGGCGAATTCCTGGCCGAGCTCGAAAGCGGCGAGGCCGGTTACGGCTATTGGCCGGTGCGCAAGGTACCGGCCCGCGTGGCCGCCGCCACCCTGGCCATCGAGGACCGGCGTTTCTGGGATCACCCGGGGGTTGACCCCTGGGCGGTGGCGCGCGCGGCCTGGCAGAACCTCACCAGCGGCGAGCGCGTCTCGGGCGCCTCGACGCTGGCGATGCAGGTCGCGCGCATGCAGCACCCGGCCGCGCGGACCTACTTCAACAAGGCATTGGAGGCCTTGACCGCGATTGCGCTTACCGCGCGCTACGGGCGGCGCGGCGTGCTCGCCCAATATCTGCGCATCGTGCCCTACGGCAACCGCATACACGGTATCCGCTACGCCGCGCGGCGCTACCTGGCCAAACCGGTTGCCGATCTGAGCTGGGCGGAGATCGCCTTCCTGTCCGCCATCCCGCAGGCCCCCGGACGTATGAACCCGTTCGACCCGGCCGGGCGGTATCGGGCCATCCGGCGCGGCGAGCGCATCCTGACCGCCCTGCGCGAGCGCGACGTGATCAGCGCCAGCGAGTACCGCCTGGCGCGCCTGCAGATCGGGCGGATACGCGTGCCGGAGCGCGCCGAGCGTCCCGCCGTCGCGCTGCACGCCATCCTGCGCATTGCCGCTGAGCTGCAGCGCAAGCCGGTGGCGCGGCGCTATTCGGACCGGCCCATCGTGAAGACGACACTGGACCTGAGCCTGCAGCGCAAGGTGGCACGCCAGACCCGGCAGTTGTTGGCGCGCTGGCGCCGGCGCGGGGCCGGCAACGCGGCGGCGATCGTCGTCGACCGGCAAAGCAACGGCGTGCTGGCCTGGGTGGGTTCGGCCGACTACTTCAACAAGACCTGGTCGGGCGCGATCGACTATGCGCGGGTGCCGCGCTCGCCGGGCAGCACCCTCAAGCCCTTCATCTACGCCCTGGCGCTGGATCGGGGCACCATCACCCCGGCCACGGTGCTCGACGACCTGCCGCTGGCGGGCCTGCCCATCCGCAACGCCGACCGGCGCTTCCTGGGCCCGCTGCTGCCGCGCCAGGCGCTGGCCAATTCGCGCAACGTCCCAGCCATCCGTGTGGTGCGGTCCCTGGGCGTGGACGAGACCTACGGCTTTTTGCATCTGCTGCGCCTGCACCCCGACGCGGCGCCGCCCGCCCACTACGGCCTGGGACTGGCCATCGGCGCCATGCCGGTCACGCTCGAGCAGTTGGTCTCGGCCTACACGGTGTTGGCCGACGATGGAGTCCAGCGCCCGTTGCGCTGGTTCGTCGACGCCCCCTCCGGTGAGCACCGCCGACTGCTCTCCACGGCCGTGGCCCGCGAGGTCGGCCTGTTCCTGTCCGACCCGACCGCGCGTCTGCCGAGCTTTCCGCGCATGGGCACGACCGAGTACCCCTTTCCGGTGGCGGTGAAAACCGGGACGTCGCAGGGCTACCGCGACGCCTGGACCGTGGCCTACTCGACTCGCTACCTGGTCGGCGTGTGGACCGGCGACCCGGACGAGCGGCCGATGAACCACCTCAGCGGGGCGGGCAGCGCGGCCGACCTCGCCCAGCGGATCATGCTCTCCCTGCACGCCGATCAGAGCGAAGGCCTGCAGGACCTGTCGTTTCCCAAGCCGCCGGGGTACGTCCCGGTACGCCTGTGCGCGACCAGCGGGGAGCTGCCCGGCGCGCTTTGCCAGCGCACCTTCCGCGAATGGCTGGCCCCGGGGCAGGTGCCGCGTGCGGTGGACAAGAGCCATGTCCTGGTGAGCCTCGACCGGCGCAGCGGGCGTCCGGCCTCCGCGGCCACGCCGCGCGGCGACCGGATTCGGCGGGTGTATTTCGACCTGCCCCCGCGCTACGCGGATTGGCTGGCCCGCAGCGGACTGCCCGCCGTGCCGCTGGGGCTGCGTTCGGCCCCGCCGACCCACCCGGTGTCGGTGCGTATCCTCGCCCCGCGCGACGGCGCCCGCGTGCTGCGCAATCCGGACGTGCCCGCCTCGGCGAGCACCGTTCTGCTCAGTGCCGCGGTGACTCCGCCGACGCGTCAGCTCGTGTGGTATGTCGATGGGACCCCGCTGGCCACGGTCGCCTACCCCTATACCGCGCGCCTGCCGCTGACGCCTGGTAGCCACCGCATCGAGGCGCGGGTACCGCTCACCGACGAGCGTTCTGCTCCCGTCCACCTTCGGGTCGAGTGACGCCGGGCCTACTCGCCCCGGCCCCCGGCCTTTCTTCGAAAAATCTGAACATCTCCTTCAAATCAGTGCGCTTGTATAACCGACCGTTAGGGTCAATAATTTGTGACCTGTATCACACTTTTTGAAGGGCGCGGGTCGCCTCCGCCGGCGCAGTTCCCCCGGTCGCACCGGTGCCCTACAGGGAAGATCCGCGGAGGCTCCAAACCATGGAAAAGACCGCAAACCTCATCGGTCGCCTGGCGCTGGGCTACGTATTCGTCCATGTCGGGGTGACCGGCGCGATTGGCGCGGGCATGGCTCAGCCGGCCTGGCTGGCGTTCGACGCGCTTTCGATCGCCGGCGGAGCGGCGCTGCTGCTCGGCTGGCATATTCGCCAGTCGGCGTTGATCCTGGCGGCGCTCGCCGTGGTCGCCGCCATGGCGCGGCATCAGGAGTTCGGCTGGGTCCTGGCCGTCGGCCTGCTCTTGCTGGCCAGCCGGGACGTGTGCAGCCTGTGCCTGGATAATCGCCTGCTGCGCCGTTGAGCGTGCTCTGAGCTCGCGCACCGACTTGCTGACGGCCCGCCGCCGGGCCGAGCGCCTCCTTGTGTTCCCTTCAACCTACCGTTTAGCCTAGTCCAGTCACGACGGCGCCCGCCGGGAACGAGTGACCCTTGGCCCTGTCGAATTCCAGCGCCGGGAACCGGCAGCACGGGCTGCGGCGCATCTAGACAATCACCCGATTTGCGAACGATTTGGCCAGCCACGAGGAGAAGCTGCATGAGTTTGATGATCAAGGGCGAGCTGCGCGAGGACTGGCTGGACAGCGAGACCGAGGACGGCGCCTTCGTGCGCAAGGAGTCGCAGTTTCGCCACTGGGTGACGCCGGACGGCTCACCCGGACCTACCGGCGAGGGCGATTTCGCCGCCGAACCCGGGCGTTACCATTTGTACGTGTCCTACGCCTGCCCCTGGGCGCATCGGACGCTGATCGTGCGCCAGCTCAAGGGCCTGGAGAAGCTCATCTCCGTGTCGGTGGTGCACCCGCACATGGGTCCGCAGGGCTGGGCCTTCCCCAGCTCCGATCCCAGTTTCGAACCGGGCGCCGAAGCGGGCGATTTTCCTGGCGCCACCGCCGATGAGGTCAACGGTGCGAGCCATATGTACGAGCTCTATCGGCTCGCTCAGCCGGACTATTCGGGTATCGTCACCGTGCCGGTGTTGTGGGACAAGCAGCGGCGCACTATCGTCAACAACGAATCCGCCGAGATCATCCGCATGCTCAACAGCGCCTTCGACGCCTGGGCGGACACGAGCGTCGACCTCTACCCTGCGGGTCTGCGCGAGGAGATCGACGCGATCAACGAGACGGTCTACGCCGATGTCAACAACGGCGTCTACCGGACGGGATTCGCACGCACGCAGGCCGCCTACGAACACGCCTTCGACCGCCTCTTCGACGCGCTGGATGCGCTCGACGCGCGTCTGGGCAAACAGCGTTATCTGACCGGCGGGCGCATTACCGAGGCCGACTGGCGCCTGTTCACTACGCTGGTGCGTTTCGATGCCGTTTATTATCTGCACTTCAAGTGCAATCTGCGGCGCATCGCCGACTACCCGCAGCTGTCGAATTACCTGCGCGAGCTCTACCAGTGGCCCGGCATTGCGCAGACGGTTCACCTGGACCACATCAAGCATCACTATTACACGAGTCATCCGGAGATCAATCCGACCGGCATCGTACCCAAGGGGCCGGCACTCGCCCTCGAGGCGCCTCACGATCGCGCGCGCCTGGCTTGAAGAGGGGGCGCGGCGGTGCCCGGCAGGATCAAGGGTTGAACATGCCGCAGTGGTCTATATTTCATCAGTGAGGACAGGCGCCAGAGCAAAGCGTGTCCGCACCAGCAACCCCATCTCACCCTGGAGTCATTTCATGTTCGGCGAATCCCACGATCTGCCACACGAATTTCCCGAGCACATCCAGCGCATCCACGAGCTCAAGGAGCGCAACCCCGACTTTGCCAAATTGTTCAACGAATACCACAGCGTCGACCGCGAAGTCAGGCGTATCGAGCAGAATCTGGAGACCGTATCCGATGCCTACGCCGAGGACCTCAAGAAGCGCCGTTTGATGCTCAAGGACCGGCTGTACGCAATGATTCAGGATCCAAGTCTTTAGGACATCGATGCCGGTCGTCGCCGTGCCGCAAGGTCTTCCATGGTAGAGCCAGACGCCGCAGAGGCGGTTCGTTACACGCATGCCGCCGACGGTGCGCGCCTGGGCTACCGCCTGCTGCGCACCGGTGCGAACCGGCCGGTCCTGGTGATGATCCACGGCCTGGCCAGCAATCTCACCCGCTGGTCGGAGTTCGTCGCGCAGACCGGCCTGAAGGAGCACTGGGACCTGCTGCGCATCGACCTTCGCGGTCACGGCCTGTCGTTGACCCGAGCCCGATTTCGCCGCGAGGACTGGTGCGCCGATCTCGAGGCGATCCTCGATGCCGAGGGTTATGCCGAGGCCGTAGTCATGGGTCACAGCCTGGGCGCCGAGGTCGCAATGGATTTCGCCCGCGCGCGGTCCGAGCGTACGGCGGGCCTGATCCTCATCGACCCGGTCTATCCCACGGCACTGCGAGGTGCGCTCGGCGCGGCTCGGCGCCTGCGCTGGCTGAACCGGCTGGCGATCGTGCTGTGTCGCGGCCTCAACGCGCTGGGCCTGCGCCGGCGACACTTTCCCTACCGCGACCTGCGCGCGCTGGACGAGCAGACCCGGCGCGTCCTGGCCGAGGCGCGTGCCGGGGGCGGCAGCGCGGACATCGCCAAGCTCTACATGAAGCCCGGGGCCGACCTGCGCTATATCCCGCTGGCCAACTATCTGCAGGACCTCTCCGAGGTGGTGCGTGCCGTGCCCGACCCGGCAAGTATCGCCGTCCCGGTGCTGGTGCTGCTCTCGGGCGGTGCGACCATTACCGATGCGGCAATCAACCGGCGCTGGATTGAGCGCTTCCCGGCCGCGGAGGTCGACACCATCGAGGCGGATCACTGGTTGTTGACCGAGCGGCCGCGACAGGCGCGCGAGGCGATCGAGGTATGGTGCGAGCGGCTGCGCGCGTCGAAGGGGCAGACATCGAGCGGGGGGCATGGAACCGAGGATTGTCGGGCAGCGGCGAGCCCGAGGCCGGCATAACGGGAAAACGGGTACGGTAGCGAGCGCCAGAATTCGGCTAGAATACGTCTGTCAACGAGGCCAGCGCGGCCTCGATGACACCATCGAAACCGTGTTGAGGAACTCCGCGCCGATGAAGAGGAAGCAAGCCGAGCCGGCACCGCGTGACTACTTTTTGGAACAGCAACTGTGCCGGGCCATGCGTGATCGTCGGGTGGTGCGTCTGCGCTACGACACCGACTTGCACTATCGCACGTTTCACCCATATATCGTTTATCGCGAAGCCGAAGGCCGTATTTTGGTCGGCGGCATTCGCGCCCACGACGAGGCCGATATCTTCAAGGCGCCGGCGCCGCGCCGCTATGAGGTCGGGCGCATCAGCGAGTTCAAGGTGACGGACGAGACCTTTCAGATCGATCCGCGCTTCGACTCCGAGCGCCCCGAGTTCAGCAACGAAGTGATCTGCTCTATCGACCGCGTCGGCTGAGGGCCGTCAATCGCCGAGCCATGAGCAAGGACAAACGCAACTCCGGTCCCGGCGCCAAGGCTGGCACCGAAGACCGTCTCGACCGGGTGGTGGCCGAAGCGCGCGCCGCCCGCGACCAGCGCATGGCCGGCTACCGCGAGCAGTCCCTGCGCATCCATCCCTGGGTGTGTGCCCGCTGCGGGCGGGAGTTCACCCGCGAAAACCTCCACGAGCTCACGGTCCACCACAAGGACCACAACCACGACAACAATCCACCCGACGGCAGCAACTGGGAGAACCTCTGTCTGTACTGCCATGACAACGAGCACGCGCGCCATATCGATCACGTGCGCGGCGCCGGCGCCTCCTTCGGGTTGACCCGCAGTATCGCTCCGGCGACACACCGCCCCTTCGAAGCCCTGCGCGACCTGTTGGGCAAGGACGAGGATTGAACCGGGCCTGCGAACGGTCAAAAAAAAAGCCCTCCGGGGGGAGGGCACAAGGAGTGGGGGGATACTCAGGGAATCAATCCATGGCCGGACTGGTCCGGGGATTGAGCTCTACGCCAACGGCGCCTCGAGGCGTCGCTGACCACCGGTCTGGAACAGGGCTGGACGGAGGGGATGACGGGACGGTGGTCGCACTACACGCCGTGCGCCTTTTGCCCGGCAACCCCGCTGTCGTAAGCCGAGCCGCGCTGAGGCGATTCGAGCCCTTAGACCGGAGGTTTTGCGCCCTCGCCTTTCGACGAGTTTGCCTTTGACACCCCGCAGCCTACCTGAACCGGCCGCGCCGCTCGACCCCTTTGCCGGTGCCGCGTTTCCAAATTGCGATTCGGCTCACGTTTCCCGGTCGGGTGAGGCTTCGCCGGGCGGACGCAGCTCGCAGATCAGGCCGGCGTGCAGCCAGGTCTTGAGCAGCGTGGCCGCACGCAGCGCGGCCTGCTGCGGATCGCCCTCGGTCTCCGGCAGGCATGCCGCCACCTCTTCGCACAACGTTGAAAAGTCTCCGCCGCGGGCAAGTGCCTGCAGGCCGCGCGCCTCGTCCGGCGCCAGCGCCCGATAGCGCGTGTCGAGCCCCTGGCGCCACACGAGGCAGCAGCCCGGCGCGTCCAGGCGCCGCGGTTCGGGGGCTGCGCGCTCGTCGCGGTAGGCTCGCCACAACGCGACGATGTCCCACTCATGGCAGACCAGCTGCACCGAAGGATGCAACGCGATGCGCAGCGTGGGCCAGGCCGCGGGCGCAACGGCCGCCGCGCCGGCCTCGTCGGCGCAGGCGGCGTCTTCGGCGTCGAAGGCGTCAATAAAGGCCCATTCCAGCCGGGCCAGCTCAGCCAGCGCGGGCGTGGAGCGGCCCGTGCGATGCCCGGCCGTGAACGCCGGCAACGCCTCGCCGAACCAGCGCAGCGAAAAGTACCGCGAAGGGTGGGCCTCGATGTAGTCGTGCGCGAGGGTCTCGAACTCCTCCTCGCCGAGGTGGTGGCGCAGGGCGGCGAAGTCCTTGGCGAGCGTCTCGACCAGACGCGCGCGGTAGGCGTTGGCGTAGACCGCCAGGCGCAGCTCGGCGTCGATGCCCCGGTCGTCGAGCACGTGTTCGGGCATCTGACCGCCGCCGCTGAGCACATGGCGGGCGAATTCGGCCTGGATTTCGCTCAGGCGCGGCATCGGGTTTTACCCAGATGGCGTTCGCCGATGGCGCGGGCCTCGGCGAGCTCGGCGAGCAGCTCGTCGAACGGCGGCATGTTGTCGTCGCGTTCGATCATGGTCGACACCGCCCCGAAGCGCTCCAGGGCCGACTCATACAGCGCCCACACCGGTTCGACGATGGGTTGGTCGTGGGTGTCGATAATGAAGTCGCCGTAGTCGGTGTGGCCGGCGAGATGAAATTGCCATACGCGCTCGACGGGCACGCCTTGGAGATATTCCTGCGGATCGAAGCCGTGATTGACTGCGCTCACGTGGATATTGTTGATGTCCAGCAGCATCAGGCAGTCGGCTTCTTCGACCACCGCACTGTAGAACTCCCACTCGCTCATCTGCGAGTGGCGATAGGTCAGGTAGCTGGAGACGTTTTCCAGCAGGATGCGCCGGCCGAGAAAATCCTGAACCTGGCGTACCCGTTCGGCGACGTGGCGCACCGCCTCTTCGTCGTAGGGCAGGGGCATCAGGTCGTGGAGGTTGTGTCCGCCCTGGCCGGTCCAGCACAGGTGATCGGAAATCCAGGCCGGCTGGACATGCCCGGCCAGCGCCTTGAGACGGGCCAGGTAGTCGGTATCTAGCGGGTCGGTCCCGCCGATGGACAGTGAAACGCCGTGCATGACGATCGGGTAGCGTTCCTTGACCTGGTCGAGGTAGTAGCGCGGCCGGCCCCCGTCGACCATGTAGTTCTCCGAGGTGATCTCGAACCAGTCCACGCAGGGGCGGGTGTCTAGCACGCTCTGGTAGTAGTCGGGCCGCAGACCCAGCCCGAAGCCGAGGAAGGGACGGTCCGCCACGGTAACGCTTGTGTGTTCGGGAATGTTCATGGGCAAAGGCGGCGGGGGCTTACACCCCCGCCGTCACTCGCTTACTTCTTTTTAGCGTCGCCGCCGATGGCATCGCAGGCATGCTTGGACATGACCACGAAACCCATCCCCTTGCAGCTGCCGTGACCCTTGCAGGAGTTGTTGGCGGTCTTGCAGTCGTTGTGGCCCTTGCACTTGTTCACGCCGTAGCAGTGGACCTGCGTGCTGTCGGCCGCGGTGGCCGCGATGGGCGCCGCGGCAAACAGACCTGCAGCCGCCAGGGCCAGCGCTGCACCGGTGGTTCTCGTCGATTTCATGGGCTTCCTCCGTTTTGTCATTGGTTTGGATTGTCGTCAGACAGCCTCATTAGACCCAGCAAAACTTCACCAAAGTATCACGTCCGGCCGGGGACCGGGCGCGAGGCCGGGGCTGACTGCGGGTCGCGGGCGTGCATCGGGCACCGACCCGAAGGTTGGCCCGACAAGTCGGAACGAATGGGGAAGCGGCGTGTGCCGACCCGACTGGCGTCCGTTCCCCCCTCTCCCTGCTTATCCCCCGGGGGCACATCGGTGAGACAACGCTGCCGGAAGATCGTTCGGGCGGGGCGTCAGGTCGGCGGGCCGGGCCTGTCGGTTCGAGCCGCCTCGCCGTGGGGAACGGCCGGCTCCTCGCCGGCGACGGTGATGCAATTCTTGCCGCCCCGTTTGGCGCGGTACAGGGCGCGATCGGCCTCGACCAGGGCTGTGTCCGCCGTATCTGCCGCCTCGCAGCGCGTCAGGCCGAAACTGGCGGTGACCGGTGCCATGACCGGTTCGATCGAGGTGGCCTCGAGCGCCGCGCGGATGCGTTCAGCGATGCGGCGGGCTTCGGCGCAGTCGGTGTCGGGGAACAGCAGCACGAACTCCTCGCCCCCGTAGCGGGCGACCACGTCGGCCTCACGGATGTTGTCCCGGATAATTCGGGCGAACGTCTGCAGCACCCGATCGCCCACGCTGTGGCCGTACCTGTCGTTGATCTGCTTGAAGTCGTCCAGGTCCGTTATGGCCAGGCAGCCCGCGCTGGCGCCGCGGCGCGCACGGCTGAACTCGCCAGCCAGGCGCTCCTGAAGATAACGCCGGTTACCCACACCCGTCAGGTGGTCGATGAGCATGAGCTCGCGTATGCGCGCTTCGTTCTCCCGCAGGGTGGCATTGGCGCGCTCGAGCTGGCGCTGCGCACCGACCACGGCTGCGTGCGTGTGCGCCTGGTCGCCGACGAAGTACTTGATGACGTAGTAGAGGCTGAGCAGGCCGACGCCCATATTCAGAATGAAAAAGATGGTATTGGCTGTCCGCGGCATCGGTGCCGCCACCCGCGCGAGCTCCCCATCGATCACGCCCGATATTGCCGTCAATGCGATGAAGGCGGCCAGCCAGGCGGCGGCCTCGCCCGCACCCGCGCTCAACAGAGCGGCCAGCGGCGTGAAGAAGGCCCAGATCATCACGATGGAGCCATTGGCGAATCCGCCGAGCGACCATTGGAGCATGAATGGCAGCAGCAATATGAGCAGCAACTGGCTCAGGCGAAAGAACGTGAACTGTTTGGTCAGAAACAGGTAAACGATGCTCAGCGCCGTGACGCCCGAGTAGCTCAGTGGAATTGCGCCCGACAGTGGGTAGCCGAGCCAGACATAGATGCTGCCCCAGAACACCGCCAGGAAGGCGATGATCATCGCGATGAGCGTCATGACCGACTTGCGGGCGCGTATCTCGGCACTGTCCGAGCTGCGGGCGCCCAACCCGGCGAGTCGCCAGATCCCCTCGTAGGTCCGGCCGATGAGGCGGCTCATATCGTTCATTTACGGATACGTTCGCGCGGGTGCCGATTGCTAACCCGCATAATTCCACTTATCGGCCGATTTTCCCGATAGTTTACCGGTGAATGGGGCTCGAGACTGTATCAGGCCCATACCGACGTTGGAGGTATAGTCGAGGCCCCGGCGTGTGGCACTTGCCTCGGCGAAACGCCCGGCGGCGAACCGCCGGGCGGCCTGTCCATGCCTCGCCTCTTGCAATCTGCTCGCGCGGACTGGCCGTGCCGGGCGTCGACACGGGCTGACCGTGCCTCCCGATTCGATTATGATGCCGGCAGGCCCAGCGCCGAATGCACACCGAGCCGCCGACAAGGAGACGACCATGACCGACCTACCCACCTGGCAACTGCTGCTGCTCGGCGTCGGCATCGTGCTTCTCTTGATGTGGTGGGGACCGGGTATCAAGGCCTCCTTGAAGAACCCCAACAAGGGCACCGCCGAGGACTGGAAGGGTCTCCTGCTGCCCATCGGCGCGGTGATCGTCTTCGTGGTTCTGTTGGTCCTGCTCGCCCGCTCGTAGCCGGCCGTCGAAGAACCACTGCCGAGGCCTCGGCGCGTCTTCGCTTGAACCAATCGATATGCCCTCGTTGCATTGAGGAGGCGCTGCGCCGCCGACACCTATCAAAATGGGGGGTTAAAACCGGGTGTCAAAATCGGAGACATCCGTTACCGTGCCGACGGTGCCGAACCGTTGAGGTGCGCGTGTGCCTCGATGTCCTGCAAGAACTGCCCGTAGATTTTGTCCAAGGCCCGGCCGTAGGCCTCGACCGTCGCGTGCATGCTGCGATCGCCTGCCGCGACGCTGGCATGATAGTCCCCCCCCGTTCCTGGCCCCTGGAGGGTGCTCCAGTTCGCTGAAGACGGCGACAGGTAAAGCTCCAGCGTGACGTCCACACGCACCCCGTCATCGCCCGCGATGCGCTCCAGGCGCAGCACCCGTCCGGTGACACGCGCCTTGACGCTCAGCTGTGGCGCATCGCGTACGACGCGCGATGCGGCCCCGGCCGCTCGCAAATAGTCGATCAGGTTCTGCTGGATCAACTCGCCCGGGACCGCGGCCCAGTGATGATAGTGATAACGACGCACCTGCAGCGGGTGTGCCGGGTCGATGTACAGCATGGCGCGTTCCTCGCGCAGGCCGTCGGCGCGCAGGCGGTCCACGCCCAGCGTGCCCGCGACCAGGGGCGCGGGCAGGGGGTGCTCGGGCGCCACACGCGGCAGCAGATAGAAGCGGTCCTGCGGCACCGGCCCGCCGCCCAGGCACCCGGCCAGCGACAGGGCGCAGGTGCAGGCCAGAACCACCCGCCACACGCGCTGTGCTGCGCTCATCACGGGCGGCCCTCCGCATTGTCGGCCGGCGGCTTGCTGTGCAGCAGCGCCCCGGGGTTGTCGCGCAGCTGGCGAGTGAACTCGTTCATGTTGCGGCTCGCCGAATCCATGTTGTACACGATGCTGTCGATGCGCTGGGAGAGCACGCCGAGCGTGTTGCGAAGCTCGACCACCGAGCGGCGAATATCCTGGCCGTTCTCATCGACCAGCCGGTTGGATTTTCGCAGCAGTGCATCGAGTTGCTTGCGTGACGCGTCGAACCCCTGGGACGTGCGGGCCAGGTTTCGCGTCAGCTTGTCGGTATTCTTGATGATGTCGTTGAGACGCTGTTGGTTCTTGCCGCCGGTCAGCTGCGACAGGCGTTGGGCGTTCTCGTTCAGTCGGTCGAGCAGCTTCGTCACGCCTTCGGTGATATGCGGGAGCTTGTCGTTGAGATCGCCGCTGACCGAGCCGAGCGTCTTGTTCAGGTTGGCGAGCAGGGGCCGGAGCTCCTTGGACATGCTGTTGAGCAGCGCGATCATGGTTACGGCCTCGTCACTCGGGATCGTCTGGCCGGGTTTGAGCATGGTCTGGCTGGCGCCTTCGATAATGTCGACCTGGTTTTCGGTGAGGATGCCCGGCTGGACGATGTGGATCACGCTGTCCTTCGGGATTGGCCAGCCGTGGCGCACCCGCACCTCCATGCGGTAGTAGGTCGCCCCGTTTCGCCGCTGTGGCTTGATATCCTCGACGCGCCCAATGCGAAAGCCCCCGTAGGTCACCGGCGAGCCCTGGCGAATGCCCGTGACGTTGGAGAACATCGCATAGTAGCTATCGGTGTCGACGCTGCGGCCGGTCAGTCGGTAAAGTACGATCAGCAGTACCACGAACATCGACAGCACGAACAGCCCCACGGCTAGATAGTTGAGATTGTCGCGTTTCATTGGCAAATCCGATCGGCAGTGTATCCCAGGGTCCGCGCCTCGAGCCCGTCAGCGAGTCAGGCGACGCAGATAATCGTCGGCATCGACGGTCTCATCCCGCGGTCGGCGGTTCAGCAGATTCTGCACGCGTTCATTTTCACTGTCTCGCACCTCCTGAACGGTGCCGGACATGATGACCTCGCCCTGGTCGATCACGGTGATTCGGTCGGCAATCTTGAAGGCGCTCTCGAGCTCGTGGGTGACGACCACGATGGTCATGTTCATCGCCCGGCGCAGGCGCAGAATCAGCTCGTCGAGCTCGGCCGCGGCAACCGGATCGAGCCCCGAGGAGGGCTCGTCGAAAAACAGCAGCTTCGGGTCCATCACGATCGCGCGCGCCAGCGACGCGCGCTTGACCATTCCGCCGGAGAGCTCGGAGGGCATCAGGTCCTCGAAGCCCGCGAGGTTGACGACCTCCAGCTTCATGCGGCTCATGATGCGCATGGTGTTCTCGTCGAGCTTGGTGTGCTCGCGCAGGGGCAGGCAGACGTTCTCGCCGACGGTCATCGAGCCGAACAGCGCACCGCCCTGAAAGGCAACGCCCATAGTGCGCCGCAGCTGGTGCATTTCGGCCGCGGACAGGCGCGTGATGTCTTTGCCCAGGACCTTGATGACGCCGGAGGTGGGACGTTTCAGCCCGAGCAGATGGCGCAGGAGCGTGCTCTTGCCCGAGCCGCTGCCGCCCATGATCACCATGATCTCCCCGGGCATGACCGTCAGGTTGATCTTGTTCAGCACGCGCCGCGTCCCATAGTGCGCGACCAGATCGCGCACCTCTATGACGGGCTCCACGGCCGGCGCCTGGGGTGTCTGTGGGGAGGATTCGGTCATGGTATCCGACATTGCCGCTCATCGATTGAGAAAGTAGGTAAAAATCATGTCGGCCAGAACGATGAAGCTGATGGACAGGACGACCGAACGGGTCGTCGCCCGGCCTACGCCCTCGGCGCCGCCGCGCACCTGGAAGCCGTTGCTGATACCCACCATGGCGATGATGACGGCGAATACCACGCTCTTGATGAGCCCCTGGCGTATATCGTCGACGTGCAGGGCGGCGAGCGAACGATCGGCGTAGACCGCCAACGGCACGTTGAGCTCCATCGAGCTGTAGATTCCTCCACCGAGGATCCCCATGACGTCGCCGAGCACGGTGAGACTGGGCACCATCAACAGCATGCCGAGCAGCATGGGCGCCCCCAGGTAGCGCACCGGATTGATGCCGATTACGCGCAGCGCGTCGATCTCCTGCGATTCGTGCATGGTGCCGATGCGCGCGGTGATGGCCGATCCCGAGCGCCCGGCGACCAGAATGCTGACGATGAGCGGGGAGAACTCCCGCGTGACGGACAGGGCGATGCCGATGACCACCTTCGATTGCGCGCCGAACGTCTTCAGCGTTTCGATGCCTTGGATAGCCAGCATGATCCCCACGGCCAGGCAAAGCACCGAGACGATGGGGATGGCCTGGATGCCGATCATCATCGCCTCGCGGAACACGGCATGCAGCCGCACCGGCTGCATCCGGCGCCGGCCCATCACGAACCAGTAGAGCGCCTCGACGAACAGCGCGGCCACATAGCCGAATTCCTCGATCCCGCGGACGCTGTGGCGGCCGAGCTGCTCGACGATACCGCGCAGTGCCGTGGCTGTCGTTCTAACCGTCACTGGCAATGCGCTCGTCGACCGAGGCGTGGATGGGAAATACCTTGTCGAGGCGGGCGAGCTGCAGGACCTGCATCGCGGCCGGGCTCACGCCGACCAGCCCGAAGGCCAGGCCCCTGGTCCGCGCGAGCTGGTAGCCCTCGACCAGGCTGGCCACGCCCGAGCTGTCGATATAGCTCACGGCGGAGAGATCCACGAGCACGTTCCGGCCGCGCTCCAGGTGCTCGAGTATCTGCTCGCGGGCGACGGGCGAGTAATAGAGGTCCACTTCGCCCGATAGGGCAATGACGGTGTAGGGGCCTTCGCTGCGTGTCCGGTATTCCATCGCTCGGTCCGATTCAGTGGCTGATGCGTTTTCTCATCTCCAGCACGTTGCCCGTGCCGGGGGGCGGGTCGACGAATTCGACTTCGTCCATCACCTCGGCGATGAGATGCACGCCCAGGCCGCCAGGACGTATGTCGTCCAGGTCCCGCGAGCAGATGCGCTGCTTGTCCACCGGTGGGGCGAAGTCCGTCAGGCGAAATACCAAGACGCCTTGATTGTTGTGGATGTCCAGAACGATTTCACCCGTGTCCTCGCCGCCGTAGGCGTGGCGGATGACGTTGACGCAGGCCTCGTCGACGGCCAGAACCAGGCATTCGGCGAGCCTGCTCTCCACGCCCTGCGTGAGAACCGTCTCACGGACCGTGTCGCGCAGGCCCTTGAGCTCGTCGGCCCGCGCGCGGATGCGCACCGTTGCGAGCGGTGCGCCCGCCAACTCACTCATCGGACCGCACGCCGGGTAAAGGCGGACGCGGACCGTACCACGAGTGTCCGCGCCTGCGCCGGGGGGGCATGGCGGAGTGTCGGCGAATTGCCGTTGCGTTGGCGCCCATCTACAGTCTCTGTCCGTCGATGTTGGATTCAGTATGACTCCCCAACGCCCTTCTTGCCTAGCGCAACGCCCGCCAGCGCGAGCTTGGCCGAGCGGGACATACGCTTGATCTCGGCCTCGCGGCGGCTGGCGGCACTGCGCGAGGCCGCGGGCTCGCGATAGACCAGGCGCACGGGGCCGCGCCCGCGCGTGTAACGCGCCCCGCCGCGGCTGCTGTTGTGCTGTGCGATGCGGGCGGCCACGTCCTTGGCGATGCCGGTATACAAACTGCCGTCTCGGCACTCGACCATGTAGACGAACCACGCGGCGCCCGTCTCTTCACCGCCGAGTTCATCGGGGCCGGGGGTCATGGCGCGCTCCGCCGCTCAGCGCCGCTGCGCAGAAAGGTCGAGACAACCGCGGCAAGCAGACCACCGCCCGCCGCGCCAAGCCAGTCGTCCCAGTGCAGCGGGCTCAGGTGCAGCCGCCCCGCCAGCCACGGCGTCTGGACCAGCAGCGCCGAGAGCGCCAGCGTAATCGTCACCATGACCCAGGCCCCGCGGGTGCGCAGACCGCTCAGACCGGCGGTGACCGTCGCGCTGGCGATGGTCAACGCCACCAGTGCCATGGCGCGCGCGTGCTCGACGTGTTGGGTCGACCCGAGGCTGCGCTCGTAGCCCAGTGTCACGACCAGCGTGACGAGCGCGCCGACCGATCCAATGACCAGCCATTGGCGTCGGTTGAAAAAGCGCGGGCGTGCCGCCCCGGCCGGGGGGCGATGCTGTGCCTGCAGCCCGCCCCCCGGCGCCAGTTGCTGGAAGACCAGCAGCGCCGTCGGGTGGATGATCAGCTCCAGCCAGACAATGTGGATGGGCAGGTAGAGCAGCGGGTAACCCATCAGCGGGACCAAAGCGGCCGTGAGCACCAGCGGGATGTGGACCATCAACAGATACGCAAAGCTCAATTGGAGATTGCGAAACAGCTGACGTCCCTCGGCGATGGCGCGCACGATGGTGCGGAAGTTGTCGTCCAGGAGGACGATGGCCGCGGCCTCTCGCGCGCTGCGTGTGCCGCGCTCGCCCATGGCCACGCCGACGTCGGCGGCCTGCAGCGCCGGAACGTCGTTCACGCCGTCTCCGGTTACCGCGACGATTTCCCCGCGCGACTGCAGGGCCCGGACGAGGTCGAGTTTCTGTGCCGGGACGGCGCGGGCGACCACGTCCACCTCGCTCCAATCCACCTGTGCCGTTTGTCCGGTGCCCGTGTCCGGGGCGAGCAGCGCATCGGCCTCCAGCACGCCGGGTTCGCGGGCACTGCCGCTGCCCGGCCCCTCGCCCAGGCCGAGCTCCCGTGCGACGGCGCGTGCCGTGACGGGATGATCGCCGGTGACCATGAGCACCTTGATGCCGACCTCGCGGCACGCGTGCACCGCCTCGCGCACGCCCTCTCGCACCGGGTCCTCGCAGGCGAGCAGACCGGCCAGCTCCAGGCCGCGGTCGGGCTCGCCACCCGGCCAGGTCGCCTCGTCGAGCACACGCCGCGCACAGGCGATGACCTTGTGCCCGTCGGCCGCCAGGGCGGCCACGCGCCGCTGCCATTCGCTGCGCTCCTTGTCCGGCAGCGTGGTCATGGCCAGAATGACTTCGGGCGCCCCCTTGACCGCCGCGACGAGGGTGCCGTCGGCAAGGCGTGCCACGACGCTCTCGCGTTTGCGATCCTCGGTAAAGGGAAAGGTCTCCAGCGGGCTGGCGGCGTTGTCGGGCTTGGCGGCGGCCGCCGCCAGGATGGCCCGGTCCAGGGGGTCGCCGCTCTCGGCCCGCGAGGCCAGCGCGGCGACACCCAGCAGGTCGGCCCGCGTCAGTCCGCCGGCGGGGTAGTCGTGGGCGACCTGCAGCTCGCCGGCGGTAATGGTCCCGGTCTTGTCCGAGCAGATGCACGTCACACGGCCGATGTTCTCGACCACGACGGCGCGGCGTACCAGGGCCTGCCGGCGCGCCAGGCGAAAGACGCCCACACCGAGGAAAAAGGTGAACACCACCGGGAACTCCTCGGGCAGGGCGGCCACCGCGAGTGTCACCGCGCTGAGCAGGGCGTCGACGATCCCGAAGCCCTGCTGCAGGCGGACCCAGGCGAGCAGCAGGCACATGATCGCCGCGGCGACCACCAGGATAGTGACCAGGTTGGCGATCGCCAGCTGCAGCGGCGTCCGGGCGCGGCGCCCGCGCGTGGCCGAGCGTACGATCTCGCCGTAGAGTGTCTCGGCCCCGGTGAAGACCACGCGCACCTCGGCCTGCGCGGTGAGCAGACGTGTGCCGGCAAAGGCCCAGCGGTCCTCGTCGCCCTCGCCGGGCGTCCCGCCGGGGCGCTTGCGCACGGGATAGGCCTCGCCGGTCAGGGCCGACTCGTCGATCTGCACATCGTCGCCGCTCACGAAGAGCCCGTCGGCCGGGAGCGCATCGCCGGCGCCGACTCGCACCAGGTCACCGGGTACCAGCTGCGGGGCGGGCAGGGTCTGCCAGCGTCCGTCGCGCAGCACCTCGGCGGTGTTCGCCAGTCGGCCGCGCAGGCCCTGCGTCGAGGCCTGGGTGCGTCGGTGCAGGAACAGGTCCATACCGACGAGGGGCACCATCGCCACGACGAGGGTGACGGCCTCCGCGATATCGCCGAGACCGCCGAACAAGGCCGCGGTCGCGAGCAGAAACCACAGCATGGGGTCACGCGCCGTCTCGCGCAGCAGGGCGGGCCACCCCGGTGCGCTGCTCTCCACGATGTCGTTGTCGCCGTAGCGGGCGCGCAGCTCACCCGCGCGGGTATCGCTCAGGCCGTCTCGCCCGGCCGGCAGCGCCGCAAGGCGCTCAGGGGGAATGCTGCGGCGCATCGGATCCGCCGCGGGTCCTCAGTCCTCGCCCTCGAATCTCAGGGCGGCCGAGTTGATGCAGTAGCGCAGGCCCGTGGGCGGCGGACCGTCCTCGAAGACGTGGCCGAGGTGGGCGTCGCAGCGTGCGCAGCGGACCTCGGTACGTACCATGCCGTGGCTGCGGTCGGTGTGGGTTTCCACCGCCGCGGGGTCGGTGGGGGTCCAATAACTGGGCCAGCCGGTGCCGGAGTCGAACTTCTCCGCGGAGCGGAACAAGGGCGCGCCGCAGCACACGCAGCGGTAGATGCCCGTGCCCTTGTAGGCGTGGTAACGTCCGGTGAAGGCGGGCTCGGTACCGCCTTGGCGCGTGACGCGATATTCCTCGGGGCTCAACTGTTCGCGCCACTGTTCTTCGGATTTGGTGATCTTCTCGCTCATCGCCGCGCTCCAGATCGAAAATGGTTGGCGCCCAACGGGCGGAACTGCGCCCGAGGCCGGCATTGGCGACCAGTATAGCTGACGTACCGCGATGCCCGGAGGGAGAAATGCCCCTGCCAGCGCGGGGCGTAAAGGCGCGCGGACCGACACCGCGGGGTCGTGCCAGTCGTATCGTGCAGCGAGGCAAGCGGCTACACTTCAGGCCGGCCCACGACCCACACCACACACGAGACGAGGTGATCGATGCATTGGCTCCCGGACTGGCATTGGATCAAGGCGCTGCACGTGACCACGGCGGCCATCAGCATTTCTCTGTTCATGCTCAGGGGCGTGTGGCTGCTACGCGACTCGCCCCGCCTGCGTGCGCGCTGGGTGCGGATCGTCCCGCACGTCAACGACTCCGTGCTGCTTCTGAGCGCGGTGGCACTCGCCGCGCTGACCCACCAGTATCCCGGTCCCCAGAGCTGGCTTACCGCCAAGGTCATCGGCCTGTTCGTTTATATCGGCCTCGGCCTGGTGGCGCTGCGTTTCGCGCGGCGCCGTCCGGTGCGGATCGGCGCCTGGCTGGGCGCCATTGTCGTGTTCGCGTACATCGTCACCGTGGCTGTGACTCGCAACCCTTGGCCGTTTTTCACCTGATCGCGCCGGCGGCGGACCGGGACAGGAGACTGGCAGATGTCCAACATCGACAACTGGTTCGAGGAGAAGCAGTCGGCGTGGCTGTACCAGCACATCGCTGAGCGCGAGACCGACCCGACCAAGCGGCGAATGTTTTCCGCCCTGGCGGGTGCCGCCGAGACCCAGGCCGGGATCTGGGCCCAGAGCATCCAAGCCGGCGGTACCAGTCTGCCCCCGTTTCGCCCCTCGCTGCGGGCGAGGGTGGTGGCCGCGTTGGTCGCCACGCTCGGACCGCGGCTCATCCTGCCGGTGCTGGCGGCGATCAAGGTGCGGGGCCTGGCCGTTTACCGTGCGCCGGCACCGCCTGCGCGCCATCCCATGCCCACCTCGGTCGAGGAAGTCGGTCACCGTCATCGCGGCGTGGGCAGCGGCGGCAACCTGCGTGCGGCCGTGTTCGGCGTCAACGACGGGCTCGTCTCCAATACCAGCCTGATCCTGGGGGTGGCCGGGGCGGGCAGCTCGCCGGAGGCCATCCTCACGGCGGGCGCTGCAGGTCTGCTCGCCGGCGCCCTGTCCATGGCGGCCGGGGAATACGTCTCCATGCGCTCGCAGCGGGAGATGTACGAATACCAGATCAGTCTGGAGCGCGAGGAACTGGCCGTGTATCCGGAAGAGGAGGCCGAGGAGCTCGCCCTGATCTACAACGCGCGCGGCATGGCGATGGACGAGGCGCGTGCCGTGGCCAGCGAGCTGCTCAGCGATCCCGAGCATGCGCTCGACACATTGGCCCGGGAGGAGCTCGGGCTCAATCCGGACGACCTGGGATCGCCCTGGGGCGCGGCACTGTTCTCATTCCTGTCATTTACGGCCGGGGCCCTGATCCCGCTGCTGCCGTTTCTGGTCGGGCTGGGCAATGAGCGATGGGTCCTGGGCGGGGTGGCGGCGCTGGCGGGGGCGAGTCTGTTCGCGGTGGGGGCGGTGCTCAGCCTGTTTACGGGGCGCGGCGCACTGTGGGGCGGGCTGCGCATGATATTGATCGGCGGCGGTGCGGGCGCGATCGCGTTTGCGATCGGCCGCCTGCTGGGCGTCGCATTGAGCTGAGGGGGCCGACCGGTGCGTCGGCCGTACCTACTACAGGTGGCGGCTGAACTGACCCTGCTCGACATCGCCCAGCAGGTCCTGAAAGGCCTCGCCGGTGATGTGCACCAGGTCCACGTGATCGCCCGCCTCGAAGTAGATATCCGGCTGCCACGCCAGGCTCTCGTCGATGATTACCTCCACGCCGTAGGGCTGGCCCAGCGGCGGCACGGCCCCTTCCTCGCAGTCGGCGAAGACGTCGGCCAGCTCGCGTTCGGTGGCGAGCCCCACCATGCGATTGAGCTGACGGTGGACGTTGCCCAGATCCAGGCGATGCGTCGCGGGGATCACCGCCAGCACGTAGCCGTGCTCGTCTTCGAGCAGTACGGACTTGGCGATGCGGTCGCCGGGGACGTGCGCGGCCTGGGCGGCCTGCATGCTCGTGCTGCTGTAGGGATGCTCGATCAGGTCATACTCGACCCCGGCGTTGTCGAGATACTCCTGCAGAGTGATTGCGATGGCCATGTCCGATCCTCCCGAGGGAAACGACATGCATTAACTATAGCCGAGGCGGGCGACGGCCGAGCAGCCCGGCCCTGCTCATAAAATGGGCTTATGCCCGCGCTGCGGGCTGCCGCCCGCAGGGCGGAGTTGTCAGTAATCAGTCTGCAGTTTGCAGAAAGACAAGAGCGTTTAAACGTCTTGCTGCCAACTGCCAACTGCCAACTGCCAACTGCCAACTGCCAACTGCCAACTGCCAACTGCCAACTGCCAACTATATCTCTCGCATCTCCCGCGCGGTGTCGCTGTCGGTGGTGGCGTCGGCGTATTGGCGGTAGCGTTGGATATAGAAATCGGACGAACCGCTTGCCTCGCGCACGCTGGGGCGCTCGGCCATGGTCGAAAGCCAGCGATGCAGGTTGGGTGTATCCGCGGGCAGCGTGAAGTCGCGATAGTGCTCGAGTACCGGCATGCGCTCGAAGAAGGGATAGAAGGCGAGGTCGACCAGAGAGACCTCGGCTCCCAGCCAGTAGGGCCCGGGCGCGTAGGTTGCCAGGCCGTCGCGCTCGATCTGCCCGATGCTGTCTCGCAGGCGCTCGGCCAGCTCGGCCCGGCGTTGCGGCTGCTGTTCCAACAGCAGCTTGTAGAACCAGGGCAGGAATTGGGTGTTGGCATAGTCGATCCAGATACGGGCGAATGCGCGCCGGCCGGGATCGGGCGGCAGGAGCGCGGGCTCCGGGTAGACCTCCTCGAGGTATTCGTTGATCACCGTCGACTCCCAGACCCGGTCCTTTCCGCGCACCAGCAGCGGCACCTTGTTGGTCGGCGAGAGTTCCCGGTACCACGGCGGAATATTGTCCAGGTCGATCTCCTGCACCGAATAGGGCAGCGCCTTTTCGGCCAGCACCAGCCGGGTGCGCTGGGCGAAGGGGCACACCGCGGCGCTATACAGGGTCAATTCCTGCGTATTGGTCGTGGCATCGTTGGTCGTCATGGATAGGCGCCTTCTCGGAGTGATGTTGAAAAAGTTGGCAGTTGGCAGTCCGCAGAAAGAAGGCGTGACCTGTAGGGAGTCAGGCGGGGACCTTCCTCAGGCTATCAGTGTGCTACCGACCCCGGGAGGAATGCAAAGCCCTTCTTGGCTTTGCTGCCAACTGCCGACTGACGACTGCCAACTTGGCGGGCCGCTGTTACACTCGCCGGTCATGATTGCGCAAAACTCGGTTCGGCGCGACCCGGAGCGGGGAATACGGTGAGCGTGTGGCTGGGCCTGCTGGCCATTTTTCTCGTCGCCCTGGTTTGGGTCGAGGCCCTGCGCGGGCGCGAGCTCGCGCTGCGCGCGGGGGCCCGGGCCTGCTCGCGCCTGGACCTGCAGTTTCTCGACGAGACGGTCGCGCTGGTGGGGCTGCGGCCACGGCGGGGTGCCGACGGCAGGGTCCGTCTGCGCCGTACCTACGGTTTCGAATTCAGCGTCGACGGCGTCAATCGGTACGCCGGGCGCATCGTGGTGTTTGGGCGCTCGGTGGAGTCGGTGCAGCTCGATCATCCCGACGGGCGCATTCTGTATTGATGCCGGGCCCCGGCCGGGCGTTTGCGAGACGAGACCGCTGGAGGGAAGACGATGGAATCCAAGCTTACCGATCTCGAGGTTCGACTGGCCTACCAGGAGGCATCGCTCGAAGAGCTCACCCGCACGGTGGTCAGGCAGGATCAGGTTATCGCGGAGCTGCGCGCCGAGCTCGAGGCCCTGGCGCGTCAGGTGCGCGAGCTTACGCCCTCGAATGTCGCCTCGATGGACGAGGAGACCCTGCCGCCGCACTACTGATACGGCATTGTGTCAGCGCCTGCGAGGTTCGCGCAGCTCGCCGTCGACATAGAACCATTGTCCATCCTCACGCGTGAACCGGCTGACCTCGTGCAGCCGGGCGGCGCGCCCGCCCCGCTTCATGCGAGCGACGAATTCCACCGTGCCTTCGTGATCGTCGGGGCCGCCGCGCTCGCAGCGTTTGATCGACAGCCCCAGCCAGCGCACAGCGGCGTCGTCCAGGGCCAGCTCGGCCGGTCGGGTCGAGGGGTGCCAGGTCCGAAGGAGGTGGGCGGCATCGGCATGCACGAACGCGGTGTAGCGCGAGCGCATCAGGGCCTCGGCGCTCGGCGCGTTCTCGCCGCCTTCGATATAACGTCCGCAGCATTGCCCATAGCTCAGCCCGGAGCCGCAGGGGCAGGTCGCGTTGGTATCCGGCGCGCTCATGGCAGTATTATATCGCCGCAACAGACGGCACGGGCCAAAGACGGACAGCAGTGGGGCACATTCAATGACGGCAGCTGCGCAAGTCAAGCGGTGCGCCTGGGCACGCGGCAGCGAGGCCGAGCGGCGCTATCACGATCGCGAATGGGGCGTGCCGGTGTTTCGCGACCGCAAGCTCTTCGAAATGCTGCTGCTCGAGGGCGCGCAGGCCGGGTTGAGCTGGTCGACCATCCTGAACAAGCGTGCGGCCTATCGCCGGGCCTTCGCGGGGTTCGACCCCGCCCGGGTCGCCCGCTTCGGTACGCGCGAGCGCAATCGACTGCTGCGCGACGAGGGCATTGTGCGCAACCGCGCCAAGATCGCCGCGGCCGTGGACAATGCGCGGGCCTTTCTCGCCGTGCAGGAGGCGCATGGCCGCTTCGCCGATTTCATCTGGGACTTCGTCGACGGCCAACCGATCACGCACCGCTGGCGACGCCCCTCGCAGGTCCCGGCGTTCACGCCGACCTCCACGGCCATGAGCCGCGAGCTCAAGCGGCTGGGTTTTCGCTTTGTCGGGCCGACCATCTGTTATGCGTTCATGCAGGCCGTGGGGATGGTCAACGACCACCTGGTCGGCTGTTTCCGCCACGCGGAGATTGCGGCGGGCGACCGCGCGCACCCGCGTTGACGGGCCTTCGCCCGCGGCGTTCGTGTTGTAAGCCTTCGCCGACTCCGTTAGGCTTGCTGGACAACTCACAACGATAACCCGCGGCGTTGTCTTCGCGTTTGCAGCCGACAGGGCCGCCGGGCGAGAGGTCCGACATGTCCCGTTACGGCGCGATCGCCACGCTGCTGGTGTTCGGTGTGCTGCTGCTCGCCGGCTGCAGTGTCACTCCCGATCGACAGACCCAGCTCGACGACACGCTGCGCGCCTACGAGCGCGCGGTTCGCTGGGGCGAATTCCCGGCCGCCGCGGCCTTCGCGCGGCCGCAGGCGCGGCCGAAAGACTTCACGCGTTTTGCGCATATAAAGATCACCGCTTATGACGTGGCCGGACTGCAGTTGTCGAAAGACGGCGAGCACCTGACCCAGATCGTCAAGATCAGTTACTACGACACCGATTACATGGTCGAGAAATCGGTGGTCGACCGCCAGGAGTGGGAGTACGACGCCAAGGAGGCGCACTGGTATATCACCAGCGGCCTGCCCAAATTCAAATAACAGTCCGGCACCTGCGGCGCCAACGTTGAGGAGAGTCCCGATGCCCCAGACCAAGATATTGCTCGACGAGTCCGAGATCCCTACGCATTGGTACAACGTCGTCTCCGACATGCCCAACCCGCCGGCCCCACCGTTGGGACCCGATGGCAAGCCCATCGGCCCGGAGGCCCTGGCGGCGATCTTCCCGATGTCGCTCATCGAACAGGAGGTCTCGGGCGAGCGCTGGATTGCCATTCCCGAGGCCGTACGCGAGGCCTACCGCCTGTGGCGGCCCTCGCCGCTGTTCCGCGCGCATCGTCTGGAAGAACACCTCGGCACACCCGCGAAGATCTACTACAAGTACGAGGGCGTCAGCCCGGCCGGTTCGCACAAACCCAACACCGCGGTGCCGCAGGCGTACTACAACCGCGAGGCGGGCATCCGCCGCCTGTCGACCGAGACCGGTGCCGGGCAGTGGGGCTCGTCGCTGGCCCTGGCCGGACAGATGTTTGGCATCGAAGTGCGTGTCTATATGGTGAAGGTCAGCTATGAGCAAAAGCCGTTTCGCCGCTCGATGATGCAGACCTGGGGCGCCGAGGTCCTGGCCAGCCCCACCGATCAGACCGAGTCGGGCCGCAAGATCCTCGCCGGCGATCCGGACTCGCCCGGATCGCTGGGGATCGCGATTTCCGAGGCGGTCGAGGAGGCGGCCTCGCGCGAGGACACCAACTATTCGCTGGGTTCGGTGCTCAACCACGTGCTGCTGCACCAGACCATCATCGGCCTGGAGGCCAAGAAGCAGTTCGAGAAAGCCGGCGACTATCCCGACATGGTCTTCGCCCCCTGCGGGGGAGGGTCGAACTTCGGCGGTGCGGCCTTCCCGTTCTTTGCGGACAAGGCCGCCGGGCGCGAGGTACGTCTGGTCGCCGTCGAGCCGAGCTCCTGTCCGACGCTCACGCGCGGCCACTACGCCTATGACTTCGGCGACACCGTCGGCCTGACCCCGCTGATGCAGATGTACACCCTGGGTCACGACTTCGTCCCGCCCGGCATTCACGCCGGCGGTCTGCGCTACCACGGCGACTCGCCGCTGGTCTCCCAGCTGTACCACGAGAAGCTCATCGAAGCGGTGGCCGTGCCTCAGATCCCGACGTTCGAGGCGGGTGTCGCATTCGCTCGCTGTGAGGGCATCATCCCGGCCCCCGAGTCCAATCACGCCGTTCGGGCGTGCATCGACGAGGCCCTGCGCTGCAAGGAAACGGGCGAGCCCAAGACGCTGTTCTTCAATCTCTCCGGCCACGGCCACTTCGATATGGCGGCTTACGACCGTTACTTCAGCGGCGAGCTCGAGGACTACGAATACCCCGAGGAGGCGATCCACGCCGCGCTGGAGCGTCTGCCCAAAGTCGCCGCCGGTTGAGGCGTTGGCGGGCGCTCACGTTCGTCGGATCGGCAGGCCGCGCCGCGCATTGACTGTGATGCCGTGCGCGGTTTGATTCGCCCGGTCGCGCACCTGCTGCTGCCCGCGGTGCTGTTGGCCGCGGCGCTGCTGGCACGCCCCTACCTCCAGGCGCTGTCGCCGGGTCTGCTCACGGTCGCCAGGCTCGCGCCGCTGGTGCTGCTCGCCGCCGGCCTGGCGCTGGCCCTGCGTTTCAACCGCTCGCGCGTCTTCTTTTCGCTGACGGCGCTTCTGCTCAGTTACGGGCTGACGCTGTGGTTCGACGTGCCGCTGCACGATTACGGATCGGGTCTTTTGGGCGCCGCGCTCTACGCCGGGCTGTGCGTGTTTCTTCCCCTGGACCTGGCGATCTTCGCGCTGCTGACCGAACGCGGCGTGTTCACGCCGCACGGTGCCACGCGTTTTGCGCTGATGGGCGTCGAGGCGCTGTTTGTCTGGGCGGTGATAGCCCTGCCCCTGCCATCGGTGCTGCTCGCCGCCTATACCCAGTTCACCGATCATCCGAGTCTGATCTGGACGCCGATCCCCCAGGTCGCGGTGTTCGTGATTCTGGCCGCGGCGCTGGTGTTCAACGACCGCCTGTTCGCCCGGCCCGGCGCTCAGCGCAGCGCGCTGTTCGGCGCGTTGGTCGCCGTCGTCGTCGCCCTGCACGCCATCGACTCTCCCGTGACCATCGTGGCGTGTTTTTCCGCCGCGGCGCTCATGCTCATTGTGGCGGTCGTGCAGGAGTCCTACAGCATGGCGTATATCGATGAGCTGACGGCCCTTCCCGGGCGGCGCGCCCTGCACGAGCAGCTGCTCAAGCTCGGCAGCCGGTACGCGATCGCGATGGTCGATGTCGACCACTTCAAGAAGTTCAACGATCGTCACGGCCACGACGTCGGCGATCAGGTGCTGCGCATGGTCGCCGCTCGCCTAAAGGAGGTCGGCGGCGGCGGGCGCGCCTTTCGCTACGGCGGCGAGGAATTCACGGTCGTCTTCCCGGGCGGCGATGCCGGTGGCGCGGTCGCTCCGCTGGAAGCCCTGCGCGAAGCCATCGCCGAGTCGCATTTCGACCTGCGGCGCAAAGAGCGGCGCCAGGAGCCGCGCCCGGAAGGCAAGGAGCGGCGCAGCAGAAATGGCAAGGCCAAAGGCAGGGGTAAGGGCCGGCGGGTTTCGGTGACGGTCAGTATCGGTCTGGCCGAGCGCGACGAGAAGAACGTGCAACCGCAGCAGGTTATCAAGGCCGCCGACAGGGCCCTGTATCGAGCCAAGAAGCAGGGCCGGGACCGCCTGGTGAGCTGAGCGCCGGGTCTCAGACCGGCGGGACGATCAGCGGGACGTAGAGCTCCTCAGCGCTCAGTCCGCCGTGCACGCCGATCTGCGCGAAGGGCTTTTCGGTGGCCACGCGGTCCTTGACGATCCAATTCTCCTTCATCAGCAGCGCATAGTCGCCGATGCGATCGCGCAGCCGCGGATGTGGGGTACCGCGACCGAAAAACCCTTCCTCGATCAATGCCTCCGCCGGTTTCAACACGCAGGCCTCGGCCAGCTCGCCTTCGATATAGTCGCGAAAGTCGCGTTCGCGCGAGGGCCGCACGTAGCAGTAGGCCGTGCGCGGTTCGCCGCACAGCGGCAAGGTCAGCGCCTGCGCCAGGCGCGCGTGATTCTCGACGTGGATGGTGCGCGGCGCACTCGTGTCGATGAGCCCGTGGTCGGCGCTGATGATCAGCAGCGTGCCGCTGCCCGCCAGGCGCCCGGCCAGCTCGGCCAGTGCGGCATCGACGGCCTCGAACTGTGCCGCGACCTCGGCGCTGGTCACGCCGTGTGCATGCGCCAGCGCATCCAGCGTGGGCCAGTAGGCGTAGACATAACGCGGTCGGTCTGCGTTGGCGGACCCGGGCGAGCGCCCGAGGACACAGTCGGTACAGACCTCGACGAAATCCGGCAGGTCCTTGTAGCCGCAGCGCGCCGCAGTCCCGCCGGTGACGCGACTGAAGGCGGAGTCGCGGATATAGTCCGCCGTGACGATGTTCGAGCTGCCCGGCAGCCGGTCGAACAGGGCCGGCCAGTCGAAGACCGTCCGCGGATCGACGCCGGCCTTGGCGTAATCGGCCCCCGTGCCGCGGGAGCGAAACGGCAGCACGGCGGCCACTTCCCCCAGCTCCTTTAGATAGGTGAACCAGCCGGTCAGGGCGTGCTGCTGGGGGGCGAGGCCGGTCAGATAGGTGGTGACGGCGGTCGCCGTGGTCGTCGGAAACACCGAGGTGAGGCGCGTCTTGCAGTGTCGGGCGAGGAAGCTGCCAGGCCGCGATGCCAGGAATTCGTAGCCGAGGCCGTCGACCACGACCAGCAGAACCGTCCCGCCCTCGCCGACGGCCTCGGCGACGCTGGCCGCCGGAAGGGCCGGCAGTTCCGGATAACCCTCATTTGACGGTGCATTGCCCAGCCCCCGGACCAGTGAGGTCATCAGGTTGACCAGGGAGGTCGCGTTGTAGTCGGGAATCTCCACCGCGAATCTCGTGGGTTGCCGCCTGGGGCGGGTTTAGGGTACGGCCTGCCGCCCAGTGTAGCCTCCGCACGCCGGTATGTGGGCCCGCTCGCGGGCGAGCGGGGCGCGCCGGCTGCAAAAATAGTTTGCGCCGCTGTGCCCAGGCGGGCGCCGCCCGGCTATAATAGGCGGTCAACTTTATCCCAGCCGGTATCCCACCTTGATCGAGAATCTACGCAATATCGCCATTATCGCCCACGTCGACCATGGCAAGACCACGCTCGTGGACAAGCTCCTGCAGCAGTCGGGCACCTTCGACGAGCGCGCCCAGATGGGCGAGCGCGTCATGGACTCCAACGACCTCGAGCGCGAGCGGGGTATCACCATCCTGGCCAAGAACACCGCCATCAAGTGGCGCGACTATCGCATCAACATCGTCGACACGCCGGGACACGCCGATTTCGGCGGCGAGGTCGAGCGCGTGCTGTCGATGGTGGACTCCGTGCTGCTGCTGGTCGACGCCGTCGATGGGCCGATGCCCCAGACGCGTTTCGTGACCCAGAAGGCCTTTGCCCTCGGGCTGCGGCCCATCGTGGTCATCAACAAAGTGGACCGTCCGGGCGCGCGCCCCGACTGGGTGCTCGATCAGACCTTCGATCTCTTCGACCGGCTCGGGGCGACCGACGAACAGCTCGACTTCCCGGTGGTCTATGCCTCGGCCCTGAACGGCTACGCCTCGCTGGACTCCAGCGTGCGCAGCGGCGACATGACACCCCTGTTCGAGGCGATCGTCGAGCACGTCTCGTCGCCGGACGTCGATCTCGACGGGCCCTTCCAGATGCAGGTCAGTCAGCTCGACTACAGTTCCTACGTCGGTGTCATCGGCATCGGGCGTATCAAGCGCGGGCGCATCAAGACCAATTCACCCGTCGTGCTCATCGACCGCGAGGGCAACCGTCGCAACGCGCGCGTGCTGCAGATCCTGGGCTTCCACGGACTGGAGCGCGTCGAGGTGCCTGAGGCGCAGGCCGGCGACATTATCGCCTTTACCGGCATCGAAGATCTCAACATCTCCGACACATTGTGCGACCCGAAGAACGTCGAGGCGCTGCCGCCCCTCGTCGTCGACGAGCCGACGGTGAGCATGACCTTCCAGGTCAACACCTCGCCCTTCGCCGGGCGCGACGGCAAGTTCGTCACCAGCCGACAGATCCGCGAGCGTCTAATGCGCGAGCTGGTGCACAACGTGGCGCTGCGCGTGGAGGATACCGACGACCCGGACAAGTTCCGCGTCTCCGGCCGCGGCGAGCTGCACCTGTCCATCCTCATCGAGAACATGCGCCGCGAAGGCTACGAGCTCGGCGTGTCGCGCCCCGAGGTCATCGTCAAGGAAGTCGACGGTGAAAAGCAGGAGCCTTACGAACAGCTCACCGTGGACGTGGAGGAAGAGCACCAGGGCGCGGTCATGCAAAAGCTCGGCGAGCGCGGCGGCGATTTGCAGAACATGGTGCCCGACGGTAAGGGCCGCGTGCGACTGGACTACATCATCCCCTCGCGCGGGCTCATCGGTTTTCGCACCGAGTTTCTCACCGCCACGCAGGGCACCGGCCTGCTCTACAACGTGTTCGATCACTACGGCCCGCTGAAAAAGGGCGAGTTCGCCAACCGCATCAATGGCGTGCTCATCGCCAACGGCGCGGGCAAGGCTCTCGGCTACGCCCTGTTCAACCTGCAGGAGCGCGGCCGGCTGTTCATCGGACCCGGCGAGGAGGTCTACGAGGGCATGATCATAGGCATCCACTCGCGCGACAACGACCTGGTCGTCAACCCGCTCAAGGCCAAGCAGCTGACCAACGTTCGCGCGGCCGGCACAGACGAGAACATCCTGTTGACGCCGCCCGTGAAGATGAGCCTGGAACAGGCGCTGGAGTTCATCGACGACGACGAGCTCGTGGAGGTCACGCCCAAGCACGTGCGTCTGCGCAAAAAACTCCTGCTCGAGCACGAACGCAAGAAGGCGGCACGCCAGACCGGCTAGCAGGCCGTCGAAAAGCAACTGCAGAGGGCTCGTCGCTCCGGACGGCCCGCTTCGGGCGCGCCTCATGGAATCCCTTCGGGTTTCATTTGGAACCTCTTCGAGGTTCATGAAGTGCCTCCCGAACACGCTTGGCTCGTTCCGGGCGCGTCACGAGTAACCTGCCTGTCTTCGACAGCTCGTGCCATCTCGCCCTGCCGCGCCACGAGTCCATCCCTCGACATGGTCCTGCCGTTTCGTCGCTCCTTCGTCTGTCCACGTGATATGCCCCTGTTCAATCGAGGGGCTCGCTGCGGCGCCGGATCCGGAACGCGCCTTGGCTCTGCCGCCCGGATCCAACGCCCGCTGGTGACGTTTTCAACTGCCTGCCAGCAGGGACAGCGTTGGACCGCCCCTGCGGGAGCCGTTAAGATGGTCCCGTGCTTGAGCATTGCCCGGGTCTGCGCCGAGAGCGGCATGCGAGGAAGGGGAATCGATGCCGCGGTCTCGAGTGCCGGGCGGTCATGACCACCGCTTGTTCACCACTCAGGAGGAGCGCACCACATGATCGGCAAAAAAAACGTCGTATTCGGATTCCTCTACCTCGTCCTCACCGCCTCCCTCGGGCCCTATATGGTCGTCAAGCTGCTGCCCGCCGTCGACAAGGCCGAGGCCATCAAACAGCAGGATGTCGGGCGCCTGCAGCAGCTGCGTACCAATAACTTCGAAGAAGAGCTCGAACCGCTTTCGGCCAAGCAGATCGCCAAGGCCAATACCTCCGGCATTCTGGCTTTGAATCGTCTCGTCAACGCCGAGCAGCCGGTCGACAGCGTCAAGGGCGGGCCGCACGCGCACGGCAACCTGGAAGCACTGCTGAACGTGGCCGCCGGTTTGGCGTTGTGTTTCATCGGCGTGGCGACTTGGTTCAAGCAGCTCATCAGCTGGCTGTTCATCGCGGGTGCCTTGCTGCACTCGGGAATGTTGTACCTGCTGCAACTCGGTCAGGGCTGGGCGGCGACGCCGCTCATGCTGGGGCCCTGGCTCGTTTTGGCCAGCTTTTTGTTGATCGGTATCGCCGCGGCCATCGGTTTTCGCGGCGAGTTGGTACGCGATAAATGACACGTTCGGCATCGGGCCGGTGAGCGCCCCTGGCAGGGGCGTCCCCGGCCCGATCGACGCGTTCGACCCAGGTAAAACGGAACTCCCATGCGCACGCTGTATCCCGATATCCAACCCTATGTCAGTCACAGTCTTGCGGTAGACCCACCCCACGTGTTGCACGTCGAGGAGTGCGGCAATCCCGAGGGCCTGCCCGTATTGTTCGTCCACGGCGGGCCGGGCTCGGGCTGTGAACCTTACCACCGCCGGTTCTTCGATCCGGAGGTCTATCGCATCATCCTGTTCGACCAGCGCGGCTCGGGTCGCTCCGCGCCCCACGCAGAACTGGAGGGCAACACGACGCAGGCCCTGGTCGCCGACATGGAGGCGATTCGCGAACACCTGGGCATTGAGCGTTGGGTCCTGTTTGGCGGTTCCTGGGGATCGACTCTCAGCCTGGTATACGCCGAAACTCATCCGGAACGGGTACTCGGGCTCATCCTGCGCGGGATATTTCTATGCCGGCCGCGCGAGATCGCCTGGTTCTACCAGGAGGGGGCGAGTCGCATTTATCCCGATCTATGGGAGGATTTTCTCGAGCCGATCCCGGAGGAGGAGCGCGACGATCTCGTTGGCGCCTATTATCGGCGCCTGACCGACGAGGACGAGGTCACGCGCATGGCCGCAGCCAAGGCCTGGTCGGTGTGGGAGGGCCGCTGCTCGACACTGCTGCCGAGCGGGCCGGTGATCGATCACTTCGCCAATCCCTACACCGCCCTGTCGCTGGCGCGCATCGAGTGCCACTACTTCGTGAACAACATCTTCCTGGAAGACAACCAGATACTGCGTGACGCCGAACGCCTGGCCGATATCCCCGGTGTCATCGTCCAGGGCCGCTACGACATGGTGTGTCCGATGGAAAGCGCCTGGGAGCTGCACCGCGCCTGGCCCCGGGCCGAGCTCAAGGTCATCCCCGATGCCGGGCATTCGGCGGCCGAGCCCGGTACCGTCGATGCGCTGGTCCAGGCGACCATCGACATGGGTGAGCGCCTGTCTTGAACCAGGCATGACCGGCACGTGATAGGACTGCTCCAGCGCGTCACCGAGGCCCGCGTCGAAGTCGACGGCGCGCGTATCGGCGCCATCGGGCCGGGACTGCTCGTACTGGTCGGCGTCGAACGCGCCGATACGCAGGCGCAGGCCGATCGCCTGCTCGAGCGGCTGCTCGGCTATCGTGTCTTTGCCGACAGCGAGGGGCGCATGAACCTCAGCGTTACCGATGTGCAGGGCGGATTGCTGCTGGTCCCGCAGTTCACCCTCGCCGCCGATACCGCCAAGGGAATGCGCCCGAGCTTCACACCCGCGGCGCCACCGGCCGAGGGGGAGCGCCTGTTCGACTATCTGGCGGACAGCGCGCGCAGACAGTACGCTAATGTGGCGACGGGGCGCTTCGGCGCCGACATGCAAGTGAGTTTGACCAACGACGGGCCGGTCACCTTCTGGCTGCGCACGTCAGCGGACGGGGCGAAGGGGGATAGGCGGTGAAAAATTGGCATATCGTGCTAATCGTCGCGGTGGTGATACTCGCCCTGGTGTTGTTTTTCGTGCCGCGCAACTACCGGCCGCCCCAGTACAGTCAAAGCGATTATCCTTGGAACGTCCACCCCGTGGCCGGCGGGCGCAGCGAAGTGTTCGGCCTGACGCTGGGTGCCTCGACCCTGGCCGACGCCGACAAACGCTTCGGCAAGGCACCGGTACTCGGTCTGTTCGAGTCGCGCTCGGGCAAGCTGTCGCTGGAAGCCTATTATCAGGAGCTGACTCTGGGGCCGCTGTCGGCGAAAGTGGTCCTGGGACTGGCGGCCGACAAGGCCATGCTCGAAGCCATGCGCCAAAACGCGACAGACCGCAAGCGCGTGGACAGCGGGGACAATCGTTACATCCTCAGCGCGGCCGATCATGCCCGGGCGCGCTCGCTGCCGATCGCCAGTCTGACCTATATCCCTTATGTCGACCTGGACGAGTCCATGGTCGATCACCGCTTCGGTCGACCTGCCGAGCGTATGGAGACCGCGAAGGGGGTTCATCACCTGCTTTACCCCAAGCTCGGTCTGGACCTCATCCTCAATGACGACGGCAAGGAAGTGCTGCAGTACGTCGCCCCGCGCGATTTCGAGCGCGTGCGCGCGCCCTTGATCGAGGCCGTGCGGCGCTACCGCGAAAAGCTCAAGCAACCTGCTCCTGATAAGTGACGCGGTTGCGCCCGTTCTCCTTGGCGTGATAGAGCGCCTGGTCGGCCTGGTCAACCAGGCCCTCGGCGGCCGCCTCGCCTTCGGTCAGGCGATCGCTGCCATAGCGCGTCGCCACACCGATAGACACGGTCACTTCCAGGGCCGGCTCGCCGGCCGCCTCGACCTCGGCCAACGCAAAGGGCTCCTCAGCCACGGTCTGACGGATGCGCTCGGCGATCTCCAGCGCCTCCGTGTGGTCGGACTGCACCAGCAGCGCGGCGAACTCCTCGCCGCCGTAGCGGGCCAGGATATCGCTCATGCGCATGTGCGACTTGATCCGGGCGGCGACTTCCTGGAGCACCCGATCGCCGGCGTGGTGACCGTAGGTGTCGTTGATGCGCTTGAAAAAGTCGATGTCCAGGAACAGGCATGACAGCGGCCTGCCCTGGCGTTGGGCACGGTCGATCTCCTCGCGCAGTCGCTGGTCGAAATAGCGCCGATTGTGGACCCGGGTCAGTGCATCAGTCAGTCCGACGTGCTTGAGGCGCTCTTTGTTCGTGGCGTTCTCCAGGCAGACTGCCACGAAGCCGGCCATGCGTTCGAGGAAATCGGTGGCCGTCCCCGTCACGAAGCGCTGCTCGGCGCGCGAGCCCAGGTTGAGGCTGCCGATGAGCTCGCCGCGGCGCAGCAGCGGTAGCACCGCCACGCTCGCCGGCGCGTTCGGATAATGCGGGAATAGCCCTGCGTGGGTTTGCGCCTGATACAGACCCAACCGGGGCACGCCGGAGGCACCGAATATGGCGTCCAATGTTTCGCTGTCCTGGACGAATACGAGATCCGGGTAGTCCGTCAGCCGAATGCCCAGCTCCTCGAGTATCCGCTGTATTTCGTATTCGGGATCGATCAGCGTCAGCGTTACCGCATCGAGCTCGAAGGTCTTTCGGTAGTCATAGAGCAGAATCTGAATGAGCTCGGCGAGGCTCTCGGCCCCCAGCAGTCGCAGCTCCTGCTCGTGGAAACGGCGCATCTTCTGTTCGTTCTCCCTCGCCTGGGCGAGAAATGCCTTCATGTTGCGCCGCAGCTGCTTGTTCTCCTGGTTGAGGTCGTTGGACATCGCTTGTTCCCGCTGCAGCTCAGGCGGCCACGCCGCTGCCCGCAAAACGGTTGACCACTTCGAGCAGGCGTTCGGTCGTTACCGGTTTGGAGATGAAGTCGTCCATCCCCGCCTCGAGGCAGCGATCGCGATCGTCGATGGTGGCATTGGCGGTCAGCGCGATGATCGGCAAATGCGAGCCCGGGCGTTCGCCGGCCCGCCATTGCTGCGCCGCGTTGATACCATCCATCTCGGGCATACGCATATCCATGAACACCAGGTCGAAACACTGCGCAGCCATGGCGTCCAGGGCCTGACGCCCGTCGGTTACCAGCTCCGGCTCGTGACCGGCCTGGGACAGGAAGGTCATCAGTACCTTGGCATTGATCGGGCTGTCCTCGGCAACCAGAATCCGCAGTGAACGCGCGGCGCTGTCCTTGGCGATACCGGTTTCGCAGCGTCTCGCCTCAACGCGCGCGTTCGCCACGCACTCGCGCAGTGCCTCCAGGCGAACCGGTTTGACGAGGCGATGGTCGAACACGTCTTGGGCATTGGCCCCGTCGGCCTGCATCTCCTCGAGCGGCAGGACCTGGCAAATGAACAGCCCCTCGCCCAGGCGCTCGCGCAGCGCCCGCGCGGTCCGAGCCGCGGGCTCGCCGTCGGCGTCCCGGCCCAGGACGATGTAGCCGGGCCTGCCGTGCCCGGCGGTATCGCTGTGACCGATGACCTCGAACAGCGCCGCGGATCCCGCAACGGCAACCGGATCGAGGCCGAACGAGCGGCAATAGTCGCTCAGGGCCTGACGAGCACCTTCGCTTCGTTCCTGAATGAAGACCTGGCTGCCCGGACGCGGTGCTGCCGAGCCCGCCGTGCCTGTTTGTACCTCGCGCCGCTCGGCCCGCTGCAGCGGCAGCTCGAACCAGAACACCGTACCTTTGCCCGCGCGGCTGTCCGCGCCGATCTCCCCGCCCATGAGTCGTACCAGCTCGCGCGAGATGGTGGTGCCGAGTCCGGTACCGCCGTAGTCCTGCGCGGTCGCCTGCGGCACTTGGTAGAAACGCTCGAACACGTGCGGCATTTGCTCCGGCGCGATGCCGATGCCGGTGTCGCTGACTTCGAAGCGTACCCGGATGCGCTCGCCCGAGCCCGCCTCGCAGGGCAGGGCGCGCAGCACGACCTCGCCGTATTCCGTGAACTTCACGGCGTTGCTCGCCAGATTGACCAGCACCTGGCGCAGGTGCTGCGGGTCGCCGATGACCTTGGTGGGCAGAGCCGGGTCGACATAGCTGACGATTTCCACGTTCGTCGCGTCGACCTTGGGCGCGAACATTGCGGCCACGTCCTGGACGATATCGGCCGGGTTGAACAGGCGACGATCGAGCTTGTATTTGCCGGCTTCGATCTTGGACAGATCCAGCACATCATCGATGAGCGAGTGCAGGGCGTTGGCCGAGGTGCGCAGCGTGGCGACGAATTCGCTCTGGTCGCGCGACAGTCTGGTGTTGGAGAGCAGGTTCGCCATGCCGATGATTCCGCTCATCGGCGTGCGTATCTCGTGGCTCATGTTGGCCAGAAAGGCGCTCTTGGCCTGATTGGCACGATCGGCATCGGTGCGCGCCTTCTGCAGCTTGTTCAGCATCATATTCAGATACAGCGGTATCGCCGCGAGGAAGGCGACATAAACGATGACGTCGAAGCTTTGGTCGTACCAGGTCTTGTCCACCATCAGCACGATGCCGTAGGTGATCAGATTGAGCGCCGCGGCCAGAAACAGCGGGCCGCGTCCATAGCGTCCGCCGTACCCGGTGTAGATCCACAGATAGAACAGGTAATAGGGGCTGACCGGGCCCGCACCGGTCAGGATCATTGCGTAGCTTGTGGCGCCGATATCGAACACCAGGGAGACGTACGGGCGTATCCTCGAGGTCGGTTTGCGGAAGATGTCGATCAGGATGGCGACCGAGGCCCCGAAGAACGTCAGGACGTACGCCAGAAACGCCAGATACGACATCGGATAATAGCCGCCGAAGGCGCCGATCATCATGTACGAGCCGACCGTCAGCCAGATCGCCAGGCGCACGAGCGCTGACGAGAACTCTGGACTCTTTCGAACCTCCGGAGGCGGCCAGTTGATCGACATAATTATATTTGTTCTCGAGGAACGGCTGCGAGTTAGGATAGCACTACTTCCAGCCGGATAAAGACCGATGGTGAGCAAATCCCGGATGATATTGAATCCCCAATATGGGAGTATAAGAACCCGCTGATGTATTGCAAATCGCCGCTAGACAGGAGTATCGAAATGACCGGCACGTCCTCCCTCGCCGATGTCCGCATCACGTCCGAAAACAAGTGCAGCTTCTGCCCGGGCACCATCTGTTGCACCTATATCACCCAGGCCATCGATACACCGCGTTCGCGTGAGGACTTCGACCACCTGTTGTGGCAGTTGGCTCATCGGAATATGCAGGCCTACAAGGACGAAGACGGCTGGTTTCTTCTGATCAACAATCCCTGCACCTATTTGCAGGCGGACGGGCGCTGCGGGATCTACGAGACTCGCCCGCAGGTCTGCCGCGATTACAGCAACGATTATTGTGAATTCGATGCCCGCGCCGAACCGGGCTTCGAGTTATTCTTCGACGGCTACGACAGCCTGCAGGCCTATTGCCGCAAGCGGTTCAAGAATTGGGATAAAAGATATAAATGAGTTGGCAGTCATCAGCTGGCAGTTGGCAGAAAGAGCAGCGCTGCGGGCTGGCCGCCGGTCGCTGGCCTCTGCAAGCCTCGGCATTGTTGTCTTTTTCTTTCTGCAAACTGCCGACTGCCAACTGACGACTCCCGGCTAAGGCCGCACCCGGTCCGGCCTTAGCCGGGCATAATCTCCCGAAAATCCCGAATCGCTTCGAATTCGCCGACGTCCTTGGGTGGTCTCTGCGTATCGGGTTTGTGGACGGCGAGCAGGTGCGCGATGCCGTGGTTTTTCGCCGAGCGCAGTACCGGCAGGCTGTCGTCGACCAGCAGCGTGCGGGCCGGCGCGAACGGCACGCGCTGGTGCAGCCGCGTCCAGAAGCTGGCGTCCTCCTTGGGCACGCCGAAATCATGGGCGCAGATCAATTGATCGAAGTGGCCCTCCAGGCGTGTCCGTTCCATCTTCAGGGCCAGGCTCTTCTGGTGCGCGTTGGTGACCAGCAGCGTGCGCTTGTCGGAGCGGCGCAGCGCGTCGAGGAACTCCAGGACGTAGGGATGCACGGCGATCAGGTGGTCGATCTCGTATTTGAGCCCGGCGATGTCCATACTCAGCTTGTCGGTCCAGTAATCGAGGCAATACCATGACATGGTGCCCTCGACGTTGCGAAACAGCGGGTAGAGCTCGTGTTTGGCCTCCTGTACGCTGATGTGATTGAGCTCGGCATAGCGCAAGGGTACGTGTTCCTGCCAGAAGTGATTGTCGAAATTCAGGTCCAGCAGGGTGCCGTCCATGTCGAGAAAGACGGTATCGATATCGCTCCAATTGATCATTGCGGGGGCTCGTTCGGGATCGGCTGCTGACGGTCGGTGGGATGGCACGAGCTGCTATTATACATGCGTCGGTGCCGCGCGGCGTTTGGCTTTTTTGGCGCGGCCTTGGCACAATGGCCGGGCGCACCGGCGCCGTGGAGAACGCATCGGATGAAGGAAAAACCGTCCATTCTCAATACCGAGACCGTGGCGCGCAGCCGGCTGTTTCGCATCGAGCAGCTCGACCTGCGATTTGCCAACGGCGTCGAGGCCCGCTACGAGCGCCTCAGCGGCTCGGCCCGCGGCGCCGTTCTCGTCGTCCCCCGACTGGACGACGACACCGTCCTGCTCATTCGTGAATACGCCGCGGGCGTTGATCGCTATGAGCTCGCCCTGCCCAAGGGCCGGATCGAAGACGGTGAGGATGTTCTTAGCGCTGCAAATCGTGAGATGATGGAAGAAGTCGGCTACGGGGCGCACTCGCTGCACTCGATCGCCAGCTTGACGTTGGCGCCCGGTTACTTCAGTCATACCACTCACGTGGTTCTGGCCGAGGACCTGTATCCGCAGCATCGGGCCGGCGACGAGCCCGAGGACATTGAGGTTGTGCCGTGGCGCCTGTCGCAATTGGACCGGCTCCTGGCACGTGAGGACGTCACCGAGGCCCGTTCCATCGCGGCCTTGTTCATGGTAAGGGAACGACTATCGCATGAATGATTCGCAGACTGCATCCGAACTGAACGATCTCCTCGACCCCGTGATCGAGTTGTCGCGCGACGCCGGCCGGCGCATCGTCGAGATCTATGAGAACGAGTTCACCGTCGAGCACAAGGACGACAAGTCTCCCCTGACGGAGGCGGACATGGCGGCGCATAACGCCATCAGTGCCGGCCTGGGGGTGCTCAGCGCCGAGCTGCCGGTCCTGTCGGAGGAGTCGGCCGAAATTCCGTTCGACCAGCGCCGCCAGTGGGACCGGTATTGGCTGGTCGACCCGCTCGACGGCACGCGCGAATTTATCAAGCGCAACGGGGAGTTTACGGTCAACATTGCGCTCATCGAGGGTCACCAGGCGATCCTGGGCGTCGTGCACGTGCCGGTCAGCGGCGTGACCTATTTCGCTGCCCGCGGCCACGGCGCGTTCCGCCAGGACGGCGACTCGGTCCCCGTGCCGATACACGTTCGCCGCTACGAAGGCGGGCGGGTGACGGTGGCCGGCAGCCGCTCCCACCGGGGCGATTCGCTCAACCGTTTCCTCAGCAACCTGCCGGACTACGAGATCATCAGCATGGGCAGCGCGCTGAAGTCCTGCCTGGTCGCCGAAGGTAAGGCCGATATCTATCCGCGTCTGGGGCCGACATCCGAGTGGGATACGGGCGCGGCACAATGCATCGTCGAGGAGGCCGGCGGGCGGGTCACGGACCTGGAGATGCGTCCGCTGCTCTATAACACGAAGGAGTCGTTGCTCAATCCGCATTTCTTCGCCTTCGGCGCGGGTGACACCGATTGGGCGAACTATTTGTGAGCGGGCTCGGCTGAGGGAGGATCGGCGAGCAGCCGGGGGAGCGGGGACCGCGCGGTCGGGCGGCTACTGCATGGCGGCCGAGCAGTCATATACGGCCATGATCGCCTTGAGCTCGCGCAGGACCGCCTCGCGTTCGGCCTCTTCCAGCCCTTCGGTGCCCACGGCGGGCAGGCCAGCGTCCATCGCCTCGATGGTCGCGCGCACGGCCGAGCAACCGGCATTGCACAGCGACTCCACACAGCTATTGATACGCTCGACGTCGGGCATGGGAATCGAAGAAAAAACCGATGGCTTGGCTTGAACGAATCGCCGGGAAAGTGGTGGCCAGGGACAGAATCGAACTGCCGACACGGGGATTTTCAATCCCCTGCTCTACCAACTGAGCTACCTGGCCGTCAGGGAGCGTGTATTTAACCGGGACTGCGGGGGCGAGTCAAGTT